>Ga0316624_10001126_pt1 | contig 10221 bp, 5 predicted proteins | sample OWC_Aug_N3_C1_D5_FD_207657 | JGI IMG/M metagenome (GOLD analysis project Ga0316624, IMG submission 207657) | Wetland soil microbial communities from Old Woman Creek delta, Ohio, United States - OWC_Aug_N3_C1_D5_A | ecosystem: Environmental > Terrestrial > Soil > Wetlands | place: USA: Ohio...
GATGTTGCCAGTGGCCATCGCAAGGTTCGCGATACCCATGACCATGGTCGATCCCTGGCTGTGCTCAGTGACACCCAGCCCGTAGTAGATCGCGCCGTTGCCGGCCTTTGCATACATGCGGGCTGCGTCACGCACGGCCTGCGCCGGAACGCCGGTCACGCTCTCCATCGCCTCGGGTGAATGCCGCGGGTCGGCGACAAAGGCACGCCACTTCTTGAAAGAGTCCACCTCGCAGCGCTCGCGGACGAAGTCTTCCTTCACCAGCCCTTCGGTCACGACGACATGCGCGAGGGAGTTAATGAGAGCGACGTTGGTGCCAGGGCGCAGGCTCAGGTGATAGTCCGCGGCGATATGCGGGGTGCGCACGAGATCTATGCGGCGTGGGTCCGCGATGATCAGTCTTGCGCCCTGGCGCAGCCGGCGCTTCATCTGCGAGGCGAACACCGGGTGCCCGTCGGTTGGGTTGGCGCCGATGATAAAGATCACGTCGGCCTTCATCACCGAATCGAAGTTCTGGGTGCCGGCGGACTCGCCGAGGGTCTGCTTCAGACCATAGCCGGTGGGAGAGTGGCAGACACGGGCGCAGGTATCGACGTTATTGTTGCCGAAGCCTGCGCGTATCAGCTTCTGCACGAGGTAGGTCTCCTCGTTCGTGCACCGTGAGGAGGTGATGCCGCCGATTGAATCGCGGCCGTACTTCGCCTGGATGCGCTTGAGCTCGCCGGCCGCGTATCCAATGGCTTCCTGCCACGACACCTCTCGCCAGGGGTCGGAGATGTTGGCTCGGATCATCGGCTTTACGATGCGGTCGGAGTGCGTCGCGTAGCCGATCGCAAATCGGCCCTTAACGCAGGAATGCCCGTGATTGGCGTGGCCGTCCTTGTTCGGCACCATACGCACGACGTCCTCGCCCTGCATCTCGGCACGGAACGAGCAGCCGACGCCGCAGTAGGCGCAGGTCGTTACGACGCTGTGCTCGGCCTGGCCTTTTTCGATCAGGCTCTTCTCCGAAAGTGTGGCCGTCGGGCACGCCTGCACGCAGGCGCCGCAGGACACGCACTCCGAGTCCATGAAAGGGTTGTCTTGGCTTGCCGATACCTTGGAATCGAAGCCGCGGGACTGGATCGTCAGTGCCAACGTTCCCTGCTGCTCATCGCAGGCCCGCACGCAGCGCGAGCACACGATGCACTTGCTGGGATCAAAGGTGAAGTAAGGGTTGCTCTCGTCCTTCTTGGCCTTGAGGTGATTGGCGCCCTCGTAGCCGTAACGGACTTCCCGTAGGCCGACGATGCCGGCCATGTCCTGCAGTTCGCAGTGGCCGTTGGCGGGGCAGGTGAGGCAGTCCAGCGGGTGATCGGAGATATAGAGCTCCATGATCCCGCGCCGCACGTCCGCAATCTGCTTGTTCTGGGTGGTGACCTTCATGCCCTGCGCGACCGGGGTCGTGCACGAGGCCGGCATCCCCTTCATGCCTTCGATCTGGACGAGGCACATGCGGCATGAGCCGAAGGCTTCCAGCTGGTCGGTGGCGCACAGTTTCGGGACCGACACCCCTGCGAGGGCCGCTGCGCGCATGACCGAGGTACCCTCCGGGACGACCACCTCGTGATCATCGATGGTCAGCGTGACCGTCTTGGCGCTCTGTCGGGCCGGTGTCCCAAGATCTTTTTCTGCAATGGATTGCATAGATTGCTCTCGAGCGGTTCAGACGGCCGTCTTCGCGGCCGCGGGGCCGACAAAGTCTTCCGGGAAGTGATTGAGCGCAGAGATCACCGGGTAGGGCGTGAGCCCCCCGAGTGCGCAGAGCGAGCCGTTGACCATTGTATTGCACAGGTCGCGCAGCACGGTTTCCTGCTTGGCGGATTCCTCGCCGGCGATCAGCCGGTCGATTACCTCTACGCCGCGGGTCGAGCCGATCCGGCAGGGCGTGCACTTGCCGCAGGACTCGATCGCGCAGAACTCCATCGCATAGCGCGCCTGGGCCGCCAAATCCACAGTGTCGTCGAACACGACGATCCCACCATGGCCGAGCATCGCACCGATCGCCGCGAAGGCTTCGTAGTCGAGCGGCGTGTCAAATTGGGACTCGGGCATGTACGCACCCAAGGGTCCGCCGACTTGGACGGCCCGGATCGGCCGCCCGCTCAGTGAGCCGCCGCCGTAGTCGTACAGCAGCTGCCGCAAGGTCACGCCAAACGCCTCTTCGATCAGGCCGCCGTGCTTGATGTTGCCGGTCAGCTGGATGGGCAGCGTCCCACGGGAGCGACCCATGCCGAAGTTACGGTAGTACTCGGCCCCACGCTCCAGAATAGTCGGCACGGAGGCGAGGGTGATGACATTGTTGATCACCGTCGGCTTGCCGAAGAGTCCCGCAATCGCCGGCAGCGGCGGCTTGAAGCGCACCTGGCCGCGCTTGCCCTCCAGAGACTCAAGGAGTGAGGTCTCCTCGCCGCAGATGTAGGCACCTGCGCCCATGCGGATCTCGAGCCGGAAGCTCTTGCCGCTGCCGAGGATGTGGTCGCCCAGGTAGCCGGCCTTGAGCGCCGCCTCGATGGCCGCCTCGAGCGCAATCTTCGCGTCCGGGTACTCCCAACGCAGGTAGATGAAACCCCGCGTCGCCCCCGTGGCAATTCCGGCGATCGTCATACCCTCGATGAGCACGAACGGGTCACCCTCCATAACCATGCGGTCCGAGAACGTGCCCGAGTCTCCTTCATCCGCGTTGCAGACCACGTACTTCTGCGCCGCAGCAGTGGCGAGCACTGTCTTCCACTTGATGCCGGCCGGAAAGGCCGCGCCACCCCGGCCGCGCAGTCCGGAGTCCGTCACCTGGGCCACGATGGCAGCCGGTTCCAGCGCCAGCGCGGCACGTAAGCCGCGATAACCCTGATGCGCGAGGTAATCCTGAAGACTGCGGGGGTCCGTTAGGCCGACCCGGGCGAACGTAAGTCGCTCCTGGTTCTTGAAGTAGGGGATTTCTTCGACGGATCCCACGCGCAGGGCGTGCGGCTTGCCCTGCGTAAAGCCGGCCTCGAAGAGACTTGGCACATCCTGAGGCGTCACCGGACCGTAGCCGACGCGACCGCCGTCGGTGGCCACCTCGACCAGAGGTTCAAGCCACAGCAGGCCCCGCGTGCCGTTGCGGACGAGTTCCACGGGTACGCCGCGCTTGGCCGCCTGCCCGGCAATCGCCTCCGCAACTTCCTGTGCCCCAACCGACTGGGCCGCAGCATCGCGGGGAACGAAAATGCGTACGGCACTCATGTCTGGGCTCGCGCCTTTGCAATGAGCGCGTCAAAGCGCTTGGGCGAGACGCGCCCCTGCAAGCGATCGTCAATCATCACCGAGGGGCCGAGCGCGCAATTGCCTAGGCAATACACTGGCTCCAGGCTGACGGCGCCATCGGGGGTCGTCTGGTGAAAATCGATCCCGAGGACCTTCTTGGCATGGGTCTCGAGCGCGACCGCTCCCACCGACTGACACGCCTCGGCGCGGCACACGTGCACGACGTGCCGTCCCGGACGCTCCTTGCGGAAGTAGTGGTAAAACGTGACCACGCCATGGACCTCGGCCCGTGAGAGGTTCAGCTCCGCCGCGATCAGCGGTACGCCATCGTTGGGAACGTAGCCGAGGGCGCTCTGTATTCCGTGGAGGATGGGAATCAGTGGGCCATCGAGGGGCCTAAGGCGCGCGCAGACTTCAAGAATCGACGTGCGTTCGGCCGGGGTCAAAGAGGAAGGAGGCTCGACCTTGACCGAGATGGAGCGAAGGGCCGACTTTTTTCGCATAAGTGACTTAGTTTCGATTCGGACGTCGTTGCGATCTTACTGCAACGCGCCGGACCTGACGTGCGCGCCGAGGCCCAACTTGTGCCCTCGACGGCGCTCATGACTGCCCGTTCACGCGCATAGACGGCTTCGATCAGCTGATCGACCGAACTTATGAACTGAAGGACATAAGATGAGCCCGAGCGTCGGCAACACATATGCACCGCCGATCATAACAACTGCCCCTAGAACGTTCGGCTCCGATCTAATGCGTGCGAACCGACGGATCGGGAACCTTTCGCGCTAAGCTTTTGCGTTATGAAACGAGCATTGGACCGCGACGTTAGAACCCCGTCGCCCTATACAGGAATCTTCGCCTTCGAAGTGGACTTCGGCGGTACGCTTCGTTGCATTCCGATGAGCGTCCGCATGAAGCTCGATCAGACCGGGATCAAGCTGTCCCTAAAGCAGTGGAACAAGTTGCCGACGAATGCGCGACGGCAGCTTACGGAAAGGCCCTGCGATGATTCAGCCCAGACTGAATCATACAAGCAGTATCTGATCTCCCTCATCGAGCGGTTTACGACGACACCAGTGGAGCTGGTGTCCCTGGATAGCTCACCGCCTTGGGCCAGTTCGACCGAAGTTCCTGAGCGTATCGTCGCATGGGCACGCGACTTGGGCGTTCCACCTCCGTCGCCTGCACAATGGGCGGCATTGGTTCCGCTTCAGAGGTTTGCGTTGTTTAAGTTGACTCGTCCCGGCCACTCAAACGAGAACTTTATCCCCGCGATGCGGGAGTTTTCACTGTTACCCTAGATTAGGCGCGACGCGGCCGCCCACCCACTCGCCGGCGCCACTTGCCACCGTGCGGTCCTTCGAAGCGGCTCGAGTGAGCAGTAAAACATGAGCATGGGAACACCGCTAGCCAGCCTCAGGTCGACGTCTATGGATCTTCGAATCGCCGACTCCGAAGCGGCGCAGCGCTGATTCGGGCTTTCCGATCGAGCGCGCCTTAGCAGGGAGGGAAAGCCTCGAGCCCTATCTAGGCCAAGACCGGATTGCACTAAACTGTGCCAACCCCGCAATTCACGCCTTATTCTGGTTTGTCTGGCAACGCTCCAGGTGGGAGCGCGATTATTCCTGAACTCCACCCGAATCCGGGTCCTTTTTGATTGGGGTCGAAAAAGCTCTTGAGACTGCGTTTCCCAGTTAGCGTCGGGTCGTCCGGGCCGCGGTCCCAGTGCACTTCGTACACAAAGCCTCTGCTGATCGCGAAGGTATGAAAACCCTGGTCGGCGACACCAACTGCAAACTCCGTTTCATTGAGAGTCTTCCACCATTGGCGTGACTCAGCGGACATCTTCGGGGTCAGTTTGACGAAGTGATCCAGCCCGACACTTACGTCCACCGGTTTGTGGGTGTCCGCTCCCTCGACTGTTCGATGTGCCTCGGATTTCGGCAGTCGATGATCCCCGTGGCGCGCGTCCGCGTCCGATGAGTAGTTCCATCCTTCCTGGTTGTTCCAATATTTCTTCGGGTCTTCCGGCACCGCATCGATGTGCACCGTCTGAAAGTCCAGCTGTTTCCGTAGCTCTTCAAGCACGACGGTGCCGCGCGCATCAGCTACTTCCTTAGGAGCGACGCTGCGGGCGTCCTTTGCCTTTTTCATGATTTGGGTGAGCTTTTGCTTCAGTTTTTCTTCGTTTCTTTCCAATTTGCCCTCCGCCCCCGCATAAGCATCGAGAGACTGCTCCATCATCGTCAGGCAGTTCATCTCGTGCAGTCCTTGCAACTTGGCTGCGATCTTCTTACGTTCGGTCCAGAATGCCTTTGAAAATGCCGAGCGAGGGTCATCCAGTTCAGCTTGCATCGCCTTCTGCCCTTTGGGGCGACCGAGCGCTTCGTTGGCCGCTTCGGTCGCGCGATCGTTGATCCACGAGCTCCCGAAGCCGATACCCCAGGTGCCGTCCTGCCAATCTCGGTTTTTGGCCTTCTGCGCTTTGTCTTTATGGGAGCTGACGATGGTACTGGCCGCAGAACCTGCGATGGTCCCACCGAGTTCGCGAACGGCGCGATGCACCTTCTGCTCCAAGCGGTCCAACTCCTTTTCTTTCTGGGTCGTAGGACGCAAGGCTGCCTTGAAGTCTTTAGCCTGCTTGCGCTTAGCGCTCCTTTGCTCCGCGGCACGTGCTTTCTGTGATCCGGCGCTTGGCTTACTTTGCGTTGCGCGTTCCTTGACGCCTCGATCGACTGCTCGGTTCTCAGCTTCTGCGTAGCGCTCGCGGGTAGCTCGTTCCCACTCATCCAGCTGTTGGGTAAAAGGAGGGATGCTGGACATCTGAACTCTATCCCCACCTGAAGCCGTGTGGAGCCGAAGGGCTCCGGTGCAGGACACTGGCGGAAAAAGAGCTCATTGCCCCGCATCCACGGTGACCGGATTGCGGTTACCGACGACGACCACCTTGTCGATGTCCGGATCTCCGTATTCCGCGTTCTCGAGCCGGCCCGCGAGACGCAGGTTCTCGAGCTCGGCCTTGCGGACTTCGGCCTGGACTTTCTTCACGTCCAGCGCTCGATGGATGAGCTTGAAGTCCTCAAGCAGCGGATGTGTGCCCGGCAAGGCTTCGATATACAAGGACTTACTGGGTACGATCACCATCTGGGTGGAGTTCTCGGCAAGCAGCCGGAGCATGACCTCCTCGAACTGGCTTTCATACTGTGCGAACGACGCCGGGTCCTTGGCGTGAATCTGCTCCATGGCGGTCTGTAATGAGCCGAGTGTAAGGGCGGCGCCTTCATCGGGATCCTGCGCGATCACGCCCGCGAACTTGTCGAAATAGATGTACTTGTGAATCAGGTACCAGGTCATGTAGTTGTCGAAATCGACCAGCGGAAAGATCATGTAATTACCTTTGAAGCCCAGCAGGTTGTCCAGATTGGCAACCTGGTGCAGCTTCTTGGTTTTTTCTTCCAGCGTCGGCGGCGGCAAAGAGACAATCTTCGTAACGCCTGGACCTGCCACACTCACATCGCGGACCCGGGTCGCCTTTTGCGCGATGACCTGCGTGTTGTGGGCAAACACCGGGACTTCCAGATTGTAGAGCCGGAAGTAGCGCTGATCCGGCGGCTCGTACGTCCAGACCGCCTGCATGTAGTAGATGATGTTGTCCTTCACGTGCAGGCGCAGCCGGTCAATCTCCGCCAGCATGCCAAAATGCCGGGTGGCGGCGGCCGTATACTTATCGATCGCGACCTGCAGCGCGGTGGATTCCGCTTTCATGTCACTGAGGAGCTGATTGACCTTGGCCTGAGCCCGGTTGACGATATCTTTGGCGAAGTCCACCCGGGCCCGATCGGAGTTGCCGTCATCGAACTTCTGTGCGGCGGCGATGCCGATCGGGTCGAGGAAGGAGTGCACGAGGCCAAAGACTTCCCCGATCTGCGTTTCAGTGACCTGCTGACCCTGTGCGGCCATGAGACCGGCGGTTGCGGCGTTGAGGGAGTCATTGGCGGCCTGGATCTGCTGCGCGATCCGGTCGACGATGCCCTTCTGATGATAGACCGCCATCTCAAGCGTCCGGAGCGTGACCTCCTCGCCGGTGTAGTTGGCGGCCAGGTACTCAAGTGCGGGCAGGAAGGAAGTGTCGAGGATTGTCCGACGGATGATCCAGTCGTGGCGCAGTATCCAGGCCGAGTCGACCTCATGAGGCGCCGGCACCTCGTTGGCCACCAGGATCACCGGGGTGGCCCGGTAGAGGGACTCATCCACTAAGTAGCGTCTCTGGAGCTCGTAGAAGAGGTACGTGACAGTAAGCTCATCGTTCGGGTTGCGCAGCTCCTGAGTCGTCGTAGTCTCATCCTCGCGAACCTCTTCGGAATCCACCTCCAGGCGGTGCTCGTTGCGATACTCCTGCGCGGATTTAAGGACCGCCTCGTGAAAGTCTCTTTTGGTCTGGGCCGACTCGACCCCCTGATCATTGTGTAGCTGCATGCCGGCTTCGACTTTGTAGAGCTGCCCATCCCCGTAACTGCCGCTGGCGTTGGTCTGGAAATTGGTCTGGTTGCGGGCGCGATCGACAATTTCGGCATCGGTACGTGCCGTCTCAGAGGACTCATCCTTGGTGTCGCGCAGACCGTTGTCGATTTCCTTGGCGCTGCGCGTCTTCTTGATGACAGTCTTAGTGGTGTATTTGCGCACCTCCTGGGGAGCTAGGGGGATCGTCGAGACCAGGTTTCCCACCTGGTAGGACTGCGGCTCCCACTTTTGACGATAATTCAGCAATAACCCGTAATTGATCGAGGCGGGTGCAAAGACGTCAAAGCGATAGCGCTCTTTCAGCATCGCATCCAGCTCGGAAAGCAGGGTGTAGATGTCCGGGAAGGGCAGATCCGGTGCCGGCGTGGCCGTGCCGGGTTGAGGCACGGTGAAGCCCAGGGTGCTCAGAACCGCGTTAAAGACGTCCTGCCGCTTGGTGCCGGCCGGGAAATTGCCCATGTCAGCCGGGGCATTCGGGTCATCCGGCGTGCTGCCGGTGGCCGCCAGCCACTTGTTGCCATCCCAGAACCCATGGGTCAGATCGGGTTTGCTGGTTCCGGCGCGATTGAGCTCCGTCAGGAGCATGTTGCAGCCGTTCAAGGTCTGGATCAGAGCATCTTTCAGCTGCTGCAGCGTGCCTGAGACGCTGGCCGATGGGCCCGGCAGATCCGCGGGCAAGCCCAAAAAAAGCTTAAGTTCGTTAATAAAGGCTTTCAGCTGATCAACCCCGGCAATGTCACCCGTGGGTGCATCCGGAAATTGGCCCTTCTGCCGGTCTGTCTTGCCGCTGTCGTCGTAGGCGAGATTGCTTTGGTCCGCCAGGGCGTCATAGGTGGCGTAGAGCTGTTCACCGGCCTGAGAGATGCGGGTATCCAGAAGTTCCGCCCAGACATCCTCGAAGGCGATCTGGAGGCGGAAGAAATCGTGATAAGAATCCGCATCCGAGGCGCCGGTCGAGAGCTCAAAGGGAGTCGAGATGCGGGTCGGGTCAGGGACGCTGCTCCAGACCGGCGGCTGTACGTTCGTCAGCTGATAGAAGGTATTGGTATCCTCCTGGTAGCCGACCTTCCCGATATCGGCCGGCAGCACCGTCTGATTGGATCGCTCCGTCTGGTTGCGCCACATCCACGTCGCTTTGCTGAAATCATGCACCGCAAGCCACACGGGGGCCGGCGTGGTACTGGTGAGCTTGAACAGCGTATTGATGTCGGCTTGATAACCGTACTTACCAAGGTCGGTATCCTTGACCGTCTGCTGTTGTCTTTCGGCTTCGTTCTGCCAGGTCCACTGGGCGGCCGGCGGATGAATGCTATTCTCGATGCTGCCGGCTGATGCCCGTGAAGGGGTGGCAAACTTAACCGGCGTCTCCGGCGTCGTCAGGTCGCCGAACAGGCGTGCGACGTCATCCTTAATGAACGGGATCGTTTTGGGTGCGCTGTTCCCGCCTCCGTTGTGGGGGGTTTTGGAGCCGTTGCCGCTTTTTTTCTTCGAGCTCATTTCGGCGTCCTCGCGACCGTGTCCACCGTGGCCTTCTGCGCTTTGTTGTTCGAGCCCTTCTTCGCATTTTGAGCTGCGGCTGGCTTGTTCTTGATCGCTTGGATCATTTCCTGAGCGGCTTTACGCAAGCGTTCCTGCTCGGAGGACTGCACCAGGGGAGGACCTTTGTTCGTGTAGAAGTCGGTGCTGGTCATCTTAGGTTTGAGCGCCGCGAGCAGTTCATCGAGATTCATCGATCCCGTTTTAGGTTTGTAGCTCGGAATCAGCACCTCGAGGTCGGCATCACTTAAGGCAAGTGTCAGCCCCACGTTCGGAGGGCTTTGCACCGGCCATTTGGTGAGATTCTCCTTCATTGTCGTTCGGTTCAGCGTCCGCACAGCCGTCGAATCCTTCAGCTTCTTCGGTGCCACGTAGTTCTTCGGATGGGTGCTGGACGCGAAGCGGCTGAGACTGAAGTGCCGGAATCTGATTTTTGCTTTATGCAAGGACTTGGCGGACAAGTGACGCGGGCTGATGGTTACCGGTGCTATGTGTGCTTCTGCTCCGGGGAAGTGCGCACCGGCAGTCTTGCCGCTTTTCGTAGTAGCCATGGTCGCCTCCGATTGAGAAGAATTCAGAGCAGTCGGTGAGCCTTAGCGCGGCAAGCTGCAATGAGTTACCGCGCAGCTGCTCCAGCCAGGTCATCTGAGCGTTTGGTTTAGTTCGCCGATCCTCTACTGCCCATACAAGCGATGCTTAAGTTGCGTAGACGGCTTCTTATGAGTGCCAGGATGCCGAGACGCATCATTGCGGAGTCCAACATCGGCTGACACAGCTCTTAGCAAGCGCGCTCATCGTTACACTAGCAGCTCGCTGCGATGCACTACACGCTGCGACGCCGCACTCCACGCGCTTGAGGAGGTAGCCCGTATTGGTGCG
>Ga0316624_10001127_pt1 | contig 10211 bp, 7 predicted proteins | sample OWC_Aug_N3_C1_D5_FD_207657 | JGI IMG/M metagenome (GOLD analysis project Ga0316624, IMG submission 207657) | Wetland soil microbial communities from Old Woman Creek delta, Ohio, United States - OWC_Aug_N3_C1_D5_A | ecosystem: Environmental > Terrestrial > Soil > Wetlands | place: USA: Ohio...
TGATGCTGCTGGGCGAGTCCTCTCATCTTGCCATGCTTGTGGGCATACTGATAATGCTTGGCATAGGGATGGGGCTCTTTACGCCGCCCAATAACAGCGCAATAATGGGCGCTGCCCCCAAGGATAAACTAAGCGTAGCCGGCGGCATCCTGAACATGATGCGCTCTCTGGGGCTCATATTCGGCGTAGATATCTCCGGCCTCATATTCACCACTCTGGAGGATAAGTACGTGGTGGAAAAGGGATTCTACGACGTCCAGCATATATTCCATAACCGGCTCATACCTGTTTCGGTAAAGGATAATGCCTTCATGAAGGGATACCTCGTCGTGCTGGGAGTGCTTGTGGCACTTAGTCTTCTCTCCGCGCTCCTGTCGGTCTTGAGAAATGACAGGCCGGACGACAAGGCCCGAGCGGCGGCAAAGGAATTGGATGGGGTTTAAAAAAATAGGCATGCGGTTGCTGCGGCAGGGACGGTTCTGAGTGCTCGTTATAGTGCTGAAATCGTAAGTTAGCCCGTATTATCAGCGCCTTCCGGGATAATTACCGGCCCTCCCGCAGCAACATTACCCTGGTCCATAGGAACACATCTCACCCTGAAATACGATGTTCTTCCAATTGTACGGAAACCCTGAGGGGAGTAACCTATAATCAGAACAAGGGAAAAAAGAGAAAAGGAGGACAAGAAAATGTTCAAGCACAACGCAGGGACCAAGGTCGGAAAAGGGACGTACTGGAACTTCTCGACGGGTGAGCGGATCGACATAAGCACCGAGGGCGTACTTCCGGGCGGCAGGGACGACGTATACTACAGGCTTCCGGCAACCGGAATCGTAGCACTTGGGCCGGTCCTCGGACTACTCTATGCAGCGTTTCTGCCCTTCATCGGGATTGCGATGCTCGTGAAGGTGATCTTCCAGAAGGTGGCTTCCGCTGTGATGGCACCGACACAGAAGGCGGCATCCTTCGGCTGGAGGCCGAGCGAATCGTACCTCGCCGGCAAGAAGAAGGGTCCCGAAGAGGCAAAAAAGGAAGAGGGCGCGGAGAGCCCGGGTAACAAAGAAGACTGATATCTCCCGCCGGAATAGAGAAAAAGGGCCCCTTTTGGGGCCTTTTTTGTTTCCCCTTTTCCTCCTGCCGACCGGACCATATTTAATTAAATTATTTTCCTCTTGACAGGAGGCACTACTGCAATCCGTCTGTTCTGGACTTCAATACAGTCCCGCGGAGAAAATGCACTATCAAGTGCTAAGAGACAAGAGTGGTAAAATATTAGCAGAGTTCAATCTGTGACGTCACAGGAGGTGGCCAATTGTTTTTATCCATACTGCTTGCAGCAGCGCTCGTAGCCGGCGCATCCCACCCTTTACCACCACCGGCACCGCAGACCGCCAATGTTCCTCAGCAGAGTAAGACAGAGGAAAAACAGCCGGTACCGGGGAAGTATGAGAAGATACCCCAGGTAAAACCTGTGGTTACCAGACATAAAGTCATCGTAGGGGGAAAAGAAATAGACTACACTGCAACGGCGGGCCGGCTGCCGATAATGAATGATGCCGGCGAAACCGAGGCAGAGATCTTTTTTATTGCCTACACGGCCGGCAGTTCTGCTCCAGGCAGCCGACGGCCCCTCTTGTTCTTGTTTAACGGCGGTCCCGGCGCTTCCTCGGTCTGGCTGCACCTGGGCGCTGCCGGTCCCCGGCGTGTCCAAATGCTTGCGGACGGCAGTATGCCGCCGCCGCCATACGTGCTGGTGGACAACGAGTTCACCTGGCTGGATAAAGCTGACCTTGTCTTCATCGACCCGGTCGGCACCGGCTATAGTAGGGCAGTCAAGCCCGAGCTTACCAAAAAATTTACCTCGGTGTCGGGCGATATAGATTCGATGGGCAGATTTATAAGGCTTTATCTGACGAAGTATGAGCGTTGGAGTTCACCGCTGTTCCTGGTGGGGGAAAGCTATGGGACATTCCGGGCGGCCGGCCTTTCGGAGTATCTGATTGAACACGGCATAGCCCTGAACGGGATTATCATGATCTCTGCCATAATGAACTTTCAGACTATCTCTTTTGATCGTGGTAACGACCTCCCGTATGTTTTGTTCCTCCCCAGTTACACTGCGACGGCCTGGTACCATAAAGAGCTTGCACCTCAAAATGACCTGGACAAGGCACTTGAAGCAGTGGAGGCATGGGCTGAAACTGCTTATATAACCGCACTTGACAAGGGGGACCGGCTGTCACCCGGGGAGCGAGAGGCGGTAGCGGCAAAGCTGGCAGAATTTACGGGTCTTTCGAAGGCCTTTATCGAGAATCACAACCTGCGCATCGATAGAAGAAGTTTTGTCAACGAGCTTCTTCGGAAACAGAGGCAGGTGGTCGGATACATGGATAGTCGTTTTACCGCTCCAAACCTTTCTCCGGAGCAGCCTTCGGGCTTTGACCCGACCATAGCAACAATCCGCCCCCCTTTTACTGCTACGTTCAACAATTATGTTCGTGGTGAACTCGGATTCAAGTCTGATTTGGAGTACTTCACTTTGGGCGGCGGCATCGGGCAATGGGACTGGGATGCTAAGAACAGCTATGCAGATGCCAGTGATTACTTACGGGACACCTTTGCCAAGAACCCTTATATGAAACTGCTTATAGCGACAGGCTGCTTCGACCTGGCAACTCCTTACTTGGCTACTGAATATACCTTGTCACACCTGGGGCTGACACCAACCCTCAGGGACAATATTACAACGCGCAGATACCTGTCAGGGCATATGATGTATCTGGACGGCTCCTCCATTTCCCAACTGAAGCGTGATGTCTCACAGTTTCTGAGCAGTGCCTTGGCAGTGCGTGGGAAGATCGCGGGGCGCTGAAGTTCGGGAAACTCGAGCGGGCGAGGGCGGCCTTCCGTGATTTCATCGCGCCGAAATTGCACGCCTCCGCAATCTCGCCATCGTCCTGACCATAATATGCGTCTCGCAGTGGATTTTGTTCAATCAAAAAAGGTCTTGCCCCGGTTGACGGTTCCGTGCTATTCTTAGTCGGGGATTTTCCAGACCACTTTCAAATAAGCCATGCTTTCAAAAGTATTGAGCGCAAGCGTCATAGGGATCGAGGCCTTCAAGGTCGAAGTCGAGGTGGACATCTCGTCGCGGGGGCTTCCTCACTTCTCGATGGTGGGACTCCCCGACGCGGCAGTGAAGGAAAGCCGCGACAGGGTGAGGGCATCCCTAAAAAACATCGGATTTAATTTCCCGCTCAAGCAGATCACGGTCAACCTCGCGCCTGCAGACCTCAAGAAGGAGGGGTCCGCCTTCGATCTTCCGATCGCTGTGGGGATCATCTCTTCCGAGGGACTGATCGATCAGGCAGCTATCGACGGGTACCTCTTCACCGGAGAACTCTCTCTCGACGGCAGGGTAAAGCCGGTCAGGGGCGCCCTGTCGATGGCCATTATGGTGAGGGATGCCGGGCTGAGAGGGATAATACTTCCGGCCGAAAATGCGCCCGAGGCGGCGGTGGTCAGCGGGGTGAAGGTATTTGGGGTAAAAAGCCTGCCGGAGGTGGTGGATTTTCTGAAGGGATCAATGTCTCTTCGCCCCTTCCAGCTCGACGTGAAAGAAACGATGAAGGTCCATTCGGTCTATGAGGACGACTTCTCCGAGGTGAAAGGCCAGGAGCATGCGAAGAGGGCCCTCGAGGTCGCGGCAGCCGGGGGCCACAACGTCATTTTGATCGGACCGCCGGGTTCGGGAAAGACCATGCTTTCGAAGCGCCTTGCGACGATCCTTCCCGGCATGAACTTCGACGAGGCCCTCGAGACGACCAGGATCCATAGCATCGCCGGACTGCTCAGGGACGACCAGCCTCTTCTTGCAACGAGGCCATTCCGTTCGCCCCATCATTCCATCTCGGACGTTGCCCTGATCGGGGGCGGCCAGGTGCCGAAACCCGGGGAAGTGAGTCTCGCCCACAACGGCGTGCTCTTTCTCGACGAGATCCCGGAGTTCAAGAGAAACGCGCTCGAGGTCCTGCGCCAGCCCCTCGAAAACGGAGAAGTGACGGTATCGCGCGCAGTGGCATCGATCACCTATCCCGCCTCCTTCATGCTAGTCTCGGCGATGAACCCATGCCCCTGCGGGTACTTCTCCGACCCGAGGCACCAGTGCACCTGCACGCCCGGGCAAATCTACCGTTACCGCAGAAAGATATCAGGGCCGCTGCTCGATAGGATCGACATCCATATCGAGGTGCCGGCAGTCCCTTACAAGGAATTGTCTGCTGAATACGTCGGGGAAAAATCTGAAATCATTCGCTCACGGGTAGTCGGCACCAGGGATATGCAGCTTCAAAGGTATCAGGGCGAAAGGATTTACTGCAACGGACAGATGAAGACAAGGCATATCAAGAAATACTGCAAGCTGAAGGAAGACGCCCAGAACCTGCTTGAGACGGCAATGCAGAGGCTGGGCCTGTCCGCAAGGGCGTATGCGAGGATCCTCAAGCTCTCCCGGACGATCGCGGACCTCGAATCGTCCGAGGACATCCAATCTCATCACATCTCCGAGGCGATCCAGTACAGGACGCTGGACAGAGGGCAGTATTAGGTACAGACCTGTATATTCCTATGAAGGGTACGCTTTTCGGAATTCGTATCTGCGACAAAGCGGCGAGTAAGATGCGGCGGCGGTTCAAAGGAGCTGGATGGAGTTGAGATTATCTCAACCTGCTCCCGCACTTCCTGCAGAGGCGCCTGTTCATATCACCCCCCAGGTATTTATTACATGAAGGGCATCTCCAGTTAACACTGCTGAAACCGATAAACGCAGCGATAACGATAACCTGCGCCCCGAAGATAGTATTTTTTGAGAACTCTCCAAGTACCGTCGGACGATTATAAAGCACGGCAAGAAATAACACCATAAAAAGCGCCGCCACTATGGCGAAGGATTGACGTCCCCGGCGCACTTCGAAATCCCGCATAATTTGTCTGCCGTCTTTTTTTGACATCGTTACACTCTTTAACGCAAAAAATATCGGTTATTATACCGCCGTTTCATATTTCTCTTCCGCCTTTAGCCGAGGCGTTTCTCAAAGACCTTCCGGAAATGAAACCCGTAGATCGCGAGGGTAACGGCCTGAGGAAGGAGGCGGGGACGGGTAAGCGCGGTCCACAGCAGAAGTCTCCAATAATGGAACCGTTCTTTTCCAACAATTCCGAGGACGACAATGGACCTGAAAAACGCGCCGATATAGTTCGGCCTGAACCGCAAGGCCTTCCTTTTTTTCTTGGGAGGAATGTATTCCCTCAGGAATGTCCTGATCCTTTTGTAGTAGTGTCTTGGCGAATAGAGGGTGCCGAGGACCTTTTTGTAGCCGTTGATCAACAGGTCATAGTCCATCCTGGGGATAAAATTTGTCGCGAAATCCGTATTGTTCCCCGAGGTCTCCTTCAGCAGCCGCTGCTCCTTTTTGAGTCTTTCATAGAGCTGCGTGCGCGGAAGGGCGATGAGTATGCCGACCATCGCCGTGACGACCCCGCTTTTCTGGATGAACCTGATCTGGGTGTCGAAGATCGTGAGGGGGTCGTTGTCGAAACCGACGATGAATCCTCCCTGCACCTCGAGGCCTGCCTTCTGGATATTCCTGACACTTGCGAGAAGATCTCGATTTCTGTTCTGGAATTTGCTGCATTCGGCGAGACTCTCCTCATGAGGTGTCTCGAGGCCGATGAAGACGACATCGAATCCCGCCCTCACCATCATCTCCATCAGGTCTTTATGGTCGGACAGTTCTATGGATGCCTGAGTATTGAAGGTGAAGGGATGTCTTCTCCTCTCCATCCACTCTATGACGGTAGGGAGGACCTCCTCCTTCAGTTTTTTCTTGTTCCCGATAAAATTGTCGTCGACAAAAAAAACCTGGCCTTTGAACCCTGTCGCGTACACGCTCTCCAGCTCCCGGATGATCTGGTCCTTGTCTTTTGTTCGCGGCGTGCGGCCGCAGAGCAGGGTAATATCGCAAAATTCGCAGTTGAAGGGGCAGCCCCGGGAATACTGGATATTGATCGAGGCATAGCGCTTAACATTGATGAGCTCCCAAAGCGGTATGGGCGTCTTCCGCATGTCCGCCCACTGGTCAGTAGTATAGAATCGGCCGGCAACGCCATTTTCGAAATCCTCCAAGAAGCGGGGCAGGGTAATTTCGGCCTCGTTCAGCACCAGGTGGTCTACATCCCCGAACGCCTCATATTCGGTCGAAAAAAGTGGACCGCCGGCGACAATCCTGACCCCCGCTGCCCTGCATCTCGCTATCACTCCTTTCACCGACTCTTTCTGGACAGACATCGCGCTTATAAAGACGAGATCAGCCCACCTCAGGTCGTCGTCAGCAAGGCTTTCTACGTTCATGTCGACAAGTCTTTTCTCCCACGCATCAGGAAGCATCGCTGCGATAGTCAGCAATCCGAGGGGTGGACTGCTCGCCTTTCGGTGGATGAATTTCAGGGCATACCTGAAGCTCCAGAAGGTATCCGGAAATTCAGGATAAATGAGGAGTGCCTTCACGGAATGCTCTTTACCCATTATTCAACAGTGTCATTGAACTGATATCGATCATAAAACCTCCCGTCGCCCTGCCTGCCGGCAGGCAGGCCTCTTTGCCTTCATATTTCACGCCCGCAGGTACATATGCCTTGTTTATTCTATCACTCCCTGCCTGTTTCCGACAATTTCAGCAGAAAGGAAGTCTGTAGTAAGGGTTCTCAGCCCTGGAAGAAGTGAGTCCTCCCGAAAAAGTCACACGAGTGTGGTTTCTCTTTCTGCAGCCTGACGTGTACCTGAAATTTGAACATGGATTCCATTTTTGCTAAAATAATTTCCGCATGAGCAAGGTTATAGCCTATAAAAACACCGAGCGGCACTGTTTCTGCCAGATAAAGTTTGACAGCAGGGAGCGGATCCTTGTATCGGTTGCGAGCACCCCCGGATATAGCATCAAGGTATTCAAGCTGATAGCAGGCATCTTCCCTCTTAAGACAATATGGGAATATAAAGCAACTGCTGCAGTCGAAAAAGACGCGCATAAGGAGATGATTACTTTGCTCCTGGGGCGGACAAGGGGAAAAACAGACCACCCCCTCGATGCAATTATCACGAAGCTTGTCCCCTGCAGGTCCTGTGACGAAGTTGCCCGGATTCTTCGCCAGGCGGAGCAGGAAGCCGCATCGAGATGATCCCTATCGTAGACAAAAGATACAGAGGTATCTCAAGGCGATTGATATAACCGGACTCGGTGTCAATGAGAATATGGACAGACAGAAAAAGACGGATATATATCCATCGGCCTGGGGTGAAAAGAATCGGCAGATTTTTCGGCGGCGGCTGGGCCGGGAGCGGCGGAGACCGTCCCCTATTTCAGTCCGCTTTTTGGTTGTTTGTTCTGCTTCTCTTTCAGATCTTTAGCGTGTTTCATCGACTTCTGTTTCTGGCCCTTCTCTTTGTCCTTTTTGCCGCCTTTGTCTCCCATTGTGTGCCTCCTTTGGTGTTGCCGGTCATATTCCCGTTTTTTGAGGACCTGTGTTCCTCATGATGAATGTTAACAGAAGTACGGGCCGAAGGCAAGAGCGGGAAAGCCTTTCCGCTGCTTTCAGCATACCGAGTTTTTCAGAAACTCCTTCAGGTCTCTCCCGATATCTTCCCTGTCCAAGGCATATTTTATCACCGCTTTCAGGTAATTCAACGGGTCTCCCGTAGTCAGCCATTCCCCGTTGTCCACCTCTTTGGCCAGGAAAATGCCCCCGCGTTCGACATACCGGCGGATCGCATCGACTATCCAGAGCTCGTTGTCCTTGCCGAGCGGAATCTCTCTTAAGATATCGACAATATCCTGGTTCAAAATCATCCGTCCGAAATCAGCCAACTGTGACGGGGCCTCATTGATGGAGGGTTTTTCTATAATATTTTCGATTTCCGAAGAGTTAGGACGCAGTTTTACAATACCGTAGCGGTCCACCATCTCTCGTTCGACTTTCTGCACCCCGATCATCAGGTGGCCATGCCCCTGATAATCCTCTATCATCTGCTTGGTGAAGGATACTTTGGAGCGCACAAGATCATCACCCCAAACATATATGAACGGCTCCTTGTATACCAGGCTCGCGGCAGACAGTACCGGCGTACCGTTCCCATATGGCCCCTTTTGCCTGATATAAACGAAATTAGCCATGTCGGAAATGCGTGTTATCTCTTCGAGCTGTTTCAGTTTTCCCGTTTCTCTTAATTCATTTGCCAGTGCCCAGTTATGATCGAAGTGGTCTTCCAGCGGTTTCTTGTCCCATTTTGTGACTAAGATTATATCCTGTATCCCGGCTTCGACCAACTCCTCGACGACTAACTGAATAATCGGCTTATCGACGATCGGCAACATCTCTTTAGGCATGGTCTTTGTTGCCGGAAGGAATCTTGTCCCGGCGCCGGCCACTGCGACAATCGCTTTCTTAATCGTCGGTATAGGTCCCACAATTTCCCCTTTCTATTGTCATGTGCCTAGTGTATTTTTTCCCGCCGCTGTGTCCGGGGCGGGTATTCTCACCTCGACCGAATGTTCCCGGTGGTCGTCAAGGAGCGGTATGGCAGTATCGGGTTGTTCAACGCCATCGACGGTCACATTTGCCGCGCTGCCGTCGCTCGTTTGCAGCACGGTGATATGGTAGACGGTTTCCCTGTAACGGTAATGCACCTTGAACGACTCCCAATCCACAGGCAGGCACGGCGCGAAACGCAGTTTGTCTGTTTCAAGCCGCAGCCCAAGGAGTGATTCAAGGATAAGCCTGTACATCCACCCTGCCGACCCCGTGTACCATGTCCATCCACCGCGACCTACGTGCGGAGAGAGCGCATATACGTCGGCAGCGACAACGTAGGGTTCTACTTTATACGTCGCTATTTCCTCCCTGGTCCTCCCATGGTTCACCGGGTTGATCATTGCCAGCAGTTCCCACGCGCGTCGGCTGTCGCCCAATTGAGCGAAGGCCATCGCCGTCCAGATAGCCGCATGGGTGTATTGCCCTCCGTTCTCCCTTACACCCGGGACGTATCCTTTTATATAGCCGGGATTCAGGTCCGATTTATCGAACGGCGGGTCCAGGAGCTGGATCAGGCCATGGTCCCGTCGAACGAGAAGTTTGTCGACCGCCTCCATCGCCATGTGTGAATGTTCGGCATCTCCGGCGCCGGAAAGAACAGACCAGCTCTGCGCGATAGAATCAATCCGGCATTCGGCATTGCCCGCAGAACCCAGCGGCGAGCCGTCGTCGAAGTAGGCGCGGCGGTACCAGCCGCCATCCCAACCGTTCTCCTCGATATTCCTGCGCAGTTGAGCAGCTTCCTCCCGGCAGCGTTCAGCAAAGGGCAGGTCATCATGTAGTCGTGCAATCGCGGCGAACCGCATAAGCACGTCATAAAGGAAGAATCCCAGCCAAACGCTTTCACCCCTGCCGTGTTCGCCTACCATGTTCATTCCGTCGTTCCAATCACCCGAGCCGATGAGCGGCAGGCCGTGCTCACCGAGTCTGAGGCCGTTCAGGATGGCCCGCGCACAGTGTTCGTACAAAGTGGCAGTTTCGTCCGACCGGCCGGGAAGATCGTAATACGAGTCCTCGTCTTTGTTTACCGGGCGGCCCTCGATGAAGCGGACGGGTTCATCCAACACCCCGGTGTCGCCGGTGCTCAGGACGTACCGACACGTAGCCAACGGCAACCAGAGAAAGTCGTCCGAACAGTGCGTACGCACTCCCCGGCCTGAAGGAGGATGCCACCAATGCTGAACATCTCCCTCCCCAAACTGACGGGCCGCACAAAGGAGGAGATGCTCACGCACGAGGCGCGGTTCCGTGTGAATGACCGCCATCACGTCCTGCAACTGGTCGCGGAAACCAAAGGCGCCTCCCGACTGGTAGTATCCGGACCGGGCCCAAAGACGACATGCCAGAGTCTGGTATAAGAGCCAGCCGTTGGCCAGGAAGTTGACGGACTGCTCCGGTGTTTCCACCTGCACGGCGCCGAGAGTATGGTTCCAGTACTGCCAGACCGCTTCGAGAGCTCTTCGCGCGGCAGCAGATCCGCGGAGGCGACGCACCAGGGTGCTGGCGTCATCGGCGTTCCGCCCTACGCCCAGCATGAAGATGATCTCACGCTCTTGTCCGTCGGCAAG
>Ga0316624_10001128_pt1 | contig 10209 bp, 10 predicted proteins | sample OWC_Aug_N3_C1_D5_FD_207657 | JGI IMG/M metagenome (GOLD analysis project Ga0316624, IMG submission 207657) | Wetland soil microbial communities from Old Woman Creek delta, Ohio, United States - OWC_Aug_N3_C1_D5_A | ecosystem: Environmental > Terrestrial > Soil > Wetlands | place: USA: Ohio...
TCATCTACACCAGCTGGACGTCCCACTGCGACGTGGCGCCGTACTCCGGCTGGGTCATCGCGTACGAGCAGGCGACGCTCGCCCAGAAGGCCGTCTTCAACGCCGCGCCCAACAGCGGCGGGGCGGGGCCGGCGATCTGGATGGCCGGCGGCGGCCCGGCGGCGGACGCCGCCGGCAACGTCTACCTGCTCACGGCCAACGGGGCCTTCGAGACCACGCTCGATGGCAACGGCTTCCCGGCGCAGAGTGATTTCGGCAACAGCTTCCTGAAGCTGCAGACCAGCGCCGGCTCGCTCGCGGTCGCGGACTACTTCTCGATGTTCAACACCGTGGCCGAGTCCAACGCCGACCAGGACCTGGGGTCCGGCGGCGTCCTGCTGCTGCCGGATCTGACCGACTCGGGCGGCACGACGCGCCACCTCGCGGTCGGCGCGGGCAAGGACGGCAACCTCTACGTGGTCGATCGCGACTCGATGGGCAAGTTCAGCCCGAGCGCCAACAACATCTGGCAGGAACTGCAGGGCGTGCTCGGCGCCGGCATCTGGTCGACGCCGGCGTACTTCGCTTCCGCGCTCTACTTCGGGCCGACCGCAGGAGCGCTGAAGGCCTTCACCCTGAGCAACGCGAAGCTGTCGGCCGGCTCGCAGACCTCCGGCACCTTCCCCTATCCGGGGACCTCGCCCGCGGTCTCGGCCAACGGCGCGAGCGCCGGCATCCTCTGGGCGCATGAGAATTCGAGCCCCGCGGTGCTGCACGCCTACGACGCCGGCGACCTCACCCACGAGCTCTACAACAGCTCCCAGGCCGCGAACGGGCGCGACCAGTTCGGTGCCGGCAACAAGTTCATCACGCCGGCGATCGCCGACGGCAGGGTGTTCGTGGGGGCGCAGAACGGCGTGGCGGTGTTCGGCCTGCTCCACTAGCCGCGGCTCCCTGTCCAGGCCCCGCTAGGGCGAGGACTGCAGCTCCAGTTCCCGCAGCCGCGGGCCCTCGATGTGGCCGATGCGCGTGCCGACGTCGTAGAGCACCACGCCAAAGAGCGCCACGGCCAGCCCGAGCACCACGAAGGCACGCACGTGCCGTGCCTCGAAGGTCCTGATCGAGCGTGCGTAGGCGATCATCGCCAAGGTGGCGGCGACCACCACGGTCGCATCCAGGCTCGCGCGCTGCCAGTAGCTGCCACCCAGGTGCAGCCACATCCCGAATTCGTCGAACGTGAGCGCCATGGCGATGCCGTAGGCGAACGCCGCGCGGCGCGCGGCGGCGCCCGTGGGCGTGCGAAACAACAGATAGCCGGCCACCGCGGCGAGCAGCAAGATGCCGTAGTTGAGGTGATGTACGTGGGTCTTGTCCAGGAACAGGTACAGGTTCGGGATCCGCTTCGCCATGATGAGGAACACGAGCGTGCGCGCGAGCACGAACGTCACGACGAAGGCGAGCAGGGCGCGGCGCGCCAGCTCATCCGCGGTGGCTACGCTGTCGGTGACCGCCGGCGGGGCGTGCGGTAGGCTCATCGGGGGCGATCTTGGCCCATCGGGGCTGGCGACTTCAATCGCCGGGCCGCGCCGCCGGGCTGGTCGCACGAACTGATGCGGCAGGCAGTACCGGGGCGAGCCCGGCGCTGGCCGATGCGCGTGCCCCTCAGCGGCCGTCGTAGCTCAAGGCGATGTTGTTCACCACCCGGCGTGCACCGGGCGCGCCGAGCGCCACTTCGTCGGCGATCGCGCGCTGCAGCTCGGTCGCCACCTGGCCGCTGAGGAAGACGACGCGGTCCTCGGTGTTGACATAGATCTGGTTGGGAGGCCCGAGGGCCGGGTGCTGCTGGAGCAGCGCCCGCACCTCATCGGTGACCGCGGCGTCCCCGGCACAGCCGTGGTAGCCGCACTTGCGGAAGGCGTCGAAGTTCGCGCATCCGCCGAGGCTGCAGGCGAGGATCGCCGCGACGAGCAGCCTTGGTGCCCGTGGCGGCGGCAGGCGGCGGGCCTTAAGGCGGGCGATGGCCATGATCGTTTGAGGACTGCGGGACGGGAAGGTTCCGCCGGCTGCGCACTCGGGGACGGGCCTGCCGCCGCCGCTCTGATTGGCGCTCGGCGGACCTTCACACTTAGTATGCCCAGGGCGAGCATTCCAGAACAACAAGTGAAGGGAGCGACGGCTTGCAGCCAAGCAGTGGCGGGTCACACCCCGCGTGCCACGTGACGCGTCTGCCGCGCCTACCATGATCAGCTTCCTGAAGCCCGCCGCGGCGGCCGCGCCGGTGCCGCCGGAACAGGTCGATCCGCGGTACCGGCGGCTGCGCCGCAGCGTGTTCATGGGCATCTTCCTCGGCTACGCCGGTTATTACCTGGTCCGCAACAACCTGGCGCTGGCGATCCCGGACATCCTCCAGGAACACCCCGAGTACAGCAAGGCGGGGCTCGGGGCCGCGCTGACGGGCCTGTCGATCGCGTACGGCCTGTCCAAGTTCCTCATGGGCACGGTCTCCGACCGTAGCAACCCGAAGTACTTCCTGCCGCTCGGACTGCTGCTCTCGAGCATCATCATGGCGGCCTTCGGCTTAAGCGAGATGGCCTATACCTCCCTCACCCTCATCGTGGTGATCATGGTGGTCAATGGCTGGGTGCAGGGGATGGGCTGGCCGCCATGCGGCAAGACCATGGTGCACTGGTTCAGCACCCGGGAACGGGGGTTGACGGTTTCCTTGTGGAATACCGCGCACAACGTCGGGGGCGCGCTGGTGGCGAGCTTTGCGTTCCTCGGCGTGACGCTCTTTCACGACTGGCACGCGAAGTTCTACTTCAACGCGCTCATTGCCGCCGCCGTGGCGGTCGGGGCGTTCTTCCTGCTGCAGGACACGCCGCAGTCATGCGGCCTGCCGCCGGTGGAGCAGTACAAGAACGACTATCCGCCCGGATACACCGAGGCGAGCGAGCGCACGCTCAGCTTCCGGGAGATCCTCTTCAACTCGGTGCTGAACAACCGCTACCTGTGGGCGATCGCGGTCGCCAACGCCTTTTGCTACTTCGTGCGCTATGGGGTGGAGAACTGGATCCCGACCTACCTGCAGACCGCCAAGGGCTTCTCGTTCAAGGAATCCAGCTTTGCCTGGTCGCTGTACGAATACGCGGCCATCCCCGGTACCATCGCCTGCGGCTGGATGTCGGATAAGTGGTTCAACGGCAAGCGGGCCCCGGCCACGATCCTGTTCATGGCACTCACGCTGGTGGCCGTCATCGTCTACTGGTTCAACGGCAAGGGCCCGCTGTGGATCGACTACGCGGCGCTCGTGGCGATCGGCTTCCTCATCTACGGCCCGATCATGATCATCGGCCTGCACTCGCTGGATCTGGTGCCCAAGAAGGCGGCCGGCACGGCCGCAGGCTTCACCGGCTTCTTCGGCTACGTGTTCGGCTCGGCGATCGCCGGCAGCGGCGTCGGCTGGATCGCCGATCACTTCGCCTGGCGCGGGGTGTTCATCACGATGGTGGCCTGTTGCCTGCTGACGATCCTCTTCAGTGCACTCACCCTCGCACACCAGGCGCAAAGCGAGAGCCGGGACTGACTCATGGACACCTCACTGCTGGCGGGCTGGGACAACTTCTACGTCATCGTCGGTTCCGCGGCCGGCGGCCTCACGGGCCTGACCTTCGTGGTGATCGCACTCATCCGCGATGCGCGCACCGTGCGCCCCACCGGCCTGCGCGCCTTCGTCACCCCGACGATCGTGCACTTCGGTGGCGTGCTCGCGCTGGCCGCCTACCTGAGCATGCCGCACCAGCGCGTGCTCACCTTGAGTCTCGGGTTGCTCGCCGGCGGGCTGTCCGGGGTGATCTACGGGGTGTTCACCGCAGCCACCATGCGCCGCCAGGGCGCCGACTACGTGCCGGTGCGCGAGGACTGGGTCTGGCACGTGCTCCTGCCGACGCTGATCTACGCAGGTTTCTGCTGCATGGGAATCCTGGTGTGGCACCGCACGCCCGAGACGCTCTTCGGGGTCGCCGCGCTGTCGCTGCTGCTGCTCTTCGTGGGCATCCGCAATGCCTGGGACATCGCGGTGTTCATGACCATGAGTAAAAAGAGCGATGCAGGCTGAGGGCCGCGCTCGCGCATGGATCCGCCCGCTCGCAGGACTTGACCGCAAAGCGGCGGACGGCTCAGGGTGAGGCGTCGGCGGCCGGCCCTTGAGGGCCTGTAAAGGCCACGCTGGCGCCGACGCTTGGGTCGTATAAACATCACACGCATCCGGGGGAGCCCATGCAGAAAGTCGTGCACGCCTACCTGAAGGCGCTGGAAGCCGGGGACGCGGACAAGGCCGCCGCCTTGTTCATCCCGGATGGCTGGGTGGAGTCGCCCTTTCTCGGCCGGCTGCCGGTGAAGCAGTTCGTCAAGAAGGTTGCGGATGCTTCCCGGGGCACGAAGCTCACGGTGCACGACGTCCTGATCAGCGCCGAGGGTCACCTGCGGGCCGTCGCGTACTACCTCTACGACTGGCGCCTGAAGGACGGTTCGCGCGTCGCGTTCGACTGCGCCGACGTGTTCAATTTCGACCCGAGCACGGGACACCTGCAGTCCATCGTGCTGGTCTACGACACGCACCCGGTGCGCGACGTGGTCGAGCACAAGTACCCCTGAAGCCCTGCCGCGGCGGGCACGCGCCGGCGCGTTCCGTGCCGCCGGCTGATTTTGACTTAATTTTGTGCGCCCCCGGCCTCGCAGGGGTCGTCGTGGCCGGGAACTGCAAAATGATGCCCGTGCGCTAACCCCATCCACCGGCCTGCGCCGCTTCAGTTCCTGAAAGCACCACGATGGATTGGAGTTGCACATGAAGCGTCTGATCAGCCTCGCGGCCCTTGTCGCCGCGAGCGCCAGTTCCCAGACCCTCGCCGTAGGCTCGATCGCGGACGTCGCGATCGTCGACCGCGACACCGGCTCGACCCTGAGCACGCATTATTACCGCGGCGAGTACTGGGTCGCGGGGCGCCCGGGCGCCCGCTACGCCATCGAAATCCGCAACCGGGCGGGAGGGCGGCTGCTGGCCGTGACGTCCGTCGATGGCGTCAACGTCCTCTCGGGCGCGAGTGCCGGCTTCGAGCAGAGCGGCTACGTGTTCGACCCGGGTAACTCGTACCAGATCACCGGCTGGCGCAAGAGCAACTCGGAGGTCGCGGCCTTCACTTTCACCGCCATAGGCAACTCCTATGCCGCGCGCACGGGACGAGCGGCCAACGTCGGCGTCATCGGCGTGGCCCTGTTCCGCGAGCGCCTGCCCGAGCCTTCGCGGCCGCGGATCGCACCGGCTGACCGGCAGGCGCCCGCGGCGGACTCCAGCCGTGGGTCATCTAGCGAACTGATCGCGGGCACCGCCGCCGCAGCGCGCGCCGATTCTGCCCCGGCCTCCGGCTCCCTCGCCGCACCGGCGGCGAAGCTCGGCACCGGCCACGGCGAGCGCGAGTACTCGTACGTCGAGGACACTGAGTTTCACCGTCTGCAGCAGGAGCCAAACGAGGTCATTCGCATCCGCTACGACAGCCAGGAAAACCTCGTCGCCCTGGGCGTGCTGCGGCGCGCGCGCCCGCTGCCGGGCGCGCCCAACCCGTTTCCGGATGCCCCGGGGCGGCAGTTCGTGCCCGACCCGCCCGGGTGAAGGACGCCGTTGCTGCCATAATGCAATGAATGAGCGACGCGGGCGAGAGTGACGAGGCCCTGATCGCGCGCTACGCAAGGGGCGAGGCGGAGGCGTTCGCGCAGCTGTATCGCCGGCATGAGCTGCGCATCTGGCGCTACCTCGAGCGCAACGTCGGCAACCGCGCCACCGCGGACGAGCTCATGCAGGAGGTGTGGTTTGCCGTGGCCCGCGATGCGCGGCGCTTCGTGCCCGAGGCGCGCTTCACCACGTGGCTCTTCACCATTGCGCGCAACCGCATGATCGACGCGCAACGCAGGCAGCGGCGCCAGGTGAGCCTGGAGGGCGTGGGCTACGAGGCGCAGCCGGTCATCGGCCAGCTGACCACGGAGCCGGACGTCGGACCGCTGGCCGCCGCGGTGGTGCGCGAGCAGGCGGGCGCCCTCAATGAGGCGATGGCGCAGCTGCCGCGCGAGCAGCGCGACGCGTTTCTGCTGCACGTCGAGGGTGAGCTGAGCGTCGAGGAGGTCGCAACCGTCACGCAGAGCAGCTTCGAGGCCACCAAGAGCCGGCTGCGCTACGCGCGCTCGCGGCTGCGCGAGCTGTTGAGCGAGCACGCATGAACGGCCTGCCCCCCGAGGACTTCGGGCCCGACGACGTCGACGAGCGCTACCGGCAGGCCTCGTCACGCGATCCGAGCCGTCCGAGCGCGGCGGTGCGCCGGGCAGTACTGGCGCATGCCGAGCGGCAGGTGACGGCGGCGCGGTGGGCGGCAAGTCCGGGCGGCGCCGTGCCCGGGCGCCGTTCGGCCTGGTGGCGACCGGCCGTCTTCGGCACGCTCACCGCCGCGGCCCTCGCCGGCCTCCTGATCGCGCCACGCTTCTTTGCCCCGCACATGCCCGCTGCTCCGGCGCCGCCCGCCGCCGAGGTTTCCCTCGCGCAGCGGCAGGCGCCTGCCGTGCGGCCCGCGCCGCTGGCGACGCCGTCCGCGGCGGACACCTCGACCGCGGAACCCTCCGAGGCCGGCGCGCCGGCATCGCCGGGGATGGCGCGCGCGGCGCGGGGCGAGCGCAAGGTGTCCGGGGCGACGGCCGAGCGGGCGAAGCGGGCATCTGAGGCGCAAGGGGAGCCGGCGGATCTCGCCGGCGAGCGCGCCAGCCCTGCTGCAGCCGAGCGGCGCGCGGCGGCGCCCGATGTCCTCAGCAACACCGCCGCGCTCGCCGCGGCACCGCGCGCGCAGGGCGGTGCCGCGCGCGAGGCACTGGACACGGATCCCGCCGCCGAGTTGCGCCGCGCGGCGCAGGCGGGGGACCTGCCGGGGCTCGAGCGGGCGCTCAGTGCTCAGGTCGACCTTAACGGCCGCGATGCCGGCGGGCGCACCGCGTTGATGCTGGCCGCGCTGCACGGCCGCACGGCGGCGGTGGCGGCGCTGCTCGCGCACGGGGCCGACCCGAATGCCGCCGACGCCCGCGGCGTGACACCACTGCAGGTCGCCGCGGCTGCGCAAGAGCCTCAGATGGTCGCGGCCCTCAAGCGCTACGGCGCGCGCTAAGCGAGCAGCTCGAGCACTCTCTGGTAGCGCGGGAGGCTGCGCAGCGCATCGAAGTCCGAGTCGAATCAACACCCGGGATCTGGTTCTCGTGGTTCGCATGCGGCAGGAGGCGCTCGAGCAGGTCGAAGGCCTGCTGCGCATCGCCCATGCGCGCGTGGGCGCAGGCCGCGTTGTACCGGGTGAGGATGTCATCCGGGTCGATGGCCCGGCCGAGCCACTCGCGCGCGCTCGTGGTCCTTCGAGCGCGATCAGCCACAGCGCGCCCAGGTAGGCGGGATGCGGGTTTTCCGGGTGCAAGGTGTGAGCCGCCCGCGTGCGCCGCCTCAGCGGCTGCTGCGTCGGTAGGTGGCGGCCGCAAGCCACGCAGGATTGATCTCGACGCCCCAGCCGGGGGCCTGCGGAATCGTGACGTGTCCGTCGGTCACGCGGTAGGGATCACCAAGAAACAGTCCCGCCTGCCAGGGGTAGTAGTCGGGACCCTCGATCGAGAACTCCAGGTACTTGCCGGCATTCGGCAGCGCGCCCAGGAGGTGCATCGTGCACAGCGTGACGAGCGACAGGTTGGCACTGTGCGGCGTGCAGGGCAGTCCCGCGGCCGCGGCCATGCGCGCGACCTTGAGCGTGCGCGCGATGCCGCCCATGTACATGACATCCGGCTGCACGATGTCGACCGCGCGCATGTCGATCATCCGCGCCCACGTCGCTAGGTCCCAGTCCTGCTCGCCGCCCGTCACGTCCAGGTCGAGCGCGTCGGCGACGCGCTTAGTTTCCTCGAGCTTCCAGTACGGGCACGGTTCCTCGTAGTGGCTGATGCCCTCGGCCTCGAGCAGCGCCCCGACCGCGATGGCCCGCCCCGGGGAGAAGCCGCTGTTGGCGTCGACGAGCTTGGCGACGCCCGCACCGAGTGCGCGCGCCACGGTGGGCACGATGGCCTCGGTACGCCCCGGCCACTCGTCGCTGTCGTGGCCGCACTCGGCCCCGACGCGCCACTTGAAGGCATCGAACCCCTGCTCATCGCGCAGCCGCACGAGGCGCCGTGCCTCCTGCTGCGGGGTGATGTCGCGGCGCATGGACGAGGCGTAGGCCCGCAGCGTGCGCGGCCTGCCGCCCAGCAGCTCCACCACCGGCTTGCCCTCGAGCCTGCCGCGCAGGTCCCACAGCGCCGTGTCCAGGCCGGCGAGTGCACGGCAGCGGTAACTGCCGGGAAACTTGTGCTCGCGCTCCTCGATGCGCGCGATGAGCGCGTCGATGCCCAGAGCATCCGCCCCCAGCGCCCAGGGGGCCACCTGGCGGTGGAAGATGGTCGCGGTGATATCGGCGTTGTAGGTGGAGGTCTGCCCCCAGCCGATGGCACCGCCATCGGTCGTGACGCGCACGAAGCAGACGAACTCATTGGCAAAGGTCTCAAGGCTGGCGATCTTCATGGCTGGAGTCATTCGGTCATGCCGCGGCCCGCGTGAGCCCGGCACTCTCCAGGCCGTGCCCGCGCGGACCGCGCTCGCGTTGCCACAGCAGCAGCACGCAGGCGAGGGCGGCGAGGCTCAGCAGGCCGAAGAAGCCGATCATCGTGCCGTAGCCGGCCGGGTTCGCGGGGCCCGCCCCGGCACGGTCGGCCAGCCACCCGGCCACGCGGTTCGAGCTCCACAGCCCCAGGTTCTGCAGCAGCGCGATGATCCCCAGGGCCGTGCCCAGGCGGTGCGGCTCCACGACGAGCGTCGTCGCCGGCCAGATGATCGCGGGAACCAGCGAAAAGCTCACGCCCATGAGCACGGTGGAAACCCAGGGGCTGACGTCCGTGAGGGTCAGCAGCGCGAACGTGACCGGCAGGAGCACCGTTCCCACGGTCAGCATCAGGGCGCGATGCCCGAAGCGGTCGGCGAGCAGGCCGAAGAACGGGGTCGCGAACACCGCCGCGGCGAATACGCCCGAGTTTACGGCCCCGGCCTGCTGCAGGGTGAGGCCCTTGACGTGCTGCAGGTACTCGATGGCATAGGTCTGCCGGAACGGGAAGAACACCGCCGCGTACAGGACGTGCAGGCCGAGGAGGTACCAGTACGAGAGGTCGAAGGAGCCGAGTGCGCGCCACTGCATGCCGGGCACGGCCGGCGTGCGCGCGTAGCTCGGCGCCGGATAGCGCGCATCCAGCAGCCGAAAGACGACGGCCGCGATCAGCCCGAGCCCGGTGATGCCGGCCCCCAGCCACAGCGGCGGCTGCCAGCCCGCCTCATACAGCGGCCGCGCCCAGATCGGTGCGACATCCTGCGAGAAGGACCCCACGCGCGCCAGGCTCAGAAAGAGCGCCGTGGCGAGCGCCACCCCGCTGCGCGGAAACCAGCGCGCGATCCCGGCAATCAGGGAGATGAAGATCGCCCCCTCGCTCACCCCGAAGATCAGCCGCCCGCTCCACATCACAGCGTACGGCGTGCCGATGGCGGTCAGTACCGCGCCGGCAAAGCCGATGACGGCCGCCCACAGCGTGACGCGCGCCGGACCGAAGCGGTCGATCAGGATGCCGTTGAAGAGCGCGAGCAGGATGTTCGGCAGGCTGATGACGGCAGTGAGGTCACCGATCTGGGACTGGCTGAGGCCGCGCTGGCGGCCGAGCAGGTCCGCGATGGAGCCGATGACGTCGGACTCGTAGTAGCTGCTGAAGATGGCGGTCGCCGCCAGCGCGAGCACCAGCCAGCGCAGCGGCGAGGCCGTGCGCGCATCGTTGGCGCCGGTCGCGGCGGCCGGACCGCTCACGGGCTGATCGCAATTCGCCGCTGGCGGGCCGCAGTCATCGCGCCAGGTTTGAGGTGGTTCATGCGTGTCCTAAAGCCATCCTGGTTGGCGGGCGGCACACTGGCGCGGCCTTCCCGCTCATCTGGAGTGTTTGATGCAACGCGCCGCTTACGCCCTGTGTTCTTTGTTCATGATGCTCGCGGCACTGGCCGCTCGTGCCGACACGGTCGTCGTCAGCGCCGATCGCATGATCGACGTGATCGCCGGCCGCGTCCTCGAGCACCCCCAGGTCACCATCACCGACGGTCGT
>Ga0316624_10001129_pt1 | contig 10208 bp, 11 predicted proteins | sample OWC_Aug_N3_C1_D5_FD_207657 | JGI IMG/M metagenome (GOLD analysis project Ga0316624, IMG submission 207657) | Wetland soil microbial communities from Old Woman Creek delta, Ohio, United States - OWC_Aug_N3_C1_D5_A | ecosystem: Environmental > Terrestrial > Soil > Wetlands | place: USA: Ohio...
ATCTTCTTTTTCAATTAAGTTGACATCAAACCAAGGCATCGGGGGTCTGGCCTTCAACGTTCGTGCAGTCTTCACCCATTGGCGTTCTGTCATCGCATTAATTAAGATCCTCAAATTTGCTGCATAGGTTGTTCCCCACGAACCCCTCCATCCAAATCTTTCCCCCGTGAGCCATAATTTTTCCGGCACTTTTCCCTCTGACAGCAAATACCCGGGCGTGTGGCAATCGCTGCAGCCGGCAATAACCACCAGATAGCGCCCACGATCAACCTGTTTCATATCAAGGCTCTTAGCAGGATTTTTTGGGGAAGCCTTTTCTGCATACACATGGCCGATGGAGATAAGTCCAGGGATAAGCATCACTACAAGTATAAGTGTCTTTCGAATTGATTCCATTTTAGTATTACTCCGCTTGTTTCTTAAGAGACAGGTTTGATACTAACTTTAGCCTGTCGATACCAGGCCTCCTTAACTCGTTAAAGCTTCCAGATTCTTGCCGTCTCCATAGCGAAGTCCTCGAAGCTCCTTGGCGCACGATTTTGCGAGCGAGCAACTCGTGCACGACCTGGGAACCGACTGTTCCTGTACCACCTATCACGAGAACCTTCATGATACCAATTCTCCTTATGGCCTGGGAGTCTTAATTAGAATTATAGCTCGGTTTCCATAGGCATCCTATCTGATGTCCATTTTAGGTTTCACTTCGATATCGAAAGACGACTTGCTCTGTTTGTTACCGCTTAAAATGTCCGTCGCGGAAGCTGCATCACATTTGTTGGTAGGAGGAAGAAACTTTCAATGGGATATATCTTAATCAGAATGGTGTATACTTTATCGACATATTATTCTCAGGAGGTGAAATATCATGGCAATTGAAGCAAAAATTGAAGGAAACAAGCTCATTATTACCTGCGACCTTGAAGAGCCTGTGCCGAGTTCATCAGGGAAAACCCTTGTGGTCGCCAGCACTAGGGGCAATATGAAAACCGCGCTGACAGTAGACGGAAAACCTCTTACGATCGGATTGAATGCCTATATCCCGAAATAGAGGAGGTTATAGACGCCTCATTCTTCGTTGTCATGGGAAACCAAAAGCGAAAACTTACCGTGATAAGCTGAGGAGGGATCACCGCACCTGTAACTCCCGCAATAACTTTTCAAAAAAAGGTTAATGGCTATGAATCGGGGGACAAAAGGAGGGGCTTGCGCCCCTCCAGGGGGGAGAGAGACTTAAAAGGTCACGTCAAACGTAAGATAGATGTCGTGCGCCTTGTCGAGGGGCGGAAACATCTGTGCGTTCATCGGGTTGCCCAGGTCCGACATGCTCTTAGGTTGGCCGACCCAGTTGTTGCTTCCGGTATATTGGAAGTCGTAATACTGATAACCCAGTCTGAAGAAGGCCTTCCCGTATTTCGATATCGGCTTGTTCTTGATCTCCTGGATGATGTATGCCTCATACACGTTCCCGTGGGCGCCAAGTTTGCTCGTCCACATGTCGTCCGAGGAGGGATCGAAGGCGAGCCAGTACCTCGAACCGTAGTTGTATTCGAGTCCTATCTTCGTTCCCGTTGAAAGGAAGTCATACCGCGCGCCGAGATAGAGGGCTCCGCCGGTGCGGTTTTTCCTTTCTCCTCCGGCGTCATACATCAGACCGGCGACCGGCAGCAGTCCTCCCGGGACGCCGGGGGCTACGACGGTCAACAGGTTGTCGTTAGGATGCGTGACGCTGAGGGCGCCGCTTGCAAAGAGATTGAGGTTGTCGAAGAGCTTTCCCATCACCGTAATGCCGTACTGGTCGACGTCGCCGAGATTGACATTCGGCCCGAATCCGAGATTCACGCCGTCCCTGAATTCAGGATAGGCGAAGAGGCCGAACGCCCTGTCCCACTGCAGTTCGACATGGAGATTGTCGGTATCGTAGGGTACTACGTTGACGCCGAGGAACCCGACATCCTGTAGTCCGTTGTTCGGCCTGAATCCGCTGTCGAATCCCTTGCCGTAGCAGACCTTGGCATATGCGCCCGGCAGTGTCTCGATGTCGGGGGCAACGCCGATCGTGGCGCCATCAAAGGCGTAGTCGATCAAAAGTCCCGGCACGCCGGCGCTCCCTCCCCTTTCGATATTCTCCCTGAGATTTGTCGGAACGCCGGCGGTAGACGGCCTCCTCCCTACCGAAAACCATATCGGAAGATTGCCGATGTTGGACCATGTCGCAAACGCCTGGTCGACTCTTAGGGTGTTGTCCTCAGGGATATGTCCGACGTTACCGTCGAAGATAAAAAACTTGTCCGCAAAAAATGCGCTTGACGGACCCGCGACAGGCTCTGCGGTCTCGTGTCCCCAGACCTTGTACATCAGCAGTCTTGCCTTTACCGTGATGTCTTCGGTCGCGCGCGCCTTCAGGTTAAGGCCGAAGCGGTTTGTCATAAGGGCGTCGTTCTTTACATCATGTCCCTGGACCGCTATTGCGGTGGGCGGCCCTGCGGGAAGGCCCATGGCTGCCGGGTTCGGCACGAACTGGAAGTAATCATGGACCGTGCCTTTCAGGTAGTCATACCTGCCCCTGTAGTCGCCGCCGATCTCCAGCCAGCTGGGTTTTGCCGCTTTTTCGGCCGTCTTTTCGACCTTTGATACTTTTGCGGCAGTTGCGGTCTCTTTCTTCTGCATCTCCTGCATCTGCTGTTTAAGAGTTTCGAGTTCCTTGGTCATCTCCTCTATCTTCTTCATGATCTCCGCCTGGTCCGCCCCCAGGGCAGGGAGAGGGAGAAGAAGACTAAGGGAAAGGAGCACTGCTAAAAAAACCTTCATACGAACACCTCCTTCTAAAGTGTTTATCTCGCTGTTGCATTAAGGAGAAGGCGGATGTGCTGAAAAAGTCCATAAATTCGGCAAATATCTGTTGCGATTCACGTAAACACCGCTTTAACCCCGGGGGACATTCGGGAAAAGGTTTGTCGACACATGCGGGGACTATGCGGTGCCTTCCGCCCCGGCGGATCCGCCCGAGGAGGACAGATTATGGACCTTTTTCAGCACATCCGCCACTCTCTTTCATGTTGCCATGCAACGTTAGGGCTTAGTATCGCTGTCTGTTCAGCAGCCGGGTTTGGTGCCCTTGAAATCGCTGTTGAGCTTGACCTTGTTCTTACCGTCTTCCACGACGTACTTGATCTTCACCTCGTCCCCCTTAAAGAGCCGGTCGTCCAGTTTCTGAAGCGCCTTGTCGTTTTCGATGATGAAGGTCATGTCCTTGCCGTCGTCCATTGTCACGACAACGGTCTTGTTGTCGATGTCATAGTCCTTGATCTTGCCCTTTGCGGAGATCTTCTCCTCCGCAAGGGTCACGCCTGCGATCATCGATACGCAGAATAGCGCGATCAAGATTACCGAAACTACCTTTGAGATCCTCATCCTGAATTCCTCCTTTTTGGGGAAGGGGAGGGTCGCTCCCCTTCCGGGTTGATAATTATTTTTGTGCGCTGACGCGGGAATCAGGTGTCTTAACCGGCTGGGCCACATTCGTTTCGAACCTGCCCCCGACCCTCATCGGGTCTCCCGCGTATCCTAGCGCCTTCCAGTCAAGCCTTTTGTCTCTGCCAAAATGGCAGTCGCTGCACTTAAGGGCCTTTTCCTTCGGAACGACCTCATGGTTTATGCTTCCGTAAAAGGCGGTAGAGACGAACTCGAAATTGCCGCTGTACGGAAGTCCGGACGCCTTTGCGCCGTCGACAAGCGCCTTTTGCCAATTATAATGGGTCCAAAGTCCTCCGTAGTTCTGGAATATCGACAGATACTTATATTTCGAATCCATCGGCTGTTTTCCCCTGTGCACCTTGAAGGGGAATATCTTGGCGTTCGGATCTTTGATCGACCCGACCGGTTTCGAAATCAAGACCGTCTGCGACGGGTCCTTTATCACCTGGCCTTTCAGATACCGTTCGGTTTTTCCGTCGTACCATGCATACTCCGGCACAACATTCATGTCCCATACAAATGAGCCTTTATGTTTTGCGTAAGTCTCTTTGCCGAACTTTTCCTCGGGTTCGATGTCCTTGCCGACCTGCGACCAGTCCCAGCTCATCTTCGTCGCCTGGCCTTTTGCAAAGAGAGGAATATGGCAGGTTTGGCAGGCCACAGTCTTCGTGTGCCTGTCAAGGGTCTTGCGCTCTGCGGAATCTCTATGCGGCTCCCGGTGGCAGTCCTCACAGCTCACCCTGCCGTCGTTTGTGGCGAGAAATGTTGAAGCTCCCGCGATCCTGTGCTCTTTTGAGACATGACATGCCTGACAGGTCATGTCGACCGGACCGCCCATATGGACGTCGTGTTCCTTTGTCGGCTTGATGAGCGTGGAGTCGAGGTCGCCGTGTTTGACCGCATCGCCGCCCCCGCCGAAAAAGTGGCAGACGCCGCAATTACTGCGGTCCGGAAGGCTGACGCTCTTAGCGGCCCGCACGAGGTCCATCTTGCCCTTCTCTAGAAGCACAGGATCAGGATAGCCGCCCAGGGCCTTCCTGTAGTTGCCTTCCTTGGCGTGGCATACGAGGCAGTCAATCTTCGTCTTGTCATGGAGTGGGGCGGAACTGTCCGTCCAGCCGTAGCCGATATGGCACTTGGTGCAGAAGGGTCTGCTTCCGCCCTCGACGTCGGTACAGAAGTTGTTCAGGAGGTTTGCCTTGCCGTATTCTTCCTTGCTGTTTTCGAGCCCTTTCACCGTTCGCGGTACGCCTTTCCATTTCCAGTGGGGGGTCTGGAGGATCTCATCAGCCTTTTTTTCGTGGCACTGCAGGCATGCCTTTGTGACATCCTCGCCTGTCTTGAACGGCCCTTTGATCAACTCATAATGGTTGACCGTGGCCGACTGCGCTGAAGTCGCAGCAATGAACAGCACCGCCGCGACTGCCGAGAGAAGCTTTTTTTTCATAACTACCTCGCTTCAGATGTTTGTATGCTGTTACAAAGTAACAGTGGTTTATACGCAGGGGTTCAAGGGCATACGGACATTCAGGAAGGGAGAATTTGACATCACCGGCGAAACGACGGGGTATGAAGGCTAGAAGGCTACGGCATCCTAAATGTAGAGTTATAAAGATATATATAAAAGGAAACTTCATATCTACTTTGATCAAAGATAACCGATTTGGAAAATAAAGTCAAGAAGATTCGAAATAATAAAGAACCGCAATAGCTGTGCAGTTTGAAACAAAGACATGGATAAAATGGGGTATTATCCGAAGCAGAGGGATTCTAATGTTTATAAAGTAGACGGTTAGTGGGATGGGAAAGAGGAGGGGAAATTACTGCTTGATCGAAAAAAGCGGCTCTCTGATCGACTCGCCTTTGCAGACGGGACACTTCCCGGGCTTCCTGAGCCTCTCTCTTTTGCTGAAGACGAACCCGCATTTTACGCACTCGGCGGGGACGATCATTAGCTGGTGCTCCTTCTTGATAAGGGTCTTCCGGATGTGTTCGAGGTGGTCGTAGACCTCCTTTTCGGAAATCCTCACCTCGAACGAAATATCCTTTGCCGAGGCTGCCCCTTGCCCCAGCAGCGACATTATCTCCCGCCTTATTGTCTCATGTCTTTCTACAGGCACGGCCGGACCCTTTTCCCTCTTCTTCATAGGAACCTTACACCTGCATATGAGAAAATATCTAAATGATGGCAGACGTGCTGAATAACAGCCATAGTCGAGGCTCCGCTAAAAACGATGGACAAACCAGGCCACCGTCAATGAAACACTGGGCGCTGGCGTTGCGTTTACGTGAATCACAATCAAATCGTGCCGATTGTATGGCGTTTTTCAGCATGTCTGCCATCATCCTCCATCACGATATCGGGTAAACTCTCCAGTTCAGTGTAAAACGTGGTACGAGAAAAGACAAGCGCCATTGCAGAGTGGTAAAATTGATTATGAAAAGCATCGTCGGTTTTTTCATCTTCGTCGCCATTGTGGTCGGGTTTCTTCTGCTCTTCCCCGGGAAGAAATTTCCGCCGATACCAGCGGACCGGTTCCATACACCGGGGCAAGATGTTGCCGCATGCATGGAATGCCACGGGAGCGGGAAGAAATATGCCATGAAAAAGACGCACCCGCCGAAATTCGAGTGCTTCAAGTGCCACGAATGGCCTAAGAAGGGTTGATTGACTGCCAGAGCAAAGAAGGGCAGGTGTTTCCCGCCCTTCGGATGGGTATCGAAAAGGGTGCTTACCCTTTGTTGAGGGCCTCTTTGAGGGCCTTGCCGACCTTGAAATAGAGGACCTTCTTGCCCGGGACTTCTACGCTCTCGCCCGTCTTCGGGTTCCGTGCCTTCCGCGGGTTCCGCGTCTTCAGCCTGAAGTTGCCGAAGCCCCTGATCTCTATCTTATCACCTGACATAAGGGCCTTCTTGATACTGTCGAAGACAGTATCGACCACGATCTCCGTCTGGTTTCTCGTAAGTCCTTCGACTTTTTCCGCGACCTTTTCGATGAGAACCGATTTTGTCATATGACCTCCTTAAGGTGCATAGAGATATTTTATCTTCACCGACGGAAACACGTCCAGGATTTCCTTCGGGAATTTGTTCCTCAGGATATCGATAAAGGAGAATTTGTCTTTTTTGGTCACCACCTCAGGCTCTCCCTTGATGCCGCCGAGTTTCGCCGCGATCTTCGTCGCGTCCTCGAGCGTGCCGAGGTCGTTCACCAGGCCTTCCGAGACCGCCTGTTCACCGGTGAATATCCTGCCGTCCGCGATCGTCCTGACGTCTTCGATCTTCATCTTCCTGCCCTCGGCTACCGCCCTGATGAACTGCTCATGCACATTGTCCATCACGCCCTGCAGGATCTTCCGCTCCTCGGGCTTCATCGCCCGGAAGGCGGAACCGATGTCCTTGTTCTTGCCGCTCTTGATCACCTCGTTCTTCACGCCGATCTTGTTCAGCAGGCCCTCGATGTTCGGGATTTCCATGATCACCCCGATCGATCCGGTCAGCGTCCCGGGGTTCGCCACGATCCTAGTAGCCGGACAGGCGATGTAGTAGCCGCCGGAGGCCGCCACCGACCCCATAGAAACCACGACCGGCTTGCTGGCCGCGACCTTCTTCACTTCCGAGTAGATCTCCTGCGAGGGTGCGACCGCTCCGCCGGGACTGTCGATCCTTAGCAGGACTGCCTTGACCGAGCTGTCCTTGCCGTACTCCTTGATCTCCTCCACTGCATTTTGCGAGTCGAGTATCGGTCCTTCGATCCTGACGAGCGCGATCCTGTCCCTGAGTGGTATGTTCTTTTCGAAGACGACGAGCGAGAGGCTTACCACGACCAGCAGAAGTACGAGTACGCCTATGACGATGCAGAGTTTCTTCATTCGTCAGTCCTTTTGATGTTTTTCATGCTGAGGCCGATCTTCCTCTCGTCGAGGTCGATCTTAATGATCCTCGCGAAGAGCGGGGCCCCTTCCTTGAGCTCTTCTTCGCCCGACGGCTGGACCACTTCGGAGGAATAGATGAGTCCCTCGACCCCGCCCTCGAGTTCGATGAATATCCCGAAGTCGGTCACCCTCAGCACCTTCCCCTGCACGACGTCGCCGAGTCTGAATCGCGAGGGAATCACTTCGATCCACGGGTCCTGATCGAGTTGTTTCAGTCCAAGGGACATCTTTTCGTTCTCGGCATCGATCGCCAGGACCACCACGTCCACCTTCTGTCCCTTCTTGAGGATTTCGGAGGGATGTTTGACATGCTTTGTCCACGAAAGGTCGGAGATATGGATCAGCCCGTCCACACCCTCGGGCAGACCGACAAAGGCGCCGAAATCGGTGAGACTTTTCACCTTGCCGGATATCTTCTGGCCGACGGCGTAATTCTCCCTTATAAGCGTCCAGGGACTCGGCTTGCATTGTCTTATACTGAGCGAGAGTTTTCTCTCCTCCCGGTCGACCTTCAGCACGACCGCCTCGACCGTCTCCCCGATAGACAGATATTTGGAAGGGTGCTTCGGCTTCGGCGTCCAGTCTATTTCCGAAATATGAACGAGTCCCTCGAGTCCGTCCTCGAGCTCGATAAATGCGCCGTAATCGGTAATGCTCACGACTTTGCCCTTCACCTTCCCGCCGACGGGGTATTTTTCAAGAACGCTTGACCAAGGGTCGGGCTGTTTTTGCTTGTACCCCAGCGTTATCCGCTCGCTGGTCTGATCGTATTTCAGAACAACCACCTCTACCGTGTCGCCGATCGCGAAGAATTCGGATGGATGGGAGATCCTTCCCCAGGAGATGTCGGATATATGAAGGAGCCCGTCGATACCTCCGAGATCGACGAAGACGCCGTAATCGGTGATGTTCTTGACGGTCCCTTCGAGCACAGCACCTTCCTTTATCTTTCCGATGGTCTCCCCCTTCTTCCTGGCCCGTTCTTCTTCGAGGACGGCGCGACGGGAGACGATCACATTCGACCGCTTGTTATTGATCTTCAGCACCTTAAAAAACATCTTCTGCCGCAGAAGAGCGTCTACGTCTTTCGTTATCTTGATATCGACCTGAGAGCCGGGAAGGAACGCCTTGACGCCGCCGATGTCGACGGTCATTCCGCCCTTTGTCCTTTCCGTCACGACGCCTTCAACCAGCGTGCCGTCCTGTGCGGCTTTTTCGAGAACGTCCCATATCTTTATCTTGGATGCGCGCTCTTTCGAGAGGTTGAGGACCCCTTCCGAGTCCCTCATATTCACGACGTAGACCTCGATCCGGCTGCCGGGTTTCATTTCCTTCAGCTCTTCGTCGGTGAATTCCTCGATCCGGATGACCCCCTCAGTTTTGTACCCGATGTCGACGATGACACCGTCAGGCTTGATCGCCACCACTTTCCCCGACAGAACCGCCCCTTCTTCGATGCTGTGGAAAGATTCGGCGTAGAGCTTCTCCATCTCATTGTTATTAATGTCCATTACGGGTTTCCCCTCCTCTATCTCTGATTCTTTTTTCTACCTCTATGATGAGCCAGTCGGGCGTCGAAGCTCCTGCCGTAATGCCGACCTTCTTTGCGCCGGCAAACCATTCGCTCCGGATCTCGGAAGCGGTCTCGATATGGTAGGTCCTTACCGATAGCCCCCTGCAGAGGTTTGCGAGTTGCGTCGTGTTAGCGCTGTTCCTGCCTCCGACGACGACCATCACGTCTGCCTTGCGCGCCATTTCCTCGGTCTCTTTCAGCCTCAGCGCAGTGGAATTGCAGATCGTATTGTAAACCTTGACCTCCTTTGTCCGTTCGATTATCCTCGAAAGGACTTTTTTCAGGGCCTCGACGGGCTGGGTGGTCTGGACGATTACCCCTACTTTCGATCTGAGACCTTCCAGCGGGGAATGCTCGCTCACCACCATCACGTCCTCGCCCGCGTAACTCATGAGGCCTTTCACCTCGGGGTGGTCTATGTCGCCCAATATGACTACCTGATAACCGTTTTCCTTAAGAAGTTTAGCATAATGCTGCGCCTTTTTCACGAAGGGACAAGTAGCGTCGATGACTCTGAAGCCGCCCGCCGATATCTTATCATAGAGCTGTTTAGGTATTCCATGCGTCCTGATGATCAGGTCCTTGATCTTCTTTCCCCCGATTTCCTCCGGCCCGATTGCGACAATCCCCTTACGCCTGAGCTTCTCGATGACCTGAGGGTTATGGATAATGGGCCCGAGGGTAAAGACGCCCCTCTTATCTTTCTCAGCGATATCGAAGGTGATATCGATCGCCCGCTTCACCCCGAAACAAAAGCCCGCCCTCTTGGCGGTCCTCACGACGGGCACTGAATTCGCCGTCTTCTTTTTATTCGCAGCGTCCTTCTTCATATTAGTATTGTAACGTACTTTCCGCGTTTTGCCCGTACTTTCGACTTTACACTATGGATTCTCTCTTATCACTTTCATGATCAGTCCGAGGACTTCTTCTCTGGTGAGTCCGGTCGAATCGATATAATGGGCGTCGTCGGCTTTCCTCAGCGGCGCGATCTCCCTGCCCGAATCACGCGCGTCACGTTCTATGATCTCATTGCGGATCTTCTCCCTGTCTACCGCAAAACCCTTGGCGAGGAGTTCCTCCGTGCGCCTTCTTGCCCGTTCCCCGACAGACGCATCGAGGTAGATCTTCCTGTAGGCTTCAGGAAACACGACCGTAGTCATGTCCCGGCCCTCGGCAACGAGGTCCGCCTCTTTTGCTGCGTCCCTCTGGATGTCGAGGAGAAAGCG
>Ga0316624_10001130_pt1 | contig 10205 bp, 12 predicted proteins | sample OWC_Aug_N3_C1_D5_FD_207657 | JGI IMG/M metagenome (GOLD analysis project Ga0316624, IMG submission 207657) | Wetland soil microbial communities from Old Woman Creek delta, Ohio, United States - OWC_Aug_N3_C1_D5_A | ecosystem: Environmental > Terrestrial > Soil > Wetlands | place: USA: Ohio...
AGCGTCCGGTCGACGCCGTCATCATGGCGATCGTCGACAGCTGGACGGTGGACGAGGTGGTGAAATACAAGAAATAGGCCATAGACCTTCGACCTCAGGCCTCTCGCACGCAAGGCCCAAGGTCCAAGGCCCAAGGCCGACAAGGATCTATGTCAGCCCTGACCGACCAGGAGATCGAGGCCATCGCCCGGCGCATCGTCGCGGATCTCGAACACAGGCCCGGCGAACAACCGGCCGCCGGCGAAGCCGGCGAACGTCCCGGCATCTTTGCGACCGTGGACGAGGCGGTCGAGGCAGCCGGGCACGCGCAGCCGGTCTTCGTGGCACTGCCGCTCTCCACGCGGGCGCGGATCATCAGCACGGTTCGCGCGGCGCTGCTGGAGCAGGCCGAGACCCTCGCGCGGGCGGCGTGGGAGGAAACCGGGCTCGGCCGCGTCGAGGACAAGATCGTCAAGAACCGCCTCGTCACCGAGAAGACGCCGGGGCTGGAAGACCTGGCGCCGCAGGCGGTCACCGGCGATCACGGCCTCACGCTGATGGAACCGGCGCCGTTTGGCGTCGTCGGCGCAATCACTCCCTGCACCAACCCCACGTCCTCGATCATCTGCAACGCGATCGGGATGCTCGCCGCCGGCAATACCGTCGTCTTCAACGTGCACCCCGTCGCGCGGGCGTGCTCGATCCAGACCGTCGCGCTCATCAACCGGGCGATCATGGAGGCCGGCGGACCGCCGAATGCCGTCACGTGCCTGCTCGAGCCGACGATCGAAAGCGCCCAGGCGCTGATGCGGCATCCCGGCGTGCGTCTGGTCGTGGTCACCGGTGGCGGCGCGGTTGTCAAGGCGGCCATGGCGAGCGGCAAGCGCGCGATTTGCGCCGGGCCCGGCAACCCGCCAGTGGTCGTGGACGAAACGGCGGACATCGTGAAGGCGGCGCACGATATCGTGCTCGGAGCGTCGACCGACAACAACATCATCTGTGTCGACGAGAAAGAAGTGGTTGCGGTCGCTTCCATCGCCGACGCGCTGATTTCAGCCATGACGCGCGGCCCCGCCGTCCTCGTCGGACGCGACCGCCTGGCGCAGCTCGAGCGCCTGGTGTTCACGGCGCAGCGCGGCCCCCGGCAGGAAGCGGAGATCAATCGGGAGCTGGTTGGCAAGGACGCGAGCATCATTCTCGGCAGGATCGGGATGAACGTGCCGCCCTCGATCCGACTGGGCATCGTCGAGGTGGACGAGAATCATCCGCTGATGTGGACCGAGCAGATGATGCCGATCCTGCCGGTGTGCCGGGTGCCGAACGCGGATTACGGGATCGATCTGGCCGTGGCGATGGAAGGCGGACGCCGGCACACCGCAGTGATGCATTCGAAGAACATCGACCACCTGAGCCGGATGGCGAAGGCCTGCAACTGCAGCATCTTCGTCAAGAACGGCCGCTCGCAGGCCGGCCTCGGGCTCGACGGCGAGGGCTACTGCTCGTTCACCATCGCCAGTCCCACGGGTGAAGGCCTCACCGGGCCGCGCTCGTTCTCGCGGTGGCGGCGCTGCGTGCTCGTCGACCACTTCAGGATCACGTGATGAAGACCTATCCAGCCATTGCCGTGTTGGAATTCGACGACATCAGTGCCGGCGTCGCCGCGACCGACGCGATGCTGAAGCGCGCCCCGATCGCCTTCTTCAAGTGTGGGACGATCACCCGCGGCCGGTACCTGACTCTCATAGGCGGAACGACGGCGTCGGTGATTGAGTCAGCGGACGAAGGCGTGCGCCACGCCGGCGATCGATTGCTCGATCACGTGGTCCTGCCCGACGTGCACCCGCGCCTCTTCGACGGCGTGCTCGGCAATCGACACCCGCGAGGTGCGGGCTCGCTGGCGATCCTGGAAACGTCGACCGTGTCGGCCAGCATCCGGGCAGCGGAGGCGGCGCTGAAGGGGACTCCCGTCGAGCTCGTCGAAATCCGCCTGGCCGACAGCGGCCTGGCCGGAAAAGGCACGCTCGTCCTCGAGGGCGAGTTGCACGACGTCGAGGCAGCCGTCGCGCTGGCGGTCGCACGGATCGGCGAGAGCGCGGCGCAGGTGTCTTATCGCGTCATCGCCGCGCCGCACGAGGCGACCACCGGTCAGATCGCGCACGGCACGTCGTTCCGCTCGTCGCTGCTCATCGAACTGGAAGGGGAACGCGTCTGATGCTGCTCGGCAGAGTGATCGGCCTCGTCGTGCCCTGCGTGGCGTACGAGGGGCTCCAGGCAACGCCCATGCTGATCGTCCAGCCCCTCGACCGGAGCGGCAAACCAAAAGGACGGACGATTGTCGCCGCCGATGCGACGAGGATGGCGGGCCCTGGCGAGATGGTCTACTACGAAGGCGGTCGCGAGGCGGCGCTGGCGCTCGACCCCTGGTTCGTGCCCGTCGATCACGCGATCGTCGGCATCGTCGATCGCGTGCACCTGCCGGGTCGCGGGGGAACGTCATGACGATCGGCACGGTCGTGGGTGAGATCTACTCGACCATCAATCACCCATTCTATGAGGCCCGCAAGTTGCTGGTCGTGGACAAACGCGTGCCGGGCGGTCGGGCAACCGGTGATTACATCATCGCGGTGGACAGCGTCGGTGCCGGGGTCGGCGAAGTGGTGCTGGTGCTGGACGAAGGAAACGGCGCACGCCAGGTTCTCCAATCGAGCGACGGGCCCGTTCGGAGCGTCGTTGTCGGCATCGTTGACCAGATAGAGATCGCCTAATCGTTCCACGCGGCTCCTATTGTCTTATTAACTGACTGATGACCCGAAATAGGTCAGTCGGGTTCTTATCGGAATGAGACACATTGGTGAGCCGATTTTTCTCGCCTTCGTCCCTCAAAACAAATAGGATTAGGAAACTTTGCGGTAACAGCTTCATCAGGAGGAGCATGTGCCAAACGAGTTGACCTCCGAAGTCCTGCGCACCCTCGCGAAGCTGGGCGCGCAGGCCCGTCTCGCACAGATCGAGATGGAGCGACGAGCAATCCTGGCGGCATTCCCCGATCTCGCGGGCGTCCGACGGGGACGAGGCCGCCCGGCAAAGGCGGAGTCCCGGAAGGCGGCGACGGCCGCGGCCAAACCGCGGCGCCGCCGGCGCACGATGACCGCTGCCCAGCGGAAGGAAGTGTCCGTGCGTATGACGCGCTACTGGGCGGAACGGCGGAAGGCAAAAGGGAAGTAGGGCGGTGGCTTGCCAACCGTAGCTCACCGAGGGGGGCGAAGCAAACCGCAGGTGAGCGAAGGTTGGAGCGGGAGACGGGGATCGAACCCGCGACATCGAGCTTGGGAAGCTCGCGTTCTACCGCTGAACTACTCCCGCTCTGCGGTGTGGCTATTCTATCAGAAGCCTGAAAGGTCCGAATGTCCGAAAGTCCGGAGGTCCGGAAGTCGGACCTTCGGACCTCGGACCCTCGGACTCTCGGACGTGTTGGGTTCTGCCCGCCCTTCCTACCCACGAATGATCGCCAGCACCTCGTCGCGCTTCTTCTCCATCAGCGCCGGCGTCTGTGCTTCCAGGTTCAGGCGGAGCAACGGCTCGGTGTTCGACGGCCGCACGTTGAAGTGCCAGTCGTCGTACTCGACCGACACTCCGTCCATCCGGTAGACCTTCCCGCCGGCGTACTCCGCTGCCAGCGCGTCGAGCTTCGCGTCCGCTGTCTCCATGCTGGCGACTTTCGTGTTGATCTCGCCGGAGATGAAGTACCGGGCACGCAGCGGCGCGAGCAGATCCCCGAGCGTCTGGCCCTTTCGCGACATCAACTCGAGAATCAGCAGCGCGGGAATGAAGCCGTTGTCGGCATAGAAGTTGTCGCGGAAATAGTAGTGGCCTGTCACCTCGCCGCCGAACGTCGCGTTCTCCTCGCGCATGCGCCGCTTGATGAACGCGTGCCCGACGCGGTTCATCAGCGCCTTGCCGCCGTATTTCGCCACCGTGTCTCTCACCGCGTAGCTCGCCCGCAGATCGTAGATGATGGTCGCGCCCGGGTGTTTCATGAGGAACGACTCGGCGAGCAGGGCAGTGATGAAGTCGCCGGCCACGAAACCGCCACCGCCGTCGATGAAGAAACAGCGGTCGGCGTCGCCATCCCACGCGATCCCGATGTCCGCGCGTTCCGCGACGACGCGCTCGACGATGTCCCTCCGGTTCTCCTCGATGAGCGGGTTCGCCTCGTGGGTCGGAAACGTGCCGTCGATCTTGAAACACAGGCGCGTCGTTCGGCACGGCAGTTTGTCGAACAGCGGCGGCGCCACGAGGCCGCCGATGCCGCTGCCCGCGTCCAGCACGACGTTGAACGGCTTGATGACGGTGGGGTCGACGAACGAGAGGACGTGCTGCACGTAAGGGGCCAGGATGTCCTGCGACGAAATCGCGCCGGCCGTGCGCGTCGCGGGCGGAATGGTACCGGCCGTGACCATCTCGCGGATCTCGGCAATGCCCGCCTCGCCGCTCAGCGGAACCGCCTCGCGGCGCACCAGTTTCACGCCGTTGTATTGCTTCGGATTGTGCGACGCCGTAATCGCCGCCCCGCCGTCGAATCCTTCGCGCGCGACGCCGAAATACAGCATGTCGGTGCCGCACAGGCCGAAGTCGACGACGTCGGCGCCCTGGGCGCGTGCGCCGTCGATGAAGGCCGCGGCGAGCGACGGCGACGACACCCGCATGTCGCGCCCGACCGCGATGCGCCGCGCGTGCAGGTACGCGACGAACCCGACGCCGATGTCGTGCGCGATCGATTCGTCGATTTCGGACGGATACACGCCCCGGACGTCGTACGCCTTGAAGATCGACGGGTTCACGCGGGGGGAACGGGCAGCATCCATCACGTACTCCAGAGATGGTCCGAGGGTCCGATCAGAGCCTGCTGTAGTCGGTGACGACGGACTTGTCGCCGAGGACGACACGCCCGTCGAGGCTGGCGTTGCGGCCGACATGACAGTGGCGGCCCAGGATCGAATCGCGCACCGACGCGTCGCGGGCCACGCGCGTGCTGGCCCAGACAATCGACCCTTCGATGTGCGCGTCTTCTTCGATCTGGCACTGACGGCCCAGGACGGAGTACGGTCCGATGCGCGCGCCACGCTTCACGACGGTGCCCTCGTCGATGTAGCAAGGCCCTTCAAGATTGACGCCGTCTTCGACGCGCGCATCCGCCGAGATCCACGTGGCCGGCTGGCCGTCGTCGAACGGCGGGGCGATGAAGCGCCGGTCCATGATGTCGCGGTGCACCTGCATGTATTTCTCGGGCGTGCCGATGTCAATCCAGTAACCGCGGTAGATGTAGGCGACGAACGTCTCATTGCGCTCGACGAGCGACGGAAAGAAGCTGCGCTCGATCGACCAGGCAGTGTCCTTCGGAATGCGATCGAAGGTGTCCGGTTCGAGAATGTAGATGCCGGCATTGATCGTGTCGCAGGTGATCTCCTCCGGCTTCGGCTTCTCGAGAAAACGCCGCACGTTGCCCGCCGCGTCGGTCTCAACCAGGCCGTAGGCCGTCGGGTTCTCGACCGGCGTCAGCACGATGGTCGCGCGCGCCTTGCGCTCGCGGTGCAGGCGCAGCACGGCCGCGACGTCGACTTCCGTCAGGATGTCCCCGTTGAACACCACAACCGGCTCGTCGAGCGACTTGTTGGCGTACTTGACCGCGCCCGCCGTTCCCAGCGGCACCGGCTCGACAACGTAGCTCAACGTGACTCCCAGCTCCTTGCCGGTGCCGAACATCTCCTCGATGCGGCGCGGCTGATAGTTGAGGCTGAGGATCACCTCGTCGATTTCAGGCACCTGGTGCAGCAGGTCGATCTGGTAGCGGAGGAACGGGCGCCCGAAGATCGGCACGATTGGTTTCGGCGTGTGGATGGTCAGGGGCCGCAACCGCGTGCCCTTGCCCCCTGCAAGCAGAATTGCCTTCATAACAAGCAGCCATCATACCCCAAGTTTGCCCGGCCGCCGCGGCCCTCATCCCGCGCAGGTCGTCACTTTTGCTTCTGCCCGTCCCGCCAGCGGGGTAAAATGGCGGCCGGCTGGCCGAACAATGCGCACCCCCAACCTCCCGAACTCCCTGACGCTGGTCCGCATATTCCTGGTCCCCCTGCTCGTCGTCGTGTTGCTCACCAAGTTCGAGGGGCATCTCATCTTCGGTATCCGCAAGGAGCTGATTGGCGCCGCGATCTTCGCCGTGGCCTCGCTGACCGACTGGGCGGACGGCTATTTTGCGCGCCGCCGCCAGCAGATCACGATCGTCGGCCAGATGATCGACCCGATTGCCGACAAGCTGCTGACGTCGGCTGCTTTCATCTCGCTGGTACAGATGGAGCTGGCGCCAGCCTGGATCGTCGCCGTCATCATCGGGCGGGAGTTCGCCATCACCGGTCTGCGCAGCATCGCCTATGCCCGCGGCGTCGCGATCCCCGCGTCGCGGCTCGGCAAGTTGAAGATGATTGCGGAGGTGGTGGCGATCCTCGCGCTGATCCTCGGCCGGGATCACCTGCAGCAGGCGTCCGCGCGCGGATTCTACGTGCTCGGGCAGGTCGCCCTCTGGGCGGTGCTGGTGATTGCCGTCGTCTCGGCGGTCGATTACTACCGGCGCTTCAACCGGCTCATCCTGAAGACGGCTGCCGTGGGCGGCCAGCCGACTACCCCTTCAGCTCCTTGATCCGCGTCTGCGCTTTCGGCAGGAACTCGCTCTGCTGGAATTCCGCCACGAGCCGCTCGAGGTAGGGTAGCGCCTCCGCCTTGAGGTTCACCGCGATCAGCGATTCCGCGAGGTAATAGTAGACGCCGTCGCGGTTCGTGAAGTCGGGGTCGTCCTTGAGAATCGCCTTGAAGCGCTGGATGGCGCCGGGGTAGACGTGCCACCGGTAGTAGTTCAGGCCGACCAGGTAGTCGCTGGTGCTGAGGCGGTCGCGCGCCTCCCGCAGCTTCTTCTTTCCGTCCGGCAGCAGACTGCTGTCCGGGAACCGGGCGACGAACGCCTCGAGCTCCTTGATCGCCTCCCGTGTTTCCTTCTGGTCGCGATCCGGTTTCAGCATCTGCGCGTAGTGGGAGAGCGCCAGCTTGTACTGGGCGTAGTCCGCGCGAGGGTTGTTCGGGAAGAACGTCAGGAATTCCTTGAATTCGTTCGCGGCCAGGACGAGCGATTCCGGGCTGTCCTCGCCGAGATACGCGTCGCCGAGCCCCAGCTTTCCATCGGGCCGATACGGACTCTGCGGGTAGTTGTCGTAGAGCTGCTGGAAGTACTCACGCGCCTTGATGTACCGCTTCGTTTTCAGCGACTCGGTACCCCTGTCGAACAGGTACTTGTCCGGTTGAACCGTGCCGGCCGGCAGCTTGGTGCCGCCCCCCGACGCGCAGGCGGCGAGCCCGATGCCGCAGGTGACGAGGACCGCCGCGAGAACGAGCCGGGCCTGGTGGATTCGTGCAGGGAGCTTCATGATCACCACAATCAACACTTTCCCGTTCACGAGCGCGCGACCATCGCCGAGAGCCAGCGAAGTTCCGCTGCGAGCCCTTCCTCGAGGCCGATCGACGGCGCGTAGGCGAGTTCGCGCTTCGCGAGCGAGGTGTCCGCGAAGGTGTCCCGCATGTCGCCTTTCTGGGTAGCTTCGTGCCGAACGTCGAGAGGTCGTCCGACGAGCCGGCCGATCAGCGCGAGCACCTCGTTCACGGAGACACGCGACCCGCCTCCGATATTGTACACGCGCCCCGGTATTCCGCGGGCACCGGCCGAGATGGTCGCTGCAACCGCGTCCTTCACGAAGGTGAAGTCGCGTGTCTGCGCGCCGTCACCGTAGAGGTGAATGGCGTCGGAGGTGAGCGCGGCCTTCATGAATCGGTGGAACCCCATGTCCGGCCTTTGTCTCGGCCCGTACACCGTGAAATACCGGACCGACACCGCCGGCACACCGAGGTTCACATGATAGAGGTGGCAGAGATGCTCGGCCGCGAGCTTCGTGACGCCGTAGGGGGACACCGGCTGGACGCGCTGATCCTCCCTCATCGGGATCGGCGCCGCGTCGCCGTAGACCGACGAGCTCGAGGCGTAGACGAGTCGCTCGAGCTTCACCTTCGCGCACGCCTCGAGCAGGACCTGCGTGGCCTCGACGTTGTGTTCCGTGTAGTGGCGAAAATCGGTGCCCCAGCTCTTTCGCACGCCGGCCTGCGCGGCGAGGTGGAACACGTGCGTCGCGCCATCGAGCAGGCGGGCCAAGTCGGCATCCTGGATGCGGGCCTCGACGAGGGCGAACCGTGGGTGCGCACCGAACGGGGCGAGGTTGGCGTCCTTGAACTTGCGCGGGTAGTAGTCGGTGAAGCAGTCGACGCCGACGACCTCCGCGCCGTCAGCAAGCAGACGTTCGCAGAGGTGCGACCCGATGAAGCCCGCCGCACCGGTCACCACAGCCTTCATCCGAACAGCTCCCTGACACGGGCCGGCAACCGCGTCGGTCGTCCAGCCGAATCCACCGACGCGTGCACCGTATGGCCCACGGCGGCGACAACACCGTCGCGATGGCGCACGATCTCGTACTCGAATTTGACCCGTACGCGCGAGAGGAGATCGCCGCGCGACCTGATTTCAATCTCATCGTCGTAGCGCGCGGGCTGCCGGTACTGGCAGTGCACCTCGATCACCGGCAGGACGATCCCCGACTGTTCCACCTTGCGGTAGCTGAATCCCGCCTGCCGCAGCCACTCGGTTCGGCCCACCTCGAACCAGACGAGGTAGTTCGCGTAGTAGACCACGCCCATCTTGTCCGTATCGGCGTACCGGACCCGGAGCCGGGTGCAAGCGATGCGCCCGGACGGATGCGTCGCGTCGCGCGTGGACCCTGCGCGGCGGCCTGTCACGACCGGTCCGCCCACGTTGCCGGGACGTGGCGCTGCGCAAGCGCTTTCAGTTCTCGCGCGGCCGTCTCCGGATCGGACGTGTGGAAGATCGCAGACCCTGCCACCAGGATCTCGGCGCCCGCCGCCACCACCAGGCCAACCGTCTCCGTATCAATGCCCCCGTCGATTTCGACGGCGGCGCGGCTGCCCGCACGGTCGAGCAACGCGCGAACGGCCCGTACTTTAGACTCGCTGCGGGGAATGAAAGTCTGCCCGCCGAACCCGGGGTTGACCGACATCACGAGCACGTAGTCGGCATCGCAGGCGATTTCCTCGAGCGTGACGACCGGCGTCGACGGATTCAGCACAACACCGGCCTTCAGGCCGAAGCTGTGGATGTAGGAGACGGTCCGGTGCAGGTGAGGTGTCACCTCGACATGCACCGAGATCATATCCGCCCCCGCTTTCGCGAACGCCTCGATATACCGGTCCGGCTCCGAAATCATCAGGTGGACATCCAGCGGCACGCGGGTCACACGCTTGAGCGAGGCGACCACGGGCGGCCCCACGGTAATGTTCGGGACGAAGTGGCCGTCCATCACGTCGACGTGGATGTAATCAGCCCCGCCCCGCTCGGCGGCGGCGATCTGGTCGCCCAGCGCCGCAAAGTTCGCGGCCAGGATGGAAGGCGCAAGCCGAATCTTCACCGGCTCACCTCGAGCGATATCGCTTCGCCGGGCGCGACCTGGAACCCGGCCTGCGGCGACTGGCGCAGCACCACGCCCGCCGGCACACCGGGGTAAGGTTGACGTCCGACGACGGCGACGCGGAAGCCGTTGTTTCGCATCACGTCCGCAGCGCGGTCTCCGTTGAGGCCGATCAGGTCGGGCATGACGTATGTCGCCCCCCGTTCGCTCCGGTTCACCAGAAGGGAGACCTGCGTGCCGGTTGCGTTGGGTGGCGGTTCCTGCGCGACCACCGTGTCGGCCGGGTAGTCGTTGGAGCGGATTTCGGCCGTCGAGGCGAGCGCGAGGCCGTCCTGTTGAAGCCGCAGCTGCGCGGCGCGCTCCGTCTCGCCCGTGAGGTTCGGTACGCGGGCCACGCGGGCGCCGGCACTCAGCCACACCTTCACACTGCGCCCGCGACGCACGGCTGTCGCCGCACTCGGCTCCTGTCCCGCGATACGCCCGGCGGCCACGCGGGCATCGGATCGCCTGATCTCGTCCACCTTCATCGTGAGGCCGAGATCGTCGAGCTGGGCGGACGCGTCGTTGACGCTGCGACCGCGCAGATCGGGGATCCTGACCTCGCGGGCCTTGAGCGCAATGCGAGCGGCGCCGACCGCAAAGACGAGGTAGGTG
>Ga0316624_10001132_pt1 | contig 10199 bp, 12 predicted proteins | sample OWC_Aug_N3_C1_D5_FD_207657 | JGI IMG/M metagenome (GOLD analysis project Ga0316624, IMG submission 207657) | Wetland soil microbial communities from Old Woman Creek delta, Ohio, United States - OWC_Aug_N3_C1_D5_A | ecosystem: Environmental > Terrestrial > Soil > Wetlands | place: USA: Ohio...
GCAGACATCGTAGAAATCTGTAGGTTTAGGAACCTTGGTCAGGACTCTCGATTCCTACACAGGGTTTTCTCCGAGCGCGAGTTGGCCTACTGTTTCAGCTATGCAGATCCTGCACCACACTTGGCGGCGACGTTTGCTGCTAAGGAGGCGGTCCTCAAGGCTATGTACATTCCCGTGAGAATGAATGATATGGAGATACTCCGGGACGCGACTGGTGCGCCGTCCGTTGAGTGGGTCGGGACAAAGAAACAGCGAGTTGCAGTGAGTCTCTCTCATTCCGCTGACATTGCGGCAGCAGTCGCTCTCGTGATTCCTGACAGTGAGTTTCTCGACCCTGCGTCAGTGCAGTCCAAGATTGACCTGGCATGCCAACAGCTTGTGGGGAGTCATGTGACATGAGTAGCCCTGAAGCAGAAATCGACGAACTACTGAAGGCAGTGAGGGCGAGTCCAACCTATCTTAATCTCTGGAGTACCTACAAGAGGATAAAGGGCATTTCGCTTGAGCGTCCGAAGGATCAGCAGAAGCTCCTGCGGCTGGCCGTCATTGGGTCATCGACACTTGAGCCATTGGCGGCGTGCATAGATGTCATGGCACGGCTTGAGGGCTTTCATGTTGAAACATTCGTGGGCGGGTTCAACACGTACAGGCAAGAAGCGCTGGCAACAACGTCTGACATGTACAAGTCCCGTCCTGATATCGTGATACTCTGCGTCGATCTCTGGTCGATGCTTGACCAGAAATTCGTTCCCTCCTTTGTGAAGCTGGGCCCTGCGGACCGTGATGCGTCTGGGAGGCGAGCCGTAGAGGAAATCGTCTCCATTGCAAAGACACTCGTAGGCAACTGCTCCGCAATGGTTGTAACCAACAACTTCGTTGTGCCAGTGTACACACCCTTTGGGGTGGTAGACAACAAGCAGATGCCCGGGCTGCGCAGATTCGTGACCGATTCGAACGAGGCGCTCGAAGATGCGCTTAGAAGCGAGAGCAGAGCGTTCATCTTTGACTTGGACTCTGTGGCGGGTGATTTCGGCAAGTCACACATTACGAACTGGAACACGTACTACAGAGGTTCCGTACCCTTCAGCGAGGACTTCACGGTAGTTCTAGCGTCTGAGTATATGCGCTACGTGAGATCTCTCAAGGGGAGGTCAAAGAAATGCATAGTCCTTGACCTGGACAACACGCTCTGGGGTGGTGTGGTCGGAGAGGACGGATATGAGGGGATAAAGCTGGCTAACACTTACCCTGGCATTGAGTACGTTGACTTCCAGAGAGCACTTCTAGGACTCTACAATCGTGGCGTGATTCTGGCGCTGAACAGCAAGAACAACCCTGACGATGTTCAGAGGGTGATCCGCGAGCACCCCTACCAAGTGCTTCGAGAGGAGCACTTTGCCGCTGTGCGCATCAACTGGCAGAGCAAGACCCAGAACATCAAGGAGCTTGCCGAGGAGATTGGTATCGGACTCGACAGCATGGTATTCATCGATGACAACCCACACGAAAGGGAGCTGATGCGTCAAGCCTTCCCAGAAGTCCTCGTCCCCGAGTGGCCGAAGAACCCTCATCTCTACCGTCAATCGCTTGAGCAACTGAAGGTCTTTGATGTTCTCTCTCTGACGAAGGAGGACCTTGAACGAGGAGCGATGTATGCGGGGCGACGCAAGAGAGCTCAGTCAGAGGCCAGTGCGGCGTCTCTTGAGGACTTCCTGAGAACACTCGAACTCAAGATTCATGTGAGCTTCGCAGACGATTTCACGACTCCTCGTGTTGTACAGCTGATTGGCAAGACTAACCAGTTCAATGTGACTACACGAAGGTACACAGATGCTGAGGTCGTCAAGTTGCGCGACTCAGCGGACTCGTCGGTCTACTGCATGCAGGTGACTGACAAGTTCGGGGACGAGGGTCTGGTGGGCGTGGCAATAGTCCGCAAGAAAGCGAAGGAATGGTTGATTGACTCGTTCCTGATGAGCTGCAGGGTCATTGGACGTTCCGCGGAAACCGCATTCTTGGCAAGGATAGTCGCTGATGCCAAGAAGGCCAAGGTGGGACGAGTCTTGGGCGAGTTCATACCCACGAAGAAGAATCCACCCGCGCAGGACTTCTACGAACGGCACGGTTTCAAGAAGATGGGTCAGACTGAGCAGGGTGTGGTGAGCTGGGTACTCGACTTGTCGAAGCAGACAGTGAAGGTCCCGGAGTGGATACGACTGATTGAGGGCTGAGCAATGGCGGGCCGAGAGGAGAAGCTGAACGAGATCATATCCAAGATCCTTCTACTCAGAGCGGATCAGTTGGACGACTCCATACGCAGGAAGGACTACGAGCCTTGGGACTCGATGGCACATCTAGTACTTATCAGCGAAGTCGAGAACGAGTTTGGTGTCTTCTTCACTGATGATGAGGTAGTTGAGATATGGACTCTGGCAGACTTGCGCCGAGTCCTAGCCACGAAGTTCTGAACTATCCCTGACAGGAGTAAGCTTCTGGACAGGGCGCGCGGGGTTTCCTGCGACCATTGTAAGCGGTGGGACATCCCTGCTGACCACGGCACCCGCTGCAACGATGGCCCCTCTACCTACGGTTACGCCCGGTAGGATGATAGCTCCTGCAGCCAGCCAAGCGCCGTCTTCAATGACAACCTTCTTCGCTTCTTCTCGGTATACTCCCGTCTTCTGATGGTACAGGCTGGCGGCTGAGTGCGCCATGATCTTGACGCCCGGCCCTATCGCCACCCAGTTTCCGATTTCGACTAGGTCTGGATGCTCACTGTCTATCTCTACAAGATAGCCCATGAATACCCCCTTGCCGATCTTCACTCCGCACTTCCTGTATACGGACGCTCGGAACTGATAGACTGGTGCCAACCAGGCAAGGATTCTCAGTAGTCTTCCAAGTATCTTGCCCAATGTCGATTCTTCACCTCTACGCCCTATTCAGGAGTCTACTCCGCCATATCTGGCGACGCAGATAGTCTGCAAACACCCAGTTATCAATGTCGCCGGTAAGCAGAAGGCAGAATGTAGAGTCTCCCTTCCACTGACCATGCTCCTTCCAGTGCTTCACGGCCTCAGTGGGGGTCGGAATCCACGCACCGAGTGTCGACGCGTGTTCAACGAGAGCGGCAAGGCATCCGACATACTTGCTCTGGCCAATCCTGATCGGATGAAGGTCGAACATCAATACCCCTCCTTGTTCGGCAGCCTTATCCACCTCCATCAGGAGCCTTTTCGTAATCTGTTCTGGCTGCATGTTCATCCTGTCTATCATCAAGTCGTCGCTCCAGACGTTCAGGGGGATGAATGTGGTCACAGACTCTGTCCCGCTGAGGTCCTGATGGAAGAATCGTCGGTTTCCTCTGTATTCGGGACGGTATCCCAAGCCTCCGTCCCAGGCCATTCCGAGTCTGTGCAGGATTGACGGCATGTCGTCCGTGTAGTTGTCATACGGTGCTCGAAATCCGTTGACCCTGACACCCATTCCTCTCAGAAGAGACAGGCTAGCTCTCAGGTCTCTCTCACGTCCGACCTCAGACAATGTCGTGTAGCGAATATGGTTGTACCCGTGGCTCGCAATCTCATGGCCTTCATCGATTATGTCGTGGATCAGTTCTGGACGCATAGACGCAACGGCTGCGACGACTGGGAACGCGAACTTGGCGGAGTAATGATCAAGCGCCCCGAAGATGTTGCCTAGGATTGTCGAGAAGGGTGTGTTGTGTAGCCTGAGCATTCTGTAGAACTGCCTTGGCGCTGCCAACCCCCAGCGTCTGAAGAGCTGGTAAGCATAGCCCATCCACTATTCCTTCTCCCAATCTGTCTGGCTGCGTCCACGGTCAGCGACTGACGCCGAGATCGACTATCGCTCAACCACGAACACTGACGATATCAGCTGTAGCACCGGCCCCACGAAGGGTCGCTCCACTCCGGAGTATACATGCTTGCATAGTTCTATGAATCCGTTCGTCCGAGAGTCGGCATCCTCGTTGCTGGCGAGTATCCTCTTTGCCATCCTGGTAACAGTCCTGACCAGGTCTCTTCCATTGGCGTGATCTGCCACTATCTTCGTGACGTCTTGTTCAATTCGCTGAATCTGGCTCTTTATCCTGATGTCAGCAATGTCATCTGAGCCCATCGATTTCACAAGGTCCATGAGGACATCGAGGACTCCGTTGTGAAGACCCGTGACCAGCGCCTCGACTTCGTAGGCTGTGAAGTTGATGGGGTTGTCGTCAACGATGACCTGCCACTTCAGGTCGCTGCTCCTCTTGACACCAATCTTCCTTCCTGCAAGGTCCATGGACTCCTCATAGAACCTGCTCTCCATGCTGCTCAGCATCGCTATCTTTAGGAGTGCAGCTTCGGTGATCTTGATCGGTGCGGTCTTCCCTCCGTTCTTGACGACCAAGCACATCCCACCTTGGGGCGGCATCTTCTGGACATAGTCAGAAGCAGGTGCCACCTGGACTGGAGGCAGATGCTTGAGCATCTCAGCAAGTTCACGAACCTCATGCTCGGTGCACAGGTACCTCTGCTTGTCCCCTGAGATGGCAATCGTGCCATCTTCATCTCGTTCGAATTCGACCCTGTTGCCTCCGCCGATGTTGGTGGTCTTGTGATACACTTGCTTGTAGTTCCTAGCAGTCTGGGCGAGCTTCTCAAGAGCTGCGGCAATCATGTGCGCCTCGCCATATCCAATCGTAATCTCTCCTAAGCCCTCGGTCGCGCGGCCAATACCAAGAGCTCCATCCATTCGAATCTTCACGTACATATCGGCACATCCACTAGTTGTTGGTCTATGTCCGTGTGCTCAAAACTGTTGCGGAAAAAGGCAGGCCCGGTGAGGATCCCCAATGAAGGGCAGAAGGCCAGTGACCTTCTGCACAGGCTCTAGACGATTTCATCCTCGACATCGAAAGCCAGCTTGCCGGCTTCCTTGGTCTGAATTCCGATGTCTATCTTGTGTTTACCCTTGTTCAGTGGTGCACCCTTGATGCCTAGGATCATCTCGATGCCCACCTTGATCGGGAATGCGTTACTCGCACTCACGTCCGAGCCCTTTATGGTCTTGCCCTCGGATGTGATTGTTAGGGCGGTAAGCGGGTAGGCGGTGCCATCCACCTTTATCGGGTCCAGAATCGTCGCTGTGCCCGGTGATAACGAGTTCTTGATTTTGAATTGGAAACCGTCCTTCAGGTTCTGAAGGCTGCCCTTGACATACAGTTTCCTCAGAAGGAATGCTGGAATCTGCATTGATGTTTCTCCTTGTAGAGATTCTTTGACATGGGGCTCTTCCCAGTAGCATTTATCTGTTCCGAACAGACTAGACGACCGCCCTCGAAATCGCGCGCCCTCATCCTCTCACACTTGAGCGCAGCAAAGTGGCGAGAGAAGCAGCACGGGCGTACTTCCGAACAAAGGTAATAAGGAACACAGACCAGTCATGACTGGTAGTTACGTCACACCCGCGAAATCCAAGGTCATCCTAAACACGTTTCGGCGGAAAAATGACTTCTCTGAGCGGTGGCTCCAGAAACGAATCTGAGGATAAGCGAATTGACAGAAGCCCTAGAGATGCTTGACGATGGAACATCGGTCAAAGTCGACGTAGGGCGTACCACGCTCGCATCTAACAAGGTCCTGTGCATCATTGACACCGCCATGAAGCTGATCTACATCTGGCACGGACGTGAAGCTGGCGTGAGGAAGAGATTCGTCGGTGCTCAGACTGCATCAACGCTGAGGGCCGAACAGGGTGGGAACTACAAGGTTCAGGCCATCGATGAGGGTGAGGAGCCGGCGACTTTCCTGAACTCATTGAACTGATCGCAGACGCTCCACAAGGTTCTATAGCATGTCGTTTCAGCGGCTAGAGTGGTGTAGTCCGTGAGAGGATTGGTCAAAACCGCTCGAGGAGTCGACAATCTCGAATTACGTGAATTGCCTGACCCAAGGCCCTCAGGAAGTGAGGTTCTGGTCGAGGTTGCCGCCGCCGGAATATGTGGCTCTGACGTTCACATAAAACACGACACCACGTCGTACAATCCACCTGTCGTGATAGGTCACGAATACTCGGGTCGGGTCGTTGAGGTGGGTGATAGCGTGACCAACATACGGGTTGGCGACCTGGTGACATCACCTGCCACAGCATACTGCGGCCAGTGTCATCCCTGCAAGACGGGCCACATGAACAGGTGCACTGACCCCAACAGACGCATTCTTGGCTACTCCAGAGCGAACGGGGCATTCGCCAAGTATCTCGTTGTGCCTGAGTACATTGTTCACAAGCTGCCAGACGGGCTACCCCTTGAGGAGGCTGCCCTGGCAGAGCCTACAGCGTGCGTTGTCCACACCATAGCGGAGCTGACACCCATTAGGCCCGGCGATGTCGTTCTGGTCCAAGGACCCGGGACAACGGGTCTCATTGCCCTCCAAGTCGCACGTTCGATGGGCGCAGCGAAGGTCATTGTCACGGGAATGACAGCCGATCGGTGGCGTCTGGATATTGCAGAACGCCTCGGAGCAGACCTCACCATGGATGTTCAGCAGGAACAGGACGCAGTCGAGGCAGTAAAGCGCGAGTCACATGGTGTCGGGGCCGATGTTGTGATTGAGGCCTCAGGTTCGGGAGCCGCCCGCAGGCAGGGCTTCGAGTTCGTCAAGACAGCAGGCTATGTGTCCCTCATTGGGATTCAGGGCAAGGCCACTGACATAAACATGGACCACATCGTCATGAAGGAACTGCATGTACTTGGGACATGGGGCACACTGCCCTCCACATGGGTCATGACTTTGAGAATGATGGCCTCGCGAAAGATAGATGTCAGACCCCTAATCACACACAGGCTTCCGCTTAGAGAGTGGCAGAAGGGGTTCGATCTGATGGAGAGTCAGAAAGCAATCAAGGTCCTGTTCACAGACATGAACTAACCGGACTACGGCCGTCACTTTGTCTTCGGCGCCCACAGGTCGAGACAATCCTGTACAATGCCCATGTGCGCAGCCGCAGGTCCTCCTCTCATCACTATCGCGACTCCGCAGGCCTCCATTATCTCATCTCGTGTAGCACCAGCTTCCAAGGCCTTCTTGGTGTGATAGACCATGCAAGGCTCACAGGGTGCAAGAACAGAGGCGACGACACAGATGATCTCTTTGAACTTCGCCGAGAGGTGTCCGTCAACATCAACAGTCTTGAGCAAGTCGGTGAATGCGTTTCTCGTGTCCGGGATGTCTCTGTTCAACGCCCCGAAATGTCTCATGAAGTTCTTGAGAATCCGTTCGACGTCTTCGCTCATCTTCGCTTCCCCATCGAGGTCAGGTTGTTTCTTGGGTTGGCACTCCCAAGTTCCATTCAGGGCGACTATATTGGTCTCGATATAAAGACTCTGCAGCAGCCAGTTCTTCTCTCGTGAGACCGCCCTTGCTCATCCTACGTTCTGTGAAGCGTTCCAACCCTCCTATGACACACTTCCTGATGTCCTTCTCGGATGGTCCCTGTGGGTACTGCTCTCTGATAGACGTGACAATGTCCCGCTTGCTATCCATGCATCTCATACCTGCGGGCTCTCTGAAATACTTGGTCTGCCCGGGTCGAGGTCTGATTGCTTCCTCAAGATCCGGAAGACTCGTACTCACCATGATTGTGCCATGGATGAATGAAACACCGCGCTTTATCCACCCAGCAGTGCCCGTGACCTTTCTTCCGTTGATTCTCACGCAGGACCTTTCTGAGTCGAACTGGGTATCTATGCCGGCTTCGCGGAGTGAAACCGATATATTGCCGATGAAGTTCCAATAGAGTTCCCTAAGGGTCCTACACACCGACGGTTCGTTCTGGTCGAGACACAGGTCGAAGTTGAGCGTGCCACGGTCCAGATAGACCGTGCCCCCTCCGGTGAATCTGCGTGCAACCTGAATGCCCCTCACGCTGCAATAGTCGGTATTCACCTCATTGTGCAAGCATTGGAACCGGCCCATGACCACTGCCGGGTCGCAATGCCAGAATCTCAGGGTGCTGACTTTCTTCTGGCTCTCTGACGCTACCTTGGCCAGAGCCTCCGATATCGCGAGGCTCCTGTGAATGTCAGGTATGTCGTCCTCAATCAGTCGCCAGTCCAATCTCCTCACCCGAGATGATAGTATATGCTAGTATATAACAGGTACTCATATAACGGTATCTACTGCAGCACAAGACTCCTGTGAAATCCACGTAAAAAACCAGCCGACAGGTACACAGGGGGTGCCGGTGGTGGGAGAACCACCGGCTGAGCAGATGTCGTGTTTCGAGGCTGACACGGTAAGACTCTCCGTGTCAGTAGGAAGTAGTTTCCTGCCAATTTAAGCCCGTAGCGAACCTGTGCAACATACGACAGGCTTTTCACGTGCCCTTTCATCATGGTTAACCATGCCTCATTTTGGACTGATACCTGAAGGTCTCTCCAAGAGGGAAGAGCTGATGCTAAGATCGAAGCTGCACTACCGCGGGGGCACGATTCGGATGGAACGAGGTCAGGTTGCTGATGCCATCGCCTCCTTCTATGATGCAGTCTCCTCAGCCATGACAGCTGCGTTCCTTGAGGTTGCAGGATCAGAGGGTGCAGTCAAGCTGAGATCGTATGATGACCATGACATCTTCTTGGAGCTGAAGAGGGCGAGGCGCATAGACGGGACATTCAGCTCGGATGACTTTGATTACATCTGCGACACTGCAGAGCAGGCGCTAGAGTTCATTCTCGATGGATTCAATGCAGACCGGTTCGTGTCCGCAGTGGAAATCATACTGGCGCAGCTCGGTGTTCTTCCTATTGCAGACGGTGAGTTGTCCGAAGGGCAGTATGAAACACTGTGAATACGGCATAGGGAATCCAAGCCCTCTGTCCGGCTCTCTCAGACTCAGACATCCTCGAGCGACGAACCACATTCTCTGCAACGCATGTCACCATATGCAACTTCCGCAGCACAAGCGGGACACCTGCGGACCACATCAGTAGCATCAACATCCTGCTGATTGAAGCCATGGCTTCGTCTTACGTTGTCAAGCCCCGCCTTGTCGGCCATCAACATGGCATTGCCGCAGCTGAGACAGATGTAAGCTTCGAATGTTGCGAATGGGCCAAAAAAACCCATTCTTGCTAGTGTGTTTGTCTTCAGCGGACCCGCAATCTTCTCACTACCACAACGAGGGCATCTCATCGTTACTCCTCGTATCTACACAGAGAAGCAGACGGAGATAAACGTTAGGCAGCACTCTCATATCTTCAGGAAGTAGGGATTCTCAAGAGTCTCTTTGAGCGCCGCAAGGAACTGTCCGGCCGGAGCTCCATCAAGTACTCTGTGATCCACAGCGCAGCTCGCCATCATCATGCTTCTGATTCCTATCATATCATTGATCACGACGGGCTTCTTCTTTATCTGTCCCAGAGCAAGTATTGCCGTTTCTGGCGGGTTGATGATGGGTATGAAGAGATCCACGCCAAAAGACCCAAGGTTTGAAACTGTGAATGTGCTTCCAGTCATCTCTTCCGGCGTGAGCGTGTTCTCCTTTGCTTTCCTGCCGAGCTCTTTCGTTTCTTGGGCAATCTGAGTGACCGACTTCTTGTTCGCGTTCTTTACAGTGACTACTATGAGACCGGCCTCTGTGGCCATAGCAACACCCACGTTCGTGTCTGCGAAACAGTGCACGTCATTGCCAACGAGTGTGGCATTAAAGCGTGGGAACCTCTCAAGTGTGTCCGCCACTGCTTTCACGATTATGTCATTGAAGGACACTCTCAGCCCGAGGCTCTTCTCCATCTTGTCGTTGACCTCGGACCTGAGTATGACCACTTCGGTCATGTCAATCTCTGTAATCATGGTTATATGCGGGTTCTGAGCGCTCTGTGTCATCCTGCGGGCAATCGTCCTTCTCAGAGGGGACAGCGTTTCGACCGTTCTGACTTTGCGATCTGCGAGAGTTGCAGGCAACACAGCCGACTCTACAGGCGTTTTCGCTGCAGCTATGTCCTTCTCGACTATCCTTCCCTCAGGACCTGTTCCTGCTATGAGCGAGATATCGATGCCTCTCTCCTTCGCTTTCATCTTGGCTCTTGGGGAAGCCTTGATTCTCCCACCAGGTAGTCGTGAAGCGGCTGCCTTGGCAGAAACGGCCGCTTCTTTATGTGTGGTGGCCGTCAGCGCAGTCTCAGTTGCTGCAGC
>Ga0316624_10001133_pt1 | contig 10197 bp, 7 predicted proteins | sample OWC_Aug_N3_C1_D5_FD_207657 | JGI IMG/M metagenome (GOLD analysis project Ga0316624, IMG submission 207657) | Wetland soil microbial communities from Old Woman Creek delta, Ohio, United States - OWC_Aug_N3_C1_D5_A | ecosystem: Environmental > Terrestrial > Soil > Wetlands | place: USA: Ohio...
GAGCCGTACTGGTGTATCTCCATCGGCTCCGAGATGATGTTCGCCGCCGTCATCCGCGGGTTCAGGCTCGCGTACGGGTCCTGGAAGATCATCTGCATGCGGCGGCGAATCGGACGCATCTGCGCCACGCCGATGTTCGTGATCGGCTGGCCGTCGAAAACGATGCTCCCACCGGTGGGCTTGTAGAGACGCAGGAGCGTCCGCCCGACGGTGCTCTTGCCGCAGCCCGACTCCCCGACCAGCCCAAGAGTCTCGCCCTTCTGGATAGAGAAGCTGACGCCGTCCACCGCCTTGACGTCGCCGATGTGGCGATCGATGAGGATCCCGCTTGTGATCCGGAAGTACATCCGGAGGTCGTGGACCTCCACGAGAGGACGGGCCTCGACGGCGGCCTGAGCGCTGGCAGCCGCCTGAGCCGCGATCGCCCGGCCGACGGCAGCCGCCGATTCGGGATCGCTATTGGCTGAGCTCATCGGGCACTCTCCACAGCCGACGGCGGCGCGGCGGGCACGAAGCCGGGTCGCTCCGGGTGAGCGGCCACCGCTTCATCGGCCGTCGGCACGTTCCAGCACGCCACCCGGTGGGTGACATTCGGTCCGGTGGTCTCTACTCCGGCTACCCGATCGATGGGCACCAGCGGCGGCATGGTCTTCCAACACTCCTCTACGACCCAGGCGCAGCGGGGTGCGAAGGGACAGCCTACGGGCGCCTGGCGCAGATCCGGCGGAACGCCTTCGATCGGGATCAGCGGCTCACCGGATTGGGCGTCCACTCGGGGCATCGAGTGGAGCAGGCCGATCGTGTACGGATGTCTCGGGCGGGAGAACAGATCCGGGGTGGATGCGGCCTCGACGACGAAGCCGGCGTACATCACGTTGGTCCGCTGCGTCCTCCCCGCCACGACGCCGAGGTCGTGCGTGATGAGGATCACGGCCGTGTTGCGCTCGGCCGCCAGGCTCGAGAGGAGTTCCAGGACCTGCGCCTGGATCGTGACGTCGAGGGCCGTCGTGGGCTCGTCGGCTATGAGCAGCTTGGGTTCGAGAGCGAGCGCCATCGCGATCATTACGCGCTGTCGCATCCCCCCACTGAACTGGTGAGGGTAGTCGCGCAGCCGAGCCTCCGGCTGGGGAATGCCGACCATCCGCAAGAGCTCGATCGTGCGGGCGCGCGCATCCGCCTTGGAGATCTTGCGGTGCGCCCGGATGGTCTCGACCATCTGCTCCTGGATCGTCAGGACGGGGTTCAGGCTCGTCATCGGGTCCTGGAAGATCATCGCGACGTCTTTGCCGCGGAGATCCCGCATGGCGGATTCGTCCAGCTCGAGCAGGTCCTGGCCCTCGAAGTAGATCTGGCCGCCCTCGATGCGGCCGGCGGGCTTCGGGAGAAGCCGCATCAGCGCAAGGTTGGTGACCGATTTTCCACATCCGGACTCCCCTACCAGCCCGAGCGCCTCGCCCACGTCGAGGTCGAGTGAGACGCCATTGACGGCGTGGACGGTCCCGTCATGAGTCCGGAATTTCACGACCAGGTCGCGAATACTCAGCAAGTGCATGGCGGGCCTTAGCGCTTGAGACGCGGGTCGAGCGCCTCGCGCAGCCCGTCGCCCAGGAGGTTGAACCCGATGGCGCTGATCACGATCGCGGCACCGGGAAAGAAGATCAGATAGGGGTAGTTCTGGAGGAAGCTCGAGGCGTCGGTCAGCATCTCGCCCCACTCGGCGATCCGGGGGTCGCCAGGCCCGAGGCCAAGGAAGCCAAGTCCGGCCACGTCGATGATGGCCGTGGCCGCAGCGAGCGTGGCCTGGACGATGAGGGGCGTAAGAGCATTGGGGAGCATGTGGCGCAGAAGGATTCGAGCCGGCGACGCGCCCATCGACCGAGCCGCTGTGACGTAGTCTGACTCACGCAGCGCTAACAGACTGCCTCGCAACAAGCGGGCGAACTGGGGCGAGTAGGAGATGCCCACCGCCAGGATGATCTGGACCTCGCCGTGGCCAAGCCACGACACGATGCCAATCGCCAGCAGGATCCCCGGCACGGCCAGCAGCACGTCGATGATGCGCATGAGTATTCCGTCGACGACGCCGCCCGCCGCGCCCGCGATCGATCCGACGACGACCCCACCGATAAGGCCGAAGAGAACCGCGGTCACGCCGACGGTCAGGCTGATTCGGGCGCCGTAGAGCACCCGAGTGAACTCGTCGCGACCGAGCTTGTCCGTGCCCATGAGGTGGGTGAGGCTGGGGCCCTGATATCGGTCGGTGAGCTTGCCGACCGTCGGGTCGAAGTGCGAGATGTAGGGCGCAAGGATCGCGCCGAGCACGAAGACCGCGATGAAGAACAATCCGATGAGCGCGGGCCCGTTGCGCGAGAGCCTCCGCAGGGCGTCGCGCCAAAGGCCGCTGCTGACGCGCGGGGCCGCGGCTTCCGCCACCAGAGTCGCCATCTAGCTGTACCTGATCCGCGGGTTGAGGAACGCGTAGCCGACGTCCACGATCAGGTTCACGACGATGAAGATGATCGCGAAGATCAGGACGAGGGACTGGACCACGATGAAGTCGTGGTTCTGGACGGAGCTGACCACCCATGAGCCAACCCCGTTCCAGGTGAAGACGGTTTCGGTCAGGACCGCGCCGGCGAGGAGCGCCCCGGTCTGCAACCCTATGACTGTCGTGACCGGCAGCCAGGCGTTGCGCATGATGTGGCGATTGTCCACGCGCCGATTCGTCAGACCCTTCGCCCGGGCCGTGCGCACGTAATCCTCGTTGCTGACCTCGATCACCGAGGCCCGGGTGATCCTCGTGATCACCGCGAGGGGGATGGAGCCGAGGGCGATCGACGGCAGGAGCAGATGCGAGATGGCATCGAGGACGTTGTCCCAGTTGCCGGTCAGAAGCGCGTCGATGATCGGGAAATGGGTGACCGGGTCGATGTCCAGGCGAGGGTCGAGCTGGAAGGAGGTGGGCAGCCAGTGGAGCTGGACTCCGAAGATGAAGGCCAGGGTGTAGCCGAGCACGAAAACCGGGATCGAGATCCCGAACAGGGAGATAACCGTAACCATGCCGTCGATCCAGCCGTTCGGGTGGCGCGCGGCCAGGCGTCCCAGGGGAATGCCCAGGCCCACCGCGAAGATCATGGCCCCGATGGTCAGCTCGATCGTTCCGGGGAACCGGATGAGGAATGTCTGCGCGACGGGGCGGCCGTCGATGAAGCTCGAACCGAAGTCGCCCTGGAGCAGCTTGCCGATGTAGAGGAAGTACTGCTCATACAGGGGCTTGTCGAATCCCTGGTTCGCGCTTATCTGGGCGACCAGTTGCGGTGTGGCGTGCTGGCCCAGGATCGCCTCGGCCGGGCCCCCGCCGGGGAGCAGCCTGAGGAACATGAACAAGATCACCGACAGCCCCAGGAGGACCGGCACCGAGACGAGCACGCGCCGGACGATGAACCTCAGCACGCCGGGAAAAAGCCCTCCGTTAGTGCGAGCCTCCCGGAGTCTTGAGCGACCCCGGGAGGCCCCGTTGAACCAATCTTACAGCCCGAAAGCTCGGCTTCGCCGTGCCTCCGCACTCGCCCGGTTCGACCGCCGGGCTCGGGGATCTACTTCGTCAAAGTGACTGTATTGAAGTACTCGATGCCATTGCCCGCTGGCACGAAGCCATGGACTTTGGACGTGTACGCGCCGGGTGGCGTCGAGTTGACGATCGGCACGACCGGGAGGTCCTGCGCGAGCAGGTCCTGGACCTGGCCCCAGAGGGCATTGGCCGCGTCCACTGTCGGAGCCTGCAGGGCGTTGAGCATGTCCTGATTGGCGGTGTCGTTCTTCCAGCCGAACTGCAGATTCGGCTTGCCGTTCTGATAGCCGAACCATGCCGTGTAGAGGAAGTTGTCGGCACCTGCCCAGTCGCAGGTCCAGCCGAACAGGTACAGCGAGAACTTGCCGTTGGTCGCGTCGCTGACGTAGCCGCCGTGCCAGTCCTCGGTCTTGAGGTTGACGGTGAAGCCAACCGCCTGGAGGTCCTGAGCGATGGCTTGGGCGATGCCCTTGGGATCCGGCATGTACGGTCGAACCACGTTGGACGGGTAGTACAGGTCGATCGTCTTCTGGGCTGCGCTCAGATTCGCCTTGGCGAGGTCCGCCTTGGCCTGATCGGCGCTGTAGGAAGGCAGCGTCTCCGCCTTGAAGCCGATGGTCGCCGGCGGCATGAAGCCGGTCGGAACCTTGCCCTGGCCGGCGTAGAACGCGTCGACGTAGGACGACTTGTTGACGGCTTCGGAGATAGCCAGGCGGACGTTCTTGTCGGCGTAGATCGTGGCCTTGCCGCCGACGCTCTGGTTCATGGCCAGGTTGAGCTGGTTGCACGACTGGCCGCGATCGATGATCGTCAGGCCTGAGCTCTGGGCCGTCTTGACGTCCAGGGGCGAGATCGAGAAGGCGAGGTCCACGGCGCCGGACTGCAGAGCCTGCAGCTTGGCCGTCGAGTCACCGATCGGCTTGAACGTGATCTGGTCGAGCTTGGCGGCGTTCGCCGCATCCCAGTAGTTGGGGTTCTTGACCACGGTGATGTGGTCGCCGGGCACCCATTCCTTGAAAATGAACGGGCCGGTTCCGACCATGTCCTGTCCCTGCGGCAGGGAGCCCTGGGCGTACTTGTTGTCCTTGATCGGGGTGGTGTCTGCCTTGGCCGCCTGGAGGGCGGTCGGGCTCTCGATACCGAAGACGCCAAGGGTCTGCGACAGCAGGAAGTTCGACTGCGGCGTCTTGAGGGTGATGACGACAGTCGAGGAATCCGAGGCGGTCACCGAGGCGATGTTGGAACCAGTCCCGAAACCACCGAAGACCGCGCCGTAGTAGTAGGCGTTGTCCTGGAGGTCGCCCTTCGCGAAGTTTTGCCAGCGGGTGTAGTTGAAGACGACCGCGTCGGCGTTGAAGTCAGTCCCGTCATGGAACTTGACGCCCGTCCGGAGCTTGAAGGTGTAGCTCTTGCCATCTGAGCTGACCGTCGGCAGAGCGGCCGCGAGGACCGGGACGACGGTGCTGATGGTGCCGGGCTGAAGCCCGACCAGGCCCTGGACGACCTGCGCCTGGACGTACAGCGAGTTGCCGTCGCTCACGAGCGCCGGATCGGCGAGGACCATGTCGCCATCGAGGGCGACGACCATGCTGCCGCCGGTCGCCGGCGCCGGAGTCGGCGTCGGGGTCGCCGCAGCTGGGGTTGGGGTCCCACCCGACGCCGGTGTCGCCGTCGGGCTGGGGGAAGCGCTGCTAGTGCTGCAGGCCGACGCAACGAGCGCGACCACAGCGAGCACGGATCCAAATCGTTTCATGTCCACTCCCTTTCCTACGCACCTGCGACCCTATCGAGGGTGATGCCAGCTGGGCAGCCGGGCTAGCCTCCTCCGAGAAGAGCCAGACACACACCGGTCACAGGGTGAACAGCTGGCGAAACCCTATACCAGATGGGGCACCTTGTCATGAATGATCACAAACGTGCGGCCACGGGGAAGCGCTGCCTATTTGGCCAGCCACACCGTGTCGAGCACCTCGACCATGTTCCCCGACGCGACGACGCCGTGAACGTAGCTGCGGGCGGCCGCCGGCAGCTTCGCGTGCAGGAGTGGCACCGTCGGCATATCGGCCGCGACCAGGTCCTGGGCCTTTTGCCAGGCGGTCTTGACCGCGGCCTCGTCCACCGAGGACAGTGCCGCCGTCATCGTCGTGTTCAGCGTCTCGTTGGCGTAGCCGAACTCGGGCGACGGCGTGCCCGAGGTGTAGTGGAAGAACGCCGTGTCGAGGAAGTAGTCGGCCGAGTCCCAGATGCACGTCTGGCTCGCGATCCAGGATTGCAGCTTGCCGGCGGCGGCGTCGGCCGTGAAATTGGCCACCGCTTCCGTCTTGAGGTTCACCGTGAACCCGATCGCCGTCAGGTCGTTTGCGACGGCCGTGGCAAGGGCTTTTGGATCGGCCAGTGACGGAGGAATACCCTGGCTCGGGTACCAGAGGTCCAGCGCAGGTTTGCCGCCGGCGAGACCAGCGGTGGCCAGATAGCCCTTGGCCCGGTTCACGTCGAAACCGGCCAGGTACTCGGGCTTGTAGTAAAGGGCGCCGGGCGGCAGCCAGTTGTCGGCCACAATCGCTGCGCCCGCGTAGAGGTCGGTGACGTACGACTGCTTGTTCAACGCCGAATTGATGGCCCGGCGGACGTTCGCATCGGACAGGAGATTGGCGGCACCGTTCAACGTATCGCCGTCATACATCGCGAGCTGGGTGATGTCGCATGAGTCGCCGCGATCGAGCACGGCCATGTTCTTCGAGCCGGTCATGGTCTTGAGAGTGGCCGGGTCCACTGCGTCGATCATGTCCACGCTGCCGGCCTGGAGCGCCTGGCTCGCGGCCGCGGCGTCGGCGAAGGGCTTGAAGACGATTCGGTCCAGGTAGGGAGTCGCTGTCTTGTCCCAGTAGGACGGGTTCCTTACCAGCGTCACGTGGTCGCCGGCGACCCGCTCGCTGAAAATGAACGGCCCGGTGCCCACCATGGCCTTGCCCTGACCGCCGGTGCCGAGCGCGTATGGGTTCTTCGCGAGGGTCGGATTGTTGCCGTCGTTCGCCTGGATCGAGCTCGGGCTCAAGATCCCGAAGGCGACGTTGGCCTGGCTGATCAGGAAGTTGCTCTGCGGCTTGCGAAGCGTGATCACGACGGTCTTGGGGTCAGGCGCGTCCACCGAGGCCAGGTTCCCGGCCTGGCCGAATCCGCCGAAGACCGCCCCGAAGTCCGAGGCGGCATTCTGGAGGGCGCCCTTGGGAAAGGCGTTCCAGCGGTCGTAGTTGAACTTGACCGCGCTCGCGTCCAGGTCCGTTCCGTCCTGGAACTTGATCCCGCTGCGAAGCTTGAACGTGTAGGTCAGCCCGTTGTCGCTCAAGGTCGGCAGGGCCGCGGCCAGGACCGGCACGACGACGCTATTGGTGCCCGGCTCGAGCCCCAGGAGGCCCTGCACCACCTGATTGGCGATGTACGTCGAAGTCACGTCGCTGGCCAGCGACGGATCGGCGTAGATCAGATCTCCGACCATGCCGACGGTTAGCGTTCCGCCGGTTTCAAGCCCCGCCGGGTGCAGCGGAACGGTCGCCGCGCTGGTCGAGCAACCGCTCGCGACTCCCGAGACTGCCACGGCCAGAGCCAGGACCGACACCAATCGCTTCACGACAACTCCTTGGCGACGCGCCGGGCGGCACGTGACCGCCCGGCAGGTTGGAGCCCGCGACCATGGCGGCCGCTCCGCCATCTACCCCGACTCGACGGCCCTGCCTGGACAACCTTACTCGACGGCGCCACGGCGGCCAAAGCGCGCCGGCCGGAGCCGAACGGGCCGACCACGGGGCACGATTGATCTCCGGCGATTGCCGGCGACCCGGCGCCCAGCTCTCGGGTCCGCGAGGACTCCAGCCTCAGTCGACGTCCGCCGCGGCCGTGTCGATGACCGACTGCTTCGCGGCCGAAACCTCGACCGCCCTGGGCGACACCTGATCGGCGAAGTGGCACGCCACTTGATGCCCGCTCTGGAGTGCTCGCAGCGGGGGTTCCGTCGTGGAGCATTCGGCAGGGTTGCCGAGCTGCTCGCGCAGCCAGCAGCGAGTGTGGAAGCGGCATCCGGACGGTGGATTTGCCGGGGAGGGGACATCCCCCTTCAGGACCAGGCGCTTCTTGCGGATTCTCGGATCGGGCTCGGGCGTCGCCGATAGGAGCGCGACGGTGTACGGATGCTTGGGCTCTCTGAACAGGGTCTCCGAGTCCGCGACCTCGACCAGCTTGCCTAGATACATCACGCCGATCCTGTCGCTCGCATACTCGATCACGGACAGATTGTGCGCGATGAACAGGTACGTCAGGTTGAATTCGCGCCGCAGGTCCAGCATCAGATTCAGGATCTGAGACTGGATCGAGACGTCGAGAGCGGACACCGCCTCGTCGCAGACGATGAAGTCGGGATCCAGGGCGAGGGCCCGGGCGATCCCGATCCTCTGGCGTTGACCGCCGGAGAACTCGTGCGGGTAGCGGCGGGTGTACTCGCGCCGCAGACCCACCGCCTCGAGCGAGTCCTCGACTTTCTTGGTCCGGGCCGCGGACGATTTCGTGCCCTGGGCCAGAAGACCCTCGCCGATGATGTCGCTCACCGGCATCCGTGGATTGAGCGACCCGTACGGGTCCTGGAAGATGAGCTGCATCCGCCGCCGCATCCGCCGGAGCTCCTCGGACTTGAGGGTCGAGAGATCGTGGCCATCGAAGACCACGCGACCGGCCGAAGGACGCTGCAGATACAGGACGGTCCGCCCAAGGGTCGTCTTTCCGCAGCCAGACTCGCCGACGAGGCCGAAGACCTCGCCCTTCCGGACGTCGAACGTGACCCCGTCGACCGCCTTGACGTCGCCGATATGGCGCCGGAGCAGGCCGCCCATGATCGGGAAATACTTGACTACTCCCTGGACGGTGAGCAGTTCCGTACCCTCGGCGGGGCTCGTGAATGCCGCGGCCGCCGCCTGCTGCGAGTCGGGCGCTGTCGCCGTGTCGTATGCCGAGGTGCCGCTCATCGGTGACCTACCCTCTCGGTGACCACAGGTTCGTTTGGCACCGGCCGCTTCACTGGCAACTCGGACTGCGGATATTGAAGCCAGCATGCCGACTTGTGGTCGGGGCTCAGCTCACGCAGCGCCGGGTTGAAGTCCTTGCACGGTTCGAAGGCGTGAGCGCAGCGAGGCTGGAAGCGACAGCCCGCGGGCATCCGGAACGGGTTGGGAACCGTGCCCTTGATGACGTTCAAGCGCTCGCCGCGGGCGACGTTCGAAGGTATCGAGGTCAACAGACCCTGCGTATATGGGTGCTGCGGACGCAGTAGCACTTCCTCCGCCGTGCCCGTCTCGACGATCTTCCCCGCGTACATCACGGCGATGCGCTCGGTGGTTTCGGCGACGACGGCCAGATCGTGCGTGATCAGCAGCAGGGCCGTGCCCGTCCTCTGCTGGATGGACTTGATCAGCTCGAGGATCTGCGCCTGGATCGTGACGTCAAGCGCCGTGGTCGGCTCGTCCGCGATGATCAGCTTGGGATCGCAGCTGAGGGCCATGGCGATCATCACGCGCTGGCGCATCCCGCCCGAGAGCTCGTGCGGGTATTGCTTCGCCCGGCGCTCGGGGAACGGAATTCCGACGGCCGAGAGCATCTCGATGGCCCTGTTGCGGGCTTCCTTCTTGGATACGTCGCGGTGAGCGACGACAGCCTCGGCGATCTGATTCCCGACCGTGAAGACCGGATTCAGCGAGGTCATCGGCTCCTGGAAGATCATGCTCATGTCCGCGCCACGAATGTGCTGCATTTCGTGGCTGGGCAGCGAGAGGATCTCCCGGCCATCGAACCAGATCTCTCCGGCCGCGATGTCGCCGGGTGGGATGTCGATCAGGCGCATGATCGTCAGCGATGTCACGCTCTTGCCGCACCCGGATTCACCCACGAGCCCAAGCGACTCGCCTCGCTTTATCTTGAAGTCCACGCCGTCGACGGCCGGGACCGTGCCATCCATGACGTGGAAGTAGGTTTTGAGCCCGCGAACTTCCAGAAGGACGTCGTCGGCAGGCTTCGGTCCGAGTACGCGTCGTCCGTGAGCGGGAGTGACCTGGGCCATATCCACAACAGAGCTCACAGTCGCGCCCTCGGATCCAGTGCGTCATGTAGCCCATCGCCGATGAAGTTCACGGAGATGACCGTGAGCGCGATGGCCATTCCCGGGAAGAAGGGCCACCACCAGTTGCCGTTGCCCATGTACTCCTGCGAATTGGAGAGGGCGTTGCCCCATGTCGTCTCGGTCGCCGCCACCCCGAAGTTGAGGAAGCTCACGAAAGCCTCGAGCACGATGTTGGACGCCATCAACAGAGTCATGACCACGATGACCGGGCCGAGCGCGTTGGGAAGGATGTGGCGGAAGGTGATCCGCGTACCTCGAACGCCGACTGCCCGAGCCGCCTCGACGAAGTCCGCTTCTCTCAGACTCAGGAACTGCGCCCGAACGAGCCTGGCTATGAGGCCCCATTGCAGGAGCCCGAAGACGAAGATAAGGGCGATCATGCTGCCCTGGCCGAAGAAGACCGCCGCCACGAGGATGAGGAAGAGCAGCGGGATCGCGAAGAAGACGTCCACGATGCGCATCAGCA
>Ga0316624_10001134_pt1 | contig 10195 bp, 13 predicted proteins | sample OWC_Aug_N3_C1_D5_FD_207657 | JGI IMG/M metagenome (GOLD analysis project Ga0316624, IMG submission 207657) | Wetland soil microbial communities from Old Woman Creek delta, Ohio, United States - OWC_Aug_N3_C1_D5_A | ecosystem: Environmental > Terrestrial > Soil > Wetlands | place: USA: Ohio...
CGTGCCGGCGGGCGCTTCCTCCAAGTCGAGCTCGGGCAGCGCGGACTCTTCGTCCTCGTCGCGCAGCTCGCTTTGCGGATCGATGTCTTTGTGGGCGCCGTTCATGGCAGTCAAGATAATACGCCGCGGAAGCTACGCTACTCGGCAATATCGCTGTCGGGCGTGCGCCAGGCCAGGTGCTGGCCGCCGTCGACGGCGATGGTGACGCCGGTGACGCTGGTGGCGCCGGCAAGATAGAGCACCGCGGCGGCGATGTCTTCGGGCGTCGGGTCGCGCCGCAGCGGCAGGGCTGCGGCCTGCGCGGTAAACTCCGCCTCGCTCTGGCGCGGGCTCGGCAAGGTCGGTCCCGGCGCCACCGCGTTGACGCGCAGTCTGGGCGCCAGCGCCTGGGCGAGCGTCGTGGTAGCGGTGAGCAGCGCGCTCTTGCTCAACGTGTAGGACAGGAAGCGCGGCGTCGGCTTGAATACGCGCTGATCGAGCACATTGATGATCGAGGAGCCGTCCGGGGCCTGCGCGGCGAAAGCCTGTGCCAAGAACAAGGGCGCCGCCAGATTGACGTCGAAGCTGCGCTCGAATCCGGCCCGCTCCAAAGTCGCGAGCTCGTCGGGCTCGAAGATGCCGGCATTATTGACCAGCAAAGTGAGCGGGCCGAAGGCGGAGGCGGCGGGGATCAGTCCGCGCACCGCGTCGTGCTGGGCGAAATCGGCGAGCACGACCGCGGCGCGGCCCCCCGCCCCCACGATCTCGCCAGCCAGTTGTTCGGCGTCGGCGCGCGAATGGTTGGCATGCAGCACCACAGCATAGCCCGCGTGCGCCAGCGCGCGCGCAATCGCCGCGCCGATGCGGCGGCCGCCGCCGGTGACGAGCGCGGCGCGCGCGGCTGTTTGCTGGTTGTCGTCAGCCATTCGGTAGGTTCCCGGCGCTTATTTCATACGGCCGTCCCGACGGCGCGGCCATAGTAAACGGGACCTGAATAGCCATGGTAAACGCCAAGCAGAGAGCAACGCATCCACTAAGACTCCTTTAGGGATAACGAGGGCTGATACTTAGCGATTCATAACCGCTTAACGTAAAATCCCCGATAAATCTTCCACGAAAATGTCGGACTTTCGCCCATCGGCCGGCGCGGCCGCACCGCTTTTGCGCACTCAATTCGCGCAAACAATCGCGCCCGGCGAGCGCGGCGTGTAGGAACAAGTGGAGGGTTGAAATGAAGAAGACGATGCGGACGATGACCTTGGCGGCTGTGGTAGCCGCCTCCGGCGCGGCCGTGGCAGCCGACCTCCCGCGCGGTCCGACCCCCTACTACTCCTCCCCGGCGCCGAGCTACTACAATTGGATGGGCTTCTACGCCGGCGTGAACGTCGGCTACGAATGGGCCCACGTCACCAGCAGCAGCGTCGATCCGTCGGGGATCGCGGGGGGCGGCCAGTTCGGTTACAATTGGCAGAGCGGACAATTCGTGCTGGGCGGCGAAACCGACATCCAGGCCTCGGCGGCGGACGACACATTCGCGCCCTGGAAGTTCTCCAATCCCTGGTTCGGCACGCTGCGCGGCCGCGTCGGCTACGCGCTCAACAACATCCTGTTCTACGGCACCGCCGGCCTCGCCTATGGCGAGCTCTCGGGCGAGCTGAACTCGCTCGACGAGAACAAGACGCTGGTCGGCTGGACCGGCGGCGCCGGCATGGAGGTCGGCTTCAACCCGCGTTGGTCGGCCAAGGTCGAATATCTCTACATGGACCTGGGCGATCGCGCCTACACGATCACCGGCGTGAACAACGGGCTGCAGAGCAACCTGCTGCGGTTCGGCATCAACTACCACTTCTGAGCCGCTCTCCACGCGTGGCGGCGACCCCGGGCTTCGGCCCGGGGTTTTCTTTTGCCGCAATCGCGCCGTATTGGTTCCATCGGATACTTTAGTCGCAAGTATTCAGTTATAGATGGAACAGTTTTGATCGCGGCAAAACCGTGTCAATTCTCCGTCATAATAAGGACAATACATTCAATAACTTAATGACCGTTGTGTCTTTCCTGCACTAGACACGGCATCATTTCAGAATACTTTGCGCGCCAGTCAATCGGGGCTGGGGTCCTGATAGACGGAGGTTTGCAATGAAGCGCGTGGTTCTGGCGGGGATGGGTGCGCTCGCCGTGATGTCGATGTTGGGGGCTGCGAGCGCGGCGGACTTGCCGCGCAGACAAGCCATGCCGGCCAAGGCGCCGACCTATATGGCGCCCTACTACAACTGGACCGGCTTCTATGCCGGCATCAACGGTGGCGGCGGCTTCGGCCATTCCGACTGGGACAACGGGTTCGGCACCACCGGCTTCGATACCTCGGGCGGCCTGGTCGGCGGCACGCTCGGCTACAATTATCAAATGAACCGCGTGGTGTTCGGCGCCGAGGGCGACGTCGACTACAGCACGATCAAGGGCGACACCAATGCCGGCATCTGTGTCGGCGTCGTCTGCGAGACCCGCAATCAGTGGCTGGGCACCGCGCGCGGCCGCATCGGCTACGCCTTCGATCGCGTGCTGCCTTACGTGACCGCTGGCGGCGCCTTCGGCGACGTCAAGATGACGCCGTCCGGGCTCGGCAGCGAGACCGACACTAGAGCCGGCTGGACCGCTGGCGGCGGCGTCGAGGTGGGTCTCGCCGGGCGGTGGAGCGCGAAGGCGGAATACCTTTACGTCGATCTCGGCAAGGCCAATTGCACCGCGACGACCTGCGGCACCTCGACCGATGTCGGCTTCAATGCCAACGTGCTGCGCGCCGGCATCAATTACCGCTTCTGATTTGCTCACGACAAAAGCCGCGAAAAAGTCCCGCAACGAAAGTTCCGGGACTTTTTCATCTTTGGTTTCGGAAAATTGTCGATTACCACCCTGGCTCGCCCGCGGCCCAGGCGGAACCAGCGGCAAGCGTGGCGCGTTGAATGCCAATCGGGGGACGGCGCGTTCGCGTCCGTCCGTGTCCTTTTGCAGTGAGGTTGCGTCATGAAAAAGCTTCTGCTCGCGGCCGTGGGCATGAGCGTGCTCACGCTCGGCGTCATGTCGGCCGACGCCGCGGATATCATCCGGCGCCGGCCTCCGCCGCCCGCGCCCGTTTATGTCCCGCCGCCCTATAACTGGACCGGCTTCTATGTCGGCATCAACGGCGGCGGCGGCTTCGGTCATTCGACCGTAAGCAACGCCTTCGGCGCGACCGGTTTCAACACGTCGGGCGGCCTGGCCGGCGGCACGGTCGGATACAATTATCAGATCGGCCAAGCCGTGCTCGGCATCGAAGGCGACGGCGACTGGACCAACATCCGCGGCAGCACCTCGAGCGGCATCTGCGCGGGTGTGAGCTGCGAGGTGCGCAACGACTGGCTTGCCACCGTGCGCGGCCGGCTCGGCTACGCCTATGACCGCTTCCTGCCCTATATCACCGGCGGCGCGGCCTTCGGCGATATCAAGACCTCGATCACCGGCTTCAACGGCTCGACCACCGACAAGGCCGGCTGGACCGCGGGTGCCGGCGTCGAAGCGGCGATCACCGGCCCATGGACCGCCAAGATCGAATATCTCTATGTCGACCTCGGCAAGGCGACCTGCGGCGCGGTGGATTGCGGCGTGTCGACCAATGCCAGCTTCCACAGCCATGTCGTGCGCGTCGGCGTCAATTACCGGTTCTGATCGCAAACTTATCCCTCGTCATTCCGGGACGGCCCCGTCAGGGGCCGGACCCGGAATCCGGATGCAAATCTAGATTCTATTTTCTGGAAACCGGGTTCGCACACTTGCGCATGCGCCCCGGAATGACCGGAGGAGTTATGCCGCGACTTTCGTTGCCGCGAAGGCCGGCACTTGCGCGGCGAAGCGGTCGTGCCAGGCGACCAGCTTCGGATGAGTTTTACGCCAATCGCCTGCGAAACGCAGGTCGAGATAGCCGAGCACGCAAGCGAGCGCGATCTGCCCGACATCGGGCACCGCATCGAGCTTCGGGGGCGCCGCTTCCAATGCGTCGATCGCGCGCTTGATCTTGTCCTGCTGGCGCTCGACCCAGACCTGCACGCGCATTTCCGCCGGCCGGTAGCGGCTCTCGTAGACAACCAGCACGCCGGCATCGAGCACGCCGTCGCACAGCGCCTGCAGGCGCAGCGCCGCAAAGCGCGCCGGCCCTTCGCGCGGGATGATGCGGCCGCCGCCGGCGAGGTGATCGAGGTATTCCAGGATCACGCGCGAGTCGTAATAGGTGGTGCCGTCATCGAGCACCAGCGCCGGAATCTTGCCGAGCGGATTCTGCTTGCGGATCGAGTCGGCGGGATCGTTGAGATCGGTTTCGCGCGGCTCGATTTTGTCGTCGAGCCCGAGCAGGCTGACGGCGATGCGGACCTTGCGGGCGAAGGGCGAGGAGGGGGAGAAGCGCAGGATCATCGGGATAAAATTTCTCCGCTGCTGGTGCGGGCGAAGCGCCCGCGCCGGTGAATGTCGAAGCTTAAAGCTGAGGCGCGATCAGCCGGTGACGACGAGATTGACCGCCTTGGGGCCCTTGCCCTTCTTGTCGGGCTCGACGTCGAAGCTGATGCGCTGCCCCTCGTTCAGCCCTTTCAGCCCGGCCTGCTCGACCGCGGTGATGTGGACGAAGACGTCGCGTCCGCCGTCGTCCGGCTTGATGAATCCGTAGCCTCGTTCGCCATTGAAGAACTTCACGACACCTGTTTGCGCCATCGGGAAAACTCCCCCTTCCCCGTACTGCTCCGCCGCCAGCCCCCACGGCGCGGCGGCTCGGCTGGGACATCCGCATTCGGGGAAAGCATCGGCCGCTAGCCCTAACGGCCTCAGTCACTCCGCCGGCCCCCACCCAGGAGGCGGAACGTACCTGCCAGTCGTGGAACTAGACACCAACTGGGTTCGACTGGAAAGGGCCAGATATCACGGTGCCGGGGCTTCGCCGGCCAGCCAGTCGAGCCGGAAAGCGCCTTTGCCGGCCTGGCCGAGGATTTTCGCCAGCGCCGGCAGCAGGGTGGCGAGTTCGCGCTCAAGCGTCCAGGGCGGGTTGACCAGGATGAGGCCGCTGCCGTTGAGACGGCTGGGGTCGCCGAGCGGCTTGACGGTCAGCTCGGCCCGCAGGGTCTTGGGCAGGCCGAGCCGGCGCAGGCGCTTGGCCAGCGCGTCCGGCTCGCCGCGGCTCTTGATCGGGTACCACAGCATGTAGAGACCGGTCGGCCATTTGCGGTGCGCCGCCTCCAGGCCCTGCGCCAGCCGGCGGAAGTCGCTGTCCTCTTCGAACGGCGGATCGACCAGCACCAAGCCGCGCCGCTCCTTGGGCGGCACGTAGGCGGAAAGCGCGGTCCAGCCGTCGACCGCCAGCGTCTTGATGCGGGGGTCGCCGCGCATATTGTTCGCGAGCGCGGCAGCTGCCTGCGGCTCGAGCTCGCAGGCGATGAGGCGGTCCTGCGGGCGCAGCCAGGCGCGCACGATCGCCGGCGAGCCGGGATAGACAGCAAGCCGGCCGCGCTCGTTGAGCGCGCCGATCACCTCGAGATAGGGCGAAAGCAGCGCGGCCGCCGGCGCGGACAGCTCGGCCTGCAGCAGGCGCTCGATGCCGTCGCGCCATTCGCCGCTGCGGGCGGCCTCGGGCCCGGCGAGGTCGTAGAGGCCGGCTCCGGCATGGGTATCGATGACCCGGAAGGCGGCCGGCTTGCCGCGCAGGTAATGCAATAGGCGGCAGAGTACTGCGTGCTTGAACACGTCGGCGAAGCTGCCGGCATGGAAGGCGTGGCGATAGTTCACGGACTGATGTCAGGCTCCGTCGCCGCCGGTCTGGGCGGCACCGCGGCCGACTTTACGCCAAAATCGAGTCCGCGGCGCGGCGCGGCGCGCAGGCCGAAATGGCTGCGCGGCTTGACCTTGCGCAGCGGCGCGCGGAACGGCGGGCGTTGCGGCGTGCGCATGAGCGCGGCGGGAAGGCGGGCATTGAACGCCAAAGCCGCGTCCGCGCGGCGGGCCCGCGCGCGCCGCCAGTGCGCAGCCGCCCGCAACAGCAGATGGACGCCGAGCACCCCTGTGCAGAAAATTCCGATCAGATGCAGGCCGGGCGTCAAGTTCAGCAGATGCGGCCAATGGCAGAAAAAATGCCAGAGCGGCGCATCGCGGCGGCAGTAGCCAGCCAGGCCGAACGGATCGGGCGTGGCCAGCGGCCACAGCACGATATAGCCGAGCCCGACAAAGCGGACCGCAAACCGGCAATAGTCGCCGACACGATTTGTCACCGCCGTACTCCACCGCGCCCTTCGGCGCCGAAGCTTGCGGATTTTCCTTTCCCGAATCTTGTGCGAATGCTCGACGCGCCGGGGTTATCCCCGTCACGCCCGCGTGCAGCGTTAGTGGCGGCTTAACGCGATTGCAGAATCAAGTCCGCGCGTTTGTCCGTTCCGTCCGCCCGTACCGCCGGCATCACGACCTTGTCGCGCTTGCAGCCGTGCTGCACCACTTCGGCGCAGTCGTGGAAGGCGAACTCCTTGGTGATGCACAGGCGCACCTCGATCAGCCGCGTCTTATCGCAGGCGATCGCCATGGCCGCGCGCGTGAGGCCGGGATTGGCCTTGACGAAGGCATCGGCCACGGCGGCGGGCGACACGGTGACCGGCGACGGCGGGTCGAGAAAATCGGCCGGGATCTTCACCACCGTGCGCGCCTTGCGCAGCGTCTCGAAATAGGCGCTCGGCGTCAGCCCCGAGCAGGTTCCATGGCGTTGCCATTCGTGGAAGATCAGCCGCGGGCTCGGCATCAGGTCGAGCATGCCGCTGACGATTGAGCGGGTCAGCCGCTCGGCCGGCACCTGACAGTAGGACGGGAAGCCCTGATCGTATTGCGGCCACAGCCCGTGCACCACGAAGGAAAATGGCCGCCCGCCGCATTGCAGCCCGGGCTGGCGATCGGGCGCGCGCTGCTTGACGCTCTCGCAATAGGACGGCGACCAGGACAGCGCCAGCACATAGAAATCGAACTTGCCGGGCGCATTCTGGCGCGGGTCCGATTGCTGAGCGAAGGCGACGACAGCGAAGACGAAGATGAAACTGCCGGCAATGGCGGCGGCCCACGCCGCCCGGCGAATGCGATGACCCAGCATGGACGCCCCCCATTTGACGCTGACGGATGCTTTTAAGTGCGAGAGAGAACAAATCGGAAATTGATAAAGCTCAACGGTTCCGTGAAATAATACCTCCGCATTGTGAACATATCAAGAACAAAAGAGAAATAAACTGGCATCGATTTTTCCACAAAAAACATATTGGCAGTCAGTGGACATAAATGAGTAAGTGGTGCATTATATGTTTAGTTACTCAATAGCGTCAAAAGATCGAAGGGGGGTCGGTCATGGCGATCGGTGCAAACGGGAAAAATCGGCAGAAGGCCATGCGCGGCGAGCGGCTGCAGATCATGCTGGCGCCGGACGAGTTGATCGCGGTCGACGACTTCCGCTTCAAGAAGCGCATGCCGAGCCGCGCGGCCGCGGTGCGCGAACTATTCAGGCTCGGGCTTGCCAGCGCCGGGCTCGCGCAGGAGGTCATCGGCAAAAAATCGGCCGACTTCAGCGTGCTCGAAGAGCGGCGCGGCGGCTGACCGGCATCTGCATCAAGTTAGTCACGCGCGCCAAGTGAGCCTCTTGCTCTTAGACTACGCGCCGCTCGTCAGCCTGCAAAACCGGGCGCAAACTCCTCGCAAAGAGGAAAGCGATGCCCGACACTTTGAATGCCGCCGAGTTGCGCCGCTGGGCCATGGAATGCGGCGCCAAGGCGAACAGCGCCGACTGCAGCGCCGACGAGCGCAACCGCCTGCTGAAAATGCGTGAAGCGCTGCTGTCCTTGGCGGAAAACGCCGACTGGCTTGCCGGCAAGGTAGCCTGAGCGGCCGCTTAAGGCCGCGCCATCTTGCAGGCGGGGTTATAGGCCCAGTTGCGGTCGAGCCCGACCACGCACCATTCGACCCCCGCGCCGATGCCGTCGAAGCTGGTGTCCTCGCCGATCCAGTAATTCACCCTGTGCCGGCGGCCATCGCTGACATCGGCCTCGGCGCTGCAGAAGCGGCGCGGAATAGTGCCGGGCGCCCAGGGGCTGAACGCGATCTCGTGGACGTTGGCGTAGCTTAGAATCAGCAGATCCGAGTTCCAGAACCGGCGTTCCTTTTCGGCAAATTGTACCGAGATGGTGCCGAGCGCGGCTTCGCAGGGCGGCAGCTGCCCGCTGTAGTCGGCCCCGAACATATAGAAGGATTTCTCCCACCAGCTGGCGGCATGCGCCGGCGCCAGCGCGCCGAGACTGATGAAGGCGGCGGCCGCGACAGCCGCAATGAACGACGCGCGCATGGGTCCTGCTCCAACCGATCCGGGCCACTTTATCACAGTTTTTCCCGGCGGGAGCCGATTCGTGCACAGCTTTGCGGGCCTGGGGACTCGTAGAATCGAGGCTCCGCACTGCATCATTTCCGTGCGAATCGGGGGGTGGCCGCGCGGCGCGCGTTTGTAGGCGCAGGCCGCGGTCGTCAAATGCCCGGCGCCAGGGGGAGTGAGAGCCGCCCGTTTGGCGGTTAGTCGGCCGGTCGGCGTCGAGTTGATCGAACCGGCCAGTACGGCAGGGTCGTTGCGTATCGAACCGACGACCAGCTTCGGCCGCGTTGCGTTGTCGCGTGCGGTGTCGATGGCGTGCGCCATGCGGGTTACTTCAGTCGTGGCGGTCGTTTGTTCTGAGAGCACGGCGCTGGTTGCCGGCCTTGTGCCGGCAGCCGCGCCGAAATTTTTTGGGATTTTCCTTTGCGCATAGTCCCTTGCGCAGACCGCTTCGCATCCGGGATCAAGTGGAGGATCGCATTTTCGGGCATCACCCGCCCCAATCGCCCAGCGCCGCCTGCACCAGCGCAAGCGCCGCCACCGCCGCGGTGTCGGCGCGCAAGATGCGGGGGCCCAGCGCGATACGCACGACATTGGGGCGCCCGATAAGGGCGGCGCGCTCGTCCTCGGAGAAGCCGCCTTCCGGGCCGATCAGCACGGAAACTGGCAGCCCGGCCGGCGCGGCCTTGAGCGCCGCGACCGGGTCCCGCACGTCGGCGCGCTCGTCGCAGAACACCAGCAGGCGCCCGCTATCCGCCACCGCCGCCACAAGCTGCGCCGGCTCGGCCACCTCCGGCAGGCTCAATATGCCGCACTGCTGGGCGGCCTCGATCGCATTGGCGCGCATGCGCTCGAGATTGACGCGCGCCACCTGCGTGTGACGCGTGAGCACCGGCTGCAGGCGCGAGGCGCCCATCTCCACCGCCTTCTGCACCAAGTAGTCGAGGCGGGCGTGCTTGAGCGGGGCGAACAGGAAATGCAGGTCGGCGGGCGCCGGCTGTTCGCGCAGGCGCTCGGCGAGCTCGGCGGTGAGCGCCCGCTTGCCGTGGCCTGCAAGCCGGGCCCGCCATTCGCCATCCCGCCCGTTGAACAACAGGACGTCATCGCCGCGCTTGAGCCGCAGCACATTGAGCAGGTAGTTGGCCTGGTCGCGGCCGAGCGCAACCTCGCGGACCCCGGCCAGCGGGGCGTCGAGATAGAGGCGGGGGGTGCGAAAATCGTGAGCCGGCATGGGCCAATGGAAGGGGTTCGGCCGTTAACCAGCGCCGGTTTACTTGAGGCGCCGCGGCCTGGCGAGCCCCGGCGAATTTGCCGAATTGCCGCGTTCCCGACGCAATCGGCGGGTTGGTATCAGGCTTGATCAAGCAGTTGTATAATGCGTCGGGGGCCAGAAGGGGTATCGCCATGAACTTGCGCCGGGCATTGTTCATCGCCGCGTTCGCGCTGGCCGACGCCGCCGGGCCAGCCACCGCACAGTTTCAGCCGCCGCCGCAGCAGGAGCCGCCCTGCTTGCAGGTTTTCAGCGCGCTGCGCAACGATACCGAGAACAAGGCCCAGGCCGTGATGGCGGCGCAGAAGCGCAAGGCGCCGTTGAGCGAAGCCTGCAAGCTGCTGGGCGCCTTCGCCGCGGCGCAAGAGAAGATGCTGAAATACGCCAAGGAAAACGGCGCCTGGTGCGGGATCCCGCCGGAAATCATTCAACAGATCTCGCTCGGCCACGCCAAGGCGGCGGAAGCGCGCACGCGCGTGTGCAAGCTGGCCGCCAATCCGCCGCGTCCGGCCGGACCATCCTTAAGCGACGCGCTCGGCACCGGCATT
>Ga0316624_10001135_pt1 | contig 10195 bp, 8 predicted proteins | sample OWC_Aug_N3_C1_D5_FD_207657 | JGI IMG/M metagenome (GOLD analysis project Ga0316624, IMG submission 207657) | Wetland soil microbial communities from Old Woman Creek delta, Ohio, United States - OWC_Aug_N3_C1_D5_A | ecosystem: Environmental > Terrestrial > Soil > Wetlands | place: USA: Ohio...
GCTGCTGCCTACCATGGGCGGCCAGACCGCGCTCAACTGCGCCCTCGAACTGGCCAAGCATGGTGTGCTCGAGCAGTTCGGTGTCGACATGATCGGCGCCAGTCGCGATGCCATCGACAAGGCCGAGGACCGCGATCGGTTCCGCAAGGCGATGAAAAAAATCGGTCTCGATACGCCTCGTTCCGCCATGGCTCACAGCCTCGAAGAGGCCGTGCAGGTGCAGGCACAGATCGGCTTTCCGACCATCATCCGGCCCTCCTTCACCATGGGTGGCTCCGGTGGCGGTATCGCCTACAACAAGCAGGAGTTCCAGGAGATCTGCGAGCGCGGTCTCGATCTCTCGCCGACCCGCGAGCTGCTGATCGAAGAGTCGGTGCTCGGCTGGAAAGAGTACGAGATGGAGGTGGTGCGCGACCGCAAGGACAACTGCATCATCGTCTGCTCCATCGAAAACTTCGACCCGATGGGCGTTCACACCGGCGACTCCATCACCGTCGCCCCGGCCCAGACGCTGACCGACAAGGAGTACCAGATCATGCGCAACGCCTCGCTGGCGGTCCTGCGCGAGATCGGCGTCGACACCGGCGGCTCCAACGTGCAGTTCGCCATCAATCCGGCCGACGGACGCATGATCATCATCGAGATGAATCCGCGCGTGTCGCGCTCCTCGGCGCTCGCCTCCAAGGCGACCGGTTTCCCCATCGCCAAGGTGGCGGCGAAGCTGGCTGTCGGTTACACCCTCGATGAGCTGCAGAACGACATTACCGGCGGAGCGACTCCCGCCTCATTCGAACCCAGCATCGATTACGTGGTTACCAAGATCCCGCGCTTTACCTTCGAGAAGTTCCCCAAGGCCGATCCGCGCCTCACCACCCAGATGAAGTCGGTGGGCGAGGTGATGGCGATGGGCCGCACCTTTCAGGAGTCGCTGCAGAAGGCAATGCGCGGCCTGGAGACCGGTGTCGACGGTTTCGATGAGAAGATCGAGACCTACGATGAAGTGGGCATGGAGAAGCTGCGCCGCGAGGTGCGCGTCGCCACGGCGGATCGTCTCTGGTATATCGGTGATGCCTTCCGCGCTGGCATGAGCCTGGAAGAGGTGCACGAACTGTGCAAGGTCGATCCGTGGTTCCTGGTGCAGATCGAAGAGATCATCAAGCTCGAAGCCGAGGTGCGCAGCCGCGGCATGAGCGGTATGGACCACGATTTCCTGCGCAATCTCAAGCGCAAGGGGTTCTCTGATCGCCGTCTTGCCCATCTGCTGGGCATACGTGAAGGGGAGATACGCAAGCTGCGTCACAGCCTCAATGTGCGTCCTGTCTACAAGCGTGTCGATACTTGTGCCGCGGAATTCTCCACCTCCACCGCCTACATGTACTCCACCTATGAGGATGAGTGCGAAGCACGCCCCAGCAACCGCGACAAGATCGTGGTGCTGGGTGGTGGGCCGAACCGCATCGGTCAGGGGATCGAGTTCGACTACTGCTGCGTACATGCGGCATTGGCGATGCGCGAAGATGGTTACGAGACCATCATGATCAACTGCAACCCCGAGACGGTCTCCACCGACTATGACACCTCGGATCGCCTCTACTTCGAACCGCTCACACTGGAAGATGTGATGGAGGTGATCGACCTCGAAAAGCCGAAGGGGGTCATCGTGCAGTACGGCGGCCAGACACCGCTCAAGCTGGCGCGTGATCTGGAGGCGGCGGGTGCGCCGATCATCGGCACCACGCCCGACTCCATCGACCTGGCCGAGGACCGCGAACGCTTCCAGAAGATGATCGACAAGCTCGGGCTGCGTCAGCCGCCCAACCGCACGGCGCGTACACCGGAAGATGCAGTGCGCCTGGCCCAGGACATCGGTTATCCATTGGTAGTGCGTCCCTCCTACGTGCTGGGCGGCCGCGCCATGGAGATCGTCTACAACGAAGCCGAGCTGCGCAACTACATGCGCGATGCGGTGAAGGTCTCCAATGAGTCGCCGGTGCTGCTCGACCGCTTCCTCGACGATGCGGTCGAAGTCGATGTGGATGCCATCTGCGACGGCGAGAATGTGGTGATCGGCGGCATCATGGAACACATCGAGCAGGCGGGCGTCCACTCCGGCGACTCGGCCTGTTCGCTGCCGCCTTACACGCTCTCCGCTGAGATTCAGGATGAGCTGCGCAAACAGATCCACATGATGGCGCTCGGGCTGAAGGTCGTTGGTCTGATGAATACCCAGTTCGCCATCAAGGGAGATGACGTCTACGTGCTGGAGGTTAATCCGCGTGCCTCCCGTACCGTGCCGTTCGTCTCCAAGGCGACTGGCCGCGCGCTGGCCAAGATCGCTGCACGCTGTATGGTGGGCAAGAGCCTGCCCTCACAGGGGGTCAGCGGTGAGATTGTGCCGAAATATTTCTCGGTGAAGGAGGCGGTCTTCCCCTTCATCAAGTTCCCGGGTGTCGATCCGATTCTCGGCCCCGAGATGAAATCGACCGGTGAGGTGATGGGCGTTGGTCGTACCTTCGGTGAGGCATTCGCCAAGTCGCAGCAGGGTGCGGGTATCACACTGCCCCGCGGTGGACGTGCCTTCATCAGCGTGCGCGACCTGGAGAAGCCTCGGGTGGCTGACGTCGCCCGTGATCTGGTCAGCCTCGGCTTCCAGGTGTTGGCGACCCGCGGCACCGCACGGCATATCGAAGCGGCCGGCGTTCCTGTGACGGTGGTCAACAAGGTGACGGGTGATCGACCGCACATCGTTGATATGATCAAAAACGACGAGATCAGCTTTATCGTCAACACCACCGAGGACAAGCAGGCGATCGCCGATTCGTTCCTGATCAGGCGCGAGGCGCTGCAGCACAAGGTGACCTATACCACGACACTGGCAGGTGCTGAAGCGACCGTCAGTGCCATGAAGCAGCGCGATGAGACGGAGGTCAATCGTCTGCAGGATCTGCATATGGAGCTTAATAAATGAGCAAGACACCGATGACCCTTGTGGGGGCCGAAAGGCTGCGCGAAGAGCTGAACGAGCTCAAGAGCGTCGTGCGCCCGCGCATCATTCAGGCGATCGCGGAGGCGCGCGAGCATGGCGATTTGAAGGAGAACGCCGAATACCACGCAGCGCGTGAGCAGCAGAGCTTCGTCGAAGGCCGTATCGCCGAGATCGAGTCCAAGCTCTCCAATGCGCAGATCATCGATGTCACCCAGCTCAACCCCAACGGCAAGGTGGTGTTTGGTGCCACCGTCGATTTGGTGGAGAGTGAAACCGGCGACGAGGTGACCTATCAAATCGTCGGTGACGATGAGGCCGATATCAAGGCCGGCAAGATCTCCGTCAGCTCGCCCATTGCCCGTGCCCTGATCGGCAAAGAGATCGACGATGTGGCCATCGTCAAGGCACCCGGTGGCGATCGCGAATACGAAATCGTCGACGTCCGCTACGAATAATCATAACGGCGGGAGTGGAGCACTCCACTCCCCCTCCTTCTGGAATTTCCCGTGAATCCCAACGTACTGTCCATCCTGGATCGCCTGCTTACCACTTTGTGGGTGGGGGGGCTCTGGGCCATCGGCTATCTGGCGGTGCCCATCCTTTTTTCCCAATTGGATAACCGCATGCTGGCCGGAGCGCTGGCCGGACACATGTTTACTGCGCTGAGCTATGTGGGGCTCGTGGCCGGGTTGGGGCTGCTGCCCATCATCGCGCTGCACCGGGAAGGGCGCTGGCGGCGTGCACGGCTGGTGCTGGTGGTGCTGATGATGGTGCTGGTGGCGTTCGGTGAGTTTGCCATACAGCCGGTGATCGCCGATCTCAAATTGCAGGGGCTGGTGCCAGGCAGTGCGCAGGCGGCGAGTTTCGCCGTCTGGCATGGTATCGCCTCGATTCTCTATCTGATCAACAGTCTGCTGGGACTGGTGGTGGCGGCACTGGGCTGCAATGCCGGGGTCAATCGCGCGGCAGCTTGAGCTGGGGCTTTTTTGCAGGACGGTAGAGTACGGCAATGTGGCCGATGCGCTGCACCAGCAGGCTCTGGCTCCCCTCGCACAAGGCATCAATGAGCTGATCGCGTGCTTCGCGGTCGATGGCGTTGACCCGTACTTTAATCAGCTCGTGGTGCTCCAGGGTGGAGTCGAGCTCCTTGAGCAGTGCCTCCGTGACGCCGGCGCCGCCGACGATGATCACCGGGTTGAGAGGATGGGCGAGCGCCTTGAGGTGACGTTTCTGTTTTTCGGTTAGGGGTTTCATGGGGTTACGGTGCCTGGATTGCCAAAGGGCGCCTAGTTTAGCGGGTAATAGGGTGAGCTTCACCCACAGATGATGATTTCGGGATTGTTCAGGTCATGAAACGCAGCAAGAGCAGCGCGCGCTGGCTCAACGAGCACGTCAACGACGAGTACGTCAAACTTGCCCAGAAGCTGGGTTACCGCTCGCGCGCCATCTTCAAGCTGGAGGAGCTTAACGAGCGCGATCGCCTGTTGCGACCAGGCATGACGGTGATCGACCTCGGTTCTGCGCCGGGCAGCTGGTCGCAGCTGGCGGCCAGGATCATCGGGCCCAAAGGCAAGATCGTCGCCCTCGATATCCTGCCCATGGACGCCCTGGCCGATGTGGAATTCCTGCAGGGGGATTTCCGCGAGGAAGCGGTGATGGAACAGCTCATCGCCATGCTGGAGGGGCGGCAGGTCGACCTTGTAATGTCCGATATGGCCCCCAATATCAGTGGGGTAAAGATCTCGGACCAGGCCCGAGCCATGTATCTCATCGAGCTGGCGCTCGATCTGGCGACACGGGTGCTCCGTCCGGGAGGCGATATGCTGGTCAAGGTGTTTCAGGGCGAAGGATTTGATGAGTTTGTGCGTGAGTGCCGCCGCCACTTTGCCAGTGTGGTGGTGCGCAAACCCAAAGCATCCCGGTCCCGCTCGCCGGAGGTCTATTTGCTGGCCAGGAACTACACTGTGTAGTAACGTAGGCCAGAGTAAAGAATCACCGCAAATTGCGGTGGAATTGAGCACAAGTCAAGCAAGTCGAGGCATACATTGAACGACATCGCCAAGAACATCATCCTCTGGGTTGTCATCGCCGTGATTCTGATGACCGTTTTTCAGAATTTTGGTCCACAGAAACAGGCGCCCAAATCACTGAGCTATACCGAATTCCTCACCGAAGTGAAGCAGGGGAATATCAAGTCAGTGGTGATAGAGGGGCAAAACATCCAGGCGGAAACCAAAAAGGGTGACAAGGTTTCCACCTACAGCCCGGAAGACCCTCAGCTGATCGATGATCTGCTCGGCAGCGGCGTTACCGTTGAAGCGCGCCCGCCTGAGCAGGAGGGGTTGCTCAAGCAGATTTTCATCTCCTGGTTCCCGATGCTGTTACTCATCGGCGTCTGGATCTTTTTCATGCGTCAGATGCAGGGCGGCGGCGGTGGCCGTGGCGCCATGTCTTTCGGCAAGAGCCGTGCGCGCATGCTGGGCGAGGATCAGGTCAAGGTCACTTTTGCCGATGTGGCCGGTGTCGACGAAGCCAAGGAGGAGGTCTCCGAACTGGTTGAGTTCCTGCGTGATCCCGGCAAATTCCAGAAACTTGGAGGCAAGATTCCCCGTGGCGTATTGATGGTCGGCTCTCCGGGTACCGGTAAGACACTGCTGGCCAAGGCCATCGCTGGCGAGGCCAAGGTGCCGTTCTTCACCATCTCCGGGTCCGATTTCGTGGAGATGTTCGTGGGCGTCGGCGCCTCTCGCGTTCGCGACATGTTCGAGCAGGCGAAGAAGCATGCGCCGTGCATCATCTTCATCGACGAAATTGATGCGGTGGGCCGTCACCGTGGCGCCGGTCTCGGCGGCGGACACGATGAACGCGAACAGACCCTCAACCAGTTGCTGGTCGAGATGGACGGTTTCGAGGGCAATGAGGGCGTGATCATCATCGCCGCTACCAACCGTCCCGACGTGCTTGATCCGGCGCTGCTGCGCCCCGGCCGTTTTGACCGCCAGGTGGTGGTGCCGCTGCCGGATGTGCGCGGCCGTGAACAGATCCTAAAGGTACACATGCGCAAGGTGCCGCTCGCCGACGATGTCAAACCGTCCATCATCGCCCGTGGTACCCCGGGTTTCTCGGGTGCTGATCTGGCCAACCTGGTGAACGAGGCAGCACTGTTTGCTGCGCGCGGAAACAAGAAGACCGTCGGCATGGAGGAGTTCGAGCGCGCCAAAGACAAGATCATGATGGGCGCTGAACGCCGTTCCATGGTCATGTCCGATGACGAAAAGAAACTCACTGCCTACCACGAGGCTGGGCACGCCATCGTCGGCCTCAAGGTGCCGGATCACGACCCGGTGCACAAGGTCACCATCATTCCACGCGGCCGTGCGCTGGGTGTGACCATGTATCTGCCGGAACAGGATCGCTATAGTAACAGCAAGCAGATGCTGGAAAGCCGCATCTCCAGCCTGTTCGGCGGCCGTATCGCCGAGGAGCTGATCTTCGGTCCCGAAAAGGTGACTACCGGTGCCTCCAGCGATATCCAGCGTGCTACTGAAATCGCGCGCAACATGGTGACCAAGTGGGGGCTCTCCGACAAACTCGGCCCGCTCACCTACAGCGAGGAAGAGGGTGAGGTGTTCCTTGGCCGCTCGGTGACTCAGCACAAGAATGTCTCGGATAACACTGCGCATATCATCGACGAAGAGATTCGCCTCTTCATCGATCGCAATTATGATCGCGCACGCACCATCCTTACCGACAACATGGACAAGCTTCATGCGATGGCCAATGCATTGCTGAAGTATGAAACCATCGATTCGACTCAGATCAGCGACATCATGCAAGGGCGCGAGCCGCGCCCACCGGCTGACTGGAGCGATCACGACACCAAGGGTGGCAGCAGCGCTGGCGGCGCCCAAGGTAAGGAGAGCGAGCCAGGCGGCACGATTCCCGCAGGCCAGCACTGAGTCTGAGCGATCTGGATAACAATGCGCCCCGCTATGCGGGGCGTTTTTTTTGCAGTCCGATATAATGGGCGTACGTTTTCAACGGATGGCAGGATTTCATGCAACTTGATTGCGCAGGAAAGGTCATCGATCTCAGCTCTCCGGTGGTGATGGGAATACTCAACGTCACTCCCGATTCGTTCTCCGATGGTGGCCGCTTCAGCGATCTGGAAAGGGCTTTGCACCATGCACTGGGCATGGTGGAAGAGGGGGCGGCAATTATCGATGTGGGAGGGGAGTCAACACGCCCGGGGAGTGCAGAGGTTTCAGTCGAAGACGAGATCGCGCGTGTTGTTCCAGTGATAGAGCATCTTGCTGCGCGTATTTCTGTACCGATTTCTGTTGATACGAGCAAGCCCGAAGTGATGCGCGCCGCAGTCGAGGCAGGGGCAGGGATGATCAATGACGTCTATGCTTTGCGGCGCGAAGGTGCGCTTGCTGTGGCGGCCCAGGTGCAGGTTCCCGTTTGCCTGATGCACATGCAGGGTGAACCTAGGACCATGCAGCAACAACCGGAGTACCGCGATGTCGTTGCCGATGTCTATGGATTTCTGCAGGAGCGCATCGATGTCTGCATCGCAGCAGGGATTGAACGGCATCGGCTCGTTGTTGACCCGGGGTTTGGCTTTGGTAAAAGCCTTGCGCACAATCTATCGCTACTCAAACATGCGGAGCGGTTTACAGGATTGGGTGTCCCTCTCCTGGTGGGAATGTCACGCAAGTCGATGGTCGGTGGAGTCCTTACCGTACCGGTGGAAGGAAGGCTTGTCGGCAGCATTACCGCGGCGGTGATCGCAGCACAGCACGGAGCGTCAATTGTGCGCGCTCATGATGTGAAAGAAACGGTTCAGGCGTTGTGTATGGTGAAAGCGGTAGAGGATGCGTTGTGATCGCGATGCCGGTAGGATGCACCGGCTACAGCATATACGCACGCCAGATGATGAGTGAATGGAGTGAAGATGAAGCGTAATTACTTTGGTACTGACGGCATTCGCGGCAAGGTCGGTGAATTCCCGATCACCCCCGAGTTCATGCTCAAACTGGGTTGGGCTGCGGGCACGGTCCTGGGAAGGACCGGCTACGGCAAGGTGGTGATCGGCAAGGACACGCGCATCTCAGGCTATATGTTCGAATCGGCATTGGAGGCAGGCCTGTCTGCGGCAGGGCTCGATATTCTTTTGCTCGGCCCGATGCCCACTCCTGGGATAGCCTATCTCACGCGCACCCTGCACGCCGATGCGGGAATCGTGATCAGTGCATCGCATAATCCGTTCGAGGACAACGGTGTCAAATTTTTTTCGGGTCAAGGCACCAAGCTTCCTGATGAGGTGGAGTCGGCCATCGAGGCCGAGCTCGACAAACCCATGGAGATGGTGGCCTCATCCCGCCTTGGCAAAGCCCAGCGCGTAAGCGATGCTGCAGGTAGGTATATTGAATTCTGCAAAAGCACCTTCCCCTATCAGAGCGATCTCAAGGGGCTTAAGTTGGTAGTCGATTGCGCCAACGGTGCCACCTACCACATCGCGCCCAACGTGTTTCGCGAATTGGGAGCCAATGTTTCCATGCTGGCCACACAACCCGACGGCCTTAATATCAATGTTGGATGCGGCTCCACCCATCCTGAGGAGCTGCAGCGTGCGGTGGTGGAGAGCGAGGCCGATCTTGGCATCGCTCTCGATGGTGACGGCGACCGGCTGATCATGGTTGACCATCGTGGCGAGATCGTCGATGGCGATGAACTGCTTTACATCATTGCCCGCGAGCGCCAACAGAATGGCCAGAGGGTGAGCGGTGTCGTAGGGACGTTGATGACTAATCTGGGCGTCGAGCACGCATTCGATGCGGCAGGAATTCCCTTTGTGCGCGCCAAGGTGGGCGACCGTTATGTGATGGAGCAATTGCTGGCGCGCGGCTGGCAAATCGGCGGAGAATCATCGGGTCATATCATCTGTCTTGATCGCACGACAACAGGTGACGGCATCGTCTCGGCACTTCAGGTGCTTTCGGCTATGCGCCATGAAGGCCGCTCGCTAGCCGACCTCAAGGCCGGCATGCACAAGTATCCTCAGGTCCTTATCAACGTACGCATGGGGCGCAAGGTGGATGTCAGCTCCATGCCGGAGGTGCAGAGTGCTGTGCGCGAAGCTGAGTCACAACTGGGGCGCCGTGGCAGGGTGTTGCTGCGTCCTTCCGGAACAGAACCCCTGGTGCGGGTCATGGTCGAGGGGGAAGATGGGGTACAGGTAGAAAAAATTGCCCATCAGCTAGCGGAACATGTGTCGGCGCTGTTGAGCGCGGCCTAGACCTTCTCCAAATAGAAGAAGAGATTTACCATTGATTTCTTGTGCGCCAACCGTTAAGCTGCGCGCCTGTTTTGGGACAGCAAGGGGACAGGATTGATGCGTCGAACGCTCGTGGCAGGCAATTGGAAGATGAATGGTTCCAAGTCCGGCATCAAGGAGCTGTTGGATGGCATCAAGCAGGGCATAGGCGATGTGAAGCACGCCGAGGTCGCTGTATGTCCTCCGTTTGTCTATCTCGGTGAAGTCTCTGCCCAATTGCAGGGCACACCGATTGCGTTGGGCGCCCAGAACGTGAGCCAGGAATCTGCAGGTGCCTTTACTGGCGAGATTGCAGTATCAATGCTCAAGGATTTTGCTTGCCGTTACGTCATCGTCGGTCACTCTGAGCGTCGCACGCTTTACGGTGAAACCGATGCCGTCGTGGCGAAGAAGTTTGCAGCAGTGCGTACCGGCGGTCTTATACCAATCCTTTGCATTGGGGAGACCCTCGAAGAGCGCGAAAAAGGCGTGACGGAAGATGTGGTTTCCCGTCAGCTCGATGCGGTCGTTAAACTCGAAGGTGTGGGCGCACTTGCCGATGCGGTTATTGCCTATGAGCCCGTATGGGCCATCGGTACCGGCAAGACTGCAACGCCCGAGCAGGCTCAGCAGGTACATGCTTTTATCCGCAAACGCATTGCAGAACGTGATGCAGCAGTAGCGGAAAAGGTGCGTATCCTGTATGGTGGCAGTATGAACGGCGCCAACGCTGTTACGCTTTTGGCACAGCCCGATATCGATGGTGGACTGATTGGCGGTGCGTCGCTCAAGGCCCAGGAATTTCTCACAGTCTGCTGTGCGGCGACTGAATAACGTATGGTAGTTTGACAAAACAATGCAAACGGTTCTGCTGATCGTACATTTGCTGG
>Ga0316624_10001137_pt1 | contig 10187 bp, 2 predicted proteins | sample OWC_Aug_N3_C1_D5_FD_207657 | JGI IMG/M metagenome (GOLD analysis project Ga0316624, IMG submission 207657) | Wetland soil microbial communities from Old Woman Creek delta, Ohio, United States - OWC_Aug_N3_C1_D5_A | ecosystem: Environmental > Terrestrial > Soil > Wetlands | place: USA: Ohio...
ACATCATCATCAGTGGCCCCCAGGCCGAGAACGGCGCCCTGGCTGGCGCTGGCTCGGTCCAGATGCACATGGGCAGCTCCAAGGGCCTGGGCAAGAGCTACGGCACCATCATCCACGGCACCCAGCTGGGCCAGTTCGTGGGCAGGGGCCTAGGCCCCGGAGGGGACGTCAACGGCGACGGCTGCTCGGACGCGATCGAGGGCAACTGGGGCAACATCGCAGAGGCCCACGTGTACTACGGCGAGCCGGGTCCCAAGGGCCCCAAGGTCTACGTCGACCAGACGCTCGTGTGGAGCAAGGTCGGCGCCTTCGGCTCGGCCGATGAGATCCCCGACTTCACCACCCTGATCAACAACTACCTGGCCGCCCACCAAGCGGACGTGGACGCCAACGGAAACATCTCCATCCCCATCAACGTCACCGCCGCCGGCGCGGGGGCGCTGCGGCTGTACAACGTCAACCTCCTCTTCTACAAGCTCAACGTTCCCATGGAGCTGAAGGCCACGCCGCTCGCGCGCGGCAACGCCGTCATGCTCAGCTGGAGGGACCAGACCGGCGACGACACGAGCGCGCTCGTGATCGAGCTCTGGAACGGGACGGGCTGGCAGGAGCTGGCCAAGATCCCCCGCCGCAACGTCACGCACACCGTCGACGGGCTCACGGACGGCGTCGAGTACGAGTTCCGCCTCAGGGCCTATGACGGCGGCGTGCAGCGCTACTCCGGGCCCTCCGCCTCGGTCAAGGTCACCCCGATGGACTCGCAACCCCCGGCCAAGATCGTCGATATGTCCTACAAGGAGAACCGGACGGTCATGGGCGTCAACATCTCGTGGGACCCCAGCGACGCCGACACGGTCCACTACGAGGTGTGGTCGAACAAGTCAGGCGTTTGGGCCCCCATCGCCAACGTGACGGCGCCTGACAACTGGTACATCGACACCGCCATCGACGACGGTCCGCGATACTACTACAAGGTCCGTGCGTGGGACGAGGTACCGCTCGCGGGCGAGTTCTCGAACGTCATGTTCGCGGTGCTCAAGGACGAGACACCCCCCGCCGCGCCCTCGAACCTGCAGGTCGTCCCGCTGCCGGACGGCAACGGGCTCGCCATCTCGTGGGACCTCAACACCGACGACACGATCTCCTACTCCGTCCAGTCCAACAGGACCGGCGACTGGAGGGAGATCGGGAAGCTTGGCAGTACCGGCACGGCGTTCACGGACAGGGGGCTCGTCAACGGCGTGACCTACTGGTACAGGATCGTCGCCATCGACGAGGCCTTCAACCCCTCCGCCCCGTCACCCGCGGTCGCTGGCGTGCCGCGGGACACCGTCCCGCCGGCCGCGCCGCAGGGCGTCGCGGTGGAGCAGAGGGCCGTGGGCAACATGCTGCGCGTGGTCTGGCTGCCCAACACGGACGACACCGAGCGCTACCGGGTCTACATCTACAACACCACCGCCGCCGAGTGGCAGGCCGTGGGGGACGTGCTCGGGAGCTTCTCGCAGTTCGACGTCGCCAAGCTGGTGGACGGCCAGAGCTACAAGTTCCGCGTGACCGCCATCGACGACGCGGGCCTGGAGTCCGCCCCTAGCGAGGAGGTGACGGGCATCCCGAGGGACACGCAGTTCCCGTCCATCCCGATCGGGATCAGGGTCATGCCCGTTCCTGAGGGCAAGGCCCTCAACGTCAGCTGGGCCGCCAACTCCGACGACACGGTCTCGTACAAGCTCTACCGCCTCGATGCTGGCGCCTGGGTGCTCGTCGCGACCCTCCCGGCCGACAGGACATGGTACCTGGACACCGGGCTGCAGAACAACATCCCCTACAACTACGCGGTCACCTCCATCGACGAGGCCGGCAACGAGTCCCCGAAGTCCGAGCGCAAGGAGGGCACGCCCATCGATACCGTGCCGCCCTTGCGGCCGGTGTTCACGGACCTGCCTTCCAAGACGCGGATCAAGGACATCACGGTGACAGGGACATGCGAGCCCGGGGCGAAGGTCACGCTCCACGTGAACAGGATCTCCCTGGCCCCCGTCGACTGCGACGCCACCGGCCACTTCACGGTGCAGTTCCGCCTGCGCTCGGGCAGCAACGATGTCTACGCGGTCGGGGACGACGGCTCCGGCTACACGACCGAGAGCGCGCACGAGACCGTCTTCGTGGACGAGACGGCCCCCGGGGTGCTCCAGACCAATCCCATCAGCGGCGAGACGTCCGTGGAGCGCGAGGGCCTCGTCGTCGAGGTCGTGTTCACCGAGGACATCGTGCCGGACGGGATGTCGATGGTGCTCGTCAAGGGCAAGCAGACCGACCCCGCCAAGATCCGCCAGCTGATCGCGAACGGTGACATCATCCCGGTGACGATGCTGTCGTACATCCGCACCGACCTGCGGGCGACGTTCAACGTCTCGGAAATGCTCGACAGGTCGACCACCTACACCCTCGTGCTGATGGGCGTCGTGGACATCGCGGGGAACGCGATGACCACGGAGGGCGGGATGGGCTACTTCTTCTACAGCTTCACCACCGTCTCGACCGGACCTGCCACGCACACCGGTGGAGAGGAGGGCGGCCTGAGCGGCCTCGTCCTCGCTGTCATCGGCGTGGTAATCCTCATCGTGATCGTGATCGTCGTGGTCCTGTTCATCATGCGGGCGGGCGCGAGGGGCGAGACCATCGTGCTGGACAAGGACGAGGTCGTCAAGCCCGTCAAGCACGAGCCCACGGCCGAGGAGACCCGCCCCGACGTGCAGGACCTCTACAAGACGGCGTACGAGGAGCGTGGCGAGCCCTCTGAGCACCACGAGGTCGACGCGGGGCTCGGCAACTGGCTGGCGGAGCAGGAGAAGACGCGCCAGCAGTCCGACGAGGAGGCCAGGCGCCTCGTCGAGGAGATGGCGAAGCAGCCGAAGCCGCCGGCGTCCACCGCCCCCATCGAGGAGCTGCCGCCGGGCTACAGACCGGCCGAGGCGACCGGCGAGGCCGAGGGCGCTGAGGGCGCCGAGGGCGATGAGGGCGCCGAGGGCCCCGAGGGCGATGAGGGCGCCGAGGGCGCTGAGGGCCCCGAGGGCGCTGAGGGCCCCGAGGGCGATGAGGGCGCCGAGGGCGCTGAGGAACCCGACGAGGAGAACGGCAAGGGCGCCTGAGCGCCCTCGCACGCGCTGGCCGTCCGGTCACCCGAGGGCACGCGGAGCCAGGCGCAGGACGGCCCCGAGGATCGGAGGCGAGGGACCTGGAGACGATAGTGGTCCACGGCGGGGCATGGGCGATCCCCGATGACGTGGCCGAGGCCCATCTCAGGGGCTGCTCCCGCGCGGCACTGGACGGCGCGGACGTCCTCAAGCGGGGGGGGCTCGCCATCGACGCCGTCGAGGCGGCCGTCAGGGCGATGGAGGAGGACCCGACCTACGACAGCGGACGCGGTGCCTTCCTGAACAGGGAGGGCGCCATCGAGCTCGATGCCTGCATCATGGACGGGGCCACGCTCAAGGCGGGCTCGGTCGCGGCGGCGCGCAACCTGCTGCACCCTGTCAGCCTCGCGAGGCTGGTGATGGAGCGCACGGACCACGTGATGCTCGTCGGCGAGGGCGCGAACCTCTTCGCGGCCGAGGTCGGCATGGAGACGGTGCCAGAGGAGGAGCTGCTCGTCGGTCGGGAGCTCGATCGGTGGAGGGCCCTGCGGAGGGACCCCAGGTTCCGCGCGCGGGTCATCTTCGAGCCCCCGAGGCCCATGGACGCGGACGCGGGCCCGGCCCGCCCCCCTAGCGCGAAGGCGTCCCCGCCGTCGCGGGGGGACACGGTGGGCGCGGTCGCGCTCGACCGGGACGGGCACGTCGCGGCCGCGACCTCCACGGGGGGCACCCCGAAGAAGCGCATGGGCCGCGTGGGGGACTCGCCCATCATCGGCTCCGGCGCCTACGCGGACGACGCGTGGGGCGCGGTCTCCACCACGGGGTGGGGCGAGCCCATCATGCGATCGTGCCTGGCGCTGCGGGTGCTCTGGGGCTGCGAGCGGGGGGAGCCGATGGCGGACGCCGCAGAGGCCGCGCTGGAGGTCATGCTGCGCCGTTTCGACGGCCGCGGGGGCGTGGTCTGCGTCTCGCCCAGGGGGGACGTCGCCGCCCCGTTCACGACGCCCCGCATGGCCCATGCCGTCTGGAGGCCGGACGGCGCGGGGGTCAGGGCCTCGATCGACTCCCCGACCATTCTGCGGCCGTGAGGACGGTCCGGGACGTGCGGGGCCCCCCGGCCCACGCACCCCCTCCGAGGAGGACCGACCGCCCGGGCCAGGCTCCCTTCCCGACCCTTTCCAGACCCTCACCCGCCCATTTCCCGCCCTCCGGCCACCATCGTCGGGCACGCTCCAGCGCCCGTGCCCGCCACCGCCCTCGGCCCAGGACGGCCAGGCGATGACCACGGACCAACCTGAAACCATAAATTAGAAATACGTCCAGGCGCTTCATAAGCGCGGGTAGCTATATGCATCCTGTCTGGACAGGGAACAGGAGATTCCTGCTCCCGCTCTTGATAATCGCCGCAGGCGCCGTGCTGCTCGCCCTCCTGGCCTCCATCGCCGCAGCCCAGACCGACCCCCCCGCCTCCGGCAATTGGGAGATCTATGACGACACCACGGTCTCAAGTCGCAAGGTGACCATCACCGGCTCGGTGTCCATCCACGGGAACAGCGGCAAGCTCACGCTCACCAACGTGGACCTGGTCATCAGCACCGGAGTCGACGGCGGGGCCGGCCTCAACGTGCTGTCCGGGGCCAAGCTCCGCATGACCGGCGGGTCGCTCTCCTCGGCCAACGCGAACCACTGGACGTTCATCGTCGCCACTGGCTCGACCGTCGACCTGCAGCGGGTCACGGTCTCGGGCATGTGGCAGAACAGCGCCCGTGTGGCCACCTCGGTGAAGGGCGGCATGCAGATCTCCTCCAACACCGTCACCGTCACCAACTGCACGTTCACCCACAACGACCGCGTGGCCATCACCATCATCGCCTGCTCGCCCACCATCAGCTACTGCACGCTCGAGAAGTCCGCGTACTACACCTACAGCGAGGACTACGGCAACCTGGACAGGGACGCCTATGGCATCGTCATCCAGGGTGGCAACCCCATCATCGAGGGCTGCACCATCCTCGAGATGGGCGACTACGACACCGCCTACAACGACTACGCCACGACCGGATGGGGCTACACGTACCTCTCGCTCGAGGGCCAGGGCATCTTCGCCAACGGAGGCGCCCCCACGATCAGGGACTGCGCGTTCGGCGACATGGGTCGCATCCCCGACAACGGCTACTACTACGTCTACATCCCCGGCGTCGGCACCCGGTACTACTACTTCTACGGATCCAACAACCTAAGGGGCTGTGTGCACGGCTTCAACACCATGATGCTCGACGTCTCGGGGTGCAACTTCACCGCCAACTACGATGGGTACGTCTACAGCACCTACAACGCCTACTCGGTCGTCATCGAGGGCCCCAACGGCAAGGGCAACATCAGGGACTGCGAGATGTACGCCAACGGCGGCGGCGCTCTCTACGCGGGCGGGAAGGAGGCCACGTTCACCGACAGCCGCGTGATGGACTTCGGCTACTACGGAATCACAGTCACGGGCGGCGGCGACTGCACCGTCCACGAGATCATCCTCAACGGCACGGCCGAGTCCCGCAACCCCAGCCAGGAGATAGGTCTCTACATCTCGCAGGCCTCCGGCACGGTTCAGCTCTACCACCTCAACATCACATTCTGCTCCTACGGCATCCAGGTCCAGAGCACCTCCCTGGTGACAGTGCGCGACAGCATCATCATGAACACCACCAGGAAGGCCTACGCCAACGCGGGGCGCCTGGACCTCTACAACGTGTCCGTCCTGCGCAACGATTGCGAGCTCGGATGGAACCGCGGCGAGATCAACATCTACTTCAACCTGGACTTCCTCGTCACATGGCAGAACGGGCTGCGCATCTCCGGCGCGGTCGTGCAGGTGTTCAATGACACCGACGGGCTCCTGGTCGCGGTCCAGTCGGGCCCCGAGGGCGTCGTGCCCACGCTGACGATGCTCAACACCAAGCTCATGGGCAGCCAGACCTCGGTCATGGCCACCGTCAACGACCCGCTCAAGGTCTCGGCCTACGCGAACGGCACGCTCTCCGACGTCTACACGTTCACGTTCCAGAACAACACGTTCTTCCACCTCGTCGTCTGGGACCGCTCCCCGCCGAGCATCATCGTCTACTCGCCCAAGAGCAACCACGCGCAGAACACCACCCAGCTGCGGCTCTTCGGCGTGGCGGTCGACTTCGGCTCGGGGCTGCTGGGCGTGGAGGTGTCCAGCGACGGACAGAGCTGGCTCCGCGCGGACGCCATGCGGCTGACGTGGAACATCACGCTCGAGCTCGCCGAGGGCGTCTACGACATCCAGGTGCGGGGGATGGACCTCGGCGGCGGCTCGTCGATCACGCTCATCAAGAACGTGACCATCGACCTTACGAGGCCGTGGATGACCATCACGCAGCCCAAGGGCAACTACCTCTACACCAACTCGACCTCCATCACCATCATCGGTCAGGCCGAGATCGGCTCCCGGGTGTTCCTCAACGGCGACGAGCTCGCCACCCAGGGCGGCCAGTTCTTCGCCCAGCGCAGCTTCTCCTCTGAGGGCCTCAACGCCTACGAGATCATGGCGGTGGACCTGGTGGGAAACCGCAACGTCACCATCCTCTACGTCTACCAGGACATCACGGACCCGGTGCTCATCATCGAGCACCCCCCGGACAGCTTCGTCACCAACGACCGCGTGCTCGATGTCTCGGGCCTCACCGACCCCGAGGTCACCATAACCATCAACGGCATCCTGGTACCGGTCGAGGGCGGCCTGTTCACGCTGTCGATGACCCTCGAGGAGGGTCCGAACGTCATCGTCGTCGAGGCCGTCGACCTGGCCAAGAACCACAAGTCGGCGACGCTCCGCGTCGTCTACGACGTGACCCCGCCCCGCGTGACGATGACGTTCCCGCTGGGCGACGCCGCGGTCAACCACTCATCGGTCTCGGTCGCGGGCAAGGTCGACCCGGACGTCGATACGGTGCGCGTCAACCAGGTCCTGGTCCCGGTAAAGTCGGGCGCGTTCTCGAAGAACTTCAAGCTCGACGAGGGCGGCAACGTCATCACCATCGACGTCGTGGACCGCGCGGGCAACGCGGTCTCGAGGAGCTACCTGGTCACTCTCGACACGGTCCCGCCGATGCTCGTGGTCGAGGGCCCCGGGGACGCGTCCTACTCCACCTCCGGGCAGGTCGAGGTCTACGGCCGCGTCGAGGTGGGCGCCACGCTCACCATCGACGGCAAGCCCGCCGATGCCACGGGTGGCTACTTCCGCGTAGCGGTGCAGCTCGGGGAGACGCCCCCTGGTGGCGCGCCCAACGTCATCACGGTGACCGCGACGGACGTCGTCGGCAACGTGGCGACGGTGACGTTGAGGGTCGTGTGCGACACGAAGGCCCCCAGGCTCGTGCTCTACGACACGCCCCCCGTCGTGCGGCAGGACTTCTTCAACATCACAGGCACCGTGGGCGACCCCTCGGACCTCCGGCAGATCACGGTCAACGGGGTGCCCGTCGAGCCGAACGCGGACGGGTTCTTCCAAGCCTACGTCCCGCTCCAGCTGGGCAACAACACCTTCACCGTGCTCGCGGTCGACAGGGCCGGCAACTCGCGGACGGCCACCCTCAGCATCGAGCGCGACTCCGTCACGGTGAGGGAGGGCGGCCTCATGGGCCTCGGCGACTGGTCCTGGCTGCTCCTGGTGCTGTTCCTGGGCGCGGGGCTGGCGGTCGCGTTCGGCGTGCTCTACGCCATCTCCCGCAAGGGGGTGAGGGCGTGAGCCGCCTCCCGCGCACCGCGCCCCTGCCCGCCCTCCTACTGCCCCTCCTCGCGGTCGTGGCGGTGGCCGCGCTCGCGGCCATCGCCACGGCGCAGGTGGACCCGCCCGGCGCCGGACAGGACTGGGTCATCACGAACGACGCCACGGTCGTGAGCAACCAGAACATCCACATCGACGGCAGCGTCTACGTCAACTCCACCGCGATGCTGTCGCTCCAGAACCTGACGCTCACGATGGACCCGGCCATGGACGGCGAGACCGGCATCTACGTGGAGGCGGGCTCGCATATCACGCTCATCAACGTCATCGTCCGCTCCGCCCTGGCGGCGAACCACTTCTGGTTCGAGGTCCGCGGCATCGGCAACATCACCAACTGCGACATCCGTGACGTGGCCTCCAACACGGCCCGCCACGACAGCTGGGCGACCATCGTGGGCGGCGTGCAGATCTACGACTCCAACACCACGGTCACGGGCACCAAGGTCCACGACTGCCAGCGCATCGCCATGTACGTCGAGGGCGCCAACCCCACCATAAAGGACTGCGAGTTCTACAACACAGAGTACGCCTATACCGACAAGGACACGGGCTACTTCTATCTCTACCAGCATGGCATCTCTGGCTACTTCTCCTTCCTGTACACCGACGCCACCGGCCTGTACCTCAAATCGGCCAGCCCCGTCATAGAGCGATGCACCTTCCGCAACAACGGGGTGGCCACGACGGTCCTGGGATACTATTCGACCGAGGCCAACCCGAACTATCTCGAGACGTGGGGGCGCGGCATCCTTTGCTACGATTCATCGCCAGCCATCGGCAACTGCACCTTCGCTGAGAATGGCCGACAGCCGGGCGATCAGGTCATAGATGGCATCACCGTCTACTACCTGGACGGTCTGGTCTGGTACGAGTACAACCAGAACAACGAGGGCCTGCCCTTGGAGGGGGGACTGGCTTGCGTGGGCAATTCGGCCCCGACAGTGAATTGGAGCACGTTCCAAAGCAACGACCTGTTCGGCATCGTCGGTTGCGATGGATACCCTGTGCTCATCAACCACACCGTCGTGTCGGACACGGAGTATCTGCGCGGCAATTCGGTCTACTCCCCGTCCGCGGGCATCTTCATCAGTGGCAACGGGGGCAACCTCGTCATCGACAACATGAACATGGCCGGCAACCTGGTCGTCTCCAACGTCCATATCCGCGGCCCGACGACGCTGATCAACAACTTCACGAACTTCAACAATGTCGTCAACAACGGGTTCAATCTCGAGCTGTGGGATGGTTCCCACACGGTCGCCAACTGCACCCTGAACGGACTGAACTACCAGGCCAATATCATAGTCTCCTCCAGAGCCGGGACCCCAAATATACTGGTGCGCGACAGCAAGCTCCTCTCGGGCCTCTACAGCATGGCCACCAGTTACAACGGGATGACGGCGACGATCATCAACTCGACCCTCTCGGGCGCCGAGACGGCCGCGTTCTACCTCTACGATTCCACAGTGGACTGCATCGATTGCCCCACCATCTCGCCCGAGAGGGCGGACGGCTATGCCTACGGCGGCGGTTCCATCGTCCGCATCATGTACCACACGGCCTTCCAGGTGCGGTGGCAGAACGGCGAGCCGGTCAAGGCCGCGTTCCTGCAGGTCAAGAACGCGACGCAGGAGTTCCTCTACGGCGGCATCACCAACGACACTGGCATGCTCGGCCCGGTGGTGCTCACGTCCAAGACCTGGCTGCTCACGGGCGGCCGGCTGTCCATCTACAGCAACTCGCCCATCTACGCGCAGGCCTTCGCGAGCGGGCTGCAGTCGGTGCAGAAGAGCTTCCTCTTCACCGGCCCCCAGCTCTTCCCGTTCGCCATCTCCATCTACGACACGAAGGACCCCGAGATCTACGTCTTCTCCCCGACGGAGGGCTACGCGCAGAACTCGACCAACATAACCGTCTACGGCATGTGCCTCGACATCGGGGCCGGCATCCGCGAGGTCGTGTTCGCGTTCGACGGCGGCGCCTGGCAGGTCCCGACCGGCCTCGAGAGCTGGTCCGGCTGGGCCATCCTCTCGGAGGGTCGGCACCAGCTCGTGGTGAGGACCGAGGACTGGGCGGGCAACGTGGTCAACAAGGTCGTCAAGAGCATCGTCATCGACCTCACGCCGCCGCAGCTCGAGGTGCTCGACCCCGTCAAGGACGTCTGGTACTCCTCCGCGGAGAACTACACCATCCGTGGCAGGACCTACGACCAGTCCAAGCTCTACGTCAATGGCCAGCTGGTGGACGTC
>Ga0316624_10001138_pt1 | contig 10187 bp, 6 predicted proteins | sample OWC_Aug_N3_C1_D5_FD_207657 | JGI IMG/M metagenome (GOLD analysis project Ga0316624, IMG submission 207657) | Wetland soil microbial communities from Old Woman Creek delta, Ohio, United States - OWC_Aug_N3_C1_D5_A | ecosystem: Environmental > Terrestrial > Soil > Wetlands | place: USA: Ohio...
TGGAGATACGGCTCTTCTGTTCAACACAGACAAACGAATTTACAAACCCGGTGAGACAGTCACAGTTACGGGCCGGATAGAGAACCGGGCGCCGATTACGGCAGAAAATCTAATATTCACCCTAACCTCCAGCCAAGGTGGGGAGGCTCCCCAATTACTCCTGTCAGAGACGATCCATCTTCTCAGCGGTGGAAATTACCCGTTCACGATTACAACAACGGCCGGGGGAGAAGAGGGGGTTATGAATCTTGCGGGCACAGTGAAACAAAACGATCAGACGTTGATAAGGATAATCGACCAGTGTGAGGTAGCAAGCCCTCTCGTATCTCCCTATGTGGGTATACCAGCAACGGTGGGAAACGAACCGTTTACAATAGAAGTGGAAATATATAATGACGGCAAAGTTGATGCAACTGTCCAGCTCGGGGTACAGAGTCCGGAGTTCGCAGACTCGCAGACAATAACGATACCTGCATTTGGGGGGAAACTCCTTCAGTATAGCCACCAAATATCCAAGGATATAATTTATACGTTAACCTTTACAGGAGATTATCAAGAAACGATTACAAAGACGGTTGCTTATGGCTTTGGAGCGGCAATCCAGTTTGGAGTTGGAGGTCCCGAGCTCGGAGTTTTTCCTGAGGGAAGTGTGACTGTGCCAGTTTCCATCATCAACACGGGTCAGTTGGCGGAAACCTTGGTGATAAATTTTGCTTTAGGTCCAGGAGACTTAACACAAACGAAAACCTATTACTTAAAGCCGGGATCAGATACCACCGACACCCTCTATTTCAACCTCACTGAAGGGGATTACCAGATCATTGCAACCAGTCAGAGGCCGGATGCCTCTGCTCGGGCGAGCCTTTCTGTCAGAAAAGAAAATCAGGTACAGATGGGGGTTTCATTAGGCGCCCAGACTGATGGACTCCTTCCAGTTAATATCAATCTGACCAATAACGGTTTCAACGGAATCAATGGAAGGGTCAGTCTCAGTGTGATGACAGACTCAGGGCAGGTGGTCTGGAGCGGAGAGGAAGAGCTTTCCCAACTCTCTCCTCAAAACTCGCTGCTCCTGACTCCTAGCATCAACCCATCGGCAATCGATCCGGGTAACTACAATGTCCAGGTAACGCTTCTGAGCAACAATAATCAGCCCATATCAACTCAAAGCCTGGCCCTTGGGGTCCAAGGTCCAACGTTCCAGATCACACAAATACCTCCGTATCAGACATTTAATCCGGGGCAGGAGGCGACCTTTACCTTTAAGGTCAAAAATACCGGGAATCAGGAAGGTTCATTTGATCTAAGACTCAACGCCTATGACATGATCGAGTCCACTCAGAGAGAATGGCTCAAACCGAATGAAGAAAAGAGCATCTCATTTGGATTCATACTCCCTGAGGATCTCGAAGAAAAGGACTACTTCGCAAATTACGAGCTCAATGCTCAAAGCTCAATGCTCAAAGGACAGATTAAGTATCGTCTCGCCGGGATCAGCCTCAATGTCAATGCGTCCCTCGATAGGCCCTATTACACGGAAGGGGAGACGGCCCATCTGATGATCAACATCCAATCACCAAACCCCAATCCTCAAAACCTCTTTGCCAGGGTAAACTATGCAGGCTATGAGCCCGGACAGACATTTACGCTAAATGGCAACCAGGTCCTTATCTTCGATATTCCCTTGCCCAAGATTACGAGTGAGAAACTCTTCTATGGAATCTATCACGAAGGAGGTCGTTCGATCTATCTAAATTCGGTCTATATCCATAAGGCAGGAGATGTCATCACCCTCACCACAAACAAGCAGGTCTATAACCCTGGAGAGGTTGTGTCCGTATCCGTGTCTGGAAACGCAAGTGGCGATATGACTTTAAGCGGCCCAGGCGGCTACTCAGAGATCTTTGCGTTTACTGGCTCAATGACAAAGACGTTCAGCCTGCCTTCTTCCATAGCCGCAGGTACCTATTTTATTAATCTTGAACTCGTAACTCAGAACTCATCGCTCATAAGTACCGTTTATCCCTTCGATGTAACAGGGATTCAAGTGAAAGTTCTCGAATGTAATAATGACAAGGGCAAATATGCCTCTTCGGATAACATTGCCACGAGCTTTATGGTTTCAAGCAACACCAGCATGCCCGCCATATTCAAAGTCTGGATTGTTGATCCCACCGGCCGATACGCAAGCGTTGGAGAACAAAACATCACTCTCTCAACGTCCGAGAGCTCACTCGTAACTTATAATTCACCCCTCAACAGCGCCGTATCGGGCATCCACCGCCTCGTCTATGGGATCTACGGTCCACAAGACCTGCTCCTTTGCTCGGGAGGCGAAGCCTTTGATGTTGGGGATGCGGTGCTTTTGGGAATCTCCACTGACAAGGTCGACTATCCCCAAGGAAACGAGTCGGTCGTGGTCAAAGCAAGTCTCTATGGAAGCGTTACAGCAGGCCTTGAATTCCACTTGGATGGACGGTCGGTAGAAAGTCAGTCTGTTTCACTCAATGGTTTCTCGACCCTTGACTACATCGTTCCATCCGTATCTCCAGGGCCTCATGTCCTAAAGGTGGTTCTGAAAGCGGAAGGGCTGACGTCAACCAAAGAGATTAATTTCACTTACGGGAGCGGACTCCCGGACTTAACCCTTCGGCTTTCATGGGACCAGATTATTGGACAATCGAGCCTCAACCTCTCCATCACAGCCATCAACCAAGGAAAGAGTCCTTCAGGAGCTACCACCCTTCAGCTCTACGATGGAGGGATTTCCGGAGAAAACCTTCTTTCCACATTTGACATTCCAATCCTATCCCAAAGACAATCCCAAACCTTCACTTACGAACTCAACCTCCTTGGAAGGGCCGGAGCAAATACGCTTTCTGGAGTCATTGACCCTTCCAACCTCGTCTATGAGTTCAATGAATCGAACAATAAAGACCAAAATACCTTCACTGTGCCTGAAGTCATCCTTTCAACAGCCGTTGAAAAAGAGACCTACTTCACAGGTGAGACGGTTCCCGTAACGAGCCTTGTTACCAACCTATCAAAAGATCCATTGGCAGGCCTTGTCCTTTCTACAGACGTGAAAGATCAGATGGAGGCTCAGGTCTTTACAAGCACCCAGAATATTCCACGTATTGAAGCAATGAATAGGGCAAGTCTCCTTACAATCTGGTCGCCCGATCCAAATCTTCCAGAGGGGGTTTATACCATCCATCAAAGCGTCCTGGACAAGGGAACTTATACCCAGAAGAACATCACCCTAATCGCAGGAAAAGATTTTAATATTACGACGGACACGGTGACGAAAAAGATAGAAGTTGGAGAGGCGGCTGAATATCAACTGCAACTCACACCCGTTAAGGCATTTAAAGGAGAGATTCATCTCTCCCTCAGTGGTTATCCGGACAACTCTACAGCCTACTTCACTCCCAATCCTGTCATAATCACGGAAGGGCAGGGACAATCTATCCTCGCGGTTATTCCGCCCAATCAGGCGGGCGCGAGCTCTTACTCGATGAAGGTCGCTGCCATGGGTGGGGGGATAAGCCATGAACTTGATCTCTCATTAAACCTAACAGACTTTGAGGTGATCCTTCATCCAACCAGCCAGACCTTCCCCCAGACTGAAAAGGTAAATTACGCTATTACCTTAAATCCATTAAATGAGTTCGATCATGAAGTAACCTTAGAGATCAATGATATCCCCGCGGGGATGAAGGCAAACTTGAGCGCTAAGGAAGTGGTCCCTCCCCAGAGTGTAACGCTTACCCTTGAGACATCAAAATGGCTCTTGCCGGGGGAGTATAGGATTCCTATCGTGGCAAAGGCAAGGACAGTCACCCATACTCTGACGGCAATCTTGATTGTTCAGAAAAATCCGTTGAATGTTCCCGGGATTATGACGGTGCCGGGATTACTGAACAAACCCATCATCCGTACCTTTAGTCCAAGCGGAGGGTTTCTGAGCGAGTTTCAGGTGATTGATGGAGGATTGGGGGTGAACCTATCGGCGGGAGATGTGAATAGGGATGGTGTGGATGACGTCATAGTTGCAACAGGCTGGCAGTTACTGAAAGCAGGGCGCCTTGGAATCTTCAAAAGGGATGGAACACAGGTAGTCTCTATGGAGACTGAACAAGGATATATGAGTGACCTAACCGTGGCTGCGGGGGATTTTGACGGGGATTGGGCTGAAGAAGTGGTTTTAGGGCTTTATAAATCGCCCCTATCCGATCCTCTGCATGGGGGAGGAGGAGTGAGGGTTTACAAGGTCATGGGAGACAAGTTTATCGATACCGGGTTTCTTTTCCAACCTTATCAAAGCGAAGGTTACTTTGGGCCTCCAAACCTAACTGTTTCGGATGTGGACGGTGACGGGGCGCCTGAGTTGATAACAGGTCCCGGTCCGGATCCGTCGGCTCCAGCAAAGATCAAAGTCTTCAAGATCGATACGTCAGCGGGGGTTGGGCAGTGGAGGCTCGGATCTCAGATAATGGATTTCATCGTTCCCTTTAATGTGAATGGATTTGGGGCTCATGTGGCTGCCGGGGATCTGGATGGAGACGGACGAGCGGAGATCATTGTGGGAGCGGGGCCGGATCCGAGGAAGAAGGCAGAGGTGGTGATCGTTTATCATGCGGAAAGCGGGTATGAGTTCAAGAGGTTCACCGCCTATCAGGGATTATTGTTCGGGGTGAATGTTGCGGCCACGGATGTCGATGGAGATGGGGTCTCGGAGATCGTAACGGGGCCCGGGCCCGATCTCAGGAGCAAATCGAAGGTAAGGATCTTCCGAAAAGATGGGACGCTGATCAAAGAGTTCCAGGCCTATCCTGACAATATAAGGTTTGGCGTAAAGGTCTCAACAGGAAGGATTGGCGAGTAGTAAGTTGTGCCTATGGGGACGTTCGTGCGGGGCATGCCTAGCCAAGCAGATACCTTGAACGTCCCTCCGGTCCTGACTTGTTCTGAATGAAAAATGGGGAGTTAAAAGAAATAGTATATGATGGGGCGGGTGTCAAATCTGTAAAAGAAGAACGCGGACTAGAACCCAAAACTGAGACCCACTCCAAGCCTGCTGTAGCGTAAATCAGACCCGGGCGCCCTGAGGATCGGGATCGGCGGTGTTCCAAACTCTTTTTCTCCGGATGGAGAGTGACCTCTGCCGACTGAACTCAATCTTAAATCAAGAGAGAGTGACCTGGAGAGGGGAATCATTAAATCAGTGGCAGCGCCGGGATTCTCGTGATTGTTGCTGTTCAAATTGCCGCGTGAATAGAAATCCTTCCCGGTAATAGAAAAGGTCATCCCACCCTCGCCGGCATTGGCTGGTTTGCAGACCAAAATCGCTGCAATCATTAATCCGACGACGAAGGACCCTTTTTTCAGGGTCGTTGATAAATTCTTCATAGTGACCATTCCAAAAGATAAGACATGAAATAAACATTGTCAAGAATGCTCGCTCAAACCATACAAGTATCCTTTGGGATTCGAGAGCTTGCCATTATTTAAAACATTTGAGATAATCGCTGCCTAACAACAAGAAGGATAATCAGAGCAGCAAAGATCATAGCAACAGCAATCATAAGTAGTAGAAGTTTTCGTTTTCGCCTTCTTCGCATCTAATTTCTTGCCTTTTTTGTTCATCATTAACACCTCCCATTCTACTAAAATTTAATCACTAAACTAAACAATTCAAGGTCAAAGAAAGAAATTCATAGAATTACCTAAATTCCCCTCCCATCACTTTAAAAATGGTTCCGAATACAAGTTCTCCCGATCCCACAGAAACCTTTCCCTTATTGTTATGGGTAGTAGAAGGATACCGTTGAAGACAATTATGGCCAACGGAGTTGAGGACAACGACAACTTTTCAAACAGGGGGACAGTCTTTGAGGATTATCGTTTGCATTCTGAAGGAAAGCCCCAAAAACAAGACTTCAATAAGAACCAAATGAAACTTCCTTTTCGAGATTTTTGGGAGAAGGTTGATACTAAAATTCGGCAACTTCACTTACAAAGAGAGAAGGACAATATTTTTTAGAAATGCTGATTTCGATTTGAAAGTAGTGTAAACTGAGTAAACAAGATGTAGAGAGGGGGGAACACCAATGGGCGGGTTAGGTTATCACCTTCAACCCTAAAACCCACCTTAAACGTTTAAGTGCCTTGTTATCTCCCAGAATGGCCTTAGTTAAGAGCTCCAAGTGATCCTTATAGATTTCTCTGAATTTCTTTATCAATTCCTCGTCAGTCCTCCCCACTATCCCAAGGTCCTTCTCTTTGCAGAGGGATAAAATCAGTTTATCTTCCGCCTCTCTCACCTATACCCCCGCCAAGAGAGCGTCTATCTTCCGCTCCGGAGTCTGTGTTACTCTTCATACCAATTCTGAATGAAAACTTCAACCAGAATTATCGATTAATGGCGACGGGGGCTTGGGTAAAACAGAAATTACTCAAGGGTCTTACTCAATTTATTGAGTGATTCCTTGGTAAATTCAATGGCATTCTTACAGTCCTTCATTCTGGTATCCCATTCTCTTTGCTCCAAAGGGCCGAGCCCAGAGAGATCCAGTTGGTTACAAAACCGCATAGCCTCATCCAGATGAAATCCTATCCGTTCCAATGCGATTCTGTTTCTTTCTTTGTCAACGTCATCGCCATAGCTCATGTGAGGAAACTCCTTCTCGCAATATGCTCAAAAAGGTAACAGGTTAGGTTATAAGTTTAATAAGGGACTGGCGGGAAATGGCGATTTGAAAGTACTCTTACTCGCGATAAGAGTCAAGGGGAAAGTTTGCCACTCTATAATTGTCCCATTTTGCTAATTTGGGTTTGAAATGTAGGATTCTTATGGAAAATCCAAAAAACAACATTTCAGGAAGGAAGAGAGTATTTTGACGGTGCGAATAATAGCTGCGAAGAGTGAAGAGGATGCCATATGAGGGGCTATCCATTTCGGATGAAAGTGTCAATCCATTACTCTGGTGTAGAGGAAATTGAATCGTGGCTACTCTTTGAGCCTTAGGACGGCGTTCAGTGATGTTCGCTCTCGTGCGGGATGTGCCCAGCCTGGCCGATATCTTGATCTAACCTATTCCGAAAGCTTTCACGAGCCTTTGAAATACGCATCCCGCAACTCTTCGTTGTTCCTCATCGCTTCCAGGCTTTCCTGAATGATCGTTCGCCCCTGGCGCATGGTTGGATGAACCAGCGGGAGACTCTCAATCCCACCTTTCGAAGGAGAAGGTGGAGCAAGAAACTTGAATAGCCCCGACAACAAAAAGGGGGCACTTTGATTCCCTACATCGTCTCCGGATGTAATCCCGATGTGGTACATTCCCGGTTCCTTGGGGAATTCAGGCCATTCGTCCGGGACAATCAATTCCGTCTTCCCAATGACTGTCTTAGAGACGATGTCAGGTGTATTCTCCCACAAGAACTTGATGGGATCATAAATCTTTTCATCTTTGCTGACATACACCACAAAGCTCGTCGCTTCGGGAACAGGTCCCCACCAAATGCGTTTTTTACGGATGAATGGCATGGGTTCTCCTTTCCAACTCCCTCCACCCCATCTCTGCCTTACCACCAAAGCTGGGTTGAGCAGTGGATGCTTTCACTTTTGGAGAAGAGCAAGCCCGCACGCTCCAGAGTCCAAGATACTTGCGGATCTTCTTCACAGGCTCGCTCTTGTGAAGTTTTCTTTCGGGACGGACATGTGACTCAGGCCAGGCCCGGTTTAATTTCCATGACGGAATCGAAGCTTCCGAATGCGTTTATCTCACGGGCCTGATTCTTCGAGTCTTCCGTCCATTCACCGTCAACAACAAATTTATATCGGTACCTGCCGTGAGGTAACCTAATTCGCTTCTCCCACCACCCGTTTTCACCACGGGCAAGCCGGCTCTCATCGTTTACCTTCCAATTGTTAAAGTCCCCGGCAACATAGATGTCTTTCGCCGCCGAGGCTTCCATGGCGAATGTCACTTCCCCTTTGTCCAGCTCGATTGATTTCTCGACCTTCTCTGGTGGGGGCAAGACACTTTCCCACTTTGCGGGAACCTGAACAGACATGGATGACGCATACGGTCTTTTAGGGTCCTTCACACCGTCAAGCCTGAGTGTCTCGTAGCAAAGGACGGTGTAGTCTTTGGCACCGTTCGATGTCTTATCGAAATCAATGATGGAAACGCCTTCCGAGACCGCTCGTTTGAGTGCTACGTTGAGTCGTATGACGGTCTGGAACATCTGACTTCCAAAGAAGGCCTTCACTTCTTTGAGCACTGACTGCGAATACGTGGTACGGATGTCGAAAAGGGTGGCAAGTCCATTCAGACGAGGATCGTGTCCGATCTTCGTCTTGATGAGCTCGAGCATTCCCAGGAGCTTACCGACGCCCATGAGAGTAAGGGCGCTCATATCGATGGGGACGATGACCTGGTCAGCGGCTCTCAGGGCATTGAAGGTGAGGAACCCGAGGCTGGGCGGGCAATCAATGATGATGTATTCGTACGGTGGGGGGGAGGAGGACAATACTCTGTAAAGTTCTGAGACCGCGTCCTCTTTACCTTTGAACTCCTGCTCCAGGGTGCTCAGCTGGATCGTTGACGGCACGATGTCAAAGTTCTGGGAGACATTGGCAATGCAACGGTCCAGTGACCGCCTCTTCTCGGGATTGTCTGTCAAGATGTAGTAAATGGATCTGTCTGTTGGAAGGTTACTTGCCCTTAGACCAAAGGATGCATGACCCTGAGGGTCCAGATCGATAAGAAGAGTCCTTCTTCCGGTAGCGGCTAAGGCGGCTCCTAAGTTGATGGCGGTTGTCGTCTTGCCGCATCCACCTTTCTGATTTGCCACCGCAATCGTCTTCATATCTCAGCCTCCTTTCATTCGAACCTCCGATAGACACATATGCTCATATCCCAGGGCGAGCGAATGTCTTCGTCGTCCTCTCCACAATAAACATTTCCAGTTTGAATCAGTGCTGTTTTGGGTGACAGACGGCGCTGTGTGGTCCGTTTTTGGTCTGTAGCGGAAGGTGTCTTGATAAGTGGTGGTCTAGGGAAATGGATAGGCCGTGGAAGGGCTGGTAAAGTTATCCCTCCCTGGTTGGTTCTTTTTGGTGTGACGTTTGTCCCGCCCATTTAGCGACTCGCGCCACTGTCCTTTATCAGAACTACATAAGACCGTCCCGGCCTCAGAAAGCCTTTTCGGTAACACAAAATATGCTATTAGTAGGCCTTGTTACCACAAAATGTGCCATTAGTCAATAGAAAAATAGCTACACTCGATTAGGTTCGCCATAGCTCTTCTCCGTTCCACGACGCAGGGCCTTAAGATGATGGATTACCAGTTGCTTCATTTTGGAATCGAAGTCTATTCTCGAAGATTTTCAGGAAATACTTTTGCGCGGGGGATTGGCAGGAATACCGTTCTCCCATCCCTTGTAAGGACGGTCAGTCAAGATAGAAGAACGTTCTGGCCTGTTGAAGCACAGCATCAAAACCTTGTGGCGCTTGTTTTCTATAATCTCACTGTAGTTTGCCAGCCGGTTCTGGATTTCTTTCCAAATTGTTTGGACGGTTTGTGAAATAGGTCTTACAAAGTCCGCTTCTCTAATCTGCTTGTGAAAACATCGCGACGATTTCACAACTAATGCCGATTACGGACTTTCACCTGCCTACCAACAGTAAGGACAAGTAAGGTTGACTGAAGATTTACGATTGAAATAAACAAAGAATCAAGGTCAATTAGGCTCGCTTTTTCGGCTTCATCGGCTTTTCACAGCAGATGATATCGCAGGTATCCACACACCCGCAAACTTCATCCACTGTGACGGCCAGACCGCAAACGCCACACTTATAAACATCTCCCTTTTTCACAACCTTTTTTGCCACTTTTTTTACCGGTTTCTTTGTAGCCATGACTTCCTCCTTTCTAAGGTGTTAGCTAACAACGCATAAGGATCACGTTGGCTTCTGGATTCCTAAACTTTCTGATAGGATTTGACCAACTCTTCAAGCTCCTTCCAATTAAAAGAATCTTTGGAAAGAAAACGATTAACCCCATACTGGGAAGCAGCATCTCGATATTCAACTAAATCATAACTTGTCATAATAAAAACGATAATATTGGGATGGGCTGCTTTAATTTTCTTCGTGAGTTCTAAACCATTTTCGCCG
>Ga0316624_10001139_pt1 | contig 10185 bp, 7 predicted proteins | sample OWC_Aug_N3_C1_D5_FD_207657 | JGI IMG/M metagenome (GOLD analysis project Ga0316624, IMG submission 207657) | Wetland soil microbial communities from Old Woman Creek delta, Ohio, United States - OWC_Aug_N3_C1_D5_A | ecosystem: Environmental > Terrestrial > Soil > Wetlands | place: USA: Ohio...
GGTGCAGGGTCACCGGATCGGGCGTCGTGAGGCTGCCGGGCCGCTCGATTCCCGGACCGAAAATGCCGATCGTGCCGAAACTCGCGGCGCGCAATCCGAGTCGCTCCCAGATCTGGCGCAGGAAGACCGTGACCGAAGTCTTGCCATTGGTCCCCGTGACGGCGGCGAGCGTCTTGGGTGCCGGCGCGTAGAAGCGTGCGGCCATGAGTGCGAGTCGGCGACGCGGGTTGGCATCGACGATCACGGGCACGCGCTTCTCAGCCGCGATGGGCGTGTCGGTCAGAACAGCGACGGCGCCTTTGGCGATCGCGTCATCGATGAAGCTTTTGCCGTCGGCACGGTTGCCGCTGAGCGCGGCGAAGAGGAAGCCCGGCTTCACCCCGCGCGAATCGGCCGTGAGACCGACAATGTCGGGCTCGCGCGCCGGCGCGGAGATGCGCGGAGCGATTCCCCCGTCCATTAGCTCAGTTAGACGCAAATTTCCACCCCGATGGTGTCGGCAAGGCCACCATCAAAGAACGGCGAATTTCGGGCGAATCTTCGTCAATCGGTTGGATTCCGACCAGCGAGGCCATGCGCTCCACCGTGCGCGAGACGCCGGGCGCGGCGACCCAGCCGCCGGTGGCATAGCCGAAGGATTTCGCGTCGCCATGCGGCTCGTCAATCGAGATCATGATGAAATAGCGCGGATCGTTGATCGGGAAGACGCCGGCAAAGGAAGACATGAGCAAATGCGTGGCATAGCGCTGTCCGACGACCTTCTCGGCGGTTCCGGTTTTGCCGCCGATGAGGTAGCCCGGCGCTTCGGCCAGCTTGCCGGTGCCCTTTTCCACGACGAGTCGCAGCAGCTTGCGCATTTCGATCGAGGTTTCGGGCGACAGCACGCGCTGGCCCGAGACCGGTTCGCCGGGCGGAAGCTTCAGCAAAGTGGCGCGGTGAAGGATGCCGCCATTGACCACGGCGCTCACGGCGGTCGCGATTTGCAGCGGGCTGACCGAAATACCGTGGCCGAAGCCGATGGTCATGGTGTTGACCGGGCGCCATACCGTCGGCACGAGCGGGGCCGCCACTTCCGGCAATTCGAATTTGGGCGTGCTCAACAGGCCCAAGCGATCGAGGAAATCGCGCTGGCGATCGCCGCCGACATCGAGCGCCATCTTCGCCGCGCCGATATTGGACGAGTACATGAAGATTTCGGGCACCGACAGCCAGCGGCGCTGCGCGTGATCGTCGTGAATGGTGAAGCGGCCGATCTTGATCGGGTTGGTCGCGTCGTAGCCGCCGGTCATCGAGGTCACGTGCTCGTCGAGCGCCATCGCGAAGGTAAAGATCTTGAAAACCGATCCGATCTCGTAGGTGCCGAGCGTCACGCGGTTGAAGAGATTGGCGGTCGGCGACGCGCCCGGATCATTGGGATCGAAATCGGGCAGCGAGACCAGGGCGATCACCTCGCCGGTGTTCACGTCCATGATGATGCCGCTGCCGCCGATTGCTTTGAATTCGGCGATCTGGCGCGCAATCTCCTCGCGCAAGATCGCCTGAACACGCAGATCGATCGAGAGTGCCAAGGGCTGACGCCGGTGGCGCAGCACGTCGTCGAAGCTGCGCTCGATGCCGGCGAGGCCCTTATTGTCGACCCCGACATAACCGACGACATGCGAAACCGTGTTGGCTTGGGGATAAAGACGCTGGTCCTCGGCCTGGAAATCGATGCCGGGGAGGCCGAGCCGGTTGACCGCATCCTGCTGGCGCGGCGTGAGCCGGCGCTTCAGCCAGATGAAGCTGCGGTTCTTGTCGACGGTGAGTTTGGCGTAAACCTCGGCCTCGTTGAGATCGGGCAGAACGCGCACGAGCTTCCTCGCGGTATCGCGCGCGTTCAGCACTTCTTTCGGATCGGCATAGAGCGAGGGCGTCTGGAGCGTCGTCGCGAGCAGCACGCCATTGCGGTCGACGATATCGGCGCGGCCAGCGAGCGTGTGGGTCTCGGGCACAACGCGCGCGATCCGCGCGTCGTCGCTCTTGAATCCGGCGACCTCGACGAGACGCCCGCCGATCACCAGAAAGGCGAGGCAGAGTAGGGCACCGGTAATGAGGAGCCGCGTGTGGCTCGTCTCGAGAACCTGCTTGGTCGGACCTTCCTGCGGCGCGGGCCCGCAAGGACCCGGCTTGAAATGGCGCGGACGGCAGGGATTGGGATCGGGCGGCGCGGTGGTCTTCATGGCTCGATACCCGAAATGGCGGTGGCGAATTCTGCGCCCGGTTGGATCGGCATGCTCGGTATGGGCGCGACGGAAAGCGACGGCGCGGCGGGCGCGCGGTTCGCGACGAGCGCCGCCGGCGCGCCCGGACGTTCCGGCACCGCGCTCAAGGTGACGATTTGCGCCGAGCCGATCGGGCTGAGATCGAGATAGCGGGCGGCGAGGCGATTGAGCCGGTCCGGCCGTGTGAGATAGCTCCACTCGGCGTCGAGAACGCGGATCCGCTCGCGGCCGTCGGTGATCTGCTTGTTGAGCTGCGCAAGCGTGTCTTCCTGCTGCATCACTTCGTATTTGACCTGGAACATGGCGTAGCCCACGACCATGACCAGAAGCAGCCAGACGACAGTGCCCGGACGGATCATGCGGCCTCTCCCCAAACGGGCGCGTCGGTGCGCTCGGCGGCACGCAGCCGTGCCGAGCGCGCGCGCGGATTGCGCGCGATCTCTTCGGCGCGGGGCGTCACGGGTTTGCGGCCGATGAGGCGGAAGCTCGGCGTGGCGGCCTGACGTGCCCCCGGCAGATGCCGGCTGGTCCGTGGCGCGGCGGCGCTGCGCAGCCGCAGGAAGGACTTGACGCGGCGGTCTTCGAGCGAATGGAACGCCACGACGACGAGCCGGCCGCCGGGCTCGAGCATGCGTTCGGCCGCCGCCAGGCCGCGGTCGAGCTCGTTGAGCTCGTCATTGACCGCGATGCGCAGCGCCTGAAAGGTGCGCGTCGCCGGATCGATGCCGCCCGATTCCGGCACGACCCGGCGGATGATCGAAGCCAGTTCAGCAGTGCGGCTCAGGGGACGGGCCGCCACGATGGCGCGCGCGATGCGGCGCGCGAAGCGCTCTTCGCCGTAATCGCGGATGATCGCGGCGAGCTCTTCCTCGGGCGCGGCATTGACGAGATCGGCCGCCGATTGGCCGGCAGGCCCCATGCGCATATCGAGCGGTCCGTCGATGCGGAACGAGAAGCCGCGCGCGGGATCGTCGATCTGCATCGACGAAACGCCGAGATCGAGCGCCACGCCCGCGAGTCGCGAGAGACCCAGGGGCCGCAGCAATTGTTCCATCTCGCTGAAGCGCCCTTCGATCAGGGTGAGCCGCTCGGCGTAAAGCTGCTTCAGCGCGCCGCCTTGGCGCACGGCTTCGGGATCGCGGTCGAGCGCGACGACGCGGCAGGCCGCGCTGCGCAGCAAGGCCTCGCTATAGCCGCCGCGCCCGAACGTGCCGTCGAGATAGACGCCGCCGTCGCGCGGCGCCATCGCCGCGATGACCTCGGCGAGCAGGACGGGAATATGGCCGAACGGCGCGTTCATTTCGGCACCCGGCGCGGCGGCAGCCTGAGGTGGTTTTCGCGGGCATATTTGCGCATGTCTTCCTGGTGGCGCTGGAGCTGCCCCGGTTCCCAGATCTCGAAAGTGTGGCCGCGGCCCGCGAAAGCGGCGTGGTCGGTAATTCCGGCATGCGCGATCAGCGGCGGCGGGAGTATGATTCGGCCTTCGCTGTCGAAAGGGAGCTGGATCACGTCCGACAATAACGAGATGAGGGCGCGATGGTCGGGCGAGTACTCCTCGAGCCCATCGGCTTGTGCCATCAGCTCCTCGACGCGCTCCACCCCGCCGGCCTCGAGCGCCGGCAGGTCGAAGGAGGGAAAGGTGACGATGCCGTTGAAGCTCTGGCCGACAAGCGCCGCACGAAAGCTCGCCGGAACGGAGAGCCGTCCCTTGCTGTCGATTTTGTTGATGAACGTCGATGAAAACGACGCCAAAGCAGCTTCCCCAGAGTTCCGACGACGTCCCGCCAAACGTCCCGGCGCCTGGCATCCGCCGCCATGCCTAGCCCCCCGCTTATGGGACTAACTGGGATATCATGGGAGATCATGGGATGTCAATTTATTGGCAATAGAATTCGTCGCTTAGGCGGAATTCGGGCAACAAAAAGCATCGTCAAAACCACAGTCCTGCCAGTAATGGCCGAAATAAACCGAAGTTCTTGTTATGTTCTATTTTGACGCATGATGCGTACGGCATGCGCCTGGCGCATAGCTCGAGAAGTGCCAGACGGCCTATAAGCCGGGTTCTGTCCCCGCCCGAAAGCGGGGGATGACCATTCATCTGGGACGCCCGTTGCCGGGCGCCTCGCGCGACCGACCCGGACGACGACGCGGAAACTCGCCTGGGCCTTGCGGCCCTGTCGTCCCTACTTGGTCTTGCTCCCGGTGGGGTTTGCCCTGCCGCCGCCGTTGCCGGAAGCGCGGTGCGCTCTTACCGCACCATTTCACCCTTGCCGCCCCGCAAGAGCGCAAAGCTCTTGAAGGGATTGGCGGTATGTTTCTGTGGCACTTTCCCTAGGGTCGCCCCCGCCGGGCGTTACCCGGCACCGTGCTTCCGTGGAGCCCGGACTTTCCTCCCCCCGCCTCGCGGCGAAAGGCGGTCATCCGGCCGTCTGGCACAGGGCTCAATAAGGGGACGCGCGGCCGCAAAGTCAAACGGCGCGGGCGAGAATCGCGATGCGATGCCGGGTCTCGGGGTCGGCCACGCCGTCGCAACAGGCTGGGCGGAAATGCCGCTGGAACGCCGCGATCACCGCTTGCGTTGCCGGATCGAGCGTGCCGGAAAGTGGGCAGTCGTAGCCGATCGCGCGCAGCGCCGCCTGAAGCTCTTCCATGGTTCGCGGCGCAGGGGAAACCTTGCTGAAATCCGGCCACAGGCCGATTCCGGCCTTTCCCATGCGCGCCCAGTCGAAAAGCTCGCCCGGATCCTGCTTTCTTTGCGGCGCGACGTCGGAATGTCCCAAGACCGCGCGTGGCGGGATCGGATGGCGGGTCAGGATTCCGCGCGCCAATTCTTCGAGCGCTTCCATCTGGCGCTCGGGGAAAGGGCGATAGCCGAATTCATGGCCGGGATTGACGAGCTCGATGCCGATCGAGGCGCCGTTCACGTCGCGGCATTCCCGCCAGGCGGAAACGCCCGCATGCCAGGCGCGTTGCGCTTCGTCGACGAGACGCCAGACCGCGCCGTCTTCCTCGATGAGGTAGTGCGCGCCGACCTTGGCGGCTGGATCGCAAAGCCGGTCGAGCGCTTCGCCGGCGGTCTTCATGCCGGTGTAATGCAGGATCAGCATGTCGACGATGCCGGCGCCGGGGCGTGCGTCGAAATTGGGCGAGGGGCGATCGGCGGTCCGCATCGCGCCATCCATAGCATGCGCGGGCCCGCAGTGCCGAAGCCTTCGTGGACTTGAGGCCGCGCCGGGGTCTATTTTCGCCAAGGCCGCAAGAGGAGAACTCGATGATTTCGCCGACGGAGCGCATGATCGCCGAAACCGATAGGGCGATCGGCTGGATGACCTTCAACAACCCGGCGAAGCTCAACGCCATGTCGGCCGATATGTGGGCCGCGATTCCGGCCATCATCGCTCATTTCGAGCGCGATCCCGCGATCCGGGTCGTGGTGTTGAAGGGCGCGGGTGAGAAGGCTTTCATCTCCGGCGCCGACATCAACCGCTTCGAGGAGCGTCGCACCTCCGCCGAAGCCGCAGCCCAAGACAGCGCCAATATGCGCGCGGCGCTCGCAGCGCTCGAGAACTGCACCAAGCCGATCATCGCCATGATCCGCGGCTATTGCCTGGGCGGCGGCTTGCTGGTGGCGCTGCATTGCGACCTGCGGCTCGCGGCCGATAACGCCCGCCTCGGCATTCCGGCGGCCAAGCTCGGCATCGCCTATACCTTGGCTGGCGTTCAGAAGGTCGTGGATCTGGTCGGGCCCGCCTTCGCCAAGGAAATGCTCTATACCGCGCGCCAGTTCAACGCGGTCGAGGCGCAAGCGATGGGGCTTATCAACCGCGCGGTCGCCGAAGGCGAACTCGAAGCCTTCACGCGGTCCTATTGCGCGAATTTGGCCGAGAACGCGCCGCTCTCGATCGCGGCGGCCAAAGGCGTGATCGCCGAGCTGCTGAAGCCGCGCGCCGACATGGATCGTGCCAAATGCGATGCGCTCGGCACCTTGTGCATGGAGAGCGAGGATTTCGCCGAGGGCAGGCGCGCCTTCGCCGAAAAGCGCAAGCCTCAGTTCCGCGGGCGCTGATCGGGGCCGCACCGACGCATGGGTGACACGGGTTCTGGCTGGCAATTCTGGATCGACCGCGGCGGAACTTTTACGGACATCGTCGCCCGGGCGCCAGACGGCACGCTTGTCACCAAAAAGCTGCTCTCGGAGAATCCCGAACGCTATCGCGACGCGGCGATCGAAGGCATTCGCGCGATTTTGGGACTTGCGCCGGACGCGCCCTTGCCGTCGCAGGCGATCGACGCGGTCAAGATGGGAACGACGGTCGCGACCAACGCGCTGCTCGAGCGCAAGGGCGAGCGCACGTTGCTCGTCATTACCGCAGGCTTCGGCGACGCGCTGCGCATCGGCTATCAGAACCGACCCAAGCTCTTTGCGCGCCACATCATCCTGCCCGAGCTCCTTTACGAGCGCGTGGCCGAGATCGAAGAGCGGATGTCGGCCTCGGGCGAGGTGCTGACGCCGCTCGATCTCGATGCCGCGCGTGCCGCGCTGGCAGAGGCTTACGCCGACGGCATCCGCGCCGCCGCGATCGTCTTCATGCATGGCTATCGCTTTCCGGCGCATGAGGAGCGCGTCGCCGAGTTGGCGCGCGAGCTGGGCTTCACGCAGATCTCGGTCAGCCATCGCGTCAGCCCTCTGATGAAGCTCGTCAGCCGCGGCGACACCACCGTGGTCGACGCGTATCTCTCGCCGATTCTCAAACGCTATGTCGACCAGGTCGCCGACGCGCTCGGCGGCGCGCGGCTTCTCTTCATGCAATCGAATGGCGGGCTTGCGGACGCGCGCCGCTTCGCCGGCAAGGATGCGATCCTCTCGGGTCCGGCCGGCGGCATCGTCGGCGCCGCGCGCACGGCCGAGCGCGGCGGCTTCGACAAGATCATCGGCTTCGACATGGGCGGCACCTCGACCGACGTGTCGCATTATGCCGGCGAGTTCGAACGCAGCTTCGAGACCCTGGTCGCGGGCGTGCGCATGCGCGCGCCGATGATGCACATCAACACCGTGGCCGCGGGCGGCGGCTCGATCTGCTTCTTCGACGGCGCGCGCTATCGCGTCGGGCCCGAATCCGCCGGCGCCAATCCAGGCCCCGCCTGCTATCGCCGCGGCGGGCCGCTCACCGTCACCGATTGCAATCTGATGCTTGGCCGGCTGCAGCCCGATTATTTTCCCGCGCTGTTCGGCCCCTCCGGCACCGAGAAACTCGATCGCGCGGTGGTCGAGCAAAAATTCGCGGCACTCGCAGACGAGATCGCACGCGCGCGCGGCGACCGGCGCACGCCCGAGGCGGTGGCCGCGGGCTTCCTCAAGATCGCGGTCGAGAATATGGCGAACGCGATCAAGCAGATCTCGATCGAGCGCGGCTACGACGTGACCGAATACACGCTATGCTGTTTCGGCGGCGCCGGCGGGCAGCATGCCTGCCTCGTCGCCGACACGCTCGGCATGAAGCGCGTTTATATCCATCCCCTCGCCGGCGTGCTCTCGGCCTATGGTATGGGCCTCGCCGATCTGCGCGCGATCAAGGAACAGGCGGTCGAGCTTCGCCTTAACGCGGCGATGCTTGGCGAGGTCGCTCACTCGCTCGATCATCTGGCCGCGGAAGGCGCCGCCGAGATGCACGCGCAGGGCGTGGCCGCGGACCGCGTCGCCGTGCTGCGCAAGGCGCACGTCAAATACGAAGGAACGGACGCGCCGCTTGTCGTCGATTTCGACGGTGCGGCTGCGATCAAGGCCAATTTCGAGGCAGCGCACAAGCAGCGCTTCGGCTTCCTGATGCTGGACAAGCCGCTCATCGTCGAAGCGGTCTCGGCCGAGATCGTCGGCGCAGGCGATGTCGCCGAGGAGAGCATCGAAGCCTTGAGCTCCGGCGCCGCCACGCCGCTTGCGACCATCGCGCTTTTCAGCGGCGACGCGGTGCAGGATGCGCCGATCTATGATCGCGACCGGATGCTGCCGGGGCAGAGCGTGGTCGGCCCCGCGATCATCCGCGAGGCGACGGCGACCACGATCGTCGACTCCGGCTGGCGCGCGATGCTCGATCAGCGCCGCTATCTCGTGATGGAGCGCGCGACCCCGCTGCCGCGCCGCGTCGCGATCGGCACCGATGTCGATCCGGTGATGCTCGAGGTGTTCAACAATCTCTTCATGGCCATCGCCGAGCAGATGGGAACGGCGCTCCAGAACACGGCCTATTCCGTCAACATCAAGGAGCGCTTGGATTTCTCCTGCGCGCTCTTCGACCGCAGCGGCTCGCTCATCGCCAACGCGCCGCATATCCCAGTGCATCTGGGTTCGATGGGCGAAAGCGTGCGCACCATCATTCGCGCGCACGCGCCCGGCGGCGCGGGCCGCCGCATGAGGCCGGGCGATGTCTATGCGTTGAACGCGCCCTATAATGGCGGCACGCATCTGCCCGACGTCACGGTGATTACGCCGGTCTTCGCGGAGGCCGATACGCGCGGCGCGGGCGAGCCGATCTTCTATGTCGCGTCGCGCGGTCACCACGCCGATATCGGCGGCATCACGCCGGGCTCCATGCCGCCTGGGAGCCGCCATGTCGAGGAGGAAGGCGTGCTGATCGACGATTTCCTTCTCGTCGAGGAAGGGCGCTTTCGCGAGGCGGAAACCGTGGCGCTTCTCTCCGACGCCAAGTATCCGGCGCGCAACCCGGCGCAGAACATCGCCGATTTCAAGGCGCAGATCGCGGCCAGCGCGAAAGGCGTGCAGGAGCTTCACCGCATGGTGCGCCATTTCGGCCAAGACGTGGTCGAGGCCTATATGCGTCATGTTCAGGACAATGCCGAGGCGGCGGTGAAGCGCGTGCTGGGTCGGTTGAAGAGCGGCGCCTTCACCTACGTCATGGATGACGGTGCGCCGATTTGCGTTCGGGTTTCGGTCGATCACGCGGCCGAGCGCGCGGTGATCGACTTCACCGGCACGAGCGCGCAATTGTCGACCAACTTCAACGCGCCTTCCGCTATCTGCATGGCGGCGGTGCTCTATGTCTTCCGCACTTTGATCGACGACGAGATTCCCTTGAACGGCGGCTGCCTGAAGCCGCTCGAGGTGATCATTCCGCCGGGCTCGATGCTCAATCCGCGTTATCCCGCGGCGGTCGTCGCCGGCAATGTCGAGACCTCGCAATGGGTGACCGATGCGCTCTACGGCGCGCTCGGCGTGATGGCGGCGGCACAGGGGACGATGAACAATTTCACCTTCGGCAATGAGCGCCACCAATATTACGAGACGATCTGCGGCGGCTCGGGCGCCGGGCCGGGTTTTGACGGCACCGCCGCAGTCCATACGCATATGACCAATACGCGCCTGACCGATCCGGAAATTCTCGAATGGCGTTTTCCGGTCGTGCTCGAGTCTTTCGCCATCCGGCAAGGTTCGGGCGGCACCGGCAGATGGCGCGGCGGCGATGGCGCGGTGCGGCGGATCCGTTTTCGCGAAGCGATGATTGCGGCGATCCTCTCGAGCCACCGCAAAGTCCCGCCCTATGGCCTTGAAGGCGGCGGCCCCGGCGCGGTCGGGCGAAACTGGGTCGAGCGCTTGGACGGAACACGCGAGGAATTCGGCGGCACGCATGCCGTCGCGATGAAACCGGGCGATGTGTTCGTGATCGAAACGCCGGGCGGCGGCGGTTACGGCAAAGAGTGACGGAGGTCCCAATGCGCGCGGCGATGGGGTGGGTGGTGGCGGCGGCGCTCATTCTCGCATCGCCGGCGGCGCAGGCCGCGGGCTTGTGGGATCTCTATGCGACCTTGCAGACGAAGAAATGGGTCGACCTGACCCATCCTTTCGACACCGACATCCCGCATTGGAAGGGATTCGAGCCGATGACGCGCAAGGTCATCTACGACTACGACA
>Ga0316624_10001140_pt1 | contig 10182 bp, 8 predicted proteins | sample OWC_Aug_N3_C1_D5_FD_207657 | JGI IMG/M metagenome (GOLD analysis project Ga0316624, IMG submission 207657) | Wetland soil microbial communities from Old Woman Creek delta, Ohio, United States - OWC_Aug_N3_C1_D5_A | ecosystem: Environmental > Terrestrial > Soil > Wetlands | place: USA: Ohio...
GCGGCACAATGTCAGTGCCCTACTGACAAAGCTATGCAGCTTCGGGGCGTTTATCGCGGCAAGCTTTGAGTAGCTCTCCTTGTCGAGCTTGGTACGAAGGATTTCCAGCGACGTTCTCAGGTTATGGTTCTCTCCTGTACACGGCTCACTTCGAATAGCCGGACCTCTAGAGGTCTGCTCCTCAGCTTTCAACTGATACGTAAATGCTTATGCCTTTGAACCTCGGCGTCCCTTGCGGCCGAAAGGCGACAAGACCGCATCTTCTCTCGGCAAGATGGCATGCACGTATCCTGCTATGGTAGAGAACGTCAGTCGGCCGACCGATTAGTCCGGGGGCGGCCAGAAGCCAAGTGCCTTTCTGCAGGTCACTATCTGGCCAAGATGATAGGAGGAGTGTTGCACGAGCACGAGGAATGCCTTCGCTAGGGATGCCTTGGGCCAGCTAGGAATGGAGTCCGTGAGCTCTCTCTCCTGGACAAGCCTCTCAGCTTCGGCCAACCCCATTTCGAACTCTGCAAGAAGGTCTGGCCAGTTCGTTTCTACTGCTAGGTACTCTCTGCTGGGCCAGTCATTTCCCTCGGCTGCCTTCCAGTCCACCTTTTTTCCCTCGACTGCGTCGAATATGAGGTTCTGCCAAAAGACCATGTGATAGAGTGTTTCCCAGACGGAATGTAAATCCGGCGCGGGTTTCTTTCGGGCCTGCTCCGGCAGAAGACCCCTTAACGCCTTGAGCGGATCTATGTGTGTACCGCGGCCTCGTACTGCTTCAAGCAGGATCCTGTGTGTCACCTCTTCCATGCTGACCACCTTGGGACGAGAGTACTCCAGACCATGCTGCGAGATAAGATGTTCGCCGTGGGCAAGCTGCGTTGCCCGGAACATATATCGGCATGTCGGCGCGGGGACTCTGATGGATGGATGAATCGATGGACCCTAGAGTAGTTGAGCATGCAAGAATACTAGCACGATGGAGCACGGACATCAAACGCGGCGAGATGGTGATTGTGAGAGCATCGCCCGAGTCTCACGAACTTGCTCTGGCTTTGACAAGAGAGGCAACGAAGCTGGGCGCGAGGGTGATGGTCGTCATGGAGAGCGATGAGCTCAACAAGGCCTTCTTCGACGCAGCTGACGATCAAACCATCGCGCTCTTGCCCAAGCACATGATGGCCGCAATGAAGGAGGCAGATGTCTACATAGGTCTGGGTGCTCCCCTCAATACCATGACTCTTGCCAGTGTAGATCCGAAGAAGCAGATTGCGCTGGCTAAGGCCAATCAGCCTCTGTCGGAGCTTGTGTTGTCGAAGCGCTGGTGTGGTACGGTTCATCCTTGCAGGTCTCTTGCTCAACAAGCGAACATGAGTCTAGAGGAATACCAAGATTTCGTGTACAATGCGGTCATAATCGACTGGGCGGCCGAATCCAAGAACTGGTTCTTGCTGAAGGATCATCTTGAGCGCCACAAGGACATTCGGTTTGTTGGTCCGGAAACTGACATTCATGCTGAAACCGGCGGTCGCATCTGGATTGCATCAGATGGCAGAAAGAACATGCCAAGTGGCGAAGTCTTCACTGCTCCGATAGAAGACTCTGTGGAGGGCAAGATATACTTTGACATCCCCTTCCTGTATCAGGGGAAGGTCATCGAAGGTGTTCGACTCAGCTTCGAGAAGGGCTTTGTTGTTGACTACTCGGCTGAGAAGGAACAGCCGACTCTCAAGGCCGTCCTGGAAGTGGATGAGGGCGCAAGGCGCTTGGGTGAGATGGCGATTGGAACTAATCGGGGGATAAAACGATACACGCTGAACATGCTATTTGACGAGAAGATTGGTGACACCATCCACTGCGCACTCGGAAGAGCCTACAAGGAGTGCAACGGACTCAACGAGAGCGCTGTCCACGTTGATATGGTGAAGAGCATGGCCAGGGGCAAGATAACCGCCGGGAACGAAGTCATCTATCATGCTGGCAAGTTCTTCTATGACAAGTAGTCCGATATGGCAGCAGCAGCACGAGCACTCGCACCGCACACAAGAGATAGCGTCTGGCACTGACTACGATGTTCGACGATGCATGCGACACATGTGACGTGCTGTCGCGGAGAGCGCTGGATACGAACGATGGAATGGCCAAATCTCAAAAGGAACGACCTGGTAAGAGTACTGACGAGGATAGCGCCAATTCATGGGACTGGTAATCACTCTGAAACAGATGCTGGAAGATGCCGAGCTATACTCAGATCTCCTCTACACCTTTCCCGGCAGCATGCGTGTTGGAGTAGAACTTACGGATACACACGAGAAAGCAACGGTCGTGCTAGGAAAGGAGAAGCGCGTTGTAGAGGGACTGCAGGGATACTCTGTGAGAATCACGATGACAAGTGATGTTCTGGAGATGATCATGAAGCGAGAAGTCGATGCGTTTGCCCTTGCAGGAAGGTCCCAGATGAAAGAGAGGCGTCCCATCGATTTCGACTCTATCGACCCAACTCGAGCGAATGAGGTGATAGAGACTATCAAGGCACTTGCTACCTTCTTCTTCAATCCAGGGAAGATAAAGACGAAGGAACTTCGGTTGGATTTGGCAGGGGATGCACATGGGGCTAGACCAATACCTATTGTGTACTGGAAAGGACTTCGTTATGCATGGTATCACGTACCCGCCGGAACAACACTCAATGAGAAGGGAGCGATTGATTCATGGCCGCAAGCCTTCATCGTCCTCAAGGGCTCAGGGAAAGTGAAGATAGACACTGAGATGCTTGAGATCAAAGAGCAGACTGTCTATTACATCCCAAGGAGTTGCCTCCACCAAGTCCACGCGAGAGATCCTGTTGAGCTGTTGTGGATTGCGTGGGACGCTGAGTAGAGCTGTTGAGGAACTGATGCCTAGACGTCTTCTATTGTCTGAGCAGTCGAAGAAGCTATGGACAGGTTCTGTCGCGCGTCATCACGTCATGACTGATGATCTTGCTCTTCATGTTGTGAATATGCGGGTGTGGTGTGTTGATTCTCTTCGTTGGTCGCGAAATGATACTATTGCAGTCGCTATTCATGCAGATGATGATATGATGTGTTCTATCTAGAGCGCAAATATGTATAGTAATCCGAACACAAGTGATGGCAGAGCTGTATTTGTACAGACTGAAGGGCAAGTACCTCAGCCAACTGGGGGAGAACTGTCCCATGTCCTAGGCATGTCCAACTCCAAGTAGCCCAAAGAGGTGAAACAAATGGCCAAGGACAAGCATTCGAGGAATCAGAGAAACCACTCTACAGGTAATCAGAGGAGTCGCTCTGCAACTCAGCCTACTCAGCCCACTCAGCCGACTCAACCGACTGAACCAAGTAGGCACAACAAGCACACTAGATAGGTTTCTGGCTAGTGTCTAGAGGCTGGGTCCTCGCGGACCTAAGACTGGGGAGAGGCACGCGGAGTCTCTCCCATCAACCTCCTGTTTCTGGTGATACCCCTCCTGGAAAGGGTATGGGGTTGGTCTGTATTGGGGTGGTCTGGTTTGAGAATCTCCTCGAACCCTAGTAGTGAAGATGGATCGCCGAGGCATCGAATCAAGGCCCGGCATGACTGCCAAGGTTAAAGTGGCTTCGATGTGAAGCGAGCTGCGTCCTTCAGATGAGGCGACACATGGCGGGATCTTTCGTCGGTGGCTCGAGCAAGGTCACTGCTGTAGTCCTAGTGATCCTCCTAGCGGCAGCCACAGCAAGCATCTACGCGGTCTCGGACATTTTGAATCATCCCAACCCGGCTTGGAACGAAGGTAGCAATGCTTGGTATGGCGGCGAGAATCACAGTTGGGACGGTGCGTTAAGCAGAAATAACTTCTGGAGTGAATACTCAGGAACCAGCTCATACGTAGTACCTGACCCCGCAGACAGTGCGGGCCAGTGTCCTAGCGTCTTTGAGCAGCTTGAGGCCCAAGACTTCTTCGCATCCCGGCCCAAATGTGGACCCGAGGATTATGCACGTGGTTTCGTTTCTACAGATGTCGATGGCCCTTCCCTAAGATACTACCTTAGGAGGTATCACGATGCCTGCTGGGACAACAGCTTCAATCTCTCCCTGGAGTTGTTCGCAGAAGATCCGAGTGGAGTTGACCAAGTGGTCATGATGTCGTCCTATGACGGCGATGTTTCGCAGAACGTTACGATGGTTCAAGATGCGACAAATCCCGGTCGGTATACATCACATCTCCTGTTCCCTGCTAACTCGAGTTCACCTATCACTACTTCTCAATCTCCATATGATCCATATCAGGAAGATGTGTACGTCAAGTATGCTGCAAACGATACACTTGGCAACTGGGCATGTACTGGGTCTTGCACGTATCAGGTGGCATTCTCGTCATGGCATGTCGACGGTGTGCCAATAGAACTCTATGACACCGCCGATCTGTGGTACTTGCCAGGAACCACTGGTCACACTATCACATGGGCGGTCCTAACCGGAACGCCGGATCACTACACGCTCACAGAAGATAGCCACCTCATCGAGGAATGGTCCTGGACGGGACCTCTCACTATTGCGGTGGATGGCCTCAGTCTCGGGAGCCACGTCTTTTTCCTCGGCGTATCTCAAGGTTGGGCGGGAGCCTGGGACAGTGTGACTGTGCATGTCGTCGAGCAGCTGCCAGCTGGCTACTTCATCACGACGGTTGGACCCCTATCAGGCCACATCCAGAGCGTCCTAGCCTTGGGGGGTGGGCTTACGGCCGCGTTTGTTGTGGCAATCGTGATTGGTTTGGTGAAGTGGAGAAGGAGAATCAGGAAGAACGCAGAGAACCAGGGTATCCTCTCGAACCCTACTGGTGAGGATTGACAACCGGAGGCATGGCACGAAAACAATGTCAGTGTTCCAAGACACGGCGAGGTCAATCATGGGTGAACTTGAGCGAGCAGGTGATCCGGTGAAAGCAGAGATGGTCGCTCGATACATGAAGACCTCGAGCCATCGTTTTCTCGGCGTAAACGTGACAGAAGTCAGGGCCATCGCCAAGAGGCGAATACGCGATCTCGAAACAGACACCCTCCTGCCGCTGATGAGACGGCTGTGGTCTCAGAGGGTCTTCGAATTCAGGATTGCGGCTATACAGTCCATGGAAAGGTTTTCGAGCGAGGGCGATGTTGATACTTCCGTCGAGATGATCTCGCAATGGATCGACGATGCAGACACGTGGTCAATCATCGATCCTCTGTGCACAGTGTGTCTGGGCACTCTCATCATCAGGTCTCCTAAGGTGGAACAGAGAATATCCGAATGGAGGTGCAGTGACAACATCTGGCGTAGGAGGGCAGCGGTGGTTCCGTACCTTCATCTTGCCAAGAAGTCGGTCTTCAGAGAAGAGTACTGTGGTCGAATCCTGAACGGAATGGTTCCTCATTTGCAGGACACTGAGTTCTTCGTCGCAAAAGCTGTCGGATGGGTGCTAAGAGAGTTGAGCCGACGTAAGCCGAGTGTGGTTAGAGACTTCATATCTCGGAACCGCGACAATATGGTGCCGCTCTCAATTCGAGAGGGAAGCAGAGCACTCCGGTCCTCAGCTCACTGACGTTTCGGAAGCCATCTCCAGATTGCATATGATACTGTCCCGATTACGATCAACAGCACAACCGCGGCTAAGAGCCCGAAGACGATGACAGCACTCAGGTACACGGTGCAAATCACCAAGTGCATAAAACCGAGCGGGAAGGACACTTGGATAAGGTCTCTCCATGAGATTGGCTTGCCCTGTTCCGCTGAGAGTCCCCTAGCCATTATGTTGGTCGAGTCGCCGATTGGGATTATGTAGCCCGATATGTTCACTCCAGAGACCAAGGCGAGCGGCACAACAGCACTGACTCCCGCGAAACTCATTGCCAAGTTGCCCATAAGCACCGAGACGGGTATGCTGTCAACGACAGCAAGTGCAGCACCGGGTATCCAAATCATGAATGCTGCTGCGAGAAGCGGGTTATCCTCGGTCACTGTAGTTATGAACGCAACGAGATCCGAAGAGAATCCAGTGATTGACAGTGCCTCGACCAAACCAAAGAGCGCAATCAGATAGAACACGGAATCCCACGACAATCGCTGAAGAAGTGCCTTCGCACGATCCTGTGAGAGGATGAGCATCAACGAGGCCACGATCATTGCGACGAGGCTTGGGTTGACCCCAAAGCCGGGAGAGAGGACGAAGCCGGTCACGAGGACACCGACGCCCACGACCGACAGGATGAAGTCACGTCTGGACTTGATCATTGACACCGGGTCGACGTTGTAGAGCGTAGCTGTGCTGCTGAGCACGGTTCCAGTTAGTCTATCGCTGAACTTCCTGAGCAGGAACAGGAGCGTTACCACGAAGAGCAGTGCTGTCATAGGGAAGAGTATGATGAACCAGGAAACAGCATCGAACACACCAGCATCTTGAGCTGCGTAGGCGATAACGACGTTCTGAACGCTGCCCACGACCGAAGGAATTGAAGAGAAGTTCGCCACTATGATCTCCGACATCAGCACGGGCCTGAAGTCCATCTCCAGTGCGCGGCAGACCTGAATTGTGAATGAACCCATGATGAGAACGGTCGGGAATGGGTCAAAGAACATCGATATCACGAAAACGAACAACAGGAACGCAATGTACACCCTCTTGGGTTCTCCGTTGGTCTGCTGTGCGATGAAGAGCGCAATGAATTGAAACATGCCCGAGGATCCAGCGACGGACACAATGATCATGGTTGCTGTGACAAAGAGAACTGCATCCCATGCCATGCCCCCACTGAGCATGTACTCCTGAAAGGTCCTATTCACTTCCGGATTAGGACTGACGTACAGAACCAACCCCGCGAGAGCCATTCCGAAGAGGGCCATGGCTGTTTCGTTGATCCGCTCGGATATGATCAACACTAGCGTGGCGATGAATATGATGAGGATGATGAACCCCTCGGCGTACATAGGCAACGCCTCAATCTGGAGTACTTGCTAATAAGGCACTTCCTGTGAGTTATACTATGTGGCAAGCGGTGGCATTTCCACTTCGGATACCGGTGTTGAACCGTAGCCCTTGGCCACCCTGAGGAAGTAGTAACCGATTACGACTGCGATGAGCAAGGTTGCTGCCGCCACCAAGAGGGAGCTGATATTGAACGATTCAACATAGACACACAGGAAGAAATAGGCTGTACCGACTGCCAGATGCATGAAGCCCACCGGAGTTGTGAAGCGGGACAGCTTCAACAACCGCATTGGCATATGCTCTCTCTCGGTTAGGTTGACCGCTACCATTATTGATGCGTCTCCAACTGGGACAAGGTACACACCTATGTTCGTCCCGACGATTAGAGAGAACGGAACGACCGCATTAATGGCTTTGAACTGTGCGGCGAGTGGTGCCAACAGGGCCGCTAGCGGGACGTTGTCAACTGTCGAAAAGGCAACTCCTGGAATCCAGAGCATGAAGAGGATTGCTGCATAAGGATTCCCTGCGACTGCGGCAGATGCTCCACTTATGAGCGACTCGACAACTCCTGTGGTTTTCAGGGCCGATATGACTCCGAAGAGCCCCACAAGGTAGAAGACTGTATCCCACGACAGACGTTGGAGTAGTTCTTTTGCGTGGCCGGAGGTAAACACAAGCATTGCCGACGCTACTATGAGGGCAATCATGCCGGCTTCGACTTGTGCCACGAAGCCGGTGAGAAGGACCGCCATCGCGAGCGCTGAGAGGTAGAAGTCGCGTCTGGACTTGATCATCTGTGCAGGCTCTATCATCAGCAGCAGGGTCGGATCTTGATATGACGAAGGTTTGAGTTGTGGCCCGAAGTGCCTGACCATCAGAGGCATTGTGATGGCGTAAAGCAGCAGGGAGAGAGGCAGTACAACGACAAACATCAAACCTGCATCCACTCCCGCATTCAGGACGACGACCATGTTGCACACCGCGCCTACGACAGAGGGAAACGACGCAAACACCGCAACGACGATTTCACAAGAGAGCATAGGTCTCGGGTCGATGTCGAGTGCCCGACATATTTCAACGGTGAACGCCCCCATCACTATCATCGTCGGTAGTGGGTCGAGGAAGAGCGATATCACGAAGACAAAGACTGTGAAGAGCCACAACAGCCGGACGGGGTCTCCGCGAGACCGTTTCGCGAGAATGAGTGCAATGTACTGGAACATGCCACTTGAACCAGCGACAGAAACCACTATCATCATTGCAGCGACGAACAGGACAGTATCCCAGCTTATGCCGAGTACGAAAGTGGCGAAGTCCTGATGAGCTGGACCGAGGAGGACAACCAAGCTAGACAGGCACAGCGCAAGCAGAGTAGTCGCGGTCGAATCGAACTTCTCAAAGAGAATGATGATGAGCGCACCTGCGAATATCATGACCACGAGTATTCCTTCCACTGTCAAGCCCGCGATGTACAGGACGATAGAGAGCGGACTAAGGAATCCCACCAGGATGATGAGGGCCAAGCGGTTGGAGACTAACTCGTGTTGCGCCATCCCAGTCCTGAGGTGCCATCACCGGCTATTAAAGGACTCTCGTGACAAGCATGGATGGATCACGAAGTTGCGCACACTCGGCGAGCGTTCCCAAGCCCTGTGCTGTTCGTCTTGAAGCACATCCTCAGAAGGTACGTTGCGTGTCTGTAGGGGATAACTTTACTTTCCATTTGCGTGCATCCGGAGTCACGAACTACACGAGGTCTAGACAGAATTGGCGGCTGCATCATCAGATCAAATGAACATGACTGCGATAATGTGCGGGGTAGGAATCATTGTCGCTGCTGCGCTTGGGAGCTTCATTGCGATGTTCAGTTTTGATGTCTTTCAGATGTCTATCGGAATGATACTCCTGTTCGTGATGGGAATACCTTTCATCGGAATAATCCTTGGCGTGATTGTGATGATTAAGTTTGGCAATATTCCATTTGGATTAGCTGCCCCCATCGCAAGGGCAAGAGTCCAATCAGAATCCCCTCAGAAGAGCTACGTCCATGAGCCTCCGCCAAAATGCCCCAGCTGCAATGCGTCCCTCTCGATGGACACAGTCGAGTGGATTGGTCCCCTCACGCTCAGGTGCCCCTATTGTGGCGCCTCGATAAGTACAGTCAAGAAGGAAGTCTAGTTCATACTGCCACATCTGCGCGTGACAATTCGGGCGAGGGAGCGTGAGGTTCCCTGTGGCCCTCGCCCTGGTTCTCATCGAACCAAAAGGAGATTGGAGGTTGGTAGTCGGACCGGCTTTCGCAATGGGACCTGCCACACTTCTTGGTATAAGACGTGTGAATGATGAGGAATCGTACCAGATTCTTGTTGACCCATAGATGGAGTTCCTCTTCCCGGCAGGTCGGGTTTCAGGTCAATGATTGCCAAGAGGCAATTCTGCAGTCGTAGTGCTTATATCAGGAAAAAGAGAACTATCGACCGGGTAATCGGGCATGCCAACTGTGGTTTCAGGCCGGATAATCCGGACAGATGTAACTACTCAGTCGGGCTTCACCTATGGGCTCATCTCTCTGGATGCTGGGAATCAGGGCCGGATGGATGTGCGTTATGACATGAGTTCCAAGGGCCCGGTCCCAACAGTTGGAACCTATGTCACAGTCACCTGTGCCGAGGGAAATCCGCCCAGAGTGATGGAGATACGGGTGGTCGAGTCTGGATTCGCAGCTCCTTCCTCTTCTTCGAGTGTGCCCATCTGGAGTAGCAGATCTGGTACTGAAGTCTCATCTCCACCCCCGTCTTCCTCTCAGCCGCTCAGCGGCTTCGATGTATCACTGCCAGAGTATGTGAAGACGAACCCGCAGACAGGCTGGACTGCCCGGTCAGCCAGTACACCGAGCTCTCATGGGATTGATATCGTGGGCGGTGCTCGTCCTCGATCCCCGTACGAGGGCAGGTATGGTCCATACCCGCCAGCCAAGCCGAACGGCATTTCGGTCATAGCGGCCATCTTTCTGCTGCTCGGCACCATGGGCGTGTTCTTTTGTTACATGCTGTTGCTCGTGTTTCCATTGTCTGGATTGCTCGCAATCCTAATCGACTTGGTTCTCTTCGTCACGGCGGCGGGTGTGTACAATATGAAGGAATGGGCCCGTCTTATCACCACCATCTTAGCTGCATTTATGTGTTTGACTCTTGTCGGTGCACTGGTTGGGATTCCGATTCTGTGGTATC
>Ga0316624_10001142_pt1 | contig 10177 bp, 8 predicted proteins | sample OWC_Aug_N3_C1_D5_FD_207657 | JGI IMG/M metagenome (GOLD analysis project Ga0316624, IMG submission 207657) | Wetland soil microbial communities from Old Woman Creek delta, Ohio, United States - OWC_Aug_N3_C1_D5_A | ecosystem: Environmental > Terrestrial > Soil > Wetlands | place: USA: Ohio...
CCCGGTCTTTATTGTGGGGCATGTCACGAAAGAAGGGACGATCGCGGGGCCTCGCGTGCTCGAACATATTGTCGACACCGTGCTCTATTTCGAAGGCGACAGGGGACATTCATATCGCATACTCCGGACGATGAAAAACAGGTTCGGCTCCACCAATGAAATAGGAGTGTTCGAAATGTCCGATGCCGGGCTGAGGGAGGTCGATAACCCGTCGGAGTTGTTCCTTTCAGAGCGGCCCCGGAACGTTTCGGGTTCTGCCGTAGTGGCGAGCCTCGAAGGCACAAGGCCGCTGATGGTCGAGGTGCAGGCGCTCGTGTCACAGACGAATTTCGGCATGCCGAGAAGGACTTCCATCGGAGTCGACTTCAACAGGGTCAACCTTCTCGTCGCGGTGCTCGAAAAGAGGGCAGGGCTCCACCTGGGCGGCATGGACATCTTCGTCAACGTCGTCGGCGGGCTGAAGATCATGGAACCTGCAGTGGACCTCGGCATTGTCGCCACGGTATCTTCATCTGTGAGAGAGGTGCCGGTGGACCCGAGGACATGTGTCTTCGGCGAAGTGGGACTTTCTGGCGAGGTGCGCGCTGTGGCTCAGGCCGAGGCGAGGCTGCGGGAGGCGGCGAAGATCGGCTTTAAAAAGGCGATAGTCCCGGCGGGCAATGCGGAGAAGATCAAAAACGACCAGGGACTCGAGATAATGGGGGTGAGAGATGTCGAGGCATGCATCGAAGCTGTTCTTTCTTAGTCTTGTATTTTTCTTAGCTGCCTGCGCGCCGAAAAAAATAGCGATGCCCTCCTATGAGGGAAGGGCCTTCAGCGACGTCCTCGCGGAAAGACGCGGTATTTCAGGGATCGACGCTAAGCTTGCGATCCTCTTCGAAAGAAACGGTTCCGAAATCAGGGGAGACGCCGCCCTCGACATATCTAGGTCAGGCGACCTGAGCCTCCGGGTCTACTCACTCGGGTTCCTTGCGATGGAGCTGACCTCGCGGGACGGACGCGTGAAGAGCGACCCTCCCCTTGACAGCGGAAAGAAACTCATACTTACCGAGGGATTAAGGGACTGCCTCTTCTGGTGGGACATGAAGGACTATGTCTTCAGTGAGGAAAACGGCTACTATCTGCTGAAGAGTCCCGACCGTGAACTGTGGATCGATAAGAAAACGTTTCTCCCCAGCAGGCAGACGATGCGTTTCGAGGACGGTAAGGTGCTGAATATCTACTACAGCGAGCCGGCGAATGACGACGACATATGGTATCAGTCGAAGATCCGGATCGAGCTGTCGAGATATTCCGTTACCCTTACGATCAAGAAGATGACGTTTAAGTCGTAGGGCTTTCTTCCATAGTTGCTGCGGCGGTCCAATCTCTTCGGTGGGGACTGCAATATTCTATTATGCCGAAACACGTATCAGAAAGACCTAGTTGAACGGATTAAACCCGGAATATGCATATCGCGAGTATACTGCGCCGGGCGCTGAAGGAGCCGGAGCCGCTCCAGCGGCTCTCCGGCAGGCATGACTACCCGTGGCTGGTGGTGGCGACCGTCTGCATCGGCGCCTTTATAGGTCAGCTGGACCCCAGCGTGATGGCTGCTGCGCCGGCAAAGCGACTCGGTGTTGCCGGAGGAGTCATCAACATGATGCGCGGACTTGGCGCCAGCTTCGGAGTTGCCCTTGTAAGCGTTATCCTTGCGTTCAAGGTGGGTCCGGCTCCTACCCATACTGTTCATCCGGGGCGGGTGGTCGACGGCATTCGTATAGCGCTCTCGGTGTTGATCGTCGCGTCGGTCCTCGCGGGCATTCTTTCCCTACGGCATCACAGACCGCCGGACAAAATCCCTTAGAAGAGACACAAAAAGAAATTTTGCCCCTCCGTCAGACCACGCACAGGTCGGCAGATGACAACCGGCTACTCCAACAGTGAAGGCAATAACGGAACCGTCATCACGTCTTCGGGGATCTTCCCCGTCAGGGCGTGCAGAAATGCGACAATGTCCTGGACCTGCTCTTTTGGAAGGTCCTTCCCCAACTGGATCTTCCCCATGATCCAGACGGCTTCCTCCAGTTTGTCTACCGAGCCGTCATGGAAATAAGGGCGGGTCATCGCCGCGTTCCTGAGCACCGGCACTTTGAAGACGTATTTGTCGTTCTCGCTTTTCGTGACCGCAAATCTTCCCTCATCCACCTTCTTGCTCTTTGTGTATTCCCAGTACGGTGCGAAAAGACCGAACTTCTGGTACATCTGTCCTCCGACAAAGGGGCTGAAATGACACCCTACGCACCCCTGGTCCATGAACGCCGCCAGTCCTTTCTTTTGTTGAGTCGTAATTGCATCCTTATTGCCTTTGAGAAATGCGTCCAGGGGTGCAGGGGTCACCAGTGTCCTCTCGAAGGCGCCGACAGCCTTTGCGAAATTATCGACGGTCACCGGCTCCTTGTCTGAAGGGAATGCGGCTTTAAACAGGGCCTGGTACTGCGCATATGACCGTAGTACCTTCTCGACCGACTCATAAGACGGCATACCGAAGGCCGGCGGCCCTATGACAGCCTGCTTTGCCTGGTCCTCTACGCTGGTCCTGTTCCCAATCCAGTGCTCGGAGATCTGGCTCGCCGCATTGAAGACAGTAGGGTCGTTTCTCGGGTTTTCCGTGCAGTTGTGCCCTACCGACTTTCTCAACCCGTCGGCCGCGTAAAGGGCGATGGGATGGCATTTGGAACAACTTACAGTTCCGTCGATAGAAATCCTCGGTTCGTAAAAGAGGATTTTTCCGAGAGTCACTTTTTCCGGGGTTATCGGATTTTCGGCTGACGGCATGGATGCCGGCAAAGGACCGAGGACCTGTGATGCCCTCGTGATCAGGGCCTCGTCGTCGGCAGCGAATGCAGTGACCGGCATGGCAAACAAAAGTACGATTAGTAAAAAGCACGATTTTTTCCCGCTGAGTAACGGTGCTCTCATGACTTCCTCCCTTGCAACATCCGGACGTGTTGGTTTTTATTTACTTTTATCACAAAAAGGACTTATCTGCAAGCAGAGTTTCGGCGTGTCAGGACACGACCGGAAAAGAGACTTTACCCAAATGCTGCATAAATAGACGCGGACATGCCGGAAAAGGCCATCAAAGCCCTCCAAACAGATCGGCGGGTAAGCGGCAGGATTTGAAGGGAAAAAGTTGTGATCTGCGGCGGGGCAGCTGAGGCCTTTGCTAACTCTCCAACCCTAAATCCATCGCGACCGCCTTGATGGTGGAATCGTCGATAACCGGGCTCTTGAAGAGGTACCCTTCGAGGAGCGCATTGTCGCAGATGGTATTGATAAGCCTCGGACTGCCATTAGAGTATTTACAAATCAACTTTATAGCGGACTCCGTGAAAATATTGTCGCTGCAGCAGGCGATCTTCAGCCGGTGGCCTATATACTCCCTGGTATTCTCCTCGGAGAATGCCTGCAGCCTTATCCTGATTGCCACCCTCTGTTTGAGCGGTTCGTCGAGGGAAAGCACCTGGTCGAGTTCCGGAAGGCCGAAGAATATGAAGTTCACCATCTTGCCCTGGGCGCTTTCCATGTTTAGAAGGCCCCTGAACTCTTCCATGATCTCCCGCGAGTTCAGCATCTGGACCTCGTCCATGAGGACAACGGCCTTTTTGCCTTCCTCGCTGATCTCATGCAGTCTCCTATAGATGCTGCCGAGAAGTTCGATCTTGTCGTCGGACATGTCCTTTACGCCGAGCTGGATCGCGAACTTTTTGAACAACCATTCGGAGCTGACGGATGAGTGGATAATCACAAGCAGGGCGGCCTCATAATTCTCTTCATCGAGTTCTTCCAGCAGCTTCCGCGCAAGGGTCGTTTTGCCGGCGCCGATATTGCCGATAACCACCGCGAGCCCTTTCTTGGTATCGATAGCATACTTCAGTTTTGCGATCGCCTCGGACTGCTGCGGGCTGTTATAGTAGAACCTGCTGTCCACGACGTTCGAAAAAGGGTGTTCGCTGAGCTTGTAGTACTCTAAATAATCCACTTACTGCTCCGTTTTATTCATCGGCCATGAGTAGGCGACTGATTTTCCGAATTCTATCTTAACAGATCCGCAAAAAATACGCAGCAGGACTACAGGTAGGACACCCGGTCTTTTTTCGGCTTCGGTTTTTCGCCTTCGCCGCTTTTGCCGAGCTGTGCCCCGATCTGGCTTACCTTCTCTGAAACCCCCCTGAATCTGGCGTTCCAGCCGAACACCTCGGTGTACAGGTCGAGCGCCTCCCTCAGGTTTTTGTTTTTTTCATGCGCCTCCGCAAGGTCGTACTTCACCGACCAGTATGAATCGTCCCTGTCACTCATCTGGGTGAGCACCTTGCCGAGGACGTCAATAGCGAGGGAATACATTCCTTTTTCCATATAACAGACGGCGAGCATCGTTGAGGACTGCAGAAACCGTTTGGGATCGTTCCTCGACGTCTGAAACTCCTTAATAGCGTCATCGATCAGCCCCATTTCCTTGTACGCGATCCCAAGATTGTAACGGGTTTCGGAGTCTTCATCACCGAGCTCCTTTTCGAGTCCCTTCTTGAATTCCTGAAAGATCTCGAGGACGTCGTTGTCTAGTTCGGGTTCGGGCATTTCCTGGGCATCGACAAGGTCTTGTTCCGAAAAAGTGAAGTCTTCGAAATCCTCCTCGGGAGGTTGTTTTTCCGGGAGTTCCTCTTCCGGCTGGGGCTCTTCCCTCATCTCAATTTCTACGCCGGGTGTTGTGAAGGCCTCTTCGGTCCCGCCGGCTGCCTCGCCGGTAAGTTCTTCCTCCTGCTCTTCCTGGAGGTCGACGGACAGCGGCATGGCCGGTGCCTCGTCCACCTCGGACAGTTGCCCGAGGTTCGTCAGCCTCTCGGCCACCTCCGGGTTTTCGGGAAAGAGCGTGCGGAGCCTTTCGAGTATCTTGGCCGCCTCCTGGGTGAGCCCTTGCCGCACGTAGAAATCGGCTTCCGCAATCTCGTCCTCGTAATCTTCTATATCCGGTTCCCCTGTACCGGGCTGTCCGAACTGAGGCTGTTCAGCGGCATAGGAAGTAGGCTCGATAAAGGAAGCAGGCTCCTCGCTGGGGACGGGTACGCCCCTCTCCGCCAGTCTCGGATCTTCAGGGGAAATATCGGCCGCTTCCCTAAGCATCTTTTCGGCCAGCTCAAGGTCGCCCTTCCGCTTAAAGAGCTCGTTCAGAATAAGACATTCAGTAACTGCGGACTCCTTGTCGCAGGCATCCGCATATAAGGTCTTCAGCCGGGTGTGGATATCCGTGTTCCGGGGGTTCCTCGATTTCAGTCCCTCAAGGATTTTGATTGCTTCGTTCAGAAGACCATACCGCGAGAATATGTCTGCCTCGGTCAGGATCTCTTCCTCCGTCTTTTCTTCTCCGGCCGCGCCGACGCTCCCTTTTTCTCCGGCCGCAGTCTCTTTCGAAGCCTCCGGTGCTTCTTCTTCCTCTGGTTTTCGCTCGAGCTCCTCTATCAGTTCCCGCACCCGGACGTCCCCGGGGTTCACCTCGATGGCTTCCCGGTAACAACCGAGCGCATTGTCTGTCATCCCTTTTTCTTTCAGGGCGTCTCCCAAACAGGCAAGTTCGGCCGCTACGGATCCCGGATCCCCCTTAAGCCGATGCAGCGAGACGAGTCGTTTGCCCGCCTCGAGAGGGTCGACATCCCGGAACAATTCAAGAAGTCGCACGGGCTCTTCGTAATTTTCCTGAAGTATCATTTCATCGATAACCGGCAGATAGAATTCCCACGCCCTTGCCTTCGGGCCTTTCTTGAGGAACATATCTCCGAGCAGTCTCCTGGCCCTCATGTTGTCCGGTTCGATCTCAGAGACCTTGCGGAGACAATCTTCTGCGGTTTCATAGTTTCCGGCATCCAGCGAAAGCTCAGCATAACGGAAGAGTACATCAGTGTCGTCGGGGAATTGGCCGGCCATCTCCTTCATGGCGGCCACTGCGTTGCCGATCTCTCCCGATTTCTCGTAAAGTTGGGCAATCCCGATCGCCGCCTCCTTGCTCATCGGGTTTAGCTCGGTGACTTTTTGATAATATTCCCTGGCCTTGGAAATGTCGCCTTTTCCCTCGTATGTCCTGGCGATGGAAAGATATTCTTTTACCGCATCCGATTTCAGGCCCTCCTTGAGGAATATCTCGGCGACCTTGTTCCTCAGGGGGACATTGGAAGGAGAAAGCGAAAGTATCTTCTGGTAGATGTCCAGTAGCCTGTCCTTCTTTCCCTCCTTCGAAAGGCTGTCGGCCGCCGCGAGGTAATACTTTGTCGCGTCGGTGGTCAGGCCCTTTTCTTCGCTCAGCTCGCCGAGCGCGTACAGGGCATCCGCATCAGCCTGGCTGATGTTCAGGACTTTTTTGTACAGGGCGAGCGCTTTAAGCGAAAACCCCTCTTTGCGGAAATAACCGGCCGCCTGATGGTAGGATTCTATCGCACTTTTCCTGTCGCCCTTCCTCAGATAGAGGTCTCCGACCATATTGTACGTATTGCCGTCCGGAGACTCCTTGATAAGCTTGTCCCATTCGGCAATGGCCTTATCGACCTGCCCCTTGGCAAGATACTTCTGTGCCTCTTTCATTATTGCGGTCTTGTCAGCCATTGTGGTTACTTTCAATATTATCTCAGTATGGTGAAAAGAGTCAATGTTACGGACACTTAGAATAGGCTGTCCCGTTTCACCGGACCGGGCAAAAAGCGCCTACTTTTTTGCCACATCCGCCTCTTTGTTGCACATGTCCATGCAACTATAAGGTCAATTTGACAGGTTTTTCTCTTTTGTGGTTTAATAAGATCGCCTTTAAAATAACCCTGTGAGGTTAATAAGGTAAAGGAGTCAGTCTCGTGCGCTTCGCTCGCAATCTCAGTTCAGTCCCGTGTCCCCTCTCGTGTTCAGGGGGACAGCTCGATTTTTCCCGTGGAAAATATCGCATCGTTTCGCATTTCGAAGGGAATCGCTGTGTCTAAGGTACTTCTGAACAAAGAAGACATCGGGCGGATCATCACGAGGATGGCCCATGAAGTGATAGAAAAAAACAAGGGCGTGAGTTCCCTCTGTCTGATCGGGATACAGAGGGGCGGGGTCCATCTGGCCGGAAGGCTTGCAGCCAGGCTGGAGGAGATCGGCGGCCAGAATATTCCGGTAGGGGCATTGGATATAGCCCTGTACCGGGACGACATCGCGGTGCGGAAAGAACAGCCCGTGGTGCGGAGGACAGAAGTCCCCTTCGAGATCAACAACGAAAAAGTCGTGCTCGTCGATGACGTGCTTTTCACCGGGAGGTCCATACGGGCGGCGATGGACGCGGTGATGGACTTCGGGCGGCCGTCGGCGATCCAGCTTGCGGTGCTGGTGGACAGGGGACACCGGGAACTGCCGATCAAGGCGGACTTTGTCGGGAAAAACGTCCCCACTTCAATCGATGAAACCGTCAAAGTCGAGTTTGAGGAGGACGGGCTTGAAGACAGGGTGGTGCTCGAATGGGTCTGAAGTCGAAAGACCTCATCGGCATCAAGGCGCTCGATGCCGCAGATATCGAACAGATACTCGACACGGCTGCCGGGTTCAAGGACGTGCTGGGCCGCGACATAAAGAAAGTGCCCGCCCTCCGGGGCAAAACGACGGTGAATCTCTTTTATGAACCATCCACAAGGACAAGGACATCCTTCGAACTCGCGGCCAAGAGGCTGAGCACCGACGTAATAAATTTTTCCGTTTCTACCAGCAGCGTCGTCAAAGGAGAGTCGCTCAGGGATACGGCGTTGACGATCCAGGCACTAGGCGCTGATTTTATCATCGTCAGACATTCCTGCTCAGGCGTTGCCCATTTCCTCGCGAACAACCTCGACGCTTCTGTAGTGAACGCCGGGGACGGGACGAATGAACATCCTACCCAGGCCCTGCTCGATCTTTTCACCATACGGGAAAAGAAAGGCGTTATCAGGGGTCTGGAGGTCGCGATCGTCGGCGACATACTCCACAGCAGAGTGGCCAAGTCGAATATCTATGCACTTAAAAAGATGGGCGCGGGAGTGAGGCTGGTAGGGCCGCCGACTCTGGTGCCCGATGTGTTGAAAGACCTTGACGTCGAGATATACTCCGATATGGATAGGGGACTGAAGGACGTCGACATTGTGATGATGCTAAGGATACAGGTTGAGCGGCAGGGAAAAGGTTTTTTCCCGACGACCGTCGAATATTTCAGGAATTGGGGACTGACTCCGGAACGGCTTTCCATGGCGAAGAAGAGCGCCCTCGTGATGCACCCCGGGCCGATGAACAGAGGTGTTGAGATCTCCTCTGATGTCGCCGATGGGATGAGGTCCGTGATCCTTGACCAGGTGACGAATGGCCTGGCGGTGAGGATGGCGGTCCTCTACCTTTTGGCGGGGGTGAAGGGATGAGAGTTGTGATCAAAAACGGACATGTCATCGATCCTTCCCAGGGCATCGACGGGGTCTGCGATCTGGTGCTGGAAGACGGAAAGATCAAAGAAGTGAAAAGTGAAAAGTCAAAGGGTAAAGGTCAGAGGCATGAAGACAACAGGGGGACAAAAGAGATCGATGCGTCAGGGAAACTCATTCTTCCGGGTCTCGTCGATCTCCATGTCCATCTCCGGGAGCCGGGATACGAGTATAAGGAGACGATCCGGACCGGGACTACGGCCGCTATCAGAGGCGGAATTACCTCGGTATGCTGTATGCCGAATACGAACCCCGTCAACGACAATTCGAGTGTGACTGAGTTCATCCTGAAGAAGGCTGCCTCTGAAGGGGCGTGCCGGGTATTGCCGATAGGCGCCATTACCAAGGGGCAAAAGGGCGAGGAACTCGCCGAGATGTCGATCATGCGCGAGGCGGGATGCGTCGCCTTTTCGGATGACGGCAGGCCGGTCACGGACAGTCTTATGATGCGGCGGGCGATGGAGTATTCTAGGATATTGAAAGTGCCTCTTATCTCGCACTGCGAAGATCTCGCATTGTCCGCAGGCGGCGTGATGCACGAGGGGTTACTGTCGGTGACGCTCGGGCTCAAGGGCATCCCGTCGCAGGCAGAAGAGGTCATAGTGGCAAGGGACATCGCACTGGCTGAACTCACGGGCGGCAGGCTGCATATCGCCCATGTCTCGACCGAAGGATCGGTGGCGCTTATTCGGTCCGCGAAGAAGCGCGGCATAGCCGACGTTACGGCGGAGACCTGCCCTCATTATTTCAGTATCACCGAGGAGGCTGTCGGCAACTATGACGCCAACGCGAAGGTGAATCCGCCGCTGAGGAGCAGGAAGGATGTCGAGGCGATAAAGCAGGGGCTCCATGACGGCACGATAGATGTGATCGCCACTGACCACGCACCCCACCACAGAGACGAAAAGCTCGGAGAATTCGACTTTGCGCCGTCCGGGATTTCGGGACTCGAAACGTCGCTTGGCCTGAGCATGAGACTCGTGGACGAAGGCGTGCTTACATACTCCGGACTCGTCGAAAAGATGGCCTTGAAACCCTCCGGGATCATCGGGATCGACCGGGGCACCCTGAGGCCGGGTGCCGAGGCGGACGTTGTGGTGGTCGACTGCTCCAGGGAATACAGGGTCGACGCCAGGGAGTTTCTCTCGAAAGGAAAAAATACTCCCTTTGGCGGATGGACGCTCTCCGCGAAACCGGTGCTCACAATCTCTCTTGGAAGGATACACGAATGGGAATAAAGGCGTTATTGGTCCTTGCCGACGGAATGGTCTTCGAAGGCAGGGGGTTCGGAGCGGAAGGAGAAACGATAGGGGAGGTGGTCTTCAATACCTCGATGACGGGGTATCAGGAGATACTGACCGATCCGTCCTATAAAGGGCAGATCGTGACGATGACCTACACGCAGATAGGCAACTACGGGATAAACGAAGAGGACATCGAATCCGCGGGCGGAATAAAGTCGGAAGGGTTTGTCGTGAAAGAGGGATGCGATTTCCCGAGCAACTGGCGGTCCTCTGGCATCCTGTCGGAATACATGAAAAAGAGCGGGGTCGTGGGCATCCAGGGGATAGACACGAGGGCGCTGACGAGACACCTGAGGAACCACGGTGCCCAGATGGGCATTATCTCGACCGCGGACACCGATCCCTGGCTTCTCCTCGAGAAAGTGAGGGCCCATCCCG
>Ga0316624_10001143_pt1 | contig 10175 bp, 10 predicted proteins | sample OWC_Aug_N3_C1_D5_FD_207657 | JGI IMG/M metagenome (GOLD analysis project Ga0316624, IMG submission 207657) | Wetland soil microbial communities from Old Woman Creek delta, Ohio, United States - OWC_Aug_N3_C1_D5_A | ecosystem: Environmental > Terrestrial > Soil > Wetlands | place: USA: Ohio...
ATCGCTCTGATACGCAACATTGCTGTCGAATACGGTCCGTACAACATCCGCGCCAACGCCATTGCCCCCGGTTTGATCAAAACCGATTTTGCTCGAGCCTTGTGGGATGATCCCGATTTTCTGAAAGAGCGTCTGCAAGCCACGCCCCTGAGACGCATTGGCGAACCGATCGAGATTGCCGGCGCTGTCGTATTCTTGGCCTCCCAAGCGGCAAGTTTCATAACCGGCCAGGTGTTGGTCATTGACGGCGGCGTGACAGCTTGACCAAGAGGACAGAGCCTGGGTTGAAAGGAGACTGAAATGGCGTACAGTCGGTATGGCACTGATCGCGAAGAAAGAATCAACTATGACCGGATGCGGAAGTACAGGTTGAAAAGGGCCAGGAACGAAATGGAAAGGGCCGGGTTGGGGGTTCTTATCACCTTTGACGCCTATACCGTCAGGTATTTGACCGGTGCCTATATCACCGTCCCGATCCGGTGGTTGGAGTCGCAGGGGGCTATCATGCCCGTCAACGGCGAGCCCTATGTTTATGGCGGCGGCAGCTATCCGCATTATATGCGCCGGGAGATGCCCTGGATGGAAGGCAGGATCGGTCCCGGCAGGCTGCCCCGCATGAAATTCCTGACGAGCAAGGAAGAAGTCACGCCCATGGTGGACATGGTGCTCAAAATAATGAGTGATCACGGCATATCAGGGAAGCCCGTCGGCATTGACGGCTGTTCATCGGAGCTGCTGGTGCAGGCGGCATTCAAGGATCATGGCCTTGAAGTCGTCGACGCCAAGGACGTTGTTTTCGAGGCCAGGAAGATAAAGAGCCGGGATGAGATAGAGTGCATGCGGATAGCCTGCGCCTGCGCCGAGGCAGCCTTCGCCGATATCCAGGACGCCATAAGGCCTGGCATAACCGAGTGTGAGTTGGTGGGCGTCGGTATGAAAAGACTTTACGCCCTGGGCGCCGACGAGGTCTTGGAGTTTGTCTGCGTGTCCGGTGAGCTTACCAATCCGTGGCGCGTTGACTACACGGAAAGGCAGCTAAGGCCGGGTGACCTGATTAATATCGACATCAATGGCAACTCGTTCCAGGGCTACAAATCCTGCTACTATCGCACCTTCTGCTGCGGCAAGCCCACGTCTGAGCAGGAAGAGATTTACGAGGAAGCACGGGCCATGCTTTACGCCGGCATGAGCGAGGTGAAGGCAGGCAACACCACATTAGACATCTGTGAGAGATTTCCCACAGACCCTGCTCACTGGGGCCCCTACAAGGAATGGAACGAAGTCAGCGGGCATGCCATGGGCCACGGCATCGGTCTTGCTCTTCAGGAGAAGCCCTTAATCCTGCTGCCGAGGGCCAGGGCTAACCCGGAGGTCCTTGAAGAGGGCATGGTTATAGCCCTGGAGACGTGGGCCGGAAAACACGGCGGGAAAGACGGCGTGCGCCTGGAGGAGCAGATGGTGGTGACCCGGGAGGGTTACGACCTCCTTTCCCTGTGGCCCATTGATAAACTGACCCAGTGCTGGACTTAACCGGGGGTATATTCCCAGGAGGTCTTTATGTTCAGACTTGATAATAAGATCGCTGTGGTGATTGGGGGCGCGGGTGGCATCGGTGAAGCCTGCGCATTTGCATTGGCCCATCAGGGTGCAAGGGTTACTGTTGCTAGCCGGAACCTGGAGAAACTCGAAGAGGTTACGAAGAAAATCAACGCAGAAATCGGAACCGGCGTCTCTGCGGCACAGGTCGATGTCACTCACGAAGGGAGTGTTACAGCCCTGAAGGACAGGTTGTTACAGGACTACGGCAGAGTTGATATACTGGTGAATGCCCAAGGTCTGAATGTGAAAATCCCCGCGGTCGACACCGATATGGATAAATGGGATTCTCTGTTTTCTACGAATGTGAGAGGAGTGATGTTGGCGTGCAAGATTTTCGGGAAGACTATGATCGAGAGGAAGCAGGGTAAGATCATTAATCTTTCGTCGGTTCGCGGAATTCGAGGAGTAGGCAGGGGCAATACGATTTACGGAGCAACCAAGGGCGCGGTGGACATGATCACCCGCAATCTTGCAGCGGAGTGGGCAGAGTATAACATCAATGTGAACGCGATAGGCCCGTCTCTCGTTATAACGGAAATGATCAAGAAAGCCTATGCTAACAATCCGGAACGGTTGGAGGCCTTGCGTGCCAGCAGTCTTTTAAAGCGATTCGCAACCCCTGAGGATGTCGCGGCTGCCTGTGTTTTCCTTGCTTCCCCCGAGACGGATTTCATTACCGGGCAGATTCTATACGTGGACGGCGGTCTGACCGCGGTGGGATGAAGGAGGGTTAGATATCTCCCCTCTCCATATCTCTCTTTAAGAGCCGGATGAGCTCTAAGTGGAAGTCACGCAGGAACTGCGTTGCCTTATCCCCGGACCAATCGTAGAAGCCTTTACCGGTCTTCATCCCCAGTTCCCCCCGCTCGACCCTCTCCTTGATAGGCCCCCAGGGCTCCTGACCTTTTGCTTTCATCAGGTTGTAGGCGAGGTCCAATCCGATCAAGTCCATGCCGATGTAGCGTGCCGTATAGGCCGTACGGCGACCAAAACCGAATCGGATCAGGTCATCCACCACCTGCGGGGTGCATCCCCCCTCATTGATGAGCTTCCGAGCCTGCTCCCCGATAACCCACTGAAGCGCATTTCCCCATCCCGCCGGACTTGTCGGTAGCTCGCATTCTTGAAGGACGACTCTTTTTCGCACACTCCTCAGCAACTCGGCCACCCTTCGCAGCGTTGCCGGGTCTGTCCTTTTCCCTCCGATAACCTCCACAAGCGGCATAAGATGAGCAGGCTGCCAGTAATGAGTCCCCAGAATGCGCCCCGGGAATTTCCCGGCTTTGGCAGCACAATCATCCACCTTCAACATGGACGTGTTGGTAGCTAAACTGACGTGGGCAGGACAAAGCTCGTCAAGCCTGGCAAATAATTCCTGTTTCAAGGCCAGGTCTTCAGGCACCGCTTCAACAATGTGACCGGCGTTCGATGCTGCTTCGGCGATGTCAGCGGTGGTTCGCAACCGGCCGAGCGCCGTCTTTGCCACGTCGGAGGGGATCAATTCCGCTTCTACCATCAGATCGAGCTCTTCCCGCACACTCCGCAAGGACTTCTCGAGCTGTTCCTCCAAGAGGTCATGGAGCACAACCTCATAGCCGAATCGGGCAAACTCAAGTCCGATGCATCTACCCATCACCCCGGCCCCAATGACGGCGACTTTTTTGACCCTCAGGTTGTCCATATCAGAACTTCACTCTATCCTTTCCTTTGAGGCCGATGATGGCTCTCGCTTCGTCTGGAGTCGCGATCTCCCTGTCCAGTTCCCGTGCGAGGCGTACAGCCTTTTCCACCAGTTCAGCATTGCTTTTGGCCAGCACGCCGCGTCTTATCTCGAGGTTATCCTCTATGCCTACTCGGACATGTCCTCCCATCATCATTGCTTGAGCCGCAATATAAAATTGGCCCGGGTACCCGATGCCGATGACAGACCACTTATACTGTTCTCCGTCGAAAAGAGTCCCCAGTGTCTGTTTCAGGTGCAGCAGATGCTCAGGGCTGGACCCGATTGTGCCGAATCCACCCAGGACAAACTGCACCCAGAATGGAGGCTTGCTGTAGCCTGCCTTGGTTCGCCATAGGAAATGCGCATTGTACAACCATCCTACGTCAAAAATCTCGTATTCCGGTTTTGTCTCAACCTCCTGCATCTTTCGGCCGAACAAATGGAGGTCGTCGAAGGGGTTGGCCCACACGTCCTTTGATCTTAATCTTAGAGCTTCCTTTTCCCAGGGGAATTTATAGTCCGTATCCTTATAGGCTTTTAGGAGGCGTTCCCCGGTTCTTGTGACGCTCCCAACATCGTAAGAAGCAAGTTCCGGCTCAAAAACAGTGACAGGCTTGATTTTCTCGTCAGCACTCAGCCCTCTTGCACCGGCCGTGGATATACCGATGACGACATCACTGCGCTCCTTGATCCGGGTGAGGATCTCTCTGAAAACCTCAATATGGCTCGTAGGCTCACCGTTCTCCGGGTTGCGGGCGTGGATATGGACTGAAGCAGCTCCAGCTTCAGCCGCCCTCACTGCCTCATCGGCAATCTGCCTGGGCGTGATAGGCAAATAAGGCGTCTGCACTGGCAAAACAGCAGCGCCGGTTATCGCGGCGGTGATTATCAGTTTGTCCATTTGTCCGTCTCGCTTGCGCTCTTGCCGTACGCGTAAGTGCTTCAACCGATAAACGGGGTACGAATTGAGCACACCCTACCGTTCAAACTTTTCATGAAAAGCGGCACCGGTCGATGGCTTATTTCTTTAGCTCGGAATCTATCTTGCCTCTTTCCTTATAAAGATCGAGGTGATCCGGATAATGCAGATAAATCGGCTGGTCTTTCAGCCGCCTGAGTTCAAAAACAACCGGGTTCAGAGGGTCGGGACAGGCAACAAAGAAACTGTCCGGATCGGGTACAGGGGCGGGTATAGGAGCACCCCACCACAGTGCCTTTAGATTGTACAATATCGCATTCAAAGCGGCATAACAGATATTCGGCACCTCTGGCGGCTTTCCTGGTTCATACTTACAGATCCATTCATCTCCGACTTTATGGGCGTGAGCACAAGTACCTTTCTGCGACAGAATTCTTATTCGTACGGGGTAGCTGACATATTCCTGTCCTGACATTCCTATCTCCTTTCTTACACGATGAACCAAGCCAAGATAGAAAGGACTCCCTTGCTAAGAAGAGAAAGGGCAGGAGTGACCTCCTGCCCTTTCTCTTCACCTTGATACACTACTAGTTGCCCGGGAAACGAACCCCCTTTTCTTTGAGATATGCTTTCAATAATTGCACCATCTCGCCGGTTTTAGGGGATATTTTTTCAGCATACTGCCATAGAGGCAACGTCGCAGCCCGGTATTTCTCAGCCTCGGCAGGAGACAGGGTGATCCACTTGACTCCTGCTTTGGTCGCCGAAGCAACATAGTCTTTATTCTTTTTATCCGAGTAAGGAAGCAGATTCTTGGCGACGACTTCTCGCGCTGTATCCTGGAAAATCTTTTTGAGATCCTCCGGCAGTTTATTCCACGCCTCCACGTTCACTTCAACCAAGGAAGGGCTGCAATACAACCAGGCGGGTTCAATGACGTACTTGGTGACTTCCTTCCACTTGTAGGATTCCAGACCCGAGATGGCCATGAAATGGCCGTCGATCACCCCTGTCTGAAGAGCGTTGTAGACATCCCCCAGTCCCAGAGTGACCTGCCGGGCTCCCAGGGCTTTGATCGCCTCCGCATGGGCGCCCGTGGCCCTGATCTTCTTTCCCTGGAAATCGGAGACCGCGGACACGGGAAACTGGGTCATGATGACCATGGGGTCGTGTAAAATGAGCAGGGCGATGGGTTGAACCCCTTTCGCATTGTAGGCATCCGCTGCCGCTTTAAACGCTGCGCCCCCCTTATAATTGTACCAGAAATCTGCCTGCTGAAGCGCATCCGTATAAGAAAAGGGGAGACCCGTCAGAACATAGGACTCGGGGATGAAACCTCCGTCATATCCCGGTGAAGTGAGTCCCACGGGAATTACCCCCTGGCCGACGGCTTTCGTTATTTCCGGGGGTTGTACGATGGCTCCCGGTGCTTGAAGAGCAATTTCAAATTTCCCCTGGCTTCTCTGCTTGACAAGATCGGCGAAAGAAATTAAAAATCCATCCCACATATTGGAACCTGGAACGGTAAACGATTGTAGCTTCCAGATTATGGGCTGTGCCGGTTGAGCGCAACTTTCACCCGCAAGGCTACCCATAATCACTAGCGCTAAAAAGCAGCATAAAATAATCCTTTTCATTTTAATAACCTCCTTCATCATTTCTAACCCCTGCGCCTCATAAGATTGAAGATCCAGATGTTCGTTTGCTTCCTGGCATATTTCGATGTTTCCCCTATCCCCTGAGTTTCCTCCTTTCTCCGATCACACCCCCGTGAGAGGAAGGCAGGTGTGCCTTCGGCGTCTTTCGTATGAGTCCTATAATACTCTCTCGGATTGAATATGGCAATTTCTCAAGGGATTGCCCCGAGCCTTTACTTTGCTTGGCTGAGCATTTTGCGAACAAGCGTATACTTGACGGCTACCTCGCTGGCATCATCATTTTAGGGAGCCACAAGACGATTTCAGGGAACACCATCATGATCGCCAGACAAATCATCATCATTGCCACGAAAGGAACAATAGATTTATAGATATCCCCCATCGTGACTCCCTTAGGCACGAGCATTTTCATGTAGAAAAGGTTGTACCCGAAGGGGGGAGTCAAGTAGCCCATTTCGAGATTAATGACGAAAAGGATGCCAAACCATACTGCGTCAAAACCGAGGGTCTTGATTAAGGGAACAAAGATGGGAATCGTGATGATCTGGATGCCCGTGGGATCCATAAAACACCCTAAAAACAGGATGATGATTTGCATGATCACAACGACGACCCAGCGATTGACACCTGCACTTGCGATCAGCTGTTTAACAAACTCGCTCGCCCCCAGGGCAGAATAAACATGCGTAAACAATGTCGCCCCTAATATTATCCAGCCAGCCATGACGGTGATCCGCAGCGTTTTCATCAGGGAATTGCGCACGAGTTTCCTGGAAAACTTGCGATAAATCAGGACGACGATCAATGACCCCAGAGCCCCTATGCCAGCTGCTTCCGTGGTCGTGGTTATTCCCAGATAGATAAAACCCAGGACCAAGAATACCAGGATGAGCGGTAGGATGACCCCCCTTATTGAGGCAAATTTTTGTCCCCAGGTACCCCTTTCCTCTTTGGGAATTGCAGGACCCATATCCTTATTCAGGCCACATCTTATCCCTATGTAGAGGATGAATATGGATGACATGATTAGCCCTGGGATAACACCACCCATGAATAGCTGGCCTACGGACTCCTGTGCCAGAAAGCCGTAGATGATCATGGGAACGCTAGGGGGAATCAGAATCCCCAGGGTTCCTCCCGCTGCTACTGAACCCATAGCGATCCCTTTGTCATATCCCCTTTTCAACATGGCGGGTAGTGCAATTAGACCCATGGTGAGAGTCCCCACCGCGCTCATCCCTGACATCGCTGCGAAGATGGTGCAGATAATCACCACTCCCATGGCCAATCCACCCCGGACTGACCCCAGCCACCGGTACATCGTCTCAAAGAGGTCATCCGCCATGCCAGAGCCTTCAAGGAGGTATGCCATGAATACGAAAAGCGGGATGGAAATCAAGACATAGGCTGTTAATGCTTCCCAGGTTGACGTCGCGATGAGGAACAGGCTGGAAGGTCCGAGTTTCAATAAAATAAAAATGACGCCAACGCCGCCCATACAGAAGGCAATGGGTAAACCCAGGACAAGTAGAATTAACAATAAAACAAAACAAATCAGAGATATCAGTCCAATGTCCATTTGCGCTACTCCTCCCCTGTGAGCGACTGTCTCTTTATTTCCTCCACCCCGGTGACAGCCTGGATAATATATCGAACAAACATGGCAACGCTTTGCAGGAGGAGGAATAAAACTCCGAGCGGGATGATGAACTTGATTGGGTAGAGAGGAGGATTCCACCCGCTCGCTGAAGTTTCTCGCCATGCCAGAGATTGCATCGCTGCCAATAAGTTCTGACGGAAAACAAAGAAGAGAAAGGTAAATAGTATTAAAGAGGTCAGGATACTGATGATGGCCCTTGTCCTTATCCCAAATCGGTTGTAGATAATATCCACGTTGACATGGCTCCCTGTGAGCAAATTCCACCCGCCGCCCAAGACGACCATCGTGCAGAACAAGAACTGGGTCATCTCCATGGACCACGAGGTGGGACTGTTGAAAATGTACCGCACGACGACCTCATAAGGAACCAAAATCATTGCGAGGAGAAGCACATACCCACCTACCCAGGCCAGTTTTTCGTTGGCGAGGTCTATCACCTTGAGAACGCGTTTTACCTTCTCAATCATGAGATCTCCTTTCCTCGCAGAGGTTACACTCTCAGAGCTTTTATCCTGCTCAAGAGTCTACATCGCCCGGAGAGCGAAGAAGAGACTCGGTCGCCAATATCCGGAGAGCGACTGATTTGGCAGTGAATGCATTAAAAGGATCGGCAGCCTTCGTTAACTAAACCCAGTGTGAGTCGGTTAACGATTTCATTTTATCTTCAGTAATTTCTTTGCATTTTCACCCAAGATCTTCCTCATCTCCGCCGCCGGGACCTTCATCTTTCTAACCCCTTCCAGATTCGACCTCACAAAATCTTTACCCTCTTCAAGGCCATAAGGATAGTCTGACCCGAAGATCATCCGGTCAGGTCCAAAAAAGGCATAACCACACGGATAAGCTGCAACCGTCCCATCGAGGGCCGTATCGCCGTAGAAATTGGTCCAGTACTCAGAAATGTGCCTTGGCAGGTTATGACTCAGGGATTTGATGAAGTTCTGTTCAATTCGGCGCGCGAAAAAAGGAAGCATGGCTCCAAGGTGATGGGTAACGATCTTCAAGGCAGGAAAGCGATCGATCACGCCTCCAAAGATAAGTCTCCATACCGCCTGGGTTGTATCGAAAGGCCACCCAAACACATGCATCATCCGCCACCCCTTCTCCATATCGACCAGCGGATAAGATTCCCAATTGGTGGGATGAAGCAAGAGAGGGAAGTCGTACTCAACCAACTTTTCATAAAATGGAAAATACTCCTGAGAATCGAGCCCCTTTCCATTCTGGTTTGTTGCAATCGTCACGCCACGACAGTCCAGTTCATCGACTCCCCGACGCACCTCTTTCAATGCTTCCTTTACATCGAGAAGCGAGACCGCACAGATGTTTATAAACCGACCTGGAAACGCCTTGCAAAGGGCATGATTATCGTTGTTAGAAATCCTGCATATTTCAGCCGCATCGTCAGCGCCGAACGTGAGGAGAGCTGGCGCAGGCAGGCTGATCGCTTGGATATCAATTCCGAACTCCTCCATAATCTTCAGGCGGATATGGGGATCTGAACTACTCCGGGGAAAAGTCCCCCCCACCTTTTTACGCAGGGAGTCCGAGATGTAATGGCAGAAAATATCGACAACGACCTGTTTTTTGTCTCTTCCCAGGATTTTTTTCTTGTCACCCATGCTCACACCCCCGAGGCTCTCGTTAAGAGAGCGGATTCCAGTCTTCACTGGAACGACGAGATGAAAAGCTACCAATTTTGGAGAGAGAAGTCAATAAGAATTGAGGAATGGACTTCTTGTTTCCAGTCGACCACAAGCATTGGGAGCAACGTCTTCGTACCATCGAGCACCAGCCCGACAAAAAGCTTTATCAGGTAGGCCGAAACTATTGCGGAAATGGATTTCCCCGTGACTCGAAACCGCGGGTATCTTGCCAATACCCAACCTCACTCACAAACACGGAAAGCGCAAGGTATGATCTTCAAACCGTAAGTTTTTAGACTTGGAAAAACGCTTCATCGATGGCAGATATTGAAACTTCTCAAATAGAGAGTTCTGCCTCTCCCTTTGACCATCGCCTCGACCTACTACTTATCATTACCCATTCCACCTGGCAATTTCGACGAGGCAGGAATTTGGCGCCATACCCGGAACATTTTTGGACATCAGTCTTGAAGAAGTGAGAAGATTAACGCATCCGCCTCTGTCCGTGCTATAAGGTTTTCCTGGCTCGAGCGGGTCATATTTGGATGCACTGCAGTACGAATGGACTACCCCGGGTCGGATCCTCTCAGTCACTCTGGCGATACCCAGTACCGACCCCCGATCATTGTATAGCTTGATAATATCTCCGTTCTTGATGCCGCGGGTTTCAGCATCTATGGGATGGATACGAACTGTCTGCCAGTGATAGCCATCTTTCGTGATACGATGATCGGGAATGTCATTGAGCCAGGAGACGTGCTGATCATGATGGGTGTGAAAAGAAAACCTCGGATGCGAGGAAACCATTTGCAGCGGGTATCGGTTAGCAAGTTCTGACTGATACCCCTCCCAGCTTGGGATGTAGCGAGCCATGGGAGGTCTTTCCCGGTCATCGGGTAAGTTTGCCTTCAGGCTCTGGGAGACAAATTCTATCTTGCCGCTGTGGGTGCCCAGCTCTTTTGCCTTCGGA
>Ga0316624_10001144_pt1 | contig 10173 bp, 8 predicted proteins | sample OWC_Aug_N3_C1_D5_FD_207657 | JGI IMG/M metagenome (GOLD analysis project Ga0316624, IMG submission 207657) | Wetland soil microbial communities from Old Woman Creek delta, Ohio, United States - OWC_Aug_N3_C1_D5_A | ecosystem: Environmental > Terrestrial > Soil > Wetlands | place: USA: Ohio...
TTCTTGACCGCCACCATTGCGATCTCGACGAGGTATGGCGCAGCGGTGAGGCCCGTCTTCACGGTGGCGCGCGACGGAGGATCCTTCGGGAAGAACGCCCGGTAGGCGGCGTTCATCTGCGGGAACAGCCCGACGTCCGTGATGTAGACGCGTGAACTCACCACGTCGGCATGGCTCATGCCCGCCTCTTTCAACGCCTCGCCGGCGTTGTCGAGCACGGTCCGCGTCTGGGCAGCCATGTCACCCGGGATCGGCGAGTTGTCCTTCCCGCTGCGCGACAGGAAACCGGCGGTGAAGAGCGTGTCACCGCACAGGATGCCGTAACTATACGGGTTGGACGCGGCCGTCCACCCGGCGGGGCGAATCACCTTGCGCGGAGCACCGTCGACGCCGGCGACCATGGCGATCTCGACGAGGGCCTCCGGAAGGACCAGGTTGGCGATGACCGTTGTTCGCGCCGGAGGGTCCTTCGGCCAGTAGGTGCGGTAAGCCTCGTTCATGGCCGCGAAATCACCTGCGTTCCTCAGGTAGACGGTGACCGAGGCGACCTGGGACAACCTGGACCCGTTCTTTTCGAGGAGCACTGCGAGGTTGTCGAGGACGCGCCGCGTTTGCGCCCGGATGTCACCCGCCACCAGCCGCCGGTTCGCGTCGGTCGCCATCATCCCCGAGACGTAGACGAAGCTGCCCGCTTTCACCGCGGGGCTGAACGGGAGCGCCGGCGCCTGTCGGGCACCCGCAGGCCTGCGCGTGTTCGGGCCCCCTGCCGCCAGCGCCGCACAGGCGCAGACCAGGGCGACCCCGGTGGCGATCCTGACTCGACTCATGACCAGACCTCCTCCTGAGCACAGGGCTGCAGCCCGTGCTCCGGAACCTAACCAGCGAACTCCATCCCCGACGTCAGCCGCTCGAGGCGCATCCGAAGCACTCGCTCCAACAGCAGGGTCGCGAGCACCAGCCCGGCGAGGGTCGCCGCTGAGCGGGCCAGGCTCGGATAGATCCAGAAGGACAGGACCGGCAGGATGACCGCCGAAACCGCGGACACGACGAGCCACATGGCGAGAAAACGGCCGGGCTGGCCTCCTTTCCGCACGGGTTCCGAGAAGGGCAGGCCCGGCAGCAGCCTGACCGCGACCTGCAGCGTGATGTGTCCCACCAGCGCGACGACCGCCATGTGGACGATGACATGCAAGAGGCTCTCGAAAAAGAAGCTCATGATCAGGCCCACGAACACCAGGTACGGCAGGACGAAGTACACCGTCATGAAGTCCTTCATCGACAGCACGAGCGCCGGGCGGCTGGCCGGTGTCGCGTAGAAGACCCACGACGCCCGGTAAGCGTCGCTCTGGGCCATCTGGGGAATCAGGATCAAGGGGAACGCCAGTACCGCCATGTAGAGTAAGAACCAGCCCTGCAACGCACTGTCCGGGTGGACGAACGGGTCGAGAAGCGGTCCCTCGCGCAATCCGTAGAACAGGTAGAAGACGGTCAGCGGCAGGATGCTCAGGACCGACAGCCGGAACCGCAGGTCCTGTCTGAACTGCGCGCGGATCAGCAGCGCGACCGCGCGCGCCTCGTTCCGCCTGAAGATCCGCAGGCCCTCGCCCGTCCGCACCGCCCTTGGCCGTTCGCGAGACGCCGAGAAAGCCCCAAGGCGCTCGGAGTAGCCGAACGAGAGGTAGCGGAGGGCCAGCGCGGCGAGGGAGACAAGCAGGACGAGGGAGGCCGCCGCGGACAGCCAGTACCTCGGAGCCAGGTTCCCGACCCCGAGTGCGAGGTAGCTGGCGAACCACGACGCGGGGTCGAGGAACCACCAGGGGGAGCCGATGGGCTCGATGATCCAGCGCGACCTCGGCCCAACGAACTGCGCCAGGAGCGCCCAGCCTCCGTAGACGACGAACGAGAGGGCGAGCTGGACGTACGACAGCACCCGCCTGAGCCTGGTCGGGTGCACGAAGCGGATCAGCGCGGCGTAGAGCGAAACCATCGCGATCGCGGAGGTCGCCGAACTCAGATACAGCGCCGCGACAGCCGCCAGGCCGAGGCGCGGCCTGAAGCCCGCCGCGAACGTGTAGGCTAGGACCGGCAGCAGCCCGATGGCGGTCGCCTGGAGCCCGATGTAGAAGAGCAGGTTGGCCAGCCGTGCGGCGAAGTAGGTCCGCGACGAGACCGGCAGCGCTCCGATGACCAGGTGATCGTCGGGAGAAACGACCACCGCGTGGTACTCGACCAGCACCGACAGGGCGACCAGGACCATGGCGGCGCTGACGATCAGCACGGCGCTCGTGAACACATCTCTCGCTGCAAACACGATCGCCGCGAGCATGGCGCCCGTCAGCACGTAGACGAGCGACACGCGGAGGGCGGTTCGGACGGGACCGCCCGACGACCGCCGTCCCCGGAGATCGATCCCCGAGGTCCTGAAGTCCAGCTTGATGGCCGCGCGGGCGAGCGCCCACCACTGATCGCGGTCGATCCCGAGACGGTCCCAGACGGCCCTTCCCGTCATTCCTGTTCCAGTGCTGCCAGAAAGTCCTGGGTCAACGCCCCGACATCCCGCACCCCCGTCAGGGCGCTGAAGGCCTCTTCGAGCGTCGTGGTCCCGGTCGCCCGGATGATCGCGGAAGCGCTGCCCGTGGCAATCTGGCTGCCGTGGTCGATGATGACAATCCGCGTGCAGATGCGCTCCACGACCTCCAGGATGTGGGAACAGAAGAAGATGGTCCTGCCCTGCGCGGCGAGCTTGCGCAGCAGGTCCTTCACAATCAGCGCGGCGTTGGCGTCCAGGCCGTTCAGGGGTTCGTCGAGGAAGAGCACGTCGGGCCGGTGGATGAGCGCGGCGGCAAACAGGACCTTCTGCTTCATTCCCTTCGAGTACTCCGCCAGGCGCTGGTGGCGGACCTCGGCCAGGCCGAACAGCTCGAAGAACTCCTCGGCCCTGGCGCGCGCGACCCGCGGCTCGAGGTGGTGCAGGCACGCGACCAGCTCGAGGTACTCGGAGGCGGAAAGACTCTCGTACATCGCGCCGGACTCGGGCACGTAGCCGATGCGCCGCTTCACGTCGAGCGGGTGTTCGAGGACATCGAAGCCGGCAACGCGGGCCGAGCCGGAGGACGGGCGCAACAGGCCCGTGAGCATCTTGACGGTTGTCGACTTGCCGGCCCCGTTGGGGCCCAGAAAACCCAGGATCTCGCCGCGGTCGACCTTGAGGGTCAACTCGCTGACGGCGAGCGTGTCGCCGTAGCTTCGGCTGAGGTGGTCGGTCTGGATCACGTCAGGCGCATTCTACTCCGCCGCCGTCGGGCAGAGGGCCTTGACGGCCAGGGGCCCGGAGCGGAGAAGCGGAGTCCGGGCCTATCGTGTGGTCACCCGCACACCGTCGCGGACCGCGTCGGAAGGATGGGCGACGACACGCTCGCCCGGCGACAGCCCGTTGAGGACCTCCGCCTCGAGGCCGTTGCGCTGGCCGATCCGGACGTCTTTGAGCCGGGCGCGCCCGCCCCGGACGGCAAAGACCGCCCAGCTCCCGCCGTGCCGGAAGAGCGCGCCGGTTGGCACCTTCACCACGTCACTGCGCTCCCACACGACGGTCCGCGCCTCGACGCGGTAGCCGTCGCCCAGCGACTTCCAGGCCTCCCGCGGATCATCGAAGTTGATGATCACGTTGACACGCTGCTCCTCGACGCCCAACGCCGAGACCTTCAGGAACCCGTAGGGCTCGACCCGCTGCACGCGGCCCCGCAACGCGCCGCCGCCCCACTGCTCGATCAGCACGGGCATGCCCGGACGGATCCTGACGGCATCGGTGGACAAGTAATCGGCCACAATCTCCAGGTCGGCGGGGTCGGCCAGCTCGAGGAGCGGCTCGCCGGCTGGCACGACGGCCTTGCTCTCATGGAGGCGGCGCAGCACGACCCCGTCGATCGGGGCGCGCAGGGTGACGGCCGCGCGCCTTCGCGCGGCCGGCCCGCCGGCCGCCTCCCCGCCGTCGACGAGCGCCGCTCGGGCCACCTCCAGCTCGTGTTCGGCAGCGCGTGCAGCCGACTCGGCCGCCTTGCGCGCCTCCGCACGGCTGCGCGCCTCCGCCTCCGCCGCGTCGAGGGTCTCCTTCGATGCGATTCCGTCCGCGGCGAGGCGGCGAGTGCGCTCCGCCTGCCCCTGAGCGAACGTCTGTTCAGCTTGCGCCCTGCCCAGCTCTGCCTGCGCCTGATCGAGGGAGGCGCGCGCGGCGCGCACGCGAGCCTCCGCTTCGGCACGGGTCCGCGCGTCGAGCAGCGGGGGCACGCCGGGCTCGAATGTCGCCATGACCGTCTTGCCGGCCACGACAGGATCGCCAGGCTCCAGTTCGATCCGAAGGACCTGTCCCGCGACCGGGGCCGAGACCACGAAGCGGTCGTGCACCCTCGTCTTTCCCTCGTGGTCGAGCGTCACCTGCAATGCGCCGCGCTCGACGGCCACCAGATCGACGGGCACCGGCTTCGGGGCCACGGCGATCCCAAGGAGCACCAGCAGCACCAGGGTGACTCCACCCCAGGTCAATACCCGCTTCCTGGTGACGCTGCTCATGTCAATCTCCCTGCTCTGTCCACCGGCCGCCGATCACTGACCACCGACCACTGGCCACCGGCCACTGATCCGTCACTCCCGCATCTTCAGCACCGCGACCAGGTCCAGATGATCGAGCCGGTGGCGCACGATCAGCGCCGAGATTGCGGTCGCCGCGACGATCGTCGCGGCCGAGAACGCGTATGTCCGCGCCTCGATCACCAAAGGGATGCGGAACAGCTCGGTCGCAAATGCTCGCACGGCGATGGCCGAGAGGCCATATCCGACCACCAGCCCGAGGGGCACGGCGACCAGCGTGATGATGGCGACCTCGCCGAGGAGGATGTAGGAGATCTCGGCTCGCGTGAAGCCGATCACGCGCAGCGTGGCCAGCTCCCGGTTGCGCTCGGACAGCGAGATCCGGGTGCTGTTGTAGACGACGCCGAATGCGATGATCGTCGCGAACAGGATCTCGATTGCACGCACCGTGCCCATCGTCTCGGAGATGGACTTGTTGAAGCTGTCGATCGTGGCTCGCTTGACCATGACGCCGGCCACGGCGGGCGTGGTCTTGAGACGCTGGTACAGCGCCTGTGCCGCCGCGGCGTCGACGCTCAGATACGCGCCGGACATGGTGGCGCCTTCGTGCATGAGGCGCCGGAGTGCGTCGAGATCCATGTAGGCATTGGTGCCCAGAAACTCGTCCACGACCCTGACGACGCCGATCCGCCTCACCGGGCGCGCGCCCTCCAGCACCTCGGCTGTGACCGCGTCACCCTCGCGGACGCCGAGAACATCGGCCAGGGTGGAGGAGAGCGCCAACCCCTCCGGCGGCAGCGCCACGGGTCTGGCCGACCCGTCGACGATCCGGTTGAGCCTGGCGTTGTCTGCGACACCGAGAACGGCTGTCTGCCGCGAGTGGTGGCCGAACCTCAGGCGGACCGGCACCGACCGGAACGGCTCCACGTCGATGACCCCCGGCATCTGCCGCAGCTCGTCCTGCGCCTGCGACGACCGCGGCTCGACGAAGGTCACCATCACGTCGAACCGCTGCGACACGTTGAAGATCGTGTCCAGCATGACGCCGACCGCGTCGTAGGAGAACGCGCCGACAATCAGCAGGGCTCCACCAAGCGCAATGCCCGTCGCGGACAGGGCGGTGCGCACCGGGTGCCGCTGCAGGTTCCTGGCGATGATCCGGGCGGGCTGGGACAGCAGCCGTCGCAGGCCGGCGCGCTCGACGAACGACACCTGATACGACGCCGGGGGCTCCGGGCGCATGGCTTCCGCCGGCGGGAGCCGCGCCGCTCGACCGACGGCGCCGAGCGCGCCGAGCACGGCTGCACCCAGGGCCGCCGCGACCGCCTCGAGCACGACTTGCCCGGTCAACCGGTACTGGAGCACGGGAAAGTGGAAGTACTCGGTGTAGATGCGGGTCATCCCGGCGCCGAGCCAGGCGCCCGCGGCGATTCCGAGCACGGAGCCCGCCAGCGCAACCGCCAGTCCCCATTTCGTGTAGTGCCAGGCGAGCGCCCGGTTGCGGTACCCCACTGCCTTCATCGCGCCGATCTGCTCGCGCTCGACGGAGATGATCCGCGAGAGCACCACGTTCAGCAGAAAGGCCGCGACGCCGAGGAAGATGAACGGCATGACCGCGCCCATCCCCTGGAGCTGGTTCAGCTCGTTCTGCAGGTACCAGTGCGATGGCTGCAGTGCGCGCGGCGTGGCGCCGACTCCCCCGTACGGGGCGAGCAGGCGGTCGAGCCGGGCGATGACCTCCGGCTCGGACGCGCCGCGCGTCAAGGTGAGCAGCACGCTGTTGAACCCGCCCTCCATGTTGAACGCGGCGGCCAGGGCCCGCCGCTCCATCCACAGCACGCCGAACCGCGCGTCGTCCGGGATCAGTTCGCCGCCCCGGATGCCGTAGACGAACTCGGGGCTGAGCGCCAGGCCGACGATGCGCAGTTCGCGGCGGCGGCCGTTGATGACGGCGCCGATCGTGTCACCGGGCCCGAGGCGGTGGGTTCTGGCGAATGTCTCGCTCGCGACGACCTCGTCCGGGCGCCCGGGTTCGGGGTACCGTCCCTCGCGGAAGAACAGATCGCAGAGCATGGGCCGCCGGCGTTCAGGGATCGAGATCAGGCGGCCCACCGCGGGCTCGGCCAGCTCCGGCACGTCGAGCGACACGTCCACGACCACCCGTGTCTCGACTTGGGCAACGCCCGGGATGGCGGCGATCTGATCGGCGAGCGTCAGCGGCGCGCGCTTGGCGGACGCAAAGACGTCCGCGAAGCGGTAGCGCTCGTAGTACACGCGCTCGGTGAGCTGGAGCGAGTCGAACGTGCTCAGCATCAGGACGAAGAGCGCGATCCCGGCCCCGATGACGAAGCTGATCGCGAGCGCCTGGCCGCGCGCCTGCCACAGGTCCCGGAGAAGCTTCCGATCGAGCGCCGAGATCCTCACCATGTGATGTCCCGCGCGGAAACCCGCTGCTCGTTTCGCCGATCGTCGACGATTCGGCCGTCGGCCAGCGACAACACGCGGTCGGCCATCCCGGCAATGGCCGCGTTGTGGCTGATGACGATGACCGAGGTGCCAAGCTCCCGGTTGATCCGATCGAGGGCGTCGAGGACCACCACGCCCGTCGAGATGTCGAGGGCGCCCGTCGGCTCGTCGCACAGCAGCACGTCCGGTCGCTTGGCGATGGCGCGCGCGATCGCAACCCTCTGCTGCTCGCCGCCCGACAGTTGGGCGGGGAAGTGGTCCATGCGCTCGCCGAGATCGACCAGTTTCAGCGCCTCGTCGGAGGGGAACGGGTCGTCGGCGATCTCGGTCACCAGGTCCACGTTCTCGCGCGCCGTCAGGCTCGGGATGAGGTTGTAGAACTGGAACACGAACCCGACCCGGCGCCGGCGGAAGGAGGTGAGCTCGTCCTCGCCGGCGCCCGTCATCTCGCGCCCTCGGTAGAACACCCGGCCGGTCGTGGGGAGGTCCAGGCCGCCGAGGATGTTCAGCAGCGTGGACTTTCCGCTGCCCGAGTGCCCGAGCAAGACGAGGAAATGGCCCTCCCACAGGTCCAGGTCGATGCCGCGCAGCGCGTGAACGAGAACCTCCCCCATGCGGTACACCTTCGTGAGGCCCACGACGCGGAACACCGGGACGCCGTTGGCGCGGTCCGGAACCGCCCCGAGCGCTGACATCACGATGGCTCCTTCGGGCCCGCCGGGCCCGGCGGCTCCAACATCTGGCGCATGAGCGCAAAGACCCGGTCGGCGACCTCGTCAGCCTCGTCAGGCGTCATCTGGTCCCAGTTGTCGAGCAGCCAGCGATCGCCTGCGGCATCGACCGTGGACAGCAGGCCGAGCAGCAGGCCGTCGGGCAGGTCGGTGCGCACGACACCCAGGCGCTGCCCGTGGCGCACCAGACGCTCCCGGAACGCCTGCATCCTGGTGAGCTTGTCGGCCAGGAGCCCCCTGACGCTCGTCGGCGGCGTTCCGAGGAGGCGGGTGGCGGGCACCAGCCACGGGCGCGCCCGCAGGCGGACGCGCACGTCCCGCGCAAGCGCCTCGAGATACGGCCAGAAGGTGTCGCGGCCGAGCGAGTCGACCTCCAGCGACCACCCCTGGAGCAGCGCCTCCCAGGCTGACTGCACAACGGTCGCGAACAGGTCGGCTTTGTCGTCGAAGTAGTAGTAGAAGGAACCCTTGCTCAGGGCCAGGCTCTCGATGATGTGGTTGAGCGAGGCGCCCCGATACCCGTGACTGACGAATTCCCGGGCGGCGACTTCCAGGATGTGCTCCCGTTTCTCCGCATCGAGTTTCTCGAACCGCGGACGTGGCATTGGTCCCTCACACCGATCGGGCAGTTGTCGAGACCGACAAGTTAGACCGATCGGTCAAACTGATAGGTCCAGCCTATCGGGTTGTGCCCCTCCCGTCAAGGGTCTGGGTGTTCCCGCTCGTCGCGGCCGTCTCTTGCATTCTGTCTACCAAAAGGTATACAATCGCGACCGTCATGCAAACCGACGTGACGGTTCTCATCGACTGGTCATCAGCTGAACCGGTCTACGCCCAGATTGCGCGACAGATCCGAAGCCGCATCGCGTCGGGAGATCTCACGCCGGGGCTGGCGCTTCCTCCCGTGCGAGTCCTGGCCTCAGACCTTGGCGTCAACCTCAACACGGTCGCGCGGGCGTACTGGCTCCTCGAGGAGGAGGGGTTCCTCCGGATCCGAGACCGGTCGGGGGCGGAGGTGACGGCCCCCTTGCGCGATGCGGACCCGGCCGCCGTTGAGCGGCTGCGCCAGCAACTCGCCGCGGTGCTTTCTCGCATGCGTCAGGCCGGCCTGACGCTGGCGGAGGTACGCCAGCAGGCCGAACGAGAGCTCGCCACGCTGGCCGGGCGCGACCCGGAGCGGCAACTGGAGGCCACATGACCACCGGGATCTTCTTCGTCGTGACGCTCGTGGAGGCGTTGCTCATCGGCGGCATCTTTCTCCTCTATCCGCGGTTTGCGCGACGGGGTCTTCTGTTCGGCGTCTACGTCGGCGAGCAGGTGTCGGCGGGCGATGAGGCCGGCCGCATCACTCGAGGGTGGTACACGGGCATCATCGTCTGGATGGGGCTGACCATTCTCGTGAGCGTGGGCTTGTGGTCAGTTCGGCCGTCCGTGGCGCTGGCGCCTCTGGCGCCCAGCCTGCTCGTGATCGGGTTTCTGGGGCTGTACCTGCGCGCGTACTTCCAGGCGCGGGCCCTGGCGCCCGAAGGGCCGGCGCCGCCGGCGGCGACCGTGCTGACCTCGACACCCCCGGCAAATCCGATCCTGCCGTTTACCGCCATCGGGTTCGGCGCGGCTTGCGGTGTCGCCGCCCTCGCGTACGCCGCCAGCCACTACGCCGACCTTCCTCCTCTGGTGCCGACCCACTTCGGCCCGTCCGGAGCGCCCGACGCATGGCGGCCGAAGTCCTTGGGCACCGTGATGCTGCTGCCGCTGATGACGCTCGTCCTCGGCGTCTCGCTCGGCGTGATCGCGTTTCTCACCTCTCGTGCCAAGCGTGCGTTGCGGTACCCGCTCACCGAGGTCTCGGCAGCCGCGCAGACCCGCTTCCGGGAGGCAATGACGCGCTACATCAGCGCCATCGGCATGATGGCCACGCTCATGCTAACGCTGATGGCGATCTCCTCGATTCGCGTCGCACTCGGGCTCGAGCGAGGACTGAGCCCCGTGGCGATGATCACTGCCGGCGTGCTGCTCGTCGCCGCCCTGGCCGGGACCGTCTACATCGGGCTCCGATACGGCCAGGGGGGCGCGCGGCTCGAGCGGGCGGCGTCGCGGGCCCAGCTGACCGACGGCCTCGCCGACAACAGGTATTGGGTGCTCGGCATGTTCTACGTGAACCGGGACGACCCGGCGATCCTGGTCGAGCACCGCTTCGGCCTCGGCTACACGCTCAACCTCGGCAACTGGAAGGCCGTGGCGCTCTTCGTGCTCTTCATCGGGTTGCTGGTCGGCATCACCGTGGCGGCGCTGGTCGCCAAGTGAGGTGAGGACGTCCCAGCCGTTCTCAAAGGAGACAGTCATGACGGGGCGGCGGTGGTTCTGCTGTGCGCTTCTCGTGCTTCTGCTGTCG
>Ga0316624_10001145_pt1 | contig 10171 bp, 10 predicted proteins | sample OWC_Aug_N3_C1_D5_FD_207657 | JGI IMG/M metagenome (GOLD analysis project Ga0316624, IMG submission 207657) | Wetland soil microbial communities from Old Woman Creek delta, Ohio, United States - OWC_Aug_N3_C1_D5_A | ecosystem: Environmental > Terrestrial > Soil > Wetlands | place: USA: Ohio...
ATCCCATTTATACGGGCGCTTCCGGCAAGGTCTTGCTGTCGCAATTTCCCGATGATGTGCTGAATCATTTGCTCGACAATACTCCGCTGGTCAAAATCGCAAAAAACACCATTACGGATCGAGAAGCTCTGTTTCGAGAAGTGAAGAAAATCCGAGAACAGGGATATGCGATTAGTTCAAGCGAGACGATGGAGAGCGCTTTTTCCATATGCGTTCCGATTCGAGAATATTACTGTCCCGTGGCCTTGAGCGTCCTGGGGCCGCAGTTTCGTTTGGAATCAAAGAGCAAAGAACTCGAAAAGGCTATGAAGGAAAGTGCGCGGCGAATCAGCGGCAAAATCAACAAGGCGAGTTCTCGGTAGAGGGTAACGCCTCAGACAGCTTTGAGAACCGCGGCGAAAAATAATGAGGAAGCGAGGAAAAACGATGTCGAACCGCGTCATACTTTATGAAAAGCGAAGTCAAGTCGCCCTCGTCACGTTGAACCGTCCGGAAAAGATGAACGCCTCCAATGACGAGATGGCCGAAGATTTGGTGAGTTGTCTTCAACATATTGACAAGGATAAAGACGTCCGGGCGGTGGTTATAACCGGTGCCGGGAAAGCTTTTTGTGCGGGAGCAGATCTTCGCGAGCGGTTTTTGCCCAAAATTGAGCAGCGGAAAAAGGGGGCCCTGAAAGATGTTACGGAGGAATTTTCCGAACTTGGAGCTTTGGCTCTTTCCCAGCTTCGCAAGGTAACAATTGCAGCGGTAAATGGGATTGCCTCAGGAGTCGGATGTACCTTAGCCCTGGGTTGCGATATCCGGATCGCCGCGTCCACAGCGAAATTCGGGTTTCCGTTCCTTCGGGTGGGGATTCTCCCCGAATTCGGAGCTACTTATTATCTTCCTCGACTTGTTGGAATCGGCAAAGCATGTGAACTTGTCTTCACAGGGCAGACCCTCGAAGCCGAGGAGGCTGAGAAAATCGGGCTGGTAAATAAAATCGTCCCGCCAGAGAAGCTGATGAGCGAGGCGTTGGCAATGGCGGATAAAATTGCGCAAATGCCACCTCTGGCCTTGGCAGTTTCCAAAAGAGCCCTCTATCAGGGTTTACGGGCACCAGATTTAGCAAGCCAACTACAATACGAAGCCCTTGCTCTCGTTCATCTTTTTGGAACGGCAGACCACGAAGAAGGGGTTCGATCGTTTCTTGAAAAAAGAGAGCCCGTTTTTAAAGGCCAGTGAGAAACGCAAATTTGAAGTCTCCATTCTGCTTCTTCGGAGAATGATAGGAATCATGATGGAAAATGGCAATGTTGGCAAAGGGGAATTGATCGTATGGATATGAGAGCGCCGAATCTCATTCTCGAAGGCATTCGAGTTCTTGATTTATCTCGAGTTTTAGCTGGTCCTTTTTGCGGCGCAATTCTGGGGGATATGGGTGCCGACGTCATCAAGGTGGAGGACACAAAGACGGGGGACGAACTGCGCACCTGGCCACCGCACAAAGAGGGCGAATCTCCGGGATTCCTCGTCAATAACCGCAACAAGCGGGGAATCGCCGTTGATATGAAGAAACCGGAAGGGGTGGAGGTGATCCGTCGTCTGGCGCGAGAGGCCGATGTGCTGATTGAAAACTTTCGCACCGGCACCATGGAGGGGTTTGGACTTGGTTATGAACAGCTTGCCAGTTTGAATCCCCGATTAATCTACTGCGCCGTTTCGGCTTTCGGGCGCAGCGGGCCCCGAGCGCAGGAAGCGGGGTATGAAGCACTCATGCAGGCATTTACCGGCATCATGTCCATTACGGGAGAGCCGGGCGGATCCCCGGTGCGCTGTGGCGTCTCCTTTCTGGATTTGACCACGGGAGTCCTTTGCGCGCTGGGTGCCGTCAGCGCCCTTTATCAGCGCGTCAAAACCGGATTGGGCCAACGAATTGATGGTTCCCTGCTCACGACTGCCGTCAGTCTGCTCAATTTTCAGGCCGAGGGTTATTTACTCGCGGGCTTGATTCCGAAAGCCTTGGGATCCGGTGCTCCAGGAACCTCTCCCTATCGCAATTTCCGTTGCGCCGACGACCAGTGGGTTTTTATCGCCGCTCCCAACGACAATCTCTGGAGGCGTTTAGCAGGCGCCATAGGGTTGGCTTCGTTAGTGGGTGATCCACGGTTTGTCACCAACGTCGAGCGGGTAAAGAATCGGGTTGAGCTGGAAAAGATTGTACAGGAGGCCATCGGCCAGTTCAAGCGGGAGGCTTTGCTCACGTCCCTTGAAAAGGCGGGCGTGCCCGCAACTCCGGTCAACCGGATTGATCAAGCTCTCGAGGATGCTCAGGTCAAGGCGCAAAACATGATCTGGCAAATGGACCATCCCCGTCTCGGAAAAACCCCGATCGTGGGATTTCCCTTGGCTTTCTCCAGGATGCAACCGAATCTTCGCCGTATTCCGCCGCGCCAGGGCGAACACACGGATGAGATCTTGAAAGAATGCGGCTACGCCCCCAATGAGATTGCTCAATTGCGAGAAAAGAAGGTCATTCTTTAAAAGGGGGAAATCGCGGCCAAACAGGAGGATCGAGGAGACGCTCAAGTAATTTATGCAAGGCCGGGCAAGCAGCTTAAGCCGAAAAAAAACCCCAATTCGTTTTCGGGGAAAAAAGGAGGGCAAATATGAAAACGGGCAGAATGGTGATGGCATTGGTTGTGGGATTGAGCTTCTGGGCACTTGCCGGTTCCGCCTCGGCTCAAGAAGAATTCAAGTATGGAGCTTTGATGCCGGTGACGGGCCCCATTCCCCAGTACGGCGAGTACTTCATCCGGGGCAGCCAATTGGCCATGGAGGATTTGGAGAAAAGCGGCTGGATTGGCGGGAAAAAGATCCGGATCATTCTGGAAGACGGAAAAGCAGATCCAAAGGTTTCGCTCGTGGCCATGAACAAACTGGTTAATATCGACAAAGTCCCCATTGTGGAGAGCCTCGTCACCCCGGTCTTGATGTCCATCGGACCGATTGCTATGCAGAACAAGGTCACCCTGGTGAACAGCGCTGCCCAGAGTGTTCCGCTCAGGAAACTCGGTCCTTTTTTCTTCAGCATGAATCCGCTGGCTGATGTGGTGATGTCGTTGAGCGTGGAATATGCGGCCAAAGGAATGAAGGCGAAGACGATCGCCATTATGCATGTCAACAATGATTATGGACGCTCCGTCGGCGAGACTTTTAAGCAGATCTTCGAGAAGGAGTATGGAGGAAAGGTCGTTGCGACGGAGATTATCAACATGGGGGAGACGGATTTTACGACCCATCTGACCAAGATCAAGTTTGTAAAGGCCGACATTATTTTCACGGTCGCCCATGAAGCCGAGTTGGGGTACGCCCTGAAGAAGGCCAAACAGATCGGGTTGAAGTCACCTTTCCTGTCCGGCCCGGGAATGACCGGTCCTATGACCATCGAGATTGCCGGGGATGCCATCGAAGGACTCAAAACCCCGGATTACCTCTTTGACCCCTATAACGGAACCGAGAAGATGAAGGCTTTCGGTAAACGGTACAAAGAACGTTTCAAAGTGATGCCCTACAGTTTTCCGGCTTTTAGCTACGACGCCGTCATGCTTTACGCTGCCGCTCTGAAAAGCGGGGCGAGGACAGGAGAACAAATTTGCGACTTCTACCGCTCTCTAAAAGACTACGTGGGGGTATCGGGTCCGGTGACCTTTGATAAGGACGGGATCACGACGACAGGAGCCGTCATCCGTGAATTCCGCGGCGGCGTTTTTGTAGATGTAAAATGGAAATAATTGAGCAAAGACCGTAAGGCGCGAGAGCGCAAGGGGTACACGCTCTCGCGAGTTGCGCCTTGCGGGAAGATTCATTCGGAAATTGTTTTCCTTTGAAGGGAAAAACATGGAATTCTGGCTTTTTCTTCAACTTCTGATAAACGGCATAATCGTGGGAAGCCTCTATGCGTTATTGGGGATCAGCTTTACGGCCATATTTGCCCCGACCAAAATCTTCCATTTCATGCACGCCAGCGTTTATGTTTTCTCCGGCTATTTCCTCTACCAGTTCGCCATGGGATGGGGATGGCCGCTTCCCCTTTCCATTCTGATCGCGGTGTTGCTAGCGGGAATTATGGGGGTTTTGGCCGAGCAGATCATCTATTCGCCCCTGCGCAGAATGGGGGCCGGTTCCATGGAAATGCTCCTCAGCTCCTTCGGGGGTTACGTAGTCCTTCAAAATCTGATTTTACTGATCTGGAAAAGTGACCCCAGGACGGTGAAAATCCCCGAGGTTTTAAAAAACGGAATCCCTGTGGGGCTCCTGACTTTTACCCCATTGGATATCCTCATTATTATTACCTCCGGGATAGCCCTTTTGGGGGTCGTCCTGTTCATGCGTCATACCAAGATCGGAAAGGCCATGCGTGCCGTTGAAAACGACCCCATGGGCGCAACCATCATCGGCATTCCCACTCAACGGGTCCGTTTCGTGAGTTTTTTTCTCGGGTCGATCCTCGTGGCGGTGGCAGCGGCCTTCATTGTAATCGACAAAGGTTTGGAACCGACCATTGGAGTCAACGCCGTTCTGGTGGCCACGGTGGCGATGATCGTCGGAGGGGTGGGATCATACAGCGGTGCGGCCCTCGCGGGTCTCATGATCGGGATTGCAGAGAACCTGGGGATCTGGCAGATTCCTTCAGAATGGAAGAACACCATTACTTTTTGCGTGTTGGTTTTATTCATTCTCTTTCGCCCTAGGGGGTTCTTCGGCCACCGGATGACGCGATACGAGGGGTAGAACGTGATCTATCTTATTTATGTCATCAGCCTGATTGCAGTTTATGGGATTCTAACGATTTCCCTCAATCTGGCCGTAGGGTACACCGGTATTCTTTCTCTGGCCCAGGCCGCTTTTATGGGGATTGGGGCCTATTCGGCGGCTATTTTGCTTACCCAGTACGGGTTCAATTTTTTTTCCACCCTTCTGGTCGGGATGGCCATCGCTGGCCTCGTAAGCTGGGGCCTGGCCTGGGCTACCCTCCGTTTGAAGGGAGATTATTATGTCATCGCCTCTTTCGGCTTTCAGATTATCATCTACAACATTTTCCTCAACTGGATTGATCTGACCCGCGGGCCCTTCGGGATCCGGCATATTCCTCCCCCCCAAGCCTTTGGATTTTCCTTCCTTGGCCCCCAAAGGTATGCCCTCTTCACTGTGGCGTGTCTGGTGGTTTGTTTATGGGTGGCCCGGCGTCTGGGCGAGTCGCCTTATGGGAAAGTCCTTCGCGCCATCCGGGAGGACGAGGCAGCGGCGGCTTCCATCGGGAAGAACGTGAGCCAGTACAAAATATCCATTTTCATGGTTGCCGCCATGCTTGCCAGCGTGGGAGGGGCGCTGTATGCTTCCTTGATTACCTACATTGATCCCTTTACTTTCACCATTCATGAATCGATCTTTATTCTGGCCCTGGTAATCATTGGAGGATCGGGAAATGTATACGGATCGGTGGTGGGCGCGGCAGTATTGATTTCTCTGCCGGAAATGCTCCGCTTCTTGGATGTCCCCACAACCGTCGCGTCCCCCATCCGGGAGATTCTTTACGGAGCGCTTATGATCATTTTCCTTCGTTTGCGTCCCAAGGGGTTATTGCCGGAGCGAATCACGTCGGGGGTGAGGCGTTGATGAACCGGGATAACAATTATTTCAGAGTGGAAGGACTTTCAAAAGCCTTCGGGGGTCTTCAGGCGGTCGAAAACGCCACGTTTCAAGTGGAAAAAGGAAAGTTGACCAGCCTCATCGGCCCTAACGGAGCTGGGAAGACCACCATGTTTGACCTCATTTCGGGATTCCTGGCCGCAGACGAGGGGAGGATTTTGTTTAAAAGCCAAGAATTGGTTCAGCGCAAACCCCATGAAATTGTTTCCCTGGGAATGGCTCGGACGTTTCAACACCTGGGTTTATTTAATCAGCTCTCGGTTTGGGATAATATCTTTCTCGCCCTGCCGGGCAAGCGCCGGGAATGTTTGTGGGGTGTATTCCTCCCCCGGTGGTTCCTGCGGCATGAAGAACGGATCCTCGAAGAAAGGACCAGGGAGATCCTCAGCTTTCTGGGCCTTGGGGAGAAGGCTGGAGAGCGGGTGGCGAATCTATCCTGGGGGGATCAGAAATTAGTCTCCATCGGCCGCCTGCTCGCTACGGATGGGGAATTTCTCTTGCTGGATGAGCCTGCCTCCGGACTCTCCGATGAGCAGATTGAACATCTAAAATCCCTTCTCCGGGGATTGGTCTCCAAGGGAAAGACAATCTTGCTCATTGATCATAATATGGAGGCGGTGATGGACATTTCAGATTGGGTGATCGTCTTGAATTTTGGAAAGATCATTGCGGAGGGAAAACCGGGAGAGATTCTTGCGAATGAAGAGGTGGTTCGGATTTACCTGGGGGTGTAGCTTTGGAAAGATCGACGCGTCCACTTTTATCCGTTGAGCAGCTCTCGACGGGGTATTCCAAGAAAATGGTTCTCGAGGGAGTATCCTTTCATGTCAAGGAAGGGGAAAGGATCGCCATCGTGGGACGCAATGGAGCTGGGAAGAGTACCTTGCTTCTGACCCTTCTTGGAGTGGTCAAAGCCTGGAGTGGCAATATTCTCTATATGGGAAAGGAGACCACCCGTACCTCTCCGGCGGAACGGGTTCGCTCGGGAATGACCTTGGTGCCCCAAGGAGGACATATTTTTGCAAATTTGATGGTGCGGGAAAACCTGGAATTGGGGGCGTATGTGAAGGATGCCCGTGATATGAACGGTTCGCTGGAGGTTGTGTATGAGACATTTCCGGTGCTTCGCAAACGGGCAACCCAGGAGGCTGGAACCATGAGCGGAGGAGAACGCCAGATGCTGGCCATCGGCCGGGCCATGATGTCCGAGCCGAGACTTTTAATGCTAGACGAACCCTCCCTGGGACTCGCACCGCTGGTTGTGAAAGAGCTAATGGAAAAAATCCACGGGTTGAGCGCAGCCCTGGAAACGACGATTCTAATCGTGGAACAAAACGTCCGGGAGGCTTTTAAAATCGTCGAACGAGTCTATGTGCTTAAACTGGGCAAAATCGTTTTTGAGGAAAAACCGGAAATCCTAATTCAGGATGATCGCCTGAGGAAAGCCTATTTGGCCTGATCTGAAACTGAGCAACCAGAAAAGATGATAGGAATCAAGAGGGGGAATCATGAATATTCTTGATGCAATACGCATCCGAAGGTCCATTCGCAGTTTCAAATCAACGCCCGTACCGAAAAAAATCCTGGAAGAAGTTTTGGACAACAGCCGATGGGCACCCTCCGGAAGCAATACTCAACCATGGGAGTTTGCTGTATTGGGGGGAAAAGTCATGGATGAAGCAAACGCCCGTCTTATTCAAAAAGTAAAAACGGAATGGGATACCGAGCGCCTGGCTTTCAGAACTTTCAACCCTGATATCCCTTTTCCTGATTTTCCTGAACCCTATCGAAAACGGTCGATAGAGGTGAGAAAGCGTATCGATAGTCACCAGTTTCCTCCCGGAACAGCCGGTATTGACGAAAAAAGGGCCGCTTATCTGCTCTATGGAGCGCGTTTCTATGGAGCCCCCAATGCAATCATCGTCTACACGGAAAGATCAATTTGCCCGAAGGCCATCCTGGATATTGGCCTGCTGTCGCAAACGATTGCCTTAGCTGCGCTTGCCTATGATTTGGGTACTTGCCTAATGATCACACCAGTCGGCTGGCCAGAAATTATCAGGGACCTCCTCAACATTCCCGAATCCAAGCTCCTCGCCCTGGCAATAGCTATAGGCTACCCCGAAGCGGAGGCTAAGGTTAATAATTTCGAGCGCACGCGTGAGCCTTTGGAAGCTCTCACCCATTGGTATGGTTTCTGATACGAGGTCCGGTTGGGGCTAGCTGAATGAGTCATGAACGGGGAGGGGATCCTCTTTTATTGGTCATGGATATTACCAATGGGATAGGAGCGGATTATGCCTTTGAAGCAGTCGGAAAGGGAGACAACCCTGATCGCCTATCAACTGATTCGGAGGGGGAGGAACCGTGGTGATCGTAGGTTTACCGGATTTGGAGACCAAATTGACTCTCCCCTCTATGAAATCCCGCTTATGGAAAAGACCATATCAGGCTGCAATTATGGCTCCGGGGATGCCCGTGTCGATCTAACCATTTGCTTGAGCTTTATAAATCCGGGCGGATTCATTTGGAGCAGTTGATCACGAACCGGTACCGCCAGGAGGAAGTCAACACCGGCTTTAAAGACTTGGAAGCTGGGAAAAACGCCAGAGGGGTGATCATCCATTAAAGAAAAAAAGAAAATCCCGGGCTCATAATTATTCGAATGAATCCATAACTCCCCTCTTTCAGATACTGAAAATCCAGCCGTTTCCTCCTAATGAAGCCAAATCAGCCTGTGTTTTTTGCTTTTCTTTCAGATTACAATACTTCACAATAAAAGCTCCACTAAAGTAAATGCGGAAACGCAGGGGCAAAAGGATTTCCCGGTATTAGAAAATGAGCGAAGCCTTTCTTCAATTTGGGGATGACTTCCGGGAATCCCCTTTTTCGGAAAATTCTTTGCAAGGAGGGAAAATCATGGAATTCAGAGGAAGCAAGACGGAAAAAAACATATTGGCTGCGTTTGCCGGGGAATCGCAAGCCAGGAATCGTTATACCTATTTCGCCAGCGAAGCCAAAAAAGCAGGGTACGAGCAGATTTCGGCCATTTTCCTGGACACAGCCGAAAACGAGAAGGAACACGCCAAACTCTTCTTCACGCTGCTCAAAGGCGGAGAGACCCAGATCATTGCCGGGTATCCATCCGGCGTGATCGGAGATACGGCCGGCAATTTAAAAGCCGCGGCGGCCGGAGAAAATCTTGAATGGTCCGACCTTTACCGAAATTTTTCGGAAATCGCCGGGCAGGAAGGATTCACGGAAGCTTCCCAGACCTTCGCCCAGATTGCCAAAGTGGAAAAAGAACATGAGGCCAGATACCTTGCCCTATTAGAAAATCTCGAGAGGGGAAGAGTTTTCAAGAAGGATACACCGATAAAATGGCACTGCCGAAATTGCGGCTACGTACACGAAGGAAAGGAAGCTCCGGAAAAATGTCCGGTCTGCGCCCACCCCATGGCCTTCTTCGAAGTGCTGGCGCAAAATTATTAATTCCGTTTTCCCGGCTATGAGGCCTACTAAATTGGGAAATAATCCATGTTTAATTTTTTTCCCAGAGATCCTGTCCCTTCTCTCATCTGATCTGCCATGAGCAAACTTTGGGGATTCGTGTCCGAGTCACGCTTAACGTATCGCGATCCATTTTGTCCTCAATTGCAGATCTTATCACCCTTTTGCAGATAGATCCGGAAGAGGGACTCAGAAAGCGAAAATCAGGATGAGGAACCCAAGAAGCAGGATTGCGGTTCCCGGCCAGATGGCCTGCACCCGTTCGCGTTCATTGAAAAAGAAAACCCCCACGGCCAGGGTCAGGGGGATTTCGACCTGCTTTACGGCTTCCACATAAGCAGCCACGGAGCGGATGTAACCGAGACTCCCAAAGATCGTGGCGGAAGCGGCAAACAGGCCCATGGCCAGGAAGCGGCCCGTATAGCGGGGCAGGGCAGCAATATGCCTGGACGACTTTTTAATTACAAGAGGAAGGATCAGGAGGGTAGCAAAAATATAATTCGTCAGGGTGGAAAAATAGGGATCGCCCAATTGAGCGGTCTTTTTGAAAAGCAAAACGGTCGGCGTTACGGTTAGGGCCGCGAGCAGGGCGTAGCGCATGCCTCTTTCCCGAAAAAGGAGAAGCAGGGGTTCGGCCAGGGAAAGGCGGGCTCTCCGGGCATTGAGCAGGTAGACTCCGAAGAGGCTGACCAGAATGCCGAGGATCCCCAGGGGAGAGATGGTTTCATTCAAAAAGATCACCCCAAATGCGGCTACCAGCACGACCTGGAGCTTCCAGATGGTAACCGCCACGGAGATCTCACCGTATTTGAATGATTTGGACAAGAGAAGGGTCGATATAACCTGGGCAGCGCCTGCCAAAAAGGAGTAGACCCAGTAATCCGGCCCCACCTCCGGAAACCGGGCCAGAAGACTGGCGATAAGGGCATAGGGAAGCAGGAAGAAGAATCTTCCCCAGACATTGATA
>Ga0316624_10001146_pt1 | contig 10169 bp, 8 predicted proteins | sample OWC_Aug_N3_C1_D5_FD_207657 | JGI IMG/M metagenome (GOLD analysis project Ga0316624, IMG submission 207657) | Wetland soil microbial communities from Old Woman Creek delta, Ohio, United States - OWC_Aug_N3_C1_D5_A | ecosystem: Environmental > Terrestrial > Soil > Wetlands | place: USA: Ohio...
CGGAACGGGTACTGATTGTCGAGGTAGTTGATCGGGGCTTCCGTGTTCCCGGGGAACAGGATCAACCCCGAACCGATGTCACCCTTCAAGTGCTTTCGCCGCTCGATGTACGTGGCCGCGTCGAACATCTGGAGCTCCCTCCATCACGAAGTAGGCAGCAGAGCAACGAGTAACGAGTCGCGAGTAACGAGTAGTGGAGGCAGTAGGCAGCCAGTGGGCAGCGAGCGGCACACAGCCTGGCGCCTGTCAGCCGCACCGCAGCCGGCCGAGACGAGATACTACATCAGGGATCGGGGATCGGGAACCGGGAGCCGGGCGGGCACGGCGCCGGTAGAATGGATCCCATGGGCAAATCCATCGCAGTTGTTCTGGGCCTGGCCGTTCCGACCGTGTGGCTGGCCGGATCCGCGGCTTTCAGCCAGTTCCAGGTGTCACCGCGGGCCAGGGCGCTCCACGCGGACGCCATCGTGCTGGACACCCACGACGACACGACGCAGCGGCTCATCCACGATCACTTCGACCTCTCGAAGCGGCACACCGACGGCCACATCGACATCCCGCGCATGCGCGAGGGCGGCCTCGACGGCCTGTTCTTCTCGATCTGGGTCCCCACCAGAACGAGCGGCCCCGAGGCGATCAGGAAGGCCCTGGACCAGATCGACGCGGTCCGCGAGGCCGTCCGCGCCGACCCCGGCAACCTGATGCTGGCGACGACGGCGGCCGAGATCCGCGAGGCGCACCGCCGGGGGAAGATCGCCGCGCTGATGGGCATGGAAGGCGGCCACATGATTGACGACGACCTGGGCGTGCTCCGGCTGTACGCCGCCCTCGGCATCCGGTACCTGACGCTCACGCACACGAAGAACACGAGCTGGGCCGACTCCTCGGCCGACACGCCCGCGCACAACGGCCTGACGCCGTTCGGCCGCGACGTCGTCCGCGAGCTCAACCGCCTGGGGGTCATGGTGGACATCTCGCACGTCTCGGACAAGACGTTCTGGGACGCGCTCGAGACCAGCCGCGCGCCGATCATCGCTTCGCACTCGTCGATGCGCGCCATCTGCGACCACCGGCGAAACATCACCGACGAGATGGTGAAGGCGCTGGCCGCAAAGGGCGGCGTGGTCCAGATCAACTACTGCGCGGAGTTCATCAGCCAGGAGCGCCGCAACGCCTTGCGCGAGCTCGCCCCGGAGGCCGATCGGGCCGAGAAAGAGGCCGACAAGCGCTGCGGCGGGAACGACGCCTGCGCGATCCGCGAGGAGGAGCGGTGGGAGCGCGAGATGGTCGCGTCCGGCAGGATGCCCCATGTCAGCTGGGAGAGGATCGTCGACCACATCGATCACGTCGTGAAGATTGCGGGAGCCGACCACGTCGGCCTCGGGTCCGACTTCGACGGGGCCACGATGCCCGACGGCATGGAGGACGTGGCGCAGCTGCCGAAGATCACCGAGGCGCTCCTGCGGAGAAACTACTCGGAGGCGGACATCCGCAAGATCCTCGGCGGCAATCTCCTGCGGGTCATGGAGGAGGTCGAGCGGGTCAGCCGCCAGATGCAAGGGGAATCGGGCATCAGATAGGGCAGGTAGGGCTGGTGGGGCAAGTAGGGCAAGAAGGTTCGAACCTCCCTGCCTCTCTTGCCCTACCCGCCCTACCCGAAGGGCCCCGGGGAGGGCAAGTGGGGCAGGGAGGGCGAGAAGGGCAAGCGAGCCTGGTGCCGGCCCAGCGCCTGAAGCCCGGAGCCCGAGCCTCAGCGCTTCTGCCCGTAGTAGGCGCCCTCGCCGTGCTTCCTGAGGAAGTGCTTGTCGGCGAGGGCCGGCGACACGGGCTCGACCTGGTGATTCAGCACGACGGTGTAGTAGGCGATCCGCGCGATCTCCTCGAGGGCGGCCGCCAGCTCGACGGCCGCGCCGGGCGACGCGGCCCAGCAGAACGGGCCGTGCCCGGCCACCAGCACCGCGCCCACCTCGCGCGGATCGAGGCCGGCCATCCGCCTGACGATGGCCTGCCCGGTGTTCCACTCGTAGTCGGACTGGATCTCGGCGGGCTCCAGAGGATCGGTCACCGGGATCGGTCCCCGGAAGTAGTCCGCGTGCGTCGTCCCGAGGCACGGGATCGGGTGAGCCGCCTGGGCCCACACGGTCGCGAACCGCGAGTGCGTGTGGACCACGCCTCCGATCTCCGGGAGCGCCTGGTAGAGCGCCAGGTGCGTCGGCAGGTCGGTCGAAGGCCTGAGGTCGCCCTCCACGACGCGGCCGTCGAGGTCGGTGACGACGAGGTCGGCCGGCGTGAGCCGATCGTAGGAGAAGCCGCTGGGCTTGATCACCACGAGGCCGGGCTCGCGCACGACGCCGCTCGCGTTGCCGAACGAGAAATGGGCCAGCCCCAGGCGCGTGAGATCCACGTTCGCCTTGAGGACGTCGGCACGCAGCGCTCCAAGTCTCTTCATGGCCGTCTCACCCTCGCGGCGACGCCGCGCAGCGCCGGCAGGACATCGCCGACGGCGGCGGGGTCCGCGTCCTTCCGCCCGAACCCAAAATACAGCCGGCGGTACAGCGGGTAGAGCTCCTGGTACACCTGCACGCTCGCCGGATCCGGCTCGAAAGTCACATAGCCGGGGCAGAGTCGGTCCTGGGCTTCCTCGATCGTCTCGAAGATCCCCGCCGCGAGAAACGCGAAGATCGCGGAGCCCACGCTCGGCACCTCCCCCTCGGGCACGAGCACCGGCTTGCCCAGGGCGTTCGCGTACACCTGGTTCAGCGTCGCGTTCCTGCGCGGGATGCCGCCGGCATTGACGACCCGGCGGATCGGCACGCCGTGCTGCTCCATCCGCTCGAGGATGACCCGCTGGTGAAACGCCGTCCCCTCGATCGCGGCGAACAACTCGTCCTCGGCCGTGTGCGTCAGGTTCCAGCCGAAGGTCACACCGCCCAGCTCGGGGTTGACGAGCACGGTCCTGTCGCCATTGTCCCAGGTCAGACGCAGGAGACCGGTCTCTCCTGCCCGGTACCTTCCCAGGTCCTTCGATAGCTGCGCCACCGAGGTGCCCGCGCGCCGCGCGACGGCGTCGAAGATGTCGCCGACTGCGGAGAGGCCGGCCTCGATCCCCGTGTAGCCCGGGTGCACCGACCCTGGCACGACGCCGCACACGCCGGGTATCAACCCCGGCCGGTCGCTGATGGCGATCGTGCACGTGGAGGTCCCCACCACGTTGACGACGTCGCCCAGCCGGACGCCCGCGCCGATGGCATCCCAGTGGGCGTCGAAGGCGCCGACCGGGATCGGGATGCCCTCGCGGAGCCCCATCTTCGCGGCCCACCCGGCGGTGAGCCTGCCGGCGAGATGGTCGGAGGTCGCGAACCGCCCCCGCATCTTCGACCGGATCCCGGCCAGCAGCGGATCGACGCGGACAAAGAACTCCTCGGGGGGAAACCCGCCGAGCGAAAGGTTCCACAGCCACTTGTGGCCGGCGGCGCAGACGCTGCGCGGCACGAGGTCGGCTTCGGTGATCCCGCACAGGACCGCCGCCACCATGTCGCAGTGCTCGAGAGCGGTCGAGAGGCGGTCCCGCCTGTCCGGGTTGTGGCGGAGCCAGTGCAGCAGCTTGGAGAACCCCCACTCGGACGAGTACACGCCGCCGCACCAGTCGATCGCCGGGAGCGCGGTCTCGTGCGCGACCCTGGTGATGAGCGCCGCCTCCTCCCACGCGCGGTGGTCGCACCAGAGGTAGTAGTCGTCGAGCGGCACGAGGCCGTCGCCGACGGGCAGGACGCTCGAGCCGGTCGTGTCGAGCGCGATCGCCGCCACCTGGCGCCCGTCCACGGCGGAACCGTCCAGGGCGCGGCGCGTGGCCAGCACGAGCGCGTCCATGTGGTCCCGGTGGCCCTGGGTGGCGTGGTTGGGGTCGCTCTTCTTCCGGAGCAGCGGGTACTCGGCGGTCGCCGAGCCCAGGCTGCCTTTCTCGTGATCGAAGATCGAGACCCTGACGTTCAGCGTGCCGAAATCAACGCCTGCGACGATGCTCACGGCTCATCTCCACGAAGATCGCGCCACACGCGGACGGTGGTAGGGTGTCGCGCTTTGCGAGACACCGCCGCACCGTCGCAGCCACCCCGACCGCTCTGTCTCACTGGACGCCTCTCCGCCTCGGGCATGCCGCTCCGCGTCCCGGTCGGCTCCCGCAACTGGCGCCGGCGCCTCCAACGGGCCGCTTCGCGACACGCCCTGCGGCGGGAGGCTTGACACCCTGCTCCTAGCCCTTGTGCCAGTACACGTTCCACCCCAGGTACCTGGTCGCGGCCTCGTGCACGATGGAGGCCACCGACGACAGGCTCGCGGCGACGTGGTGCTCGAACCCTCGTTCGCAGATGAAGTGCAGCAGGTCCTGCATTCTCGGGATGCGCACCACGCCCGCCCCGCCGAAGGTGTCCAGCGGGTCGTCGGTGAACGTGCCCTCGCCCACGTAGCCGCAGACGCGGCCGTACTGGTCGTGGGTCGAGAAGCGGGCGAAGGTCATCGGCCCCGATTTCACCCGCCCGACCATGGTCCCGAAGGTGTTCTGCTTCCCCACCGAGCCGGCGATGATCTCCTGGTAGTCCATCCGGACATCCTTGAAGAAGTGCCGCGGCAGATTGCTGCAGTGGAAGCAGACCGCCTTGTCCGGGTCGTCGCCGTAGTTGTTGTTCCAGTCGAGCAGCGCGCTCGGCGTGCCGGAGGCGAGGCGCAGCGCGTGCATGGCGATGGCGCCGCAGATGTCCACCTCGCAGGCGCTCGACATGAGCCGGTCGCTCATCATGCTCATCACCGTGCACGGCACGACCCCGAAGAAGTCCTCGATCGCCGTCCAGCACTGCACGGCGCTGACAAAGACCCCGGTCTCCTTCATCCACGCGTCCACCACGGCGCCGAGCTTCGCCATCTTGAGCAGCGCCGCCGACGGGGTGGCGCCGACCGGCGCGTAGGCCTTGATCGCGTCGAGCCAGGTGGCGACCTCCGGGTCGTCGTCCTTGAGGCGGCCGACCCGGCCGAGGATCTCGGACAGGTCCACCGTCTCCACGGAGATCCCGCTCGCCTCGAGGAGCTTCTCGCTGAAGCGGACCGTGTTGAACGCGGCCGGCCGTGCGCCGATCGCGCCGACGCGCAGGCCGCGCAGCCCGCGGACGACGCGGCAGATGCCGACGAACCGCTCGAGGTCGGCGCGAAACGCCTCGGAGTCGGGCGCCACGGTGTGGAGCGCGGTCAGCGAGTACGGGATGCCGTACTGCGTCAGGTTGTTGCAGGCGGACATCTTGCCGCAGAAGCTGTCGCGGCGGTCCCGGATCGTCATCCTGCCGGTGGTGTCGGGCGTCGCCTGCACCAGCACGGGCACGTCCAGGCCTGAGAGGCGCAACGTGTCCACGACCGCGCGCTCCTCCCCGAAGTTCGGCAGCGACACGATGACGCCCGCGATCTCGTCCCGGTGCCGCTTGAAGAGCTCAGCGCACCGCTGGGACTCCTCGCGCGTCTCCACGGCGCCGAACTTCGTGTCCTCGGCCGAAGGCGCCACGACCCGCAGGCCCGCGCGCTCCAGCGCGGCGACCATCTCCTCCCGGCCGCTCTTCGCGAGGTGGTCGGGAAAGAACCCCCGGTTGCCGATGATCACGCCGAAGGTCGTGGGCGTCTCCATGGTCATGACTCCTCTCTCCTCGGATGCTGGCGACAGGTGTCCGGGGGCGGGCCGGACGATTCTACCCGCAGAGGGGCTCGGGTTCCAGTCGAGCGGAGCGCGGCGAGCGGAGCGCGGCGCGAGATGCTCCACTGCCCAGCTGCTCCGCTGCCGTGACGTCGGCACCCGGAAGCGCGACGTCTGAGGCGACGCCAGCTCTTTCCGGCGCACATCCCTTGTAGTACGCTCGTTGCTTCCCGCCCTCCCTGCCCTTCCTGCCCTCTTCGGGCCGGGCTGAAGCAGGACCGAGAACGAGGCTGCCATGACCCTGATCCAGGAGAAAGTCGCCCAGGCCATCGATCTGTTGCGCGAGCTCGACATTCCCTGCTGGCTGACCTTCGTGCGCGAGACCGAGATCAGCGGCGACCCCGTGCTGCCCTTTCTCGTGCAGGCCCACCTCACCTGGCCGAGCGCGCTCATCGTCACCGCCGACGGCGACACCCATGCCATCGTCGGGCGGTACGACCGGCAGATGGTCGAGGAGACCGGCGCGTACCGGGAGGTCGAGGCGTTTGTCGAGGGGATCAAGGCGCCGCTCCTCCGGTACCTGCAGAAGGCGAACCCGGTGGCCATCGCGATCAACTACTCGCAGGACAGCGAGATCTGCGACGGCCTCACTCACGGCATGTACCTCACGCTCATTCAGTACCTGAACGAGATCGGTCTCGATGACCGGCTGATGTCGGCCGAGCGCCTGCTCTCCGCCCTTCGTCAGCGGAAGACTCCGACCGAGCTTGGGCGCATCAAGGAGGCAATCGGCGTCACCGAGCAGATCTTCGACGAGGTCGGACGAGCGCTGGCGCCCGGCAAGACCGAGCGCGATGTGGCCGACCTCGTCCGGGCAGAGGTCGCGCGTGCCGGGGTCGGCTACGCGTGGGAGCCATCCACCTGCCCCGCCGTGTTCACGGGCCCCGACACGGCGGAGGCCCACTACGGGCCAACCGGCCGCTCGATCCAGCGCGGCCACATCGTCAACATGGACTTCGGCGTGAAGGTGGACGGGTACTGCTCGGACTTGCAGCGCACGTGGTACGTGCGGAGGCAGGGCGAGACGTCGGCGCCCACGGAGGTTCAGCGCGGCTTCGACACGATCGTCCGGGCCATCGAAGAGGCCCGCCGCGCGATGAGGCCAGGCGTCCCCGGGCTGGATGTCGACGCGGTCGCACGCCGGGTCATCGTCGGGGCCGGGTTCGAGGAGTTCCCCCACGCTCTTGGCCACCAGGTCGGCCGCTTTGCGCACGATGGCACGGCCCTGCTCGGCCCGGCCTGGGAGAAATACGGGCACAAGCCGTCTCTCCCGATCGAAGAAGGCATGGTGTTCACGCTCGAACCGCGGCTGACGGTGGCCGGGTTTGGAGTCGCGACGGTCGAGGAAATGGTGGTCGTTACGGAGGGCGGGGCCGAGTTCCTGTCGACCCCGCAGCGGGAACTGATCTTGATCGCGTAAGGGTACAGGCTTGCCCGCCCCAGTTACGCGTTGATGCGGTTGTTCGCCTGCTGGCAGGATAGCGTCATGGAAGCGCTGACGCTTCACCCGTGGCGGGTGTCGTACCGCCAGGCGGTGGCCATCCAGGAGTCGCTGAGAGAGCAGTTGCGGCTCGAGCCACTTTCTGCGCCGGTGGCCCTGGTGGCGGGCGCGGACGTCGCATACTCGCGGGCCAGCCACCGCATGTGCGCGGCCGTGGTGCTCGTGGCCTGCCCATCGCTGAAGATCGTGGAAACAGCCAGGGCGGTCTCCCGAGCCCGGTTCCCGTACATTCCGGGCCTCTTCACGTTTCGCGAGGTCCCGCCGCTGCTGAAGGCCTTCAGGCAGCTCAGGGCGCGGCCTGACGCGCTCCTCTTCGACGGCCACGGCCTGGCTCACCCGCGCCGTTTCGGCCTGGCCTGCCACGCCGGCCTGTTGCTCCAGGCGCCTGCTGTCGGGTGCGCGAAGTCGCGGCTGGTAGGCACCCACGGCGCGGTCGGCCACGCTCGAGGGTCCGCCGCTGACCTCGTCCTCGACGGCCTCACCGTCGGCGCGGTCGTTCGAACGCGGGCGGGCGCGAAACCAGTCTATGTCTCCCCGGGGTACCTGGTGGATCTGCCGTCGGCGATTGCGCTGGTGCTCGCCACGACCGGCCGATATCGCATCCCGGAGCCCATCAGGCTGGCTCACCAGGCGACCGCGAGGATGCAGCAGACGGTGGATGCGCGTGTTCGCGGCCCGATCTCCCGCACCTATCCGGACTTCATCAGGCCTTAGGCCACAGGCCATTGGGCCCCTTCCTTGCGGTCTCCTCCGGATGAGCTTATACTGATAATGGGTAAAACCCTTTCGTCACCGACGCGCGCGCGAGGCCCCCCCATGCCGTTGAAGATCGCTCTCGTCACCGAGTACTACTACCCCCTCATCGGGGGGATCACAGAGAACGTCCACAACACCGCCACCAGGCTCAGGGCACTCGGGCACACGGTGAAGATCATCACGTCCCGGGTGCATACCAACGGCGTGCGTGCGCCGGAGATTCCGCCGGACGCCGCGGACATCGTCCGGATCGGCCGCAGCGTGCCCCTGTACACGAACGGGTCGGTCGCCCACGTGACGATCGGCATGCACCTGTGGCGGGATCTTCGGGACCTCTTCGCCCGCGAGCGGTTCGACGTCGCGCAGCTGCACGGGCCGCTCGTGTTCACGCTGCCCGCGATGGCCGTGATCGCGGCGAAGGTCGCCAAGTGCCCTCGCATCGGCACGTTCCACACGTACTTCGACGGCAGCGCCGTCTACGATCGCTTCCGCGGCATCCTCCAGAGAGAGTTCCTCGACAAGATGCAGGCGCAGACGTTCGTGTCGAAGAGCTGCGTCGAGTCGCTGGAGCGGTACTTCACGCTGAAGGACCCGCGCATCATCCCGAACGGGGTGGACGTGGATCGGTTCAGCCCGGCGACGCCGCGCCTCGAGCAGTTCGACCGCAGCAAGATGACCTTGCTTTGGCTCGGGCGCCCCGACCCGCGGAACGGGCTCGGGCACATGCTCAAGGCCTTCGAGATCGTCAAGCGGGAGGTCCCGGAGGTGCGCCTGGTCGTCGTCGGCCGCGGCGCGTCGCGCGCCTACTTCGATCGCATGATCCCGCACGCGATCCGGTCGGACGTCCACTTCGAAGGGGCGGCCATCGCCTCGAGACCCGCCTACTACTCGACGTGTGACGTGTTCTGCTCGCCGGTCAGCAAGGCGTCGTTCGGCATCACGCTGCTCGAGGCCATGGCCTCCGGGAAGCCGACCGTCGCCACGGACAATGTCGGGTACCGCGACCTGCTCGGCCCGGACGAAGGGATCCTCGTTGCCAGAGACGATCCCGAGGCATTCGCGGGCGCGGTTGTCCGGCTCCTCAAAGACGAGCGGCTGCGCTCCGAGATGGGAAGGGCCGGCCTCCGGAAGGTCGCCCGGTACTCCTGGGATCACGTCGTCCGCGAGACGGTCGATCTCTACGAAGAGACCCTGCGGACGCGATGATCTGGCGGATCATCGGCCTCGTCACGCTCGCCTGCCTCGTCCTGGCCGAGGCGTCGGCCCGCCTCTCCGGGATCCTGTTCTCGACCGACACCCCGCGCTGGCCGTGGTTCGCCGCGTTTCTCGCCCTCGACGCCGTCGCGCTGCTCGGCATGCTCGAGCGGCGCGCCCCCATCTTCGGGCGCGTCTTCTGGCGGGGCCCCACTGATCGCCCGGTGGCCTCTCTTACGTTCGACGATGGACCGAACGAGCCGTACACGTCGCAGGTGCTGGACATCCTCGCGAAGTCCGGTGTCAGGGCGACCTTCTTCGTCATCGGCGAGAACGCGGCGCACTTTCCGGCCTCGGTCGAGCGCGCCGCCCGCGAGGGCCACGAGATCGGCGGCCACACCTGGGACCACGGCGTCCTGCCGCTCAAGGGCCCCCGCGCCATCGGTGAACAGATCGAGAGGAGCTCGGCGATCATCGAGCAGTTGACGGGCGCGAGGCCCGCCCTGTTCCGGGCCCCGCATGGCTGGCGCAATCCCTGGGTCAACCCGGTCGCGCGGAACCACGGCGTGCGCCCTGTCGGGTGGACACTGGGAGTGTGGGACACGGACCGCCCGGGCGCCGACGTGATCGTCCGACGGACCTTCGAGGGGATGCGCAACGGCTGCGTGCTGCTGCTGCACGACGGCCGCGGCACCGAGCGCGACGCTGACAGCAGCCAGCTCGTGCAGGCGCTTCCCGGGATCATCAGCGGCCTTCGCGGGCGGGGGTACCGTCTGCTGACACTGTCGGAACTGATCCGCGAGACGGAAGGGGCCGCACGATGAACTGGCGGCGTTCCGCGCACCTGGCCGCGGTGGCGGTGAGCATCGTGATCCTCGTGGTGCTGGTGCGGGGCCTCGACCCGGGCCGGGTGCTCCACGTGCTCGCGCGGGCCGAATGGGGCTGGCTGGCCGCGGCAGCAATCATCAATCTCCTGAACATCGGCGT
>Ga0316624_10001148_pt1 | contig 10157 bp, 11 predicted proteins | sample OWC_Aug_N3_C1_D5_FD_207657 | JGI IMG/M metagenome (GOLD analysis project Ga0316624, IMG submission 207657) | Wetland soil microbial communities from Old Woman Creek delta, Ohio, United States - OWC_Aug_N3_C1_D5_A | ecosystem: Environmental > Terrestrial > Soil > Wetlands | place: USA: Ohio...
TTCTCCGGCGCGTCAGATGCCTACAGCCATCGCGTGCGCATCGTTATGGCGGAGAAGGATGTCACTGCGGATATCGTCCCGGTCGATGCGCATCATGCGCCTGAAGACTTCATCGATCTCAATCCCTATCAGACGTTGCCCACTCTGGTGGATCGCGATTTGGTACTCTACACCGCGCCCATCATCATCGAGTATCTGGATGAGCGCTATCCACATCCTCCGTTGATGCCCGTCGATCCGGTGGCGCGTGCCAATCACCGTCTGATGCTTTATCGCATCGAACGTGATCTCTATAACCACTACGATCTGCTCGTGCAGGGCAATGACAAGGCTGCCACCAAGGCTCGCAAGGAACTGCGTGACCAGTTGTTGGTGATCAGCCCGATCTTCCAGCAGAAACCTTTCTTTCTCAGCGATGAGTTTTCCCTGGTGGACTGCACCATGGCCCCGCTGTTGTGGCGGTTACAGACCTTGGAGGTATCGCTTCCCAAGCAGGCACAGCCGCTGCTCGACTATGCGGAGCGTCTGTTCCGCCGGCCCGCGTTCAAAAAGAGTCTCACCGTAATCGAAACCGAAATGCGCCAATAACCGGCGCGGAATCTCCCTGCATGACCTCAAGCCGCCCCTACCTTATCCGAGCCCTTTACGACTGGATCATCGACAATGCACTGACGCCGCATCTCCTTGTGGATGCGGAGTTTCCCGGCTGTGAAGTGCCACGCCAGTATGTGAGCGAAGGGCGTATTGTCTTCAACGTGAATCCCTCTGCCGTGAACGGGCTCTCGCTGGGCAATGAGTTCGTGATGTTCGATGCCCGTTTCGGCGGTACTCCCATGAATATCACCATTCCTGTGATGGCGGTGCTTGCCATCTATGCCCGAGAGAACGGGCGCGGCATGGTGTTCAATGAAGATGAGACCGGGGAGACACCACCATCACCCCCGGAGCCGACCGAACCTGCGCCGAAGCCGACACGCCCGAGCCTGCGCGTCGTGAAGTAACACAACTCCTGTTCCAGCGGAAAAGCTGTTCGCTCGTACGCACTCCCGCTGTGGCACAGGCATGCACGGGAGTTCAGGGAAGGGTTTTGTGCGGGTTGAGAATATGGTGCGGGTCGAACTGATCCTTGATGGCATGCATCAGGGTGATGGCGGCAGGCTCCAGTTCACGGGAAACGAACTCACGCTTTACCAGACCGATGCCGTGCTCTCCCGAGAGAGTGCCGTCGAGTGAGAGCACCAGCGAAAAGATCCCATCGAGACACTGCTCGGCATGGCTCATCTGCACCGGGTCGTCGGGATCTACCAGCAGATTGACGTGGATATTGCCGTTACCGGCATGACCGAAATTGACGATGGTGATGCCATGGCGCTGGCCGAGCTCTGCGACTCCGTTGATGAGTTCGGCCATGCGCGATACCGGCACCACCACATCTTCATTGATCTTTTTGGGGGCCACCGAGCGCTGGGCCGGTGAGAGCGCCTTGCGTGCCTCCCACAGGGCTGCCGCTTCCTGGGCATTTCGGGCGCTGCGAACCTCCAGACATCCTTCGCCGTCAGCCGCTGTCGAGACGGCCTGGACGTCATGTTCCAGATCCTCGGTGGCGCCATCGACTTCAATCATCAGCAGGGCATTGCAGGAGGCGGGGAGCGGCTCGGGCAGCCTGTCGCGGATCAGATCGATGGCCTTGCCATCCATAAACTCCAGTGCGCAGGGCGTAACCGGCTGGGCCATGATGCGTGACACGGCTTGCGCCGCACTGCCGATGTCGCGATACAGGGCGCGCAGCGTGCGTTTGGCTTCAGGCAGCGGCGTCAGTTTCAGGATGGCCTCGGTGATGATGGCCAAGGTGCCTTCACTGCCGATCACCAGGCGCGTCAGATCGTAACCCACCACCCCCTTGGTGGTGTGGACGCCGCTGTGCATGCCGATGCCATTGCCAGTGACGAAGCGGATACCGAGGACGTTTTCACGGGTAGTACCGTATTTCACCGCGCGTGGACCGGCGGAGTTGCAGGCGAGATTGCCGCCGACGGTGCAGACGGCGGCGCTGGTCGGATCGGGCGGCCAAAAGAAGCCGTGTTGTGCTGCAGCCTGTTGCACTTCCTGGTTGGTGACACCGGGCTGGACGGTCATGGTGCGGTTGTCGGGATCAATGGCAATGATGCGGTTGAGACGTTCGGTGGAGAGGATGAGCCCACCCTCGACCGGGACGCTGGCGCCGGTGGTGCCGGTGCCTCTGCCTCGCGCCACCAGCGGTATGCGCATGGCGTCGCTGAGCTTGACGATCTGCTCCACCTCTTCGTGAGAGACGGGGAAAACGACTGCATCGGGCGGGGCATGGCGGCGGCTGTTGTCGCCGCCGTAGGGCCAGACGTCCGCCATATCCGTGATGATGCGATCAGCCGGGATAATCTGGCGCAGCTGTTCGAGAAATTGCGAGGGTAAGCGTGGGGATTGAGCCAACTCAGCTGGCCTGCTCGGTATATTCGAACATCTTCACCACACGCTTCACCCCTTCGATGTCGCGGGCGATGGTGGCGGCGACGAACCCTTCGTGCCGGGTCACTACGCCCATCAGATAGACCGTCTGGTGTTCGGTGACTACCTTGATGCGGTTGGTGCGGAAGTTCTTCTCTGCCACCATGCGTGATTTCACCTTGGTGGTGATCCAGGTGTCCTGGGAGCGGCTGTTCATGCTGCTCACCGCCCCGATCACCGCTTCGTTGCGTACCTCGCGCACCTTGTCGAGTTTGCTGATCTCCCCTTGCAACCGGGTGAGCGGCTCACGGGCAGGTGCTTCGCCAGTGATCAGCACCACGCCATTCACGCAGGTGAAGTTGAGATGCCCGGACTGCTCCAGCTGGGGATCGCGATTCGCCAGGTCGGATGCTTTCAGCTCGATGGATTCATCGGCGGCCATAGTGCCCGTGCTGCGTTCGTCCTGGGTTGCGACCACCGCACCCGCGGCCGCCGCCCCCATGATCACGGGGGCCGCACAACCGGCGAGGCCGGTCATGGTGATCAGCAGCGGCAGCAGGCGATGAGAACGCATCTCAAGCCCCCTCCGCGCCGAACAGGTGCTGATCAATGAGGTCACACAGGCAGTGGATGATCAGCAGATGGACCTCCTGAATGCGTGCCGTGACGTCCGAGGGCACGCGCAACTCCACATCACCGTCACTCAGCTGGGTGGCCATCACACCGCCTTCGCGGCCGGTGAGGGCCACGACACTCATCCCGCGATCGTGGGCCGCATCGATGGCGCGTACTACGTTGCGCGAGTTGCCGCTGGTGGAGATGGCCAGCAGCACATCGCCCGCTTGCCCCAGGGCGCGCACCTGTTTGGCGAACACTTCGTCGTAGTTGTAGTCATTGGCGATGGAGGTGATGGTCGAGCTGTCGGTCGACAGTGCCACGGCAGGCAAGCCGGGGCGCTCGCGCTCGAACCGGTTGAGCATCTCCGAGGAGAAGTGCTGGGCATCGCCTGCCGAGCCGCCATTGCCGCAACTCAATACCTTGTGCCCCTGTAATAGCGCGCCACTGATGACGCCGGCGGCGTGGGCGATGGCTTGTGGGAGCAGTTCGAGTGATGCCTGCTTGGTGGTGATGCTGTCGAGAAAGTGGCGTTCTATACGTTCCTGATCGGTCATGTTGTTCTCAATCGGCTTCGATGGCATTGGGGATCCAATCCACACTCATGGCACCATCATGGGGTGTGACGGTGACAACGTCAAAACGGCAGGGGGCTTGGTTCAAGCGCCGCTCGACGAGAAAGGTCTGGGCGGCGCGAATCAGTTTCTGCTGCTTGGAGGCGTTGACGCTGGCGGCCGCGCCACCGAAGCGGTTACTGCTGCGGTAGCGAACCTCGACGAACACCAGTGTCTCGCCGTCGTGCATTATCAGATCGATTTCGCCGCTGCGACAGCGGTAATTGCGTAAATGGAGTTTCAGTCCACGAGCACAGAGGTGGTCGCAGGCGGCTCGTTCTGCCTGCGCACCACGCTCCGCTGCCGGTGGCCGTTCATCGGGCACGGCTTGTCTCCGCCGATGCTTCGATGGGCTCGGGCAGGCCGTCCTTGAAGCGCGCCCACTTCAACTGGCGCTGCAACAGCCGGTCTTGGGTGACCTGCAGGGTGCCGGTTTCGCCTGTCAGCCGCTCATAGGCATAGTTCTGCAACAGGGGCAGCATCGGCACCAGGTGGTAGGCGTCGATGCCCAGCGCCACCAGGCGCCTCAACTCACCGCCGTACTGCGGGATATTTGCTTGCAATGCAGACCGCTCACCTTGTTGGCTACCCGGGCTGTCGATCATCCACGGCATGTCGCAGAACATCACACCATCGAGATCCCGGTCGTTAGCCGGGTCCGGAATGCCTCCATAGATTCCGGAGGTGGAATAGACCGGCACATCCCCTGCGAAATTGAACCGCAGCTGTGGCCGTATCAGGCGGCCCTGAATGGGTCTGGCTACCACGAACAGACCCTGTATGTCCTGGCGGCGACGTGGTGTGAACTCCAGCTTTCTGCCCAGCACCTGTTGCAGCCGCTGTTTGCGTGCCTTGCTGTCGGCCAGATTGAGCAGATCCTCGAGCTGGATGGTGTAGTCGGCTTCTTGAGGATTGTAGAGCGTCTTGGCGACGACCTCCCCGCCCAACTCGGTCCAGCGCGCAGTGAACGCATCGCTCAGGCGGGCACCCAGAGGATCTCCCGGCGTGATGATGGCCATGCGGCTTAGGCCATCGGCCCAGGCACGGTTTGCCGCTTCGACGGCCTCGTCTTCAGGGGCCAGGGAGAACTGATAGATGTTGTCGTTCATGGCAGGCCCCACATGATTGAGGGCCAGCACCGGAACGGGCAGGCTTCCCTGTGTCGCCAGCACTTGTACAGCGTTCTTGTCGAGAGGGCCGATGATAAACTGCGCACCCTCGTTGACCGCCGTGTTGTATTGGCTCAACACCTGATCGGGGTGGGCACCCACGTCGTAAATATTGAGGCGAATCGCCTCGTGATTGGGGGTCCGGTAGTAGGCGGCCATAATGCCGTCGCGCACCGCAGAGCCTGCCTGGGCAAACTGGCCGGATAGCGGCAGCAGTACGCCAATCACCGAGGGTTTCTTCGACATCTCACGGCTGCGCTCAAGCAGCTCGTCGAGGAATTTCTGTGTCACCGGATGGTTGGGATAGAGACGGCGCCAGGCGTCCAGGCGCTGGCTCATGACATCCGGCACCAGTGACGGGTTCTTGGCCAGGGCCTCCAGCTCGATCCAGCCGCTCAAGGTATCGGGCGGGGGAAGCCGCTTCATCTTCTCCAGGTCCGCCCGGGAGAAGGTTCCCAGAGACTGCCAGATGGCGGTGTGGTTGGCCTCACGGCTTGCATCGTCATCCAGGAAAGGTTCCCGAGCCACGTATTCACGCGCCGCTTCCAGCGGTTTCTCCAGCCGGGTGTAAGCGATGGCACGCAGTTGGTAGAAAGCCGCATACATAGGCCGCTCTGTGGCCGGTGCCGCGGGTTTCTGCAGGATGCTCAGGGCCAGCTGAGGGTCCTTGCGCAGCATGATGTCACCGCGCAGCAGCTGGCGGCGCATAAGCAACTGGGGCGGCAGCCCCCTGAGATCCATCGAGTCCAGCATCTGCTGTGCCTGCTGGCTGCGGTCAGATTTGTTCAGCGCCTCGGCGATGTACAGTTCGTACTCCTGACGTTTGGGCGACTGGGCCTTGTTACGCAGCTGGGTGAAACGGCTGATGGCCTCGTCGTACCGGCCGTCACGCAGTGCGTTGATGGCCTGATCGACATCCGCTTGGCCGGTGGGTGCGATACTGGGAGGGGTGACACCGCGAGAGGGGACGCCAGGAGGTGGTGTAATGGCACAGCCCGCAACGAGCAGCAGCACCAGCCAGGGGAAAAGTCTGAGTAGTGTTTTCATGAAATAATCGTAAAGGTTCCGTGGCAGGCAAACTGTGTTAGCTTTCCAAGAAACGCACAGTATCGTGATGGGGTGATGGGGTGTCAATGAAAGCGGGAACTCTCTATGTGGTGGCGACACCCATCGGCAATCTGGGGGACATGACCCCCCGTGCGGTGGAAACGCTGAAATCCGTTGGCCATATCGCGGCGGAGGATACCCGTCACAGCGGGGCCCTTTTGCGTCATTTCGGCATCAGTACGCCGATGATCGCCCTGCACGACCATAACGAGCGGCAGCGCACCGAGATGCTGCTGGAGCGCCTGACGGCAGGCGAGGACATTGCCCTTATCTCCGACGCCGGCACCCCGCTCATCAGCGACCCCGGTTACCATCTGGTGCGTCAGACCCGTGCCTCCAGCGTGAAGGTTGTTCCGGTCCCGGGGGCCAGCGCCCTCATCGCCGCCCTCTCCGTAAGCGGACTGCCCACCGACCGCTTCTGCTTCGAGGGATTTCTCCCCGCCAAGAGCGCCGCGCGCCGCGCGCGCTTCGAACACCTGCGCGGAGAGACCCGAACCCTTGCCTTCTACGAGGCCCCGCATCGAATCGAAGAGACACTGGAGGATGCGGCGGCGGTATTGGGCAGCGAACGCGAGGCCGTACTGGCCCGCGAGCTGACCAAGACCTGGGAGACGTTACTGGCGCTGCCGTTGGGTGAATTACTTGAGCGGGTGAAGAGCGACTCCGATCAGCGTCGCGGGGAGATCGTTCTGCTCATCGCCGGCGCCGGGATCAGCGACGAAGCAGAAGAGGAGGCGCATCGCGTCGCCCTGCTGCTCGCCGAAGAGTTGCCGGTGAAACAGGCCGCCGCGCTGGCGGCGAAGATCACTGGGGCCCGGAAGAATGCGTTGTACGATTTTTTGCTCAAGCAGGAGACATAGGCCTGCAAGGCGTTTTAAAAATTATGAATTTAGCGGTTGGCGCATGTGTGTTCTCGCTTTGGGCCGCCCTGGCAATCGATCAGTTCGGGCCATGGCAGATGGTTGAATTTTTGTGGTGGTGGATGTTTGCCAAATTCGTGCTTCACCTGTTTCATCGCAAGAGACGCCTCTGGAAAATCACGGCTGTTATACTCTCCCCTGTGCTTCTGTGGACTTACCTTCTGCCTAAAGAAATTAAGTGGCGCCTCAAGGAGTTGAAAGCCCTGGAACAAGCACAGCCCTGACGAAAATGGCAAAAAGGCGACAAAGGCGAACAGGGGTTAGCGGAATGTGCATAGCCCCTGCAAGTGCCCTCCCTGAAAAGGGCTGTCAGGACAATACCCATTGAAATTCCAGTATTTCAGCCCACATTACTACACCGATCCCAAGCAATTCCGATCGCGGAGGTGAGATGAAACGGCGCTGGTGGACCCGGCCGCTCCTGTTGCTGGGGTGGTTTTATGTTCTCATGGAGTTCATTACCTATGATGTACTCCGGGTAATCATCCTCTGGTTTGCACAACGTCTTCCTTTGCGCCCTTTCGAGAGTTGGGTTAGGCGCCAGGGGGTCAGGGTAGCGTTCGTGCTACTCCTCATGCCAACCTTGTTTCTGGTTCCCATCAAGTTTCTCGAAGTATGGCTTTTCATGAAACACCACTATGTAAGCGGCGTTTTCGCCATGATCGGGGCGAAGCTCGTGGGGACCGCCTTTGTGGCCTACCTGTTTTCATTGACCAAGCCGGCATTAATGACGTTGCCTCGTTTCGTCCGGTTCTATGCCTGGATGATGGCATGGCGGCAACGGGTGCTGGACCCGGTTCTCCAAAGCCGTGCTTACCAAAGAATGCGCGTTTTCCGGAGATGGTTACGGAGTCGCTGGGTTGTCTGGCGATCCAAGACCAAACAGCAATGGTGGGGACGGGCTTTGGGGCGTTTGAGGTACAGTAGAAAAAGCGCGTAAGCCCGACTTACCTGTGTTTTCGAAGGGTAGAATGCTTGCTGGCGATTCACATACGCTTGGGTCGCTTCGTATCCGACACCTCACATTGGCAACAGCCGGTCAACAATGTTCAAGAAAAGCCTTCTCTTATCTGGACAGTTGTACCAAAAGATCAGAGCAGGGCGAACCCTGTCCTGTCTCAAGATATTCAGTGAATATCAGTGAAGGAGTTGACGAAAGGGAACCTCTGAATAACCGGTAAATTTCGCGCATCCCACCCGTGACATCGGTAAATGACGGAATAATGCGCAATATTTCCCCATCACCGTATTCGCTTATCGCCTGATTACCGCACGGTGGGCGGTAATCAGGTGTACTACCCCTATGTCATCAGATATTTCCGGCCAATAAGCAGGTTGCTGAAGGCGGCTAACAGGTGCAAGCGACAGCTGTTCTTGGCCAGCCCTTTATAACGCAGCTTGGTGTATTTGAAGACCTGTTTGATGAAGAAGAAAGGGTGTTCGACTTTGGCGCGGACACTGGCTTTGGCTTTCTCGGCCTTCGCTTCTTCACTCTCGGGGTCAAGTTTCTTGCGCTGGCCGGGGCGCATCGCAATATGCCAGTCAACCGGCCGGTCGGCGTGTTCTGGGCGTTTGTCCACGCCGGCATACCCGGCATCGCCCCATACCCGCTTCTCTTCACCGTGCAGCAGCTGGTCAGTAACGGTGACATCGTGTTCATTGGCCGGGGTGGTGGCAACGCTATGGATGAGACCCAAGGCATCATCAACACCGATGTGCAGCTTCATGCCGAAAAACCATTGGTTTCCCTTGCGGGTCTGATGCATCTCCGGGTCGCGCTCGCCTTGCTCGTTCTTGGTGGAGCTGGGGGCCGCAATGATGGTGGCATCGACGATGCTGCCCTCACGCAGCATCAGCCCCTGGGCAGAGAGGTGGCGGTTGACCTCGTGAAACAGCTTCTCGCCCAGGCGATGTTTCTCCAGCAGGTGCCGGAAGTTCAGAATGGTGGTCTCGTCGGGCAGGCGGTCGCTCAGGCGCAGTCCGGCAAAGCGGCGCATCGATTCGATTTCGTAGAGTGCATCTTCCATGGCAGGGTCGCTCAGGTTGTAGAACAACTGCAGGCAATGCACCTTCAGCATGACTGATAGCGGATACGGCGGCCGGCCGTTTTCACTTTTGGGATAGTGCTTGGCTATCTTCTTCTCCAAGGCCCGCCATGGAATCAGCGCATCCATACGCTCCAGGAACTCCTCGCGGCGCGTTTTGCGTTTCTTGTTCTCGTATTCCGCTTCGGCAAAGGTCAATTGGCTCATGGCTTTTCCCTGGGGCTCTGTTTTGGCTATCATGCCATTTTTTGGGAGTTATTCAGAGGTTCCAAAGCAAAATCGAGGGTGCCCTAGACAGACTTTAACCCCGAGGAAGCCCGGCCACTTATTCCGGTGGCCGGCTCAATTCGATAGTCCTGCCTTTGATCGATCTCAATATTCCCACAAGTCTTCTATAGAGCGCCGCTCTTCGACAAACCGGATGCTTGCAAAGCCTCGGGTAATTCGCCCTCTTCGATCAGGGAGAGCCGTTTGTAGTGCGCGGCCATTTTGTTGAAGCGTCGCAGACCTAACACGAAGACACCGATGCCGCCGACGATGAACATGTAGCCGAGTACCGCGAACAGATGGTGGCCAAAAAACCGGACAAAGGTCAGCCCCGCGATAATCAGGGTCAGTGAAGTACGCGAGTAGGCAAGAAAGGTCCTTTCGTTGGCGAGAATGGTCCTGTCGAGGGCCAGCCAATCGCGGATGATGAATTGGCGCGGATCGAAATTATCGTAAGGGAGGTGCTTCATATCATCTTTCCTCTTCATTGAAACCAGCTGTTTTATAATGACGATGCTCTACACAAGATAAACAACAGAGAACTGCGCCTAAATGGTGCGCGTCTTCTCTGCCTTTAAAAGCTCAATCCAGAGCACGAAGGGGGATCCTGTCTGGCAATTGACTGTTGAAGGTGACTGACATTGCGTAAAGTTCCCGGCAGGGGTAGGGCTGACCTAAAGCGCTGGCCTTCTCTCAGTCGGCTGCCACTCCATGGTTGAATGCTTCGCCTGATGTGCAGACAGGTGAGGGCAGCGCTTTGGCTAAACGACGGTCAGGCCTGCTTAGTCACTCATTCAACCTGCATGACGCAGCTAATGACCATTCCTGTGGAGGAAAGTTTCTTGCCCCGGAAAAAAATCTGCTAATCCCACTCAAATTCTGGGAGGAGGGACGTGGAGAAGATCCAAGCCGACTTATGTGGAAGGGAAATGGCGGCAT
>Ga0316624_10001149_pt1 | contig 10155 bp, 8 predicted proteins | sample OWC_Aug_N3_C1_D5_FD_207657 | JGI IMG/M metagenome (GOLD analysis project Ga0316624, IMG submission 207657) | Wetland soil microbial communities from Old Woman Creek delta, Ohio, United States - OWC_Aug_N3_C1_D5_A | ecosystem: Environmental > Terrestrial > Soil > Wetlands | place: USA: Ohio...
TGTGGTATTTTATTAAACACAAATCCGACAATCGTCACACCTGGGTTTATCTCTTAGGTGTTCTCATGGCGCTAGGTGCCAATATGAAAGGGCTTACCCTCTACGCTGTTCCGATTTTCTCCATTCTGTTTCTGTCTGTTATAAAACGGGACTGGTCATGGATACCGTCTCTAAGAATCTTGCTTAGGGCCGGTTTGCTTTCCCTTGCTATTTTCCTTGCTTTGCCGGCAGCAGCCAGTATTCATTCCGCCACATGGGAACCTCTGCACATGGTTTGGCGCGAGAATGTTTTGAGGTTCTTCGGGCGATACGACCATAAAGATGTGTTCTATACGTACTTTTACAAGATATTTTACTTAGCTGCACCCTGGTCACTCCTATTGCCAGTTGCGATTATAAACTGTTTGCGGGGGGTTCGCCGTCGTATATCTCAAATCCCAGAGGCTCTGATTCTGTTCGGCGCCATCTTCCTCTTTTTTACCCTCTCGGGGTCAAGGCGTTCTTATTATTTGCTTCCAATCCTGCCTTTTGTCGCCATATTGGTAGCGAGTGTACTCAGAGAATTTGCGGTTGGCGCGCTGGGCCGGGGTATTCAAGGCGCGGTGAGGGTGGTCGGGGTTTTGTCGGGGCTCGTCCTGATCGCTTCCCTTGGAGTTCCCCTTGTACTCCCCCAGATTTTTCCTGTAAGGACAGACACCCTTTGGGTTGCGTCCGTATTGCTGGCACTGCTGGGTGCCACCATGATTGTAAGCACGATGAAGAAATACGTTTTGGGGATGGTTGGATCTGTGTTTGCGGTCTGGCTCATTTATGTGATCGTTGTAATCCCTTTGATCGCAGGGGGACCAAATCTGAAAACAAAGGTCGCTGAAGTTAACGCTTTGGGGAGGCCATATGGTTTTCTAAATATTTCTGATGCAAAGCTGAGATTTTATTTAGATGAACCAAGCCAGATTTTTGACGATGAAACCCGTGCGTTCGATTGGGCCATTCGGACAAATGGAGTGTTAATTACATCCGGTGATGTTTCGAATCAGTCATGGGAATGTCTCGTGAAAGACAGGAAATGGCGGGCCGTGATCCCTCGCATAAATTCTCCTTGAAATGACTCATACACCCTCAGATGATAAAGGAGTTCCTCTTCCGGGAGGGCGTATCCCATCGTCTCCTTGTTCATGAAGCGAGGTGATTCCGAAACCCGTTCCCCATACTTTAAGTCTTCTTTGCTCTTGGAGAGAGGAGAGATTTGACAATGGAAAGATCGTTTTTCAGAATATCCACTCGGTATCCGTCTTGACCGGAACGTGCCCCGTCCCGCCAAAGCGGGATAGGGGGGGTCAAGGGGCACAATATGAACGAAACTTCCTTTGCTCGCATTCTGCGTGCCACTGCGTGCCCGAGAAGCCCCGCCGTGTGGGCGGGGAGCTTCAAATTAAGAAATCTTAATCTTCGTTTAATCTTGAATTAATCGCCGCCTTATAATATAAAAAGATAATATGGTAAAGTATATTCCTCTGATCCTGACCGGCGTATTGTTAAATGCTATCGCCCAGATACTTCTGAAGAAGGGTATGCTCAGTATCGGGTATTTCGAATTCCATTTTGAAAACTTCTTTCCCATCATCAAGAAAGTCACGAATAATTTGTACATTTTGTCGGGTCTGACTTCCTATGTGATCAGTGTCATGATCTGGTTGTTGGTGCTTGCTCGTGTGGAGGTCAGCTATGCTTATCCCTTTTTAAGTGTGGGCTATGTCGTGGTTACAGTGATGGGTTACTTCATCTTTCAAGAAAACCTATCTTGGATGCGGGGCATTGGAATTGCAGTCATCATTGTTGGAGTGCTTCTGCTATCTCGAAGCTGAGGGAGTGTCATTTATGGAACCTTCCATGATCTCGGTCGTGATTCCTATCTTCAATGAAGAAAAGAACCTGTCTGAGCTTATCCGGCGCTGTCTTGAGGCCTGCCACAGCCTGGGTCTTCCGTTTGAGCTCATCCTTGTTGACGACGGGAGCCGTGACGGTTCGGTGCAACTGATCAGTGAAGCGGCAGAGCATTATGGGGACGAAGTTGTCGGCGTTTTCCTTAACCGCAACTACGGCCAACATGGTGCCATCCTGGCGGGATTTTCCTGTTCCAGAGGGGATATTGTGATTACCCTCGATGGGGACTTGCAAAATCCGCCAGAGGCGATTCCCCTTCTAGTGGAGAAAGCTCGGGAAGGCTACGATGTCGTGGGCACGGTGCGTGTCAACCGGAAAGATACGGGATTCAGGAAGCTGAGCTCCTGGATGGTCAACAAGCTCGTTCAAAGGACAACAGGGGTGATGATGCATGACTATGGCTGCATGCTCCGTGCCTATCATCAGGATATCGTGAAAGCCATGTTGAACAGCCGTGGGCACAGTACTTTTATTCCGGTTCTTGCCAATAGCTTCGCCCGAAGGACGGCAGAGATTAAAGTCTTCCATCGAGAGCGTACGGATGGGGAATCAAAATATACGTTGTGGAAGCTCATTAACCTCCAGTTTGATCTGTTCACGAGCACGACGACGTTTCCTTTGCGCTTGCTCAACGTCATCGGAGTGATCTTGTCCGGTTTTGGTTTTGGTCTGGGGATTCTTATTTTGATCATGCGGTTGATGCATGGACCCGAATGGGCCGCAGCCGGAGTCTTTACCCTGTTTGCCTTGCTTTTCATTTTTGTCGGGGCCCAGTTCTTAGGGATGGGGCTGCTCGGTGAGTACGTTGGCCGGATTTACAATGATGTGAGGGAGCGTCCTCGCTATGTCATCTCGCACATCACCGGCAAGAACCGCTTCACTCATAAGGAACTCCAGGAGGATTGCGTCGTGGGTGCAAATTGATGAGAGCTATCGTACTGGCCTATGGTAACATCGGGTGCGTGGGCATCAAAGCGCTTCTGAAACATAGCTTTGAGATTGTCGGAGTGTTTACGCATCAAGATAATCCTGAAGAAACGGTCTGGTTCGATTCAGTGGCCGAGCTTGCTTCTGAACACCGTATACCGGTTTTCGCGCCGACGGACATCAATCATTCCCTTTGGGTGGAGAAGGTTAAGGAGTTGAGCCCTGACATCCTTTTTTCATTCTATTACCGCAACCTCATCCACCGCCCAATCCTTGACATCCCAAAAGCTGGGTGCCTCAACCTTCATGGCTCACTTCTTCCCAAATACCGCGGTCGAGTTCCGATCAATTGGGTATTGGTAAACGGAGAAAAGGAGACAGGAGTCACTCTCCATTACATGACTCCACGTGCCGATGATGGGGATATCGTGGCGCAGAAAAAGATCGCGATTAACGATGACGATACCGCTTTTACGTTACACCGGAAAGTAGCCCAGGCAGCGGATAAATTACTCGATGAGGTTCTCCTGCAAATCCAGAAGGGAAACGCGCTGCGAATCCCTCAGGATCATGGAAAGGCTACTTACTTCGGGGGCCGTCGACCCGCGGACGGTGAAATCGAATGGATCAAAACGGCCCGGGAAGTAAGAAACCTTATTCGGGCGGTCACGAAGCCATTTCCCGGGGCCTTTAGCTTCATTGGCGAAAGGAAATGTTTTTTTTGGGAGGCACGAGAGATCGGTCTCGAAGCGGGGAGGTATTTGCCAGGGACGGTGGTCTCGGCCAAACCCCTGACGATTGCGACGGGGCAGAATGCCATTGTGGTCAGCTACGGCCAGGCCGAGGGCAGTATTTACATGACAGGGGAGCAGCTTGCGACGGAGTTGTCCCTGGTGCCGAAAATGAAATTCGGAGCCTCGAATCACAAGCGCATGCAAGAGAAAAGGAAGAAAGAGATCTTGATCCTTGGTGTGAATGGCTTCATCGGCAGTGCGTTGAGCGAGAGGCTGCTGGAGAGTCGTAAATATGAGGTCCACGGCATGGACCTCTACTCGAATTACTGCAAGCATCTTTTGGGTAAGGCGGGCTTCTATTTTTCAGAAGGAGATATCTCCATCCATCGCGAATGGATCGAGTACCATATTCGAAAATGCGATATCGTCATCCCCCTCGTTGCCATTGCCACCCCCATTGAATATGTCCGAAATCCTCTCAAAGTGTTCGAACTGGATTTTGAGGAAAACCTGAGGCTGGTCCGCTACTGTGTTAAATACGGAAAGCGTGTGATCTTTCCCTCCACCTCAGAAGTATACGGGATGTGCGATGAAAAGGAATTTGACGAAGATCAGTCCAAACTCGTGCTCGGCCCCATTCGGATGCAGCGGTGGATCTACTCCTGCAGCAAACAACTTCTTGACAGGGTGATCTGGGCCTATGGCCAAAAAGGAGAGCTGAAATTCACGCTGTTTCGGCCATTCAATTGGATCGGGCCCCGGTTGGACAGTCTTACCTCGGCGAGGATCGGAAGCTCGCGAGCCATCACCCAGCTCATCCTGAATCTCGTTGAAGGAAGCCCGATTCTGTTGATTGATGGCGGGAGGCAAAAACGCTGCTTCACGGATATCCGCGACGGGATTGAGGGTCTCTTCCGCGTCATTGAAAACCAAGGAGAGAAGTGCGACGGCCAGATCATCAACCTTGGCAATCCCAGCAATGAGGCGAGTATCCGTGAGCTTGGGGAGACGTTGGTGAGGATGTTTGACACGCATCCGCTGCGCGACAAATTCCCTCCCTTTGCCGGGTTCCGGAATACTGAAAGCAGTGCTTACTACGGCACGGGCTACCAGGATCTTCAACATCGCCGCCCCAGTATCCGGAATGCGAAGCGGCTGCTCCGCTGGTCGCCGAAAGTGGATCTGGAGACGGCCGTGTCCAACACACTCGATTTCTTTCTCCGCCAGGCGGTTGAATCGGGGGAATTCGAGATGAGGGAGTAACCATGATGATCGCATTGAACAGGCTCGGCTGGGACACCTCGAAAGCCTCGTCATGCGGGTTTTTCGGAATGGAATGGGTTACAGAGGACCTCACCAAGAGTGAAGTTCGGCAACGTGGATGAGCCGGGGTGGTTTATACCCCAAAGGTTCCGCCACAAGGCTTTGGGAAACTACCCGCCTCTACGCGGCGGCTTCCCGGATATCCGCTCAGCGTCCCCGCCGAGTCCGCTTGCGATGCCTTCTGCAACGCCAAGGTAAAGGTAAAAGGGAGAGAAGTTGTTCCGAGTCGGTTTACGCATTGACGTCGACACCTTTCGGGGAACCCGGGAGGGCGTCCCTAATCTCCTTAAGGTGTTGGCGGAGCATCGGGTGCAAGGAACGTTTTTCTTCTCGGCAGGGCCGGATAACATGGGACGGAATATCTGGCGTCTGTTCCGGCCTGAATTCCTCCGCAAAATGTGGCGCACAAAAGCCTCAAAACTCTACGGCTGGGATACCTTGCTGAAAGGAACCCTGTGGCGTGGCCCGCTGATCGGCAAGAAACTCGGCCACTTATTCAAGGCTGCCGCCGCTGAAGGCCATGAATTGGGTTTACATGCCTGGGACCATTACCGCTGGCAGACGTATATCGGGAGCATGACGGGTGAAGCGATTTATCAGGAACTTCTTCAAGGATTTGAAGTCATCACTGAGTCCGCAGGAGTCTCCCCAGTCTGTTCGGCTGTTCCTGGATGGCGAAGCACGGATCAAGCTCTCCTTGAAAAAGCGAAGTTACCTTTTCGGTACAATAGCGACTGCCGAGGGACTTCAATTTTCTATCCGGTGGTAAAGGGTAAGACCTTGTTCCAGCCTCAAATCCCGACCACCCTTCCCACTTACGATGAAGTGGTGGGTCGAGACGGGGTGACTCAAGAGAATTACAACGAATCCCTCACCTTGCTCATGACGCCGGAGTCACTCAATGTCTTAACGATCCATGCAGAATCGGAGGGTATGTCCTGCCTTGGCCTGTTCCGGGATTTTTTGCAGCAGGTCAAGATTCGAGGGGGGGACGTGGTGCCCCTCGGAAAACTCCTTCCCCCGGCAGATCAAATTACCGGAGCAGCTATGGGGAGGCAAAGCGTGGAGGGACGAGAGGGGTGGGTTTCGGTTCAACAAGGCAATGGCTAAGCAAGTCGGTATCACACGTGTGAGGTTCCAGGCCCATCATAGAGAAACCGGAGGAAGTTGAACCATGAGAACGTCTTTCCTTCCGTTCACGCGGCCAAGCATCACAGAAGCTGAAGTCCTGGAAGTAAGTGAGGCACTGCGCTCAGGCTGGATCACCTCTGGACCGCGCGTGGCAGCTTTCGAAAAGGAGTTTTCAGCCTACGTAGGTGCTCCTTTCGGAATCGCTGTTACATCCGGCACGGCGGGTTTCCATATTCTCCTTCTGGCTCTGGGGATCGGTCCCGGGGACGATGTCATCACCCCGTCACTCACATGGCCCTCACCCATAAACATGGTGGTAAATGTGGGGGCGCGGCCGGTGTTTGCCGACATTGATCGCCGCACCTTCCAGCTGGACCCAGCCAGCGTTGAACAGGTTCTCACGCCACAGACGAAAGCTATTATCCCAGTTCACTTTGCCGGCCAGCCCTGTGATCTGGACGTCCTTCGGGCTCTCTGTGAGAGGCACGGAGTTATTCTGATCGAGGATGCAGCCCATGCGATCGGCACGGAGTACCGGGGCAAGCGGATCGGATCGGGGAGAAACCCGGCAGTGTTCAGCTTCCACGCCATCAAAAATCTCACCACGGGCGAAGGGGGATTCATTGCCGTTTCTGAAGAGAAATTACGGGATCGTCTCGTTTCCCTTCGCTTTCATGGGGTCGATCAGGATGCCTGGAAACGTTACGCCCGCGAAGCCACCAGGAACTACGATCTCTTCGAGCCGGGCTGGAAATACAATCTGACAGACCTTCAGGCCGCCGTGGGTCTGGCCCAGCTGAGGCGGATCGAAGAGATGAACGCAAGGAGGGCCAAGCTTGCCGAACTCTATGATCGGCTCCTCGAAGACATCTCCGAGATCCTCCGGCCAGCGAGGGTACCTTATCCTTCTCGCCACTCGTGGCACCTCTATACGATTCTTATAGACCGGGAAAAGACAGGCTTCACTCGGGACGAATTTCGAGAGGAGATGAGGACGAGGAACATCGGCACGGGTCTGCACTTCCTGGCCGTGCATGAGCTATCGTTCTACCGGGAGCATTATCGCCCGGCATCAGGGTTCCTCAAGAACTCGGAATACGTAGCGGCGCGCATCGTCTCCTTGCCTCTTTTCCCGGATATGGACGAAGAAGATGTGGTGAACGTGGTTGAAGAAATCCGCGATGCCCTTTCCAGCCGGATGCATTGAATTGAGAAATAAAATAATCATTCTATTATCTGCGAATTTATTCCTGACCTTGCTCCCGAGGATACAACATGGGCTGTGGAGGCCAGCCGAACCGTAGGTGGCCGGAGTCTGCGCCGAAATGTCATGGGGTAAGGATTTTGTTTCTCCGCGCCTGAACGGCAGCCCTTTCCTTGCCGAATCGATAGCCGTCTTCCTCTCAAGAAGCCAACGAGACCGTTGCACCAGGACAGCTGGCATTACCAATGTCAAAACAACTGTGTTAAAATAAGACTTAATTTTTTGAGGATAAACAGGAGGGGATCTTTTCGTTCTAATGAAAATATCCATCATCGGAGCGGGCAGAACGAGAAATGGCATCGGCGAGTATATCGGGAAATATTTCCATCAGCAAGGAGCACAAGTAACCTCTGTGCTGGGGACCGCTGAGGAGACAAGCCTTCAGGCCTCTTCTGCTCTTCGGAAATATGGGATCGAAGCCCATTCCTATACAGACTTTGATGCGATGGTCAGCGCTGAAAAACCTGATATCGTGGTCATCGCCTCCCCCGCTTCAACCCATTATGACTATCTCTTAAAATGCCTGAACTGGGGACTCCATGTATTCTGCGAAAAACCGTTTATCTGGGGCGATCGCATGGATATTCGAACAAGGATTGAAGACATTTATAGGAAGGCCCGAGAAAAGAGGTTAACCATTGCCATGAACTCTCAGTGGCCTTTCTCCATCGACGATTATGAGCAAATCTGCGGAAAGATCAGGATTGAAGAAAAGAATAATTTTTTTGTTCGAATGTCGCCTTTTTCCGCGGGAAGGGTGATGATTCCCGACTCTGTCCCTCACCCGTTAAGTATCCTTTATTGCCGGTTGGGTGTCGGAGAGATACAAAAATTGAATTTTGAATTTGACGGGGAAGGGAAGATGAACATCCGATTTGTCTATTTATTTGAAACCCGTGCATGCGATGTGTTAATAAAATTAGTACACCAAAAGACCCCGCCCCGTGACTTTTCTTTTGGATTTAATGAAAAGATTGTTTCTCGAAGTCTGGACCTAAATCATTATGAAATCTATTTTAATTATGGGAATAAAAAAATGAAGATTACGGATCCCCTTGAACTCTCCGTCAAGAATTTCATGGAGGCCGTTGAAAAGAAAGCCGAGCCCTTCATCGGGTATCCCCATGTTCTTCAAAACATGGTTCTGTTAAAGGAGATCGATGACGGCTTCGGGGCGTTAGAAAAGAGAACCTTATGGAAAAGTTAAAAGAAAGAGAGCATGACTTTAGCTCCAAGCTAAGGCAGGATGCCACCCTCCCTAGGCTGAAAGGCTATATCCAATGGCAAAGAAGGTACGGCGTCGATGCTCCGGATCGAGGGCTGCCGATTTTCAGCCCGATTTCGATCAATTTAGATCTGACCTCTGCCTGCAATTTCTCATGTCCTTTTTGCGTTGATTCGAAACTGATCAACGCCGGGGAAAGTTTGACGTCGCTCGAAGTAAAGAAGACGGTGGACACACTTCATTCGCATGGCCTTCTCTCTGTCATCTTGATCGGAGGGGGAGAGCCGACGCTTCACAGGGATTTTGGGGAAATCGTCCGCTACATCAAAAGTAAAAACTTACAGATTGGGATTGTGACCAACGGTTCAAGGCTTGAGAAAATTGAGGCGATCGTCGAAACCCTTAGGGAAAAAGATTGGATCCGGATCTCCATCGACGCCGCCGGAGAAGAAGTCTTCCAAGATATACACCTGCCCAAGACCCGAGTGACTCTGAATGGGATATTAGAAAAAGCCAAAAAAGTGAAGGAAAAGAATCCCGCAGTTTCATTGGGATACTCGTTTGTGATCGTCTGGGAAGGCGTGGAGATCAACGGGAAGAGACTCCATCCCAATATGGATGAAATGGCAAGATCGGTGGAACGGGCGAGGGAATTTTCCTTTGATTATATTTCTTTTAAACCCTGCCTGGTTCGATTCAATGAGTCCCAGAGGGAGACTTTGCTGAAAGACATCGGGAAAAAGAAAGAACGGGACATCATCGGTCAAATTAAGGGGTATCTTCAAAAGGCAAGGCATCTCGCAGGGGATCAAGTCAAGATTCTTGAAAGCTCCAACCTGAAGGCCATGTTGAATCAGGAGACCGACCAGATCAAGAAACAGCCCAAGAAGTGCCATATACAATTTTTCAGAACCGTGGTGACCCCTTTCGGAATCTTTCACTGCCCGGCGTTTCGAGGAGTGGAAGAAGCTCGAATCGGAGAAACGGCGGGGTATCAATCGGAAGCCAAATTTAGGGAGACTCTCCTGAGGACGGCGGAATCCATCATGACCTTTGATGCTGGGGAGGAATGCAGGGAGGTTGGGTGCTTTTACAATCGCTCCAACTGGTGGTTAGAGAAGTTTATTCGTTCCACAGAAGACGTCGATGAACTTGAACGAATCGAGAATGATAACTTTTTCCTTTAGCGCCGGACCATCGGAGTCTCGTCGGCTCCAGAAACATCTCGAATACCTGGTTGGGTTCACAAGAGAATGAAAATCCTTCACCTTTTCAGCAACTGGAAGTGGACCGGTCCTGCTGATCCGACGCTGAACCTCTGCAAGGGATTGGAGAAGCGAGGGCATGATGTTACCTTTGCCTATCGAAAACCTCCTTTTCCAGCCGAGGATAGTATTGAAAAAAGGGTCCTCCAATCCGGAGTGAAGGCCGTGGATCGATTTCAACTGGACCATTCCATGAGGGTTTACCAGCCCTCTTTTCTGCCCACTCATCTGCGTGACATCGTGGACCTCACGTACTACCTTCGTGAGGAAAAGTTCGATATTCTCAATGTGCACCACTCCCATGGTCATCTGCTGGGCGGGATCGCTGCGAGGAGGTCAGGC
>Ga0316624_10001150_pt1 | contig 10154 bp, 10 predicted proteins | sample OWC_Aug_N3_C1_D5_FD_207657 | JGI IMG/M metagenome (GOLD analysis project Ga0316624, IMG submission 207657) | Wetland soil microbial communities from Old Woman Creek delta, Ohio, United States - OWC_Aug_N3_C1_D5_A | ecosystem: Environmental > Terrestrial > Soil > Wetlands | place: USA: Ohio...
GGGCGAGCCGCACGATCAGCCCCGAGGACATCGCGCACAGCATCGCGCAGGCGTTGTCGGCACAATTCGCGCTCGGCGCGCCCGACGATATCTCGCTCAACTTCGACAGCGAGTTGCGGACGCTGCACGTGGAGCCTTCCGCCTTGGGCGAGCCGCGCGTCGAACGCTTACGCTTCGACGCCCGCGCTGGCCGCTTTTACGCCACGCTTGCTATCCCGAGCGGCCCCGCCAGCCACACGCCGCTGCGCCTCTCCGGTCGCGCCACTGCTACGGTGGAGGTAGCGACCGTGGCGGTCCCGGTCGTGCGCAACGCGACGTTGAAGGATTCGGACGTGCTGATGGAGCGGCGGCCGCGCGCCGAGCTCGGGCGCGACATCATCACCGACCGCGCCAAGGCGGTCGGGCTCGCCGCGCGCGCCGCGCTCGAGCCGGGCCGGCCGCTGCGCGCCGCCGAGCTGATGAAGCCGCTGGTGATCGCGCGCAACGAGCAGGTGACGCTGGTCTACCAGATACCCGGCATCATGCTTACCGTGCTCGGTAAGGCGACCGAAGGCGGCGCCACCGGCGACGTGATCAGCGTGCTCAACGAGCAGTCCAAGCGCATCGTTCAAGGCGTGATCGTCGGCCCCGGCCACGTCGCCATCAACGCGCGGGGGCGGCGGCTGGCCGCCATCGCGCCAACCGACCTCGGGCCGAATGTCAGCAATCGCTAGTTCCAAAACGACCGCGCGCAAGTTGCGCCTTTTGTGAAAGTGAATTCGATGCATGTCATCAAGCTAACGCGTCACGCGGTGTTGGCCGCACTTGCCGCCTCGCTGCTCAGCGGCTGCGCCGCGTTCAACCGGCTCGCGACCATCGGCGAGCCGCCGCCGCTGTCGGCGGTCGACAATCCGACCGCGCGGCCCGGCTACAAGCCGGTGCAGATGCCGATGCCGGCAGCGCAGCCGGCCTCTTACAATCCCAATTCGCTGTGGCGGAACGGCTCGCGCGCCTTCTTCAAGGACCAGCGCGCGCACCAGATCGGCGACATTCTCACCGTGAAGGTCAATATCACCGACAAGGCCATCATCGACAACGAGACCAAGCGCAGCCGCGACGCCAAGGATGATTCCGGCATCGATAATTTCTTCGGCCGGCCCAAGGTGCCAATCATGAACACGCCGGTGCCGACGCGCATTTTCACCGCCGATTCCACCACCTCGACCGACGGCAAGGGCTCGGTCAACCGCTCGGAGGCCTTGCAGACCAACGTCGCCGCGGTGGTGACCCAGTTGCTGCCGAACGGCAACCTGGTGATCGAGGGCAAGCAGGAGATCAGGGTCAATTTCGAGATGCGCGAGCTGATCGTCGCCGGCATCGTGCGGCCGGAGGACATCGAGAGCGACAACACCATCGACTCGACCAAGATCGCGCAGGCCCGCATTGCCTATGGCGGGCACGGCCAGCTCACCGACGTGCAGAAGCCGAGATACGGCCAGGAGGTGCTCGACGTGCTGCTGCCGTTCTAAATTCAAGCTTACCTCCCCCTGCATGGGGGAGGTCGGCGAGCGAAGCTCGCCGGGTGGGAGTCGGCGCCTGGCCGACATTGAGTGCGTAAGCGCGGCGTCCTTATGGTCGATTAAACAGTTGAGTTGAGCTCCCGCGCCGTTTTCGTCTCGCGAGCGGAGACGGCGACAACGACGCGGCCTCCGGCTGCTCCCCGGCCGGAGGCCGCGTGATTTTTTTGTGCGAATAACTTTATTCGTGGGGCCGGCAGAATTTGCCCTGAAACGCCGATGCCCGGCGCTGAGGCCGGGCACCGATAAATTTCAGGACGCGCGAACCGCCGCTCAATCGTCGCGGTAGACCCGCTCGCGCCGCTCGTGGCGTTCCTGCGCTTCCACCGACAGCGTGGCGATCGGCCGCGCCTCCAGCCGGCGCAGCGAGATCGGCTCGCCGGTCTCCTCGCAATAGCCGTAGGTGCCCTCGTCGATGCGGCCGAGCGCCTCGTCGATCTTGGCGATCAGCTTGCGCTGGCGGTCGCGGGCGCGCAGCTCGATGGCGCGGTCGGTTTCCGATGACGCCCGGTCAGCGAGATCGGGGTGATTCTGGTTCTCCTCCTGCAGATGCAGCAGGGTCTCCTTAGCCTCTTTGAGTATGTCCTCCCGCCAAGCCAGCAGCTTGGCGCGGAAATAGTCCCGCTGCCGTTCGTTCATGAACGGCTCCTTGTCGGTAGGCCGATAGTTCTTGGTCTTGGCCAACATCCCACTGACTCCCTGTTTTCTTGTTCTTCGAAGCGAAGCCATCCTCCCGGTGCGGCAGGCTTATATACACGTGCCGCGGCCCGGACAATATCCGAGTAAGGCTCGTGCTCTGACCAGATTTATGTGACAGCTCAATGACTTGGCCTATTTCGGCCAAATGACCCTGCGCTTCGGCGAGGGTTAACGGATGCCCGCCTTGGCCAGTTCTACCGCCACGCGAAGGTCGATCTCGGCCAGCACGGTATCGAGGCCGGCGTCGCCCGATCCATCGTTCAGGCCCTCGGCCGCGACCTTCAGGCGCGCCAGGGTCGACTGATCGACCGTCCCGTCCAGCAGCCCGATCTTGAGCGTGTCGAGTACGTCGAGCGCGCGGCGGCCCTTGGCGACCGCGCGTTTCTTGCGCTCGCCTATGTCGTCCACGCCCTGTAGCGCGATCAGCGCGTCGACCGTCGAGATGGCGCGCAGCGAGCCGGCGGCGCCGGCATTGCGCGGTGCCTCCTGGTCGCTGACGGTGAAGTTTCCGCCGGCAGTCCGTCTTGCGGTAGCCGGCGCGGTGGCGACCGCGGTTCCATTCGGCCCGTAGATGCGCATGGCAAGCAATCCCAGCCGACTTCCTCGTCGGTCCCCGAATACCCCTGAAGCCTGGGCTCGTATGGTTAACCTTGCGTAAACAAGCCGGCAAAAATTACCGCCCCGGCCGATCATGCCCGGCTGCGCGCACGCTGAACGCACGTGCCTGAATCAAAAATCGAAGCATTGCCAGAGTCTTGCGCGCGCACGCCAGGTTGGCACGGCGCTCGCATAAGAGAAGGCAGTCAAACGTCACATTGGGGAGCAGTGATGACGAAGACGTTGCGGGCCGCGTTGCTGGCCGTATTGATGGGCTTGTGCGTCCCGGTGGGAGCCGGGGCGACTTCGCGCATCAAGGACCTCGCCAATATCGAGGGCGTGCGCCAGAACCAGCTTATCGGTTACGGGTTGGTGGTCGGCCTCAACGGCACCGGCGATACGCTCAACAACATCCCCTTCACCAAGCAGTCGCTGACCGCGATGCTGGAACGGCTCGGCGTCAATGTCCGCGGCCAGACGCTGCGCACCGGCAACGTCGCCGCCGTGATGGTGACCGCCAACCTGCCGGCCTTCGCCACTCAGGGCACCCGCATCGACGTCACCGTCTCCTCGCTCGGCGATGCCAAGAGCCTGCAGGGCGGCATGCTGCTGGTGACGCCGCTGCTCGGCGCCGACGGCAATGTCTACGCGGTCGGCCAGGGCTCGGTCGCGATCGGCGGATTCCAGGCCGAGGGTGAGGCAGCCAAGATCGTGCGCGGTGTGCCGACCGTCGGCCGCATCGCCAATGGCGCGCTGATCGAGCGCGAGATCGACTTCAACCTCAATCGCCAGAGCCAGCTGCGCATGGCGCTGCGCAATCCCGATTTCACCACCGCCAAGCGCATCGCCGCCGCCATCAACGACTTCCTCGGCCTGCCGACCGCCGAGCCGCTGGATCCGGCCACCATCGGAATCACGGTTCCGCAGCAATATCGCGGCAACGTGGTCTCGCTGCTCACCGATATCGAGCAGCTGCAAGTCGAGCCCGACCAGCCGGCCAAGATCGTGATCGACGAGCGGTCCGGCATCATCGTCATGGGCAACGACGTCCGCGTCTCCACGGTCGCGGTGGCGCAGGGCAATCTCACCGTCACCATCAGCGAGACCCCGCAGGTCAGCCAGCCCTTGCCGTTCTCGCGCGGCGGCACGACCACCGTGGTGCCGCGCACGCGCATCGGCGTGCAGGAGGACGGCAAGAAGCTCGCCGTGGTGCCGGATGGCGTATCGCTGCAGCAGCTCGTCGACGGGCTCAACGCGCTCGGCATCGGGCCGCGCGACATGATCGCGATCCTTCAGGCGATCAAGGCCGCCGGCGCGATCCAGGCCGACATCGAGGTGATGTGATGGCCGACGCCTTCGCCCTGCCCGCGCCCGGTCTCAAGCCGATCGACCTGTTGATGACGGGTACTGTCCACACGCCGGCGGCCGCCAACAAGGCGAAGGCCAAGGCCGCGGCGCAGAATTTCGAGGCCGTGTTCCTCAACTCGATGTTCCAGGAAATGTTTACCGACATCGGCGGCGAGGGCCCGTTCGGCGGCAGCGGCGCGACCGGCGTCTGGCGCTCCCTGCTCACCGACGAATATGCCAAGTCTTTCGCCAAGACCGGCGGCATCGGCATCGCCGACCAGGTTTACAAAACCTTACTTGCCCAGCAGGAGGGCCGCTCGTGAGCGCGCCCGCGGCGGAAGCCCCGATCGCCAGCGCCGGCGAAGCCGAGCTCGCCGTCGCCAACCTCAACAAGATCATGGATCGGCTGGAGGCGACGGTCGCCGAGGAAACCGCCCGGGTGCGCGCCGGCCGCCTGCGCGCCGCCCGCGAGCTGGACGCGGCCAAGTCCGAGCTTGCCCGCCTCTATGCGGCACAGAGCGAGCGCGTGAAGGCGGCGCGCGGCCTCATCGCCCGCTCGCTGCCGCAGGCGGTCGAGGCGCTGCGCACGCGGCATACGGCGTTCCAAGCGCTGCTGCAGACCAATCTGACGGTGCTGGCGACCGCGCACGCGGTCTCCGAGGGCATCATCCGCGGCGTGTCGGGCGAGCTCGCCCGCAAGCAGACCCCCTCGACCTACGGCGCCTCCGGCCGCGCCAACGTGCCGAGCCCGAGGGCAAGCCAGCCGCTGGCGCTCAGCCGCAAGCTCTAGCGATCCCGGCGGCGTTCGACGCGGCAAGGGTGCGGCCGCGGCATGGTTAATCGAAGGTTAATCGATCCAGCTAAAATGTTTGCAGCGTTCGCCGAATAACGGCACGCGCGCGTATCCAAGTATTAACCCATTAACCATACGCTTTTACCGATCCTTTCCGTCCGTGTGCAAGGTTTCGCGAGACCCTAGCGCTGCTTCGCGAGAACGGCACGGGATCGTAAGTCAATTGACTTCAAACCAGAAAGGTTACGGCAATGTCTAACATCACCCTGACCGCCGGCGTTCGGCAGAACCTGCTGTCGTTGCAGCAGACGGCGGATCTGATGTCGCAGACCCAAAATCGTCTCGCGACCGGCAAGAAGGTCAACTCGGCCCTCGACAATCCGTTGAACTTCTTCACCTCGTCCTCGCTGAGCGCCCGCGCCGGCGACCTCAGCAACCTGCTCGACTCGATGTCGAACGGCATTCAAACCATCCAGGCGGCCAACAACGGCCTGACCGCGATGACCTCGCTGGTTCAGCAACTGCAGGCGACCGTCTCCCAGGCGCGCGGCGACTCGACGGCCGCGGCGATCACGCCCGGATCATATACGACCACCGGCGGCAACACCTCCACCGAGACCAACAACAAGCTGACTTTCGGTCTCGGCGGCGGCGTCAACGTGTCGGTGGATACCTATACCCACACCAACGCCACCGTCAGCACCGTCACCGGCACCGGCGGCGTCTTCAGTGCAGACCTGTCCGCGGCAGCGTTCTCAATTAACGATGGCAATGGCGCGGACGCGATCACATTCCAGGCCGGCTCGGTCACGGAAAACGCCAAGATCGCCGACATCAATACGAGTCTCCAGGCCGCCGGCTCGACCGTTTCGGCCGAAGACCACAACGGCCAAATCCGGCTGGTGAACAGCACGGGTCAGACGATCACCGTTACCGCCGACGCGGCCTCCGCCGCCGACACCGGCATCGCCACCGGAACGGTGTCGACAGACGGCTCGGTTGAGGTCAATCAGGTCAAGACGGTCGACCAATTGGTCTCGGAAATCAACGGTAGCTCGGTGCTTTCCGGACAAGTGAAGGCCTCGAACGTCAGCGGCCAGCTGAAGCTGGAGAACCTGACAAATACTGACTTCACGCTGACGGGTGCCTCGGCTACCGCCATCACCGGCGCCACTGCCAACACCACGACCCTTGCCGGCGGCGTCGGCGCGGCGCTAAGCAGCGTCCGCCAGAGCCTGTTGACGCAATTCAACAGCCTGCTGACGCAGCTCGACCAGGCGGCCACCGACTCCGGCTACAACGGCATCAACCTGCTCAACGGCGACTCGCTCAAGCTCGATTTCAACGCAGACGGCTCGAGCTCCATCACCGTGCAGGCCAAGGACGCCAACGGCAATGCGTTCACCGTCAACAGCACCAATCTTGGACTGTCGACGGGGACGAGCGGCCAGTTCGCGAGCAACAGTCAGCTCGACACCCTGAGCACGTCCCTGAGCGATGCGCTCACCACGCTTCGCACCCAGGCCTCCTCGCTCGGCTCGCAGCTGTCGGTGGTGCAGACCCGTCAGGACTTCACCAAGAACATGATCAACACGCTGAAGACCGGCTCGGACAATCTGGTGCTCGCCGATACCAACGAGGAAAGCGCCAACCTGTTGTCCTTGCAGACCCGCCAGCAGCTCTCGATCACCGCGCTGTCGCTGTCTTCGCAGGCCAACCAGGCGGTGCTCCGTCTGTTCGGCTAATCGCCAGCAAGACACCGAAGACGAAACGGCGGGGCATTGCCCCGCCGTTTTGCTTTTGGGCTGCCTTGCCGCCGGCCCCTATTAACCAAGACTTAATCATGCGGGGCGCAACGATGCTCCCTGGGAGCAAAGCATGGCGCTAAAGGTCGAGCTCAAGCCCGGCGAACGAATTCTCATCGGCGAGTGCGTGCTCACCAACGGCAAGCAGCGCACACGCTTCCTGATCGAGGGCAAGACGCCGATCCTGCGCGAGAAGGACATCTTGACGGCGCGGCAGGCCGACAGCCCCGCCAAACGCATCTACCTGGCGGTGCTCTTGATGTACACTTCGCGCGACGCGCGCGCGCATCACAGCACGTATTTCGCACTGGTGCGCGATTTAGTCCGCGCCGTGCCGAGCGCGTGGCCGCTAATCGAAACTATCAATAATCATATCTTAACGGGGGACATGTATAAGGCGTTGAAAGAAGCCAAGAAATTAATCACATACGAGCAGGAGCTCCTGGGAAATGAAGAATGCCGCACAGGTTTACGGAAGCGTAGCAAGGCAGATCTCCAATCCGCGTGAATTGGAAGCCAATCTCTTGTTGGATGCGGCATCTCGCCTGCAAGCGGTGAAGGATACCTGGAATGGAAAGGGCGAAAATCTCGACATCGCGCTCTACTACAATCGCCGGCTCTGGACGTTTTTCCTGACGTCGGTCGCCAACAACGAAAATCCGCTGGCCGCCGAAGTTCGCCAGAACGTCGCCAACCTCGGGCTGTTCGTGTGCAAGCACACCATGAACATCCTGGCCGATCCACGGCCGGAAAGCCTCGGCTCGCTGATCAACATCAATCGCGAATTGGCGGCGGGATTGCTTGGCCGCGCCGCCTGATCGGCGCGCGACGACATTCAACGACAGAGACCGCGGCAGCGCCGCGGTCTTTTTCATTGCGGGGAGGGCGTACCTGGGGAAGCGCGTTAGCCGCTCACGGGCGCCAGATAATTGACCAGACTGAGCTGCGCGAGCCGCGCCGTCGTTGACAGCGATGCTGACAGGCTGGTCTGCAGCGAGAGGATTTGCGCTCCGACCTCGTTCTGGTCGACCCTTTCGATCGATTGCAGCATGTCGGTCAGCGTATTGGACGTCTGCTTGTGCCGATTTTGCACCGACTGCATGGTGGTTTGCGCGCTGGCGAGGCTGGTTTCGATATCGGTGATATTTTGAACGCCAGCGGGAACGGCCAGCGCCGTATTGACGCTCTGGCTGAGCGAGGCGTATTCCGCGGCCGCGTTGGGGTCGCTCGGCAAGTAGGTCGTCGCCGCCAGCGCCGCGACATTTTGGACGATCCAGCGAATGCCCTGTTCGTTGGCCCGCGTTCCGTAGGACACGGTCGTGGTCGGATCGACGCGCGCCGTCGCGGTCGATCTTGCGGTGCCGGCGCCGTTTTCGCCGGTGTACCAGATCACCGTGTCGGCGGCGGTGCCTGCCACTAGCGCCGTACTCGTTGATGGCGCGCCGCTGACCCGCTGCGGCGGATCGCCGAAAAAATCATTGGCCGCCGCCATCGTGGAGGCAGTCGGAAGCGCGGTGCTCGCAATCTTGGTGACGCCCGTGGTCAAGGCGGCCTGAAGATTTGCCGCGGTTAGCGCCGTCGTCGCATCGATAGCGAACTGATTGGGGCCCGAAGGCGTCGTGGCCGCCTGAAGCGTCAGCGTCTGGCTCGATCCATCGGGCAGGGTGAAGGTATAGGTAATCGTGTCGCCGTCGCTTGGATTGCCACCGGAAAGATCGGCCGAAATAGTGTTCAGCGCGCCCGTTGGGCCGGTCACCGCCGCGTTGGTGAGCTGCGAATTGACCGCCGCGAGCTTCATGCCGAACGGGGAGCCGGCAACGTCCTCGTTGATCGAAACGGTCGACCCGACGAGCGGCGGAATATCCAGGCGGCCAAGCGGGGTCGTGCCCAGATCGGCCTGATTGCGCTCGTCGATGACCTGCTTGAGACCGGCCTGCGCGCCATTGCCGTTGAGAATATGATCGAGCGTATCGGTCGAAGGCTGATCGACCCCGCTGCCCGAGAACAGATAGCCGCTGGTGCCCTGCGTATTGAGCAGGTCCAAAATCTGTCCAAGCTGGTCTAGCGCGGTCTTTTGCGTCGTGGTCTGGCCGGTGCCGTCGATATCGAAGGTCGGCTGGCCGACGATCAGCGCTTTGGTCGCGCTGCTGAGACTGGCTATTTGCTGCAGCGCCGTTTGCTGCAGGCTGATATTCGTTCCGACCGTCGAAATCGTGTCGTCGTAGCTGCCGATGGCGGACAGTTGCGCGCTCAGCGCCATGGCAATGCCGCTCTGCGGGCCGAGGCCGGAATAGGTATCGGCTTTCTGGCCGGTGCCGAGCTGGCGCGACAGGTCGCTGAGCTGTTTGTTGATGTCCAGCGCAGACTGGATGAGCGGCGCAATGTTTGACGAAACGCCCGATACGGTCATGACATGCCTCACATCTGCATCAGCGCATCTAGCATCGCCTTCACGGTCGACATCACGCGCGCATTGGCGCTGTAGCTGTTTTGCAGCGTAAGCAGGTTGCCCATTTCGGTGTCGATATTGACCGCGGATTTCGCATTGAAGCGCGTCTGCAGCGCGTTGACGACGACGTCCTGACCCGCCTGCAGGTTGCTGGCCGCGTTGGCCGCGATGCTCTGCGTGCTGACGACCTGGCTCATATAGGCGAGCAGGGTTCCTTGGTAGGGGCTGTTCGCGCTCCCGATCCCGGTCGCCGGGGAGAATTCGAGCGGGGTGGCGGCAAGCTGGCTGTAGATGAAATTCGGCCGGGTCGCGTCGCCGGCCGGGTTTGCCGGCGACGCATAGGTGACGAGGTTCGACGGACTGGCGACAAGAGCGGAATTGACAGCGATCCGCCCCGCATAGCCCAGGCTCTCCGGACCGGTACCCGTCATCGCGCCCGTGTACGGCGCTATCCCGTCCACAAAAAACGGCAGCGCGCCGGAGCCACCGGTCAATGTTGTCGCCGTCGCCGTGACCGAGGCGCTGTTGACGGTGATGGCGGGCGCTCCCGAATCGAGAATATCGAGTTGCGTGCCCGCCGGATTGGTGAAGTTCAGCCCGCTCCCGGCGAGCGCGGTATTGAGCGCGGCCGCGACCGCCGCGGCGCCGCCCGCAAAGGACACGCCGACCACGGTATCGTTGGGATCCGGTGTCACCGAATTCGACAGCGGCAGCGCGGCCGGATCGTCGACCCGCATGATCGTGACGTTGTGCTGGACGCTGGCGCCGTCGGTGTAAGTGACCTGGATGGTGTTGCCGTCCGATATGCCGCCGATGTCGACGTTGAAGCCGTTTTTGCCCGCCACCGTCGTCGCGGTGCCGGCCGTGCTGGTGTCGGACAGCGCCTTCGACATTTGGGCGGCAAACTC
>Ga0316624_10001153_pt1 | contig 10151 bp, 10 predicted proteins | sample OWC_Aug_N3_C1_D5_FD_207657 | JGI IMG/M metagenome (GOLD analysis project Ga0316624, IMG submission 207657) | Wetland soil microbial communities from Old Woman Creek delta, Ohio, United States - OWC_Aug_N3_C1_D5_A | ecosystem: Environmental > Terrestrial > Soil > Wetlands | place: USA: Ohio...
GCCGCCCTTTCGCCTGGGCGGGCGGGCGAGGGGGCCTGGCCGCGGCGCAGAGAATTCAGAAACGCCCCCTCATCCCGACCTTCTCCCCGCAAGCGGGGAGAAGGCGAAGATTACGCCATCGCCTTCTTCAGGTTCTCGTCCACCTTGTCGAGGAAGCCGGTGGTGGACAGCCATTTCTGGTCGGCGCCGACGAGCAGCGCGAGATCCTTGGTCATGAAGCCGGCCTCGACGGTGTCGACGCAGACCTTCTCCAGCGTCTGCGCGAACTTCGCCAACGCGGCGTTGTTGTCGAGCTTGGCGCGGTGGGCGAGCCCGCGCGTCCAGGCGAAGATCGAGGCGACCGAATTGGTCGAGGTCTGCTCGCCCTTCTGGTGCTGGCGGTAGTGGCGCGTCACCGTGCCGTGCGCCGCCTCCGACTCGACGATCTTGCCGTCCGGCGTCATCAGCACCGAGGTCATCAGCCCGAGCGAGCCGAAGCCCTGCGCCACGATGTCGGACTGCACGTCGCCGTCGTAGTTCTTGCAGGCCCAGACATAGCCGCCCGACCATTTCATCGCCGCCGCCACCATGTCGTCGATCAGCCGGTGCTCGTAGGTCAGCTTCTTGGCGGCGAACTTGTCCTTGAACTGGCTGTCGAACACTTCCTGGAAGATATCCTTGAAGCGGCCGTCATAGACCTTCAGAATCGTGTTCTTGGTCGAGAGGTAGACCGGATAGCTGCGCGCCAGGCCGTAATTGAACGAGGCCATGGCGAAATCGCGGATCGAGTCGTCGAGATTGTACATCGACAGCGCGACGCCCGCGCCGGGGAACTCGAACACTTCGTGCTCGACCTTCTTGCCGTCGGGCGTGACGTAGGAGAGCGTCAGCTTGGCCTTGGCCGGCACGCGGATATCGGTCGCGCGGTACTGGTCGCCATAGGCGTGGCGGCCGATCACGATCGGCTGCGTCCAGCCCGGCACCAGCCGCGGCACGTTCTTGCAGATGATCGGCTCGCGGAAGATCACGCCGCCGATGATGTTGCGGATGGTGCCGTTGGGCGAGCGCCACATTTTCTTCAGGTTGAATTCCTTCACCCGCGCCTCGTCGGGCGTGATGGTGGCGCATTTCACTGCGACGCCGACCTTCTTGGTCATCTCGGCGGCGTCGATGGTGATCTGGTCGTTGGTCTCGTCGCGCTTCTCTATGCCGAGGTCGTAATAGAGCAAGTTGATGTCGAGATAGGGATGGATCAGCTTGTCCTTGATCAGCTGCCAGATGATGCGGGTCATCTCGTCGCCGTCCATTTCGACGACGGGGTTGGCCACCTTGATCTTCGCCATTGCGGGTAAAGCCTTTTGAAGGTTGCGCGGACGGGAGGGATCGGCTGCCGGCGGGCGTGCCTATAGCACCCCGATCTGGACGGCGGAAGTCGTGAAATTTGCGCATTCTTTCCCGCCGCTTGCGGGGCGGCTATAGGCTAAGCGCAAGGGAGGACCGCATGCCGGGCGCCGGCACCGACAAGACCAAGCGCTGGATCGAGACGCCGGCGCCCGTCGTCGTGCTGGTCGAGCCGCAGCTCGGCGAGAACATTGGCGCGGCGGCGCGCGTGATGGCGAATTTCGGGCTGTCCCGCCTGCGGCTGGTCAAGCCCCTGCAAGGCTGGCCGAACGAAAAGGCGCGCGTGATGGCCTCGGGCGCCGACCGCGTACTCAATGCCGCCGTGCTCTACGACAGCCTGCCAGCCGCGATCGCCGACTGCAGCTTCGTGCTCGCCACCACCGCGCGCGCCCACGACCAGGCAAAACCCGTGCTCGGGGCCGATGCGGCCGCCGCCGAATTGGCGCCGCGCGTCGCGGCCGGCGAAACCGTTGCGCTGGTGTTCGGGCGCGAACGCATCGGGCTGGAGAACCACGAGGTCGCGCTCGCCGACCGCATCGTCACCTTGCCGGTCAACCCGGCTTTCGCCTCGCTCAACATCGCCCAGGCCGTGGCGGTCGTGGCCTATGAATGGTTCAAATGCGCGGGCGGCGGTGAGCTGCCGTTCACCATGCCGGAGAAATCGCCGCCGGCGCCCAAGCAGCAGTTCGACGCCTTCTTCAACGATCTGGAGCGCGAGCTCGACAAAGTCGAGTTCTTCCGGCCCGAGGAGAAGCGCGGCACCATGCGCGTCAACCTGCGCAATATATTCACGCGCATGGCGCCGTCGCAGCAGGACATCCGCACGCTGCACGGCGTGTTCATGGCGATCGCGCAGGGGCGCAAAGGTCCGGCGCGCGGCGGCGTGCTCGAGCCGCAAGAGGCGCAGCGCTTGCGCGACCTGATCGCCGAGCACGCCGCCGGCCAGGTGCCAGGCGAGCGCGGTCCGGTGCGCGGGCTGGCGCGGCTCTTGCGCCGCAATCCGACCGAGGCGGAACGCATCCTGTGGCAGGCGCTGGTCAGCGATAAGCGCTTCGCCGGCCGCGGCTTCAAGCGCCAGGTGCCGGTCGGTCCGCACATCACCGACTTCGTCTCGTTCCCGCTGAAATGTGTCATCGACCTGGTGCCGGTGGAAAAAAGCGCGGAAGCAGCGCGCAACCGTGCTGAGCGCAGGGCATATTTGGAGGAGCGCGGCTACCGGGTAGTGGAGGTGAGGGCGGAGGAAGTAGGACAAAACGTCGGCGACGTTCTTGGCCAGCTCGCGGCCGACATTAAACCCGACTCGCCGTGATTGGCCCGCTGGGACCACTGCGAACGACTTGCAATTTTTTATAATTATCGTGATTTCCGAGATTTCGGCATTGCTCTAGATCAAGGAAATGCCGCGCCGGTTCCACTATCTAAAATCTAAAGGAGCCGTGCCATGCAGATGTTCAATACACCGCAACGCTATGGCGGGGTCGTGCAATTTCTCCATTGGGCGACGGCGCTTTTGGTGATCGTTGCCTGGGTGCTCGGGACCTTCGGCGACGATCTGCCAAAGGGCGCAGCGCGCAGTGCCGGCTTGTTCGTCCATATCTCGGCCGGCTTGGCAGTGCTTGCAATCGTTGCGGCGCGCTTTCTGTGGCGCATCGTCGATCCGCCACCGCCGCCGGTCGCGACGCCGTTCGGCGCATGGCTTGACCGCGCGGGCCGCTTCGCCCATCTCACGCTCTACGTGTTGCTGATTGCCGTTCCGGTCGTGGGAATCGTGACGCAATTCGCCCGCGGGCAGCCGCTGCCGCTGTTCGGCCTGGGTGAGATCGCTTCGCCTTGGCCGGCCGATCGTGCCTTCGCGCATTCGGTCAAAGAGCTGCACGAGCTGTTAGCCAATGTGCTGGTCGCCATCGCCGGCGTACACGCCGGCGCCGCGCTGGTTCACCACTGGCTGCTGCATGACCGCACCCTCAAGCGGATGCTGCCCGGCGCCGTTCGGTAAGCGGTTTAGGCCTTCAATGCCTTCAGCATCGCCGCCGCGCTCTCGCGCAGCATGCCGAGGTCGCTGCCGATGGTGATGAAGCGGAAGCCGCGCTTGGCCATCGCCAGCGCGCGCTCGGCGTCGCGGCAATAGATGCCGGGGATCTTGCCGGCCTTCTTGGCGGCCGCGCAGATCTGGTCAATCGCGCGCTCGACCTCGGGCGCCTGCACGTCCTGCGCGCGGCCGGCGGTGAGCGAGGTCGAGAGATCGTAGGGCCCGACGAACAGCGCGTCGATGCCGGCGGTGCCGGCGATTTCCTCGACATTGTTGAGCGCGGCCGGCGTCTCGATCATCGCCAACGTCAGCGTCTGCTCATTGGCCGCGCGCAAATAATCGGTGGCGGCGGCGGCGCCCTGCAGCATCATGGCGCGCTGCGGGCCCCAGCTGCGCTCGCCGGCCGGCGGATATTTGGCGACGGAGGCGAAGCGACGTGCGTCGGAGCCGTCGTTGATCATGGGCGCGATAATCGCCTCGGCGCCGAAATCGAGCGCGCGGCTCACCATGGCAAAGTCGTTGAGCGGCACGCGCACCACCGATGCACTGCCGGCATGATGCAGCGCGCCGACGCCGGCGATCAGCGTGGCGGTGTCCCACAACCCGTGCTGGCCATCGAGCACGACCGCGCCGAAGCCTTCGCGCGCGACGGTTTCAGCCGCGAGCGGGGAAGCGAGCGTGCACCAGGCGGAAAAGACGGTTTCGCCGGCGCGCAGGCGGCGGGCAAGCGAGAAGCCGGCCACGTCAGCCGCTCTTTTGGATTTGCTCGAGCGCCTGTGTCAGCAATTCGGTCATCCGCGTGCGAACCTGCTGCTCGGTGACGCCCTTGGGGCCAAGGTCCTTCATGACCCGGTGCACGACGTCGTGGTCGCCCGGCTCCTCGAAGTCGGCCATCACGATCTCCTTGGCGTAGGCGTCCGCCTCGGCGTCGGTTTTGCCGAGCAATCCGGCGGCCCAAAGGCCCAGCAGCTTGTTGCGGCGGGCCATCGCCTTGAAACGCAGTTCTTCGTCGTGCGCGAACTTCTTCTCGAAGCCTTCCTCGCGCTTGTCGAACGTCGTCGCCATGCCCGCCCTCGATTCTTGCAACCGGCCGGTCGCGTACACACATGAACTGCTGCGCCTTGCATATCGCCGCGGCAGCGTCAAGGCAACATCCGGTCGGCCTATTGCGGCGAAATTGCGAAGTGGAAAACGTGAGCATACCTCGATTGTGCTGCCCGGATTGATCGGCTAGGTTGACCTCGTGCCCGGACCGTTCCATGTGAAGTAGCGGTCCCGCCGCGGATCTCGAATTTTCTAACAGGAGCCACGGCAAACCCGATGGACTTTCACAAACCACGGTACACGCCAATGAGCCGCCGTCGCCGTATTTACGAAGGCAAGGCGAAGGTCCTCTATGAAGGCCCGGAGCCGGGAACGCTGATCCAGCATTTCAAGGACGATGCGACCGCCTTCAACGCCAAGAAGCACGAGGTGATCGAAGGCAAGGGCGTCCTCAACAACCGGATCTCCGAATACGTATTCCAGCACCTCAACGATATCGGGGTTCCGACTCATTTCATCCGGCGGCTCAACATGCGCGAGCAGCTGATTCGCGAGGTGGAGATCATTCCGCTCGAGGTTGTGGTGCGCAACGTGGCGGCCGGCTCGCTGTCGCAGCGCCTCGGCATCGAGGAAGGCACCCAGCTGCCGCGCTCGATCATCGAGTTCTACTACAAGAACGACGCGCTTAACGATCCCATGGTCTCGGAAGAGCACATCACCGCCTTCGGCTGGGCGTCGCCGCAGGAGATCGATGACATCATGGCGCTGGCCATCAGGGTCAACGACTTCCTGTCCGGCCTGTTCCTCGGCGTCGGCATCCGCCTGGTCGACTTCAAGATGGAGACCGGCAGGCTGTGGGAGAACGACGTAATGCGCATCGTCGTGGCCGACGAGATCAGCCCCGATTCGTGCCGGCTGTGGGACATCAAGTCGAACGAGAAGCTCGACAAGGACCGCTTCCGCCGCGACCTCGGCGGGCTGGTGGAGGCCTATACCGAAGTCGCCAAGCGCCTCGGCATCATGAGCGAGGGCGAGCGCCCGCAGGGCTCGGGGCCGGTGCTGGTCAAGAGCTAGGCATTTCGCCGCGGTTCGGTCTTTTTGGCCGTGAATTACCCGATGCCCGGTCTTGTGCCGGGCATCGGCGTCTTTACTTTAGCCGTGGAAAGGGCGGGTGACGTCCGCCACCGCCAGCGACTCGTGAGATAAGCCCCAAGATGAAAGCCCGCGTCACCGTTACCCTGAAGACCGGCATCCTCGACCCGCAAGGCAAGGCGATCGAGGGCGCGCTGCGCTCGCTCGGGGTCGAGGGCGTGACCGCCGTGCGCCAGGGCAAGGTGTTCGACATCGAGCTCGAAGGCGCCGACAAAGGCAAGGCCGAGGCGTTGCTCAAGCAGGCCGCCGACAAGCTGCTGGCGAACACCGTGATCGAGAACTACCGCGTGGAAGTGTTGGGATGAACTCCGCCGTCCTCGTCTTTCCCGGAATTAACCGCGAACGTGACATGGCGCGCACGCTGGCGCTCACCTCCGGCCGCCAGCCGACCATGGTCTGGCACGCCGAGCGTGAGCTGCCCGCCGGCACCGACCTGGTGGTGATCCCGGGCGGCTTCTCCTATGGCGACTATCTGCGCTGCGGCGCGATCGCCGCGCGCGCACCCATCATGGACGCGGTGCGCGCCTACGCGGCCAACGGCGGGCTGGTGCTCGGCGTCTGCAACGGCTTCCAGATCCTGTGCGAGGCCGGTCTGTTGCCCGGCGTGCTGATGCGCAACGAGAACCTGCGCTTCATCTGCCACGACGTTTTCCTGCGCGTCGAGCGCTCCGACACGCCGTTCACCCGCGGCTACAATGCCGGGCAGGTGATCCGCGTGCCGGTGGCGCATGGCGAGGGCAATTATATTGCCGATGGCGAGACCATCGCGCGGCTGGAGGGCGAGGGGCGGGTGATCTTCCGCTACTGCTCGCCCGACGGCATGGTCGATCCGAACTGGAACCACAACGGTGCCATCAACGCCATCGCCGGCATCGCCAGCGAGCGCGGCAACGTGCTCGGCATGATGCCGCATCCGGAAAACCACGTCGAAGCCGCGATCGGCTCGACCGACGGGCGCGGCTTGTTTGCGGGGCTCGCGGAGGCGCTGGCACGGGCGGCGTGAATGGCGTGATCCTCAATTCCACCCCCATCACCCCCGCGCTGGTCGCCGAGCACGGTCTCAAGCCGGATGAGTACGACCGCATCCTGAAGCTGATCGGCCGCGAGCCGACGCTGACCGAGCTCGGCATTTTCTCGGCCATGTGGAACGAGCACTGCTCGTACAAGTCCTCCAAGGTCCACCTGCGCAATCTGCCGACCAAGGGCCCGCACGTGATCCAGGGCCCGGGCGAGAATGCCGGCGTCATCGATATCGGCGATGGGCTCGCCTGCGTGTTTAAGATGGAGAGCCACAACCACCCGAGCTACATCGAGCCCTATCAAGGCGCCGCCACCGGGGTTGGCGGCATCCTGCGCGACGTGTTCACCATGGGGGCGCGGCCGATCGCCTGCCTCAACGCGCTCTCCTTCGGCGCGCCCGGCCACCCGAAGACGCGACATCTGGTTGCCGGCGTGGTGGCCGGCATCGGCGGCTACGGCAATTCCTTCGGCGTGCCGACCGTCGGCGGCTCGGTACGCTTCCATGCGCGCTATGACGGCAACTGCCTGGTCAATGCCATGGCGGTCGGCATCGCGAAGAAGGACAAGATTTTCTATTCGGCCGCCTCCGGTGTGGGCATGCCGATCGTCTATCTCGGCTCCAAGACCGGACGCGACGGCATCCACGGCGCCAGCATGGCCTCGGCCGAGTTCGGCGCGGATTCCGAAGAGAAGCGCCCGACCGTGCAGGTCGGCGATCCGTTCTCCGAAAAGCTTTTGCTCGAGGCCTGCCTGGAGATCATGGCCAAGGGGTGCGTGATCGCCATCCAGGACATGGGCGCGGCCGGCCTCACGTCATCGTCCACCGAGATGGGCGCCAAGGGCGATCTCGGCGTCACGCTCGATCTCGACCATGTGCCGTGCCGCGAGGAGGGCATGAGCGCCTACGAGATGATGCTGTCGGAGAGCCAGGAGCGCATGCTCATGGTGCTCAGGCCGGAGAAGGAGCAGGAGGCGGAGGCCGTCTTCCGCAAATGGGGGCTCGATTTCGCGGTGGTGGGCGAGACCACCGCCTCGAAGCGCTTCATCGTGCGCCACCGCGGCGAGACCATGGCCGACCTGCCGATCAAGGAGCTCGGCAGCGAGGCGCCGGTCTATCACCGGCCGTTCGTCACCCTAGCCAAGCCGCCGGCGATCGACGCGGACACCGTGCCGGCGCCGGAGAGCATCGCCGACGCGCTGGAGACGCTGATCGACACGCCCGACCTCTGCTCCAAGCGCTGGGTCTGGGAGCAATACGACCACATCATCGGCGGCAACACCGTGCAGCGCCCGGGCGGCGACGCCGCCGTGGTGCGCATCGAGAACGGGCCGAAGGCGCTCGCGCTCACCACCGACGTGACGCCGCGCTATTGCGAAGCCGATCCGTTCGAGGGCGGCAAGCAGGCGGTGGCCGAATGCTGGCGCAATCTCACCGCGGTCGGCTCAACGCCGCTCGCCGTCACCGACAACCTCAATTTCGGCAATCCGGAGCGGCCGAAGATCATGGGCCAGTTCGTCGGCTGCGTGCGCGGCATTGCCGAGGCCTGCAAGGCACTTACCTTTCCGGTCGTCTCCGGCAACGTGTCGCTCTACAACGAGACCAACGGCAAGGCGATCCTGCCGACGCCCTCGATCGGCGGCGTCGGGGTGCTCGACGATTTTGCCAAGTCCGCCACGCTCGCCTTCAAGCGCGCGGGCGAGACGATCTTGCTGATCGGCGAGACCGCCGGCTGGCTCGGGCAGTCGATTTACTTGCGCGATATTTGCGGGCGCGAGGAGGGTGCGCCGCCGCCGGTCGACCTGGTCGAGGAGCGCGAGAATGGCGACTTTGTGCGCGCGCTCATCCTCGACGGCACCGCCAGCGCCGCGCACGACCTGTCCGATGGCGGCCTGGCGGTGGCGCTCGCCGAGATGGCGATGGCCTCCGGCATCGGCGCTGCGCTTGAGCCGGCGCCGACCGACATCCCCGCACATGCCCACTGGTTCGGCGAAGACCAGGCGCGCTATCTCGTCACCGTGCCGGCGGATAAGGCGCCGGCCGTGCTCGCGCGCGCGCAAGCCGCCAGCGTGCCGGCGCTGCGCATCGGCGTCACCGGCGGCGAGGCCTTAGCTCTACCGGGCGAGCACCCGCTGCACATTGAAGCGTTGCGCCAGCGCTTCGAGCGCTGGCTGCCGGATTACATGGCGGGCGGGGTGTAGGCTTCCCCTAGAGCATATTCCGCTGATGTTGAATCGGCGCGCGAGGCAAACTCGGGGTATTCCCTCCCCCCTTGTGGGGGAGGGTTAGGGAGGGGGGTCGGCGAGACGACAATGCGCGGTGTTTCCAAACGACCCCACCCCCTCCCCACAAGGGGAGCACGCGGAGTTCGCGGCGCAAGCATGCCTCAACTCAATTGGAAACTGCTTCAGACTTTGCAATCATTCCAAAACGTGGATGGCCGGGACAAGCCCGGCCATGACGCCGAATATGCCTGAACGCACTAAAACTACTTTCGCCGCGCCCTTCGTCTCCTCCGTGATGCGGGTCGATCCGCAATGGATCGACTACAACGGCCATCTCAACATGGCCTATTACAATGTGCTGTTCGACCGCGCGGTGGACGAGGCTTATGAACTGCTCGGCATCGGGCTCGACTATCTCAAGCAGACCAAGCATTCGACCTTCACGGCCGAAGCGCATGTGCGCTATCTGCGCGAGCTGCACGAGAACGATCCGGTGCGGGTGACGTTCCAGCTGCTCGATTACGACGCCAAGCGCATCCATTATTTCGAGACGCTGCTGCACGCCGAGGAAGGCTGGGTCTCGGCCACCTCGGAGAACATGACGTTGCATGTCGACATGGCGGCCAAGAAAGTCGCGCCGTTCCCCGAGACTGTGCTGCGCACGCTGGCGGTGATGAAGGCCGCGCACGTGCATTTGCCCGTGCCGGACGGCGCCGGGCGCAGCATCAAGATGCCGGAAAAGCGCTAATCGATCCTCCCGCCCGAAAATCTTCGCCCCGGCACGGTGAGGAAATAGCCGACCGCCTGGCCGCCGTCGGCGCCGAGGACGCTGCCGGTGGTGTAGCGCGACTCGTCGCAGGCCAGGAACACGGCGGGCCCCGCGATATCCTCGCCCGAGCCGACGCGGCCCATGGGCACGCCCTTGCGGCGGCCCTCGTAGATTTCCGGATCGGCGTACATCGCCTCGGTGCCGGGCGTGCGGATGTAGCCGGGCGTGATCGCGTTGGCGCGGATGCCGTAGGGCGCCCATTCCATCGCCTGCAGCTTTGTCAGCATGATCAGGCCGGCCTTCACCACACTGTAGGCGCCCGCCCAGTTGTACGGGAACAGCCCCGCGATCGAGGCGATGTTGACGATAACGCCGGATTTCTGCGCGATCATGTGTTTCGCCGCGACCTGGCTCATCATGAACGCGCCCTTGAGGCCGATATTCATGGTGGTGTCCCAGGCCGCTTCCGGCAGCGCCTCGAGCTTGCCCGGCACAATCTTCATGGCGTTGTTCACCAAAATGTCGATACGGCCG
>Ga0316624_10001154_pt1 | contig 10149 bp, 7 predicted proteins | sample OWC_Aug_N3_C1_D5_FD_207657 | JGI IMG/M metagenome (GOLD analysis project Ga0316624, IMG submission 207657) | Wetland soil microbial communities from Old Woman Creek delta, Ohio, United States - OWC_Aug_N3_C1_D5_A | ecosystem: Environmental > Terrestrial > Soil > Wetlands | place: USA: Ohio...
CCTCCTCGTTGTTTTCATTCTCGTCATCAATTTTGGAATGAATTTCTCTCAGGTCTATACGATGGAACTGGCTGGCCAGAGGATGATGCATGACCTTAGAATGAAAGTGTTCTCCCATCTCCAGGACCTCCCAATTTCGTTTTTCGATAGAAATCCGGTGGGAAGATTGGTGACCCGGTTGACGAATGACATCCAGAATGTCCACGAAATGTTTACCTCTGTCCTCATCAACCTTTTGAAAGACGTTCTTCTGGTGGTCGGGATCATCCTCCTCCTGCTTCACCTCAACCGGGAACTTGCCTTGGTCTCTTTTTCCGTCATCCCCCTGATCTTAGCCACCGCCCTGTTCTTCAGCCGGCGGGCCAGAGATGTGTTTCGAGAGATCCGTTTGAGGATTGCCCAAATGAATTCTTTTTTCAATGAAAATTTCTCGGGCATCAAAGTGGTTCAACTCTTTCGAAGGGAGAAAGAAAACAGCCGGCGATTTGAACAGATTAACGAGAAATATTATTTGGCAAACATGAAACAGATCTCCATTTATGCTTTTTTTGTACCTCTTGTTGAAATCCTGAGTTCAGGAGCCATCGGCCTTCTCTTATGGTACGGGGGGGGAAAGGTGATTCAAGAGGTCATCACGCTTGGAGTTTTGGTGGCGTTTCTTTCCTATATCCGGATGTTCTTCCAGCCCATCCGGGATCTCTCCGAAAAATATAATATCCTGCAATCGGCGATGGCTTCTCTCGAAAGGATCTTTTCATTGCTCGACGAAGATCAGAAGGTTTTGAAGTCGGTACGACTCGAGACCGAGCTACTCTCTCCCCAGAAAGAAGAGATCCGAGGGAACGTCGAGTTTCACCATGTCTCCTTCTCCTACAATGGGGAAGATAAGGTCTTGAAGGATGTTTCTTTCTCAGTCCGTGAGGGTGAAACCGTGGCCATTGTCGGTGCCACTGGAGCTGGGAAAACCTCCTTGCTGCACCTGCTCGAGCGATTCTATGAAGTGGGGGACGGGGCTATCCTGATCGATGGGATTGATATTCGAGAGAGGGATATCACTCAACTCCGGTCTCAGATCGGGCTGGTGATGCAAGATACCTTTCTTTTTGCCGGAGACATCGAGGAGAATATTCGATTGGGGGACCGGAAGATCGATGAAACAAAGGTGAAAGAAGTAGCACAAGTGGTGAATGCAGAGAAGTTTATCCGACGGTTACCCGAAGGGTATCGTACCAAGACGGGAGAAGGGGGGCAGGCACTCTCTGCCGGGGAGAGGCAGTTATTAGCCTTTGCAAGGGCTTTGTCCATCAATCCGAAGATCCTGGTCCTCGACGAAGCGACTTCGCATGTCGATCCTGAAACGGAACGGTTCATTCAAGAAGGACTGGCGCGATTGCTCAAGGGAAGAACAGCGATTGTCATTGCTCACCGGCTTTCAACGATCCAGCATGCTGATCGAATCGTCGTTCTCCATAAAGGAAGGGTTCGGGAAACCGGAACCCATACCGAATTGATGGCCCAAAAGGGCATTTATTTCAGACTTTATCAACTTCAATACGGCTCGCCATAAATTGAAGGTCCCCGGCCACCCCGTCAGGACGGGAAGGCAGGCCGGGGCTTCCTGGGCACGCAGTGGCGAGCAGGATGCAAGCAAAGGAAACTTCCTTCATATTGTGCCCTTCATGCTTGCCAGCTCCGGTCCCGACCGAGGGCAGGGCAGGCTGCCCCCCGCCTATCCAGCTTCGGGAGCTTGCGGGCACTTGCCGGCCAGTTCGGAGGTCAGAATTAGGAGTCGGAGCATTCTTATGGATGTCACCGATCTCTGAGCGAATCACTCCGAACCCATCAATCTTAATCGAAAATTAAGATTAGCGAGGGTTGACAAAAGAGGATAGCTGTCCTATATAGGGAAGGAGGTTTTATGGAAGAGAAGGATGTCGATGCTCCTCAAATCGATCAGGAAGAGGAAAAGAAACGGGAGATCGATCTCAATATCCTCTTCCCTGAGAAAGGCTATGATTTAAATCGCCTTTTCCCCGATGAAGGAACCAAGAAACTCCTTTACGATTTGAGGCGAAATAAACGAGACATTGATCGTTTTATAAAAAGTCTTCATGTTGAGGAGGAATAGATGAAGTGTCCTCATTGTGGTGAGACACTGGCTTCCGTCGTCTGCCCGGATTGCGGAGGAGAGACGCCCGAAGGAAGCCTTTATTGCTGTCGGTGTGGAAAACCCACAAAGATAGAAAAGGCGGAGACCGATTTCTCCGAACGGATCCCGTGCCGTGATGGAAACTGCATTGGTACCATCAATGAAAAGGGAGTTTGTAATGTTTGTGGAAATTCGTATATTGGAGGGGCGGTTTAATAAGCTTTTTCCCTTTTTTCTGCGGGAGGGGTAAACCTGGCATCCTTTATGTATGTTGTTCTGCGTCTAATTCTAATGGGACTGACAGTTTAGGCCGTATTGACAATTGAAACGACGATGATTATCTTAGTTCAATAGGTAACTGATTAATTTTAAAGGAGGACAGGATGATATTTCTGCCAAGGGGGGGAGCTGACCGAGACGAGAAGGCAAAAGACGACAAGGTCGTTATCCCTGATGAGCTCCCGATTCTCCCTCTAAGGGGTACTGTGCTTTATCCTGACTTAATATTGCCCATCATGGTGGGCAGAAAGAAGTCAGTAAAATTAATCGATGATGCAATGGATTCTGACCGAATTATCGGGGTGATCACTCAGAAGAGGTCCGAAATTGAAGATCCGAAAGAGACTGATCTTTATTCGGTGGGCGTCGCCGCGTTAATTTTGAGGATGATTCGGGAACTGGATGGAAGCCAGCGAGTCATTGTCCAGGGGGTCTCCAGGATCAAGATTAAAGAATATATCCAGCGAGAACCCTATTATAGGGCGAGGAGTGAAGTGATCGATGACGGACTGGTACAAGGAGTAGAAATCGATGCTCTCATTATGAATTTGAAGAACCTCTTCCAAAGGGCTGTGGAATTGGCTCCTTACCTCACAAGTGAGTTGGGAACGATGGTTTCTAATATTAAGTCTCCCTCCATTCTTGCCGACTTGATTGCCTCGAATTTGAACATTTCGACGACTGAGAAACAGGGAATCTTGGAAACATTCGACATTCGAGAACGGTTGACTAAGGTTCATCTCTTCCTCAACAAAGAGGTTCAGGTATTGGAACTGGGTAATAAGATCCAATCGCAGGTCAAGGAGGATATGGATCGAACCCAAAGGGAATATTATCTCCGGGAGCAATTAAAGGCGATCAAAAAAGAGTTGGGAGAGTTGGATGAACATTCAACAGAGATCAAAGAACTTAAAGAGAAGATTAAAAAGGCCAAGATGCCAACCGAAGCCTTGACGGCCGCCGAAAAGGAGTTAGATCGCTTGGCCAAGATACCTCCTGCTTCGGCCGAGTATACGGTCGCCAGAACCTATTTAGATTGGTTGGCGGAACTCCCTTGGTCTGAAACCACAGAGGACAATCTGGATATCGACAATGCCCAAAAGACCCTGGACGAAGACCATTATGATTTAGAAAAGGTAAAAAAACGGATTTTAGAATACCTAGCAGTCAGGAAATTGAAGGCGGATATGAAAGGGCCGATCCTCTGTTTCGTCGGGCCTCCAGGGGTGGGGAAGACCTCACTTGGAAAGTCGATCGCTCGAACGATGGGACGTAAATTCATCCGAATCTCTTTAGGCGGAGTCCGGGATGAAGCCGAAATCCGAGGACATCGGAGGACCTATGTGGGTGCCCTACCTGGCCGGATCATTCAAGGGATCAAAAAAGCCGGATCGAATAACCCGATCTTCATGCTGGACGAAGTGGATAAGATCGGAATGGACTTTCGCGGAGACCCCTCTTCTGCACTGCTGGAGGTATTGGATCCGGAACAGAACTTCTCCTTCTCCGATCACTATATCGATGTTAATTTCGATCTCTCGAAGGTGATGTTCATCACCACCGCGAATGTGCTCGATACCATCCCTCCTCCCCTCAGGGACCGGATGGAGACCCTCGAGCTCCCGGGCTATAGCGAAGATCAGAAGATGATGATTGCTAAACAGTTTTTAATTCCCAAGCAGATCAGCGAGCACGGGTTGAGTTCAGAGTACATCGAATTTCAGGATGCGGCTCTTCAAACCATCATCAGTTCCTATACCCGAGAGGCAGGGGTCAGAAATTTGGAGAGGGAGATCGCAGCCATCTGTCGTGGGGTGGCCAAGGATGTGGCACGAGAGATAAAAGAGAAGGTGGTCATCGGTCCAGACAACTTGCACAAATTCTTGGGGCCGGTCAAATTCTTCCTCGAAGTGGCGGAACGGACCTCTAATCCGGGTGTGGCGACGGGTCTGGCCTGGACGCCCACAGGAGGGGACATCATCTTTGTGGAAGCGACGAAGATGAGAGGGGAGAAAGGGCTGACCTTGACCGGGCAATTGGGAGATGTGATGAAGGAGTCCGCCCAAGCCGCGTTAGCCTATGTTCGATCCAAATCGAAAGAACTCGGGATTGAAGAGGATTTCTTTGAAAAGAATGATATCCACATCCATGTGCCAGCGGGGGCCATTCCAAAGGATGGGCCTTCGGCTGGGGTGACGATGTTTGTGGCGTTGACCTCCCTTTTGACCAACAAGCCTGTTCGAAGTGATGTCGCCATGACTGGGGAGATCACTTTGAGGGGTCTGGTCCTCCCTGTGGGGGGAATTAAGGAGAAGGTCCTGGCAGGAATGCGGGCCGGGATTAAAACGATCATCCTACCGAAGAAGAACGAAAAAGACTTGGAGGAGATTCCTGAGCATATTCGAAATCAGATGAATTTCAAATATATTCAGAGGATGGATGAGGCCATCGAACTGGCGCTGAAACACGCAGAGCCACGAAGCGCAGAGCGAGAAATCGTTAGCCCTCCCGTGAGTTAAGAGCCTGAGATTTCACTTCCCTGTTGTGATGCCCGCCTGGAATCGTAATCATAATCCGGAGCGATTTCGTGGATTATCCCAAACTCAGAAACATAAATATCTTCCCAGTCCAGAGCTCCGGACAGACCGTGCTCTGCCTTCAGGATCCACAAAACCTCAGCGAAAAAGCCATCTTCTTGTCACTCCCTCTTTATTTCATTGTATCCCTTTTTGACGGTCAGCATTCGATCCTGGATATTCAGGCGGAATATATGAGGAAGTTTGGAGAATTCCTTTATACAGAAAAATTACAGGAGATCATCGGTCAGTTAGATGTTGCCCTCTTTCTTGAAGGGGAACGGTTTCAAGCGGCTTTAGGGCAGAAAGAGAAAGAGTTTAAGAAGGCTTCGTTTCGGGAAGCGGTTTTTGCCGGGAAGAGTTACGAAGCAGACCCCGGTCGATTAAGGACCCAAGTTGAGGGCTACTTTACGGGAGCAAACGGTCCTGGATCTCCTGGGGAGAAGAAGGGGAAGAATGGGTTGAAGGGAGTGATCATTCCCCACATTGATTTTCAGCGAGGTGGATTCTGTTATGCCTTCGGCCACCGAGAAATATGGGAGAGGAGTTCATCCGATTGTTTCATCATTTTTGGGACAGCCCATACTCCCATGGAGAATCCCTTCTGCCTAACCCGGAAGAACTTTGTCGGCCCTCTTGGTACTTTGAATGTGGACAAAGAATTGGTGGATGCGGTCCAGTTCCGTTGCCCTGATGACCTTTTCAAGGATGAAGGCGTTCAACGAAGCGAGCATTCCATTGAATTTCAGTGTGTCTTTCTGAGATACCTTTACCCAGAGCCCCATCCTTTGAAAATTGTCCCCATCCTGAGCGGTTCCTTTCACGAGGCGATTGACAAGGGGGTTTCACCGATGACACTCAAACCCATCCAGCAGTTCATCGATGCCTTGAAAGAGGCTGTTTCATCCCTTGGGAGAAAGGTTTGTTATATTGCCAGTGCAGATCTCGCCCATATGGGCCTTCAATTTGGGGATCGTGAAAGCGTCAATGAGTACGAACTCAAGGTTATAGCTCATGAGGACCAGGAAATGTTGGGATTTGTGGAGCGGATGGATGGCGAGGGGTTTTTCTCTTCTATTTTGAAGGAGGGAGATCGGAGGAGAATCTGCGGTCTTCCACCTATCTATTCAATGCTCAAGGTCCTCGAGGCGAACGGGGGGAGACTTCTCAAATACGACCAAGCATTTACTCCAGAAACCCAATCTGTTGTCACCTTCGCCAGCCTTGCCTTCTACTAAATGACGCAAAGGGCAAAGGGCATAACGCATAGGGAGTCAAAAAAAGGAAAAACATAACTCTATGCTGTTTGTGCCATGCGCTGACCGAGATCAAGAAGGTTTCTGTTTGATTCTATCGATGGCGGGGTAGAGTTCCGAAAGTTTCTTCTCTACTTCTTGAGGGAGTTCGACTTGCAGGTTAAGGATCTTCTCTCTGAGGAGGGCCAAGGCCCCCAATTTTTCACTGACTTCTTTCGGTGTCACACGACTTAGTCTTTTAGAAACCTCTTTTACCTCCTCGTTGAGGAACTCAACCAGTTTCAAAATCTCCGCAATCCTTTTTTGGGACATCTGAATTCCCCTCCTGTGATTCCATCACCATACCCGATTCGCGGGAAGAATTCAAGGATTTTGATCTTCTTATTCGTTCAACACATCCTCCTTCGCAAAATCGGAGAGACTGCGATCGTTTCCTTCTTCGAGCATTCTTATCCAGTTCCTCACACGATCCTTCCCGTAAGCTTTTTCCCATGCAACGACAATCTGGTCCACAGGAACATCCGTATAAAGTCCATGAAAATCGATATATTCCATAAACCTTTGATTTTGCAGATTATAGGCTTGGAAAAGAGAATCTTCACGACCGTTGAATTCAAGAGGAGGGACATAGTGCTTTCTGCAAAGGTCAATGTTGAAAGCAGGTGTGGCCTTTACCCATCTTCCCTCCAGATAAAGCTCCACAAAACCGTGGTAGACAAAAATGTCACTCCCCATGAACTTAATAAGCTGCTTTGTTGCAAGATGATTCCGGACATCGGCAAAACCAATACGGGAAGGAATGTTGCAGGCCCTTGCCAATGCACAAAGGAGAGAGGCCTTGGGCACGCAGAAACTTCTGCCGCGTTTGAGCACGTAGCTTGCGCGATAGTGTTCGGGAAGATAAAAAGGAGAATAAGGATCGTAAAGGATGTTGTCGCGTACAGCAAGATAAAGCTTCACGGCGATCTCAATCGGCTCTTTACTTGCACCTATACTCTTGATTGAATAGTCCCGAATGCTTTCATGATCACTGTCAATAATCGATGTTGGAGCCAAATAAGGCTGGTGTTCTTCTCTCATCTCCTTAGCCCATTGGGAAGTGTTTCAGAATCTTTCTGAAGAATGCAGAAAATGGAATGGTGGAATGTTGGGTTCATAGAATGACTAAAGTTTAAAATACCAAGATTGTCAATATTATAAGTCATTTTTTAAATTTTCCAATATTCCATTCTTCCATGCAAAAAACGGCAACACTATAAACGACCTGGAATGATGGCACCGAGGTGTAATCTCAGCCGGATATACAAAGATAGTCCGAGGGTCAATATCAGGAGGACAAGAAGCAGATAATCTCTTCCTCGCATTTTGGGATCATCATACATCGTACGTTTTGATTCGGGGCTGAAACCTTTTGACTCCAAGGCCATTGCCAAAAGATTGGTGTGGCGGATCGCGTAAATGAATAGAGGCACTGCTTGAGGGATAAATTTGCCCATACGGCTAAGGATGTTTCCCGACTCCAGGTCCAGTCCGCGTGATACCTGAGCTTGGATGATGGTCGCTCCGGCACCGGCGAAGGTTGGAACTAATCTTAAAGCAGTAGATAAGGCAAAAGCGATGGGGTAGGGGCAACCGGTTCGGATGAGGCCGTTGGTCAATTCCTCATTCCTGGTTGTTGAGAGGAAGATCAAGCCGGTGCCAATGAATGTTGCCAAGCGCAATCCCATGGCAATGCCGTAAAAAAGCGATTCTTGGCTCACCTCGAGCGGTCCCAAAGACCACAAAGGGGTTGGTCCTTTGACAAAAAAAGGCCACATCACCGTGCTGAAAATGAAGAGGAGGATGAGAATGTAGCGAAGCCGCCAGAAGTTTGACAAGGCTTTTGCTGAGATGGCGACGAGTGTGACGCCCAGGCTGATAGCAACCATATACAAAGGATGGTTAAAACACAAGCAGATGGAGAAGACAATCAGAGCACCGATCATTTTAGTCCGTGGGTCCAGACGATGTATCCAGGAGCCTCTGTCGAGATAAAGAAAAATGTTCATAGCAGTTTATTAGGGGGTTAATCTGTGGGTTAGGAAGCCAGTTTGGCACGAAGTCAAAGAGTGAGGGCTAAAAATAAAACCCGTTCACTTATTCCTTAACCTAAACTGACACCTCAACCTTGGCCTTAGCCTCAGCCCTTTAATTCTTTTACCATCTCCTGAACAGTGAGGGCCTCTGTGCCCAACCAATTGCTCAACCGCACAAGAGAGGGAGGATGTAATGAAGCTTCGGCTAGCCGGGCCTCATCAGCAAAGACTGCCCGGGTAGGTCCATCTAAGAGAAGACCTCCCTCTTTCATTACGATTGTGCGACTCGCGTATTCAGCGGCCACCCACATGGAATGGGTAATGATGATAATCGTATGTCCATATTGATTTAAGCGCTTCAGCATTCTCATCATGTTTTGTTGATGCCGATCATCCAGGCCCGTAGTCGGTTCGTCAAGAATGATCACTTGGGGTCGAACGGCCAGCACAGAAGCCACAGCCACCCGTTGTCGTTCACCTTTCGTCAAAGTAAACGGGACCTTCTCTTCATAACTTTGCAACTCCACTACTTCCAAGGCTTCGGCCACTCGCCTCTCAATCGTTTTGGGAGTTTCATTTTGCATCTTAAGTCCGAACCCTACCTCCTCAGCAACTGTCCTTGCAAAAATTTGGTGATCAGGATTCTGAAACACATATCCCACCCGTCGTGCTATTTCACATTGACGGTACTCGGTCGTGGGTTTGTTCTGCACCGACACACGGCCAGAGGTGGGCTTGAGAAGACCGTTGAAATGCTTGGCAAGCGTGGTTTTACCAGATCCATTTTGCCCCAAAATGGCAATGAATTCACCGTCCTGGATAGACAAATCAATATCTCGCAGTGCCTCAATAGAATATGTGGGATAGGCGTATCTTAGTTCCTCAGCCTTGAGAATGGGAGAGCCTTTGGGCTGGTCGGAAGAGACCGTATTGACCCTCAACTCACGGCGGTGAGTGAGGTGGTGCTTCTGAATAAGTTCAATCGCTGCCTCGATTGTCAAAGGATTTCCCGGCCAGTTCATAGAATGGAATAGCTCCACCATTGGCAGGGGTTTGATCCCACATGATTTCATCATCGTTATATCCAGAAGAATTTCTGAAGGCGGACCCTGTAAGATTACCTCGCCATCACGCATTAACCACACCTGATCTGCAGCGACGGCTGTTTCTGGCTCATGGTCCACGATGAGGAGCAGACGGCCTTCTTCTCGAATCGTATTGGCTACCGAAAGTACCTCCACACGGCCAAGAGGATCGAGGTCGGTGGTTGCTTCGTCCATTACAAGGACCCTGGGCTCTAATGCAAGGACTGAACCAATGGCCAGTCTCTGTTTCTGTCCCCCCGAAAGACTCGCTGGTTCACGATTGCGGAGTTTTTCTAAACGTACGAAGCTCAGATAGCGCTGAATACGGCGTTCGATCTCCTGGCGAGGGAGGCAGTGGTTTTCTGGCCCAAAGGCCATTTCCAATTCGACATTGGTGGAGAAGAGTTGTGCTTCAAAGTCCTGGAGGACCAGCCCGACCAGGCGCGACATCTCAGAGACTCGGTGCCGGGCGACTTCTTGCCCTTTTACCAAGACGCGGCCTTGATATGTCCCGCGGAAGAATCTGGGGACGAGGGCATTGAGAGTGCAGCACAGTGTGGACTTGCCCGCCCCTCCATGCCCCATCACCACGACAAAGGTTCCATCTTCAATCTGGGCCTGAATATTCTGCAGGGCCGATCGTTTGTTTCCCTGATAGGTGAACGTTAGGTTTTCAATCGAAATCGCTACACTCATACATAGGATTGCGGTGGACGGGTGAGGAAGCCC
>Ga0316624_10001155_pt1 | contig 10149 bp, 10 predicted proteins | sample OWC_Aug_N3_C1_D5_FD_207657 | JGI IMG/M metagenome (GOLD analysis project Ga0316624, IMG submission 207657) | Wetland soil microbial communities from Old Woman Creek delta, Ohio, United States - OWC_Aug_N3_C1_D5_A | ecosystem: Environmental > Terrestrial > Soil > Wetlands | place: USA: Ohio...
TCGCCCGACGCCCGCCGAAGAGCATCGCTGAAATCGGCACCCCTTTGGGGTCCTCCCACTCCGGCGCCATCACCGGGCACTGCCGCGCCGGCGCCGTGAAGCGCGAGTTCGGGTGCGCGGCCTTGCGACCGCCGCCGGGCGACCAGGGGCGGCGAAGCCAGTCCATCAGTTCGGGCGGCTCCCCGTCGGTCATCTGCTCCCACCAGACGTCGCCGCCGGGGGTCATGGCGCAGTTGGTGAAAATCGAGTTCCTCGTGAAGGTGAGCATGGCGTTGGCGTTCGAGCTCATGCTCGTGCCCGGGGCGACGCCGAAGAAGCCCGCCTCGGGATTGATCGCGTAGAGCCGGCCATCGGGGCCGAACTTCATCCACGAGATGTCGTCGCCGATGGTCTCCACCTTCCAGCCCGGCACCGTCGGGATGAGCATCGCCAGGTTGGTCTTGCCGCAGGCCGACGGGAAGGCGCCCGTCATGTAACGGGCCTCACCATCGGGGCTCGTCATCTTGAGGATGAGCATGTGCTCGGCCAGCCAGCCTTCGTCGCGCGCCTGGACCGACGCGATCCGGAGCGCGTGGCACTTCTTGCCGAGCAGGGCGTTGCCGCCGTACCCGGAGCCGAACGACCAGATCTCGCGTGTCTCGGGGAAGTGGCTGATGTACTTGTTCTGCGCGTTGCACGGCCAGGGGGAGTCCGGGGCGTTGTCCTCGAGGGGTGCGCCCACCGAGTGCAATCCCCTCACGAACTCGCCGTCCTCTCCGAGCACGTCGAGGACCTTCGTCCCCACGCGCGTCATGATGTGCATGTTGGCGACGACGTAAGGCGAGTCGGTGATCTCGACGCCGATCTTCGCGATGGGCGATCCGGTCGGCCCCATGCTGTAGGGGATCACGTACATCGTGCGCCCCTTCATCGAGCCGGTGAAGAGCCCGGTCAGGGTGCGCTTCATCTCGTCCGGGTCGGCCCAGTTGTTGGTGGGGCCCGCGTCCTCCTTACGCTTCGAGCAGATGAACGTGCGATCCTCGACGCGCGCGACGTCCGCCGGGTCGGAGCGGACGAAGAGGCTGTTCGGCCTCGCGGACTCGGCAAGCGCAATGGCGGTACCCGCCTGCACCATCAGTCGCTTCATCAACTGGTACTCGTCGGGCGACCCGTCGCACCAGTGGACCAGGTCGGGCCGGCACATGGCCGCCACCTCGTTCACCCACTCCACGAGCTTCCCGTGCCTGATCATCCAGACTCCTTTGCGGTGAAGACTTCGGGGATGCCGGGCTCCATCTTACCTCAACATCCCCCGCCCGGCGTCTCGACGACGAACTTCACCGTCTGGTCGCCGAACTCGATGACCACGTAGCGCTCGCGGCCGCGCCCCGCCCACTGGACGGCCCAGTAGAGCCTGCCGTCGACCCGGAACGCGCCGAGCGGCAGCATGTAGTCCACCGAGGCGAGCAGGCAGTCGGTCAGGGTGGTGCCGATGTTGGTGTGGCCGGCGGCCGTTCCCGTGAAGCGCGCGAATCCCTGCGTGAACGCAACGAGATCGCAACCGGCCGGGCTCTGCCCCTTGGATTGCGGGTATCGCCGGAGGCTCTCGAGATAGTAGAGGAAAGTCCCGGGCGTGAGCCACGGGGAACGGCAAAGCGTTTCCAGCTTGACGGGCGTGGAGGCCCGGGACTTGATCGTCCGCCTCCAGTCGCCGAACGACGGTACCGCGCGGGCCTCCGCTGCGTCGATGTCCCGCTGGAGCGCCTGCCGGATACTCTCGCGGAGCGGCGTCATTTCCGGCAGTGCCTCGTCAAGGACCTCGACCCGTTCGATTGCCAGATCCCCCGTGACAGCCAGGCCGTCCTTGGGATGGTGATGCAGGAAGGGCGGCGGGACCGGTTCCGATGCCTCGTAGTCGGTCTTGAGCCCGATGTTCGAGACACAGTGGGTGTCGAAGAGGACGGTGCCTGTCACGTGGATCGGCCTGGGCTTGCCGTGCAGGGGCCAGAGCGTCCACGTCGTGGACGGCCCCTCGCGGCCCCACCAGCGTTCGGGGACGTCACGGAGCGTGATCGGGATGTCCGCCTTGACAAGCGGGGTCGGCCATCGGTTCGACCAGTTTCCACCGCTGTAACTGCCGAACGGCACGATCACGCCGTCACGCCGCAGAACGGCCAGCGTGAACGCTTTCTCGTCCGCGCCGGCCCCGAGGCCGAATCCCGTGGCAACCGCGCCGAGTGACAATGCCAGCAAGAGCGCGCGTCGCATATGCAGGATCACCTGGAAGGTGAAGCCGTGACCAGCCTGTCACCTCAGGCCCGGCGACAGAGCGTCTCGCTCCGCGCTCCGCTCGCCAGGCGTGCAGCACGGGTAGCTCCGAAGATCCGGGCTGGCTCAGATCGCGCTTCGCGGGACGCTCTGTCGCAGGACCTGCGTGCGCGGGCGGCCCCAGTCGCCGGCCCCGAGTCCCCAGCCCCCGATTCCCGGCCCCCTACTGGCATCTGCCCCCCTGCGCGGTCAGCAGGGTGACCATGCCGGGCTCGGTCACGTCCAGCAAGGTGAAGCGCTCGTGCCCGAAACCTGAGAACTGCGCGATCCAGATGATCCGGCCGTTCTGCTTCAGCACACCGAGCGGGAACATGTAGTCCACCGAGCGCGCGTTGCAGTCGGTGATGGTCAGCCAGTAGGTGAGCCGAGGCTTCCCATCCGCACCCGCACGCAGGAACCCACCGACAAAGGTCTTCATGTTGCAGGTGGTCGGCGGATAGGTGGGATTGAGCGGCTTGTCGTACTGCTTGACCGCCTCGAAGTAGAAGATCGGATTGTCCCGAGCCGGGCCGGAGAAGCGGCAGAGGACCTCGAGCTTTGCCGGCGTCCGGGCACGCTGTTCGGGGGAAACCGGGGAAGCCCAGTTCCGGTTCTTGCCGATGGCGCTCTCCTCGGCGCTCAGGACGGGGGATTGGACTTGCTGAGCGATGGTGCCCCACTCCGGCTGCGCGCTGTTCAGGATCTCAATCGGCTCGATTGGCACGGGCCCGGAGACTGCCAGGCCGTCCTTGGGCTGATGCTGCTGGCTCGGGGGCGGGGGAGGGACCATCGGGAAGTAGTCCGTCCTGAGTCCCACGGTGCTCTGGCAATGCACCTTCAGCTGCACGGGCGCGAGGACCTTCAGCGGCCGGCTCCTGCCGTCGAGCGACCAGAAGGTCCAGGACGCCGGCATGCCGGCCCGCCCCCACCACTGCTTCGGCACATCGCGCGCCGAGATTGGGACCTCCACGTCGCGCCCGGGCTCGGGCCACGTGTCCGCCCAGCGCCGTCCGTCCCAGGCTGCGAAAGGAATCATGATCCCGTCGCGGCGAACCACGGCGAGCGTGAACGGCCCCTGGCCTTGGCCGGTCACCCGCGCGGGAGCGCCCGCGGCGAGCAGCGCGGCCAGCACCAGCGCCGATCGCGTCAAGATCCGCATCCCTGGCTCCGGGGGACGGGCTGGCTACTCGAAGACCTTCTCGAGACCCTGGTAGCGCACGTGCAGCGCGCCCACGGCCTTCTCGACCTCCGCCTGCTTGCGGGCCGTGCAGATGGCGGCCAGGTGCCTGGCTTCAGCGACCAGGCCCTCGGACGCCTTCTTGAAGGCATCGGTCCTCGACTGGAGGCGCGCGGGCAGGGTGGCCGCGGCGATCGCTTCCGCCTTGGTGACCAGATCCGGGCTCACGCTGCAGATCGCGTCCCACTGCCTTTCAGGCAGGTACCGGTGATAGACGACGTAGAGCACCTTGTGGAAGTCGTCCATCTCCTTCAGAACGGGACGCACGAGACGGACCAGCCCCTCGTACCTGGTGTGCAGCGCCTCGGCCGCCGTCAGCAGGGCCGCATCGTCCTTCCCTGCGGCGGCCTTGAGGTAGGCGTCGGAGGCGGCCCGGAGGTCGGCGACGCCCTTGGCCCACACCGCTTCCTTGTCCCTGAGAATGCCGGGGAGCCTGGCGGCGGAGACTTTCGCCGTTCCCGCCTGGACGTCCTTCGCCATCCCGCGGAGGGCAACGTAGTCCTTGTTGGGGTACGCGGTGTGCCACATCGGCATGATGACATCGTGGAACGCGTCGAGCTCGGGGACCGAACTCGACATCTCGCCCTGCGGCGTCCCCTGGGCGGGCAATCCGACGGCCGAGGCCACGATCAGTAAGAAAACAGGGAGCGCGACGGTTCGTTTCACAGCGGGACTCCTCGATACGAGTGTGGGGGCGCCGGCGACAAGCTTCGGGTGCCACGCCTCGGCCTCAGCCGGAGGCTCTGCTACGGCTACCGCTTCTCCTTGTCGGGATCCTCGGGGGCGTCCTTGCCGACCTCGTTCTTGAACCCGCGGATCGCCTGGCCCAGCCCGCGCCCGAGCCCGGCCAGCCGGCCGGCACCGAAGATCAGGATGATGATGACCAGGATGACGAGCAGCTCCGGCAGACCCAGCGACACGGCGGCCTCCTTGAAAAGTCTCCACACGATACCACACCTGCCCTTCGGCTCAGTTGCGTTGCCTGCGACCGTGCGCCGGACGCGCGCGCGGTTGGGCGACTCCGGCGAGCGTGGGGAGCTGGCAACCGAGCTCGGGGCTCAGAAAGGCGGAGACCGCGGGGCGCCGTTTGCGCATACACTATCGTGACCGCGGAAGGAGACTGTCTGTGGCGAAACCGTTCAATGTTCGCGTCGATCGCGGGCAGCCGAACGACGTGTCCGTGCTGGCCCTCGAGGGGTTCGTCGACGCCCATACCGCCCCGGAGTTCGAGCGGGCCATGCAGGCCGAAGTCGACGCGGGCCGGGTCCGGCTCGTCGTCAACTGCAGCGACCTGACCTACATCTCCTCGGCGGGCCTGGGCGTGTTCATGGGCTTCGTCGAGGAGGTCCGGGAGCGCGGAGGCGACATCAAAATCTGCGGCCTCATCCCGAAAGTGCAGCAGGTGTTCGAGCTGCTCGGCTTCCACAAGATCTACGAGCTCGTGGACGATTGCCCGGCCGCCGTCCGGCGTTTCACGGAGCGGCCCTCGAAGGAGGCCTGAGGTGACTTCGATTGAGCGGAAGTTCACGCTGCACGTGCCTTCCTCGACCGAGAACCTGGCGCTCATCCGCGAGTTCGTCACCGCGGTCGGCACGCAGGCCGGTTTCACCGACGACGAGGTGGCCAGGCTGGAACTGGCGGTCGATGAGGCCTGCACCAACGTCATCGAGCACGCCTACGGCCACGACATCACGAAGGAGGTCGTGGTGAGGGCGAACTTCGACAACGAGGAGCTCCGGATCGACGTCGTGGACACCGGACGCGGGTTCAACCCGCTGACGGTGCCGCAGCCTTCCCTCGAACAGCTCGTCGCCGAGCGCCGGTCGGGCGGCCTGGGCATGCAGGTCATCAAGCGGATCATGGACCAGGTGTCCTACGAGATGATCCCGGGCCAGAAGAACGAGCTGCACATGATCAAGCGGATCGGCCGATGACCTCGTCGCTGGGCGTGCTGCGCCTGCAGGCGCTGCTCGAGTCAGCCGAGCTGCTCCACGCCTCTCTCGAGCTGGACGACCTGCTCCGGCACCTGCTGCGGACCGTGATGGGCCGCCTGGTCGTCGGCCGCGCCCTCGTGGCCGTGGACATGGACGGCGCGCTTCGCCTGGCGCTCGTGCGAGGAGCGCCGGCCCTGAAAGCGGGCCGGCCCTTCGAGGAGGCGGAGGCGCGCTCGGCGGGCATGGAGCTGTTCTTTCCCATCGGGGAGCCAGATCGACCCGCGGGCTTTCTCGGCGTCAGCCGGCCGCCCTCCGGCGAACTCGAGGCGGAGGAGCAGGAGTTTCTTCGTGCGCTGCTCGGGATTGCCGCAGGCGGCATCGCCAACGCGAAAGCCCACGCGGAGGCGCAACGCCTGAACCGGCGCCTGGATCAGAAGGTGCAGGAGCTGAACACGCTGATCGAGTTCACCCAGGAGGCTGCCTCGGCGTTCGATCCCGACGAGGTGGCCCGGGTGCTCGCCCTGACGCTCGCGGGGCAGTGGGCGGTGAGCCGTTTTGCGCTGGGCGCCTGGAAGCGCGGCCACCCGCCGGTGCTCCGGCAGAAAGGGCTCAGCCTGCCTCCGTTCGAGGCCATGGAGGCGGAGCTTGCGGGCCTCTCCAGCCCCACGGCGGTGGGCGACCTGCCGGATGGGGCGCTGAAGCGGCAGCTCGCGCACCAGCAGGCGGCGCTGGTGTTTCCGTTGCGGTCGGGGGGCGTCACCGTCGGCCTCGCCGTGCTCGGGTCCCGGCCGGGCGATCTGGCCTACGGCGCGGCGGAGCGGGAGTTCGGTGCGGGCCTCATCGGCCAGGCCGTGATGGCGCTCGAGAACGCCTGGCTCGTCAGCGAGAAGCTCGAGCGGCAGCGGATCGAGAAGGAGCTGGCCCTGGCCGCGAGCATCCAGCAGGGACTGTTTCCCTCCGCGATGCCTTCGATCGACCAGCTGGAGGTTGCGGCGCGGAGCCGGCCGGCCAGGCACGTCGGCGGTGACTACTACGATGTCCTGCCCGTCGGCGCGGCGGCGCCGGGCTCGCCGCACCTGGTCTGCGTGGCGGACGTCTCTGGCAAGGGCCTCGCCTCGGCGCTGCTGATGAGCACGATGCAGGCCACGCTCCGGGCGCTCGTGGGCCGCGTGACCAGCCCGGGGGTGCTCGCCGCGTCAGCCAACGAGCTCCTGCACGCCACGACGCCCGGCAACAAATACGTGACCGCGATCCTGCTGGCCGTCGATCCCGCCACCGGGACGTGTGTCTGCACCAACGCCGGGCACAACCCCGGAATCGTCCTCCGTGCCGGCGGCAGCGTGGAATGGCTGCCTGCCACGGGCCTGGCCCTCGGGCTCTTTCCGGGCGCGGAGTACGGGGAGCAGCGCTTGTCGCTCAGGCCCGGCGACCTGGTTGCCTGCTACTCGGACGGCATCACCGAAGCGCAGGACCAGGGCGAGCGCGAGTTCGGCGTCGACCAGCTCGTGTCCTCGCTCGAAGCCCGATCGTCGCTGCCCTCTGAGGCGATCGTCGACGGCATCTTCGATGACGTCGATCGCTTCGTCGCCGGCGCGCCGCAGCATGACGATGTGACGCTGCTCATCCTCAGGCGACGCTGAGGAGGGCAGGGAGGGCAGGGAGCCCTACCCGAAGGGCCCTCAGCTTCAGGCCTGCGCTCGGGCGATCAGGAATTCCAGGTACCGGGACTTGACCTGGCGGCTGGCCAGGGCCCGCGACACGGGTGGAAGCCTCAGGATTGCGCCGAGGATGGCGGCCATGGCCCGGTGGTTCCAGAGGGCCTGGTTGTCGAAGATCAGGTTCTGCAGCTTGCCGCGCTCGATCGCCATCACCACGGCGCGGTGAGTGGAGTCGAGAGGCGTGATGACCCGTTCGGGCCGGCTCTTCAGGTGAATGCCGCCGTTCGGGCAGGCCCTCACGCAGACTCCGCATCCCAGACAGCGCTCGGGGTCCAGCTTGGCCTTCCGTCTCGGCTTCTGCGATGGATGGTTGGTCGAGACGAGCGCCATCGCCTCGACCGGGCACGCGTCGGTGCATTTCCCGCAACCATTGCACACCGACTCGTCGGTTTCGGGGATGAAGTTGGTGGTGTGGACCGGGTGCAGGAACGAGAACCGCCTGGCCGCAACCAGCGCCTCGCAGCAGCACCCGCAACAGTTGCAGATGAAGCTCACGCGGCGCCGGACGTTCTCGCCGAACTGGACGAGCCGGAGGTCGCGGGCCTGCTGGAGCAGGTCCAGCATCTCGCTGACCTCCGCCGGTCTGGCGATCCCGTGCCTGGTGAGCGACGAGGCGGTCGCGTTGAACGTCATGCAGATGTCGAGCGGTGCCGAGCACGCCCGCCCCATGTGTTCCATCTTGTGGCGGCAGTAGCAGATGCCGACGGCGCGGTGGCTGGCAGCCCTGATGGTCTCGCTGGCCCGCTCGTAGTCGAGGACCCGCAGCTCGTGCTCGGGTTCGAGCGCGGGCTCGTGGACGAACACGCGCCCGAGCTCGGTCTCCCCCTCGGTGAAGAGCGCCTTGATGAACTCCTCTTCGACGTTGAGGTACTGGTAGAAGAGTTCGGCCAGGATCTTCTGATCGAGATCGCGCCGGACGCGCATCATCGAGAACTCGAAGAAGCCGGCCATCGGGGGAGGCAGAAGATAGAGGACCCGGCCGTTCGACTCGACATCCAGCAGGATGCCCCGATCCGCCAGACGGTCGAGGGTGAGCCGGGTCTCCGCCTCCGGCCAGTTCCAGGCGCGGGCGGCCCGCCGGACCGTGAACGGTCTGATCGGCAGCAGAGCCACCAGGCCGGCCTCCTCCTCCGAAAAGAGCATCCGGAGAATGGCGTAGAGCAGGTTCGATGGCGGCGCGCCCTGCGGGAACCGGTTGAGCCGGTCGACGAGGCGTTCGTAGGACGACCGAGCCGTCAGGTGAGCCACGCGGGAATCTCCAGTGGACGACAGCCTAGGCGGAGGCGGCGGGCGACGTCAAATGGGAAGGCCACAGGCCATCCGCCCGCGCCGGGATCCCAGCGTTTCTCCTGTGCGTCCAATCAAGAAAGGGTGGGTCCAACCTGAAGACCGGAGCGGATGAAATGCCGCACAAGATCGCGAAATCCGACGAAGAGTGGCAGCGTGAGCTGACCCCCGACCGGTACCGCGTGCTGCGCCAGGCCGCCACGGAACGGCCCTTCACCGGCGAGTTCAACAACCATCACGAGCAGGGCATGTACCGCTGCGCCGGATGCGGCGAACCGCTGTTCAGCTCGGAGACCAAGTTCGACTCCGGGTGCGGGTGGCCCAGTTTCTTCGCGCCGGTCGAAGGAGGTGTGGACACGCGAAGCGATTTCACCCTGATGATGGAGCGGACCGAGGTCCTGTGCGCGGCGTGCGGCGGGCACCTTGGCCACGTGTTCCCCGACGGGCCGCGGCCCACGGGCCAGCGATACTGCATCAACTCGATTGCGCTGAAGTTCTCGCCGGACAAGGGCGAGTGACGGGCCCTAGACCTACTTTCCCTCTCCCTTCGCGATCCGCGCCCGGGCCTTCTCGACGTTCCGGTGAAACACGAACAGCGCGTCCGCGTTGGGGTTCTTGTCGGTGAAATTGTAGGTCCGCCCCCCTCGCACCTTGATCTTCAGGTTCTTGTCGAGGTAGGTCACCTCGAACACCTCGAGATTCGAGAAGGGCACCTGGAACTGATCCTCCTCGTGTGTCGTCTCGTAGCGGATGCCCTGCGTGGTGGCGATGAGCTTGCCCTCGCATGAGCCGAAGCGGTGCTTGTGCACGACCGCGACGGTCTCGTGGAGCCTCACCTCTTTGAACCGCACCATCACGTCCGCCGGGCCCGGTGCCACCTCCAGCTTCTGGGAGTAACCCTCGTAGCCCTCGGCCGACACGTTGAGCTGATGAGTGCCGGGCGTGACGGCTTCTGCCGTGACCGGCGCCTTTCCCACGAACTGCCGGTCGAGGAACACGAACGCCCCCGGCACGTCGCTGTCGATGTGAAGCGTTCCGGTCGTCGGCTCGGCCGGCTGCGCGACCGGCGGCTCCGGCGCGGGAGCCTTGCGTCGGCGGGAACCTGAAGGCGACGGCCCGCCGGCCGGCGGCGCGGCTGACCGCGTCGCTTCCACCCCGGGTGCCGGCGGCTGAGCCGCCGCCGGCTGTTCCTGCGGCTTCGCCTGCTCGACGCTCGGGGGCGGCCCGGCCGCCGGATTCCGCAGCGCCCGGCCGCCGAAGTAGACCGCCAGCAGGGCAAGCAGGGTCACGATCCCGACGATGATGTTGCGATTGACGTGCGGGGAGTGGGCGGGTTCTTCCGGCTCGTCCATGATGCGCGTATCGTAGCACGCTGCCTGTGGCCTATGGCCTGTGGCCTGCCTTGAAGGCCGCCTTGGCCCGCTCCAGGTACTTGTTGCCCGCCACTTCCACCCGCACCATCTCACCGGGCGCGATGAAGGGAGGCACCATGATCTTCAGGCCGTTCTCGAGGCGCGCTTCCTTCCAGACGTTGTCGTTGCCCTGCGTGTGCACGGGCGGCGCGGTCTCGGCGACCTTGATCTCGACGATGTCGGGGAAGGCCACGCTCGTGGGCTGGCCATCGAAGAACTCCACCGGGAGGACCATCCCTTCCTTCAGGTAGCTCACCGCACGGCCGAGGCGGTTA
>Ga0316624_10001156_pt1 | contig 10148 bp, 7 predicted proteins | sample OWC_Aug_N3_C1_D5_FD_207657 | JGI IMG/M metagenome (GOLD analysis project Ga0316624, IMG submission 207657) | Wetland soil microbial communities from Old Woman Creek delta, Ohio, United States - OWC_Aug_N3_C1_D5_A | ecosystem: Environmental > Terrestrial > Soil > Wetlands | place: USA: Ohio...
TCCTGTAGGCCTCTGTCAGCCTGTTCAGTATCTCCTTCGATATCCTGATATCGTCTTTATAGTCCTCCGCAGACACCCATATACGCAATATCTCCGCACCGAAGGCCTTGATAATCTCCTGCGGAGCGATCACGTTCCCAAGCGATTTCGACATTTTCTTGCCTGCGCCGTCTACCACAAAACCGTGGGTAAGAACGGTGCGATAGGGCGCACAGCCCCTTGCCCCGACCGACGCAAGGAGAGAACTCTGAAACCATCCCCTGTGCTGGTCGCTGCCCTCAAGATACAAATCGGCCGGCCATGACAGCCTCTCGTCCCTTTCGACAACCGCCGCATGACTCACCCCGGAATCGAACCATACGTCGAGGATATCCATCTCTTTGCCGAAATCGCTTTTCCCGCACTTTCCGCAGACATAATCCCGGGGCAGAAATTCTCCTGCGTCCTTCGTGAACCAGATGTCGGCCCCGCTGCTCTCTACCTGAGAAGTGATCCCGTCAAAGACGCCCTCGTCTTCGACAAAAGTTCCGCACTCGCGGCAACGGATCATCATGATCGGAACGCCCCAGCTCCGCTGCCTCGATATACACCAGTCCGGCCTGTTACTGACCATCCCGTAGATCCTCTCCCTGCCCCACTTCGGGATCCAGCTGACCTTGTCTATCGCATCGAGGCACTTCGCCCTGAGGTCATTATACTCTACCGATATAAACCACTGTTCGGTGGCACGGAAGATGACCGCCTTCTTGCACCTCCAGCAGTGCGGATATGAGTGCGTAATCTTTTCTTCTTTCACCAAGGCATGCCTGTCTTTGAGGGTCTCGATGATGACGGCATTCGCCTTAAATACAAACTGACCTTCCAGGTCCCCGGCCTGCTTCGTAAACTTCCCCCTGTCATCGACCGGGGCATAGATGTCAAGGCCGTATTTCAGTCCCACCTCGTAATCGTCTTCGCCGTGACCGGGGGCGATATGCACGATACCCGTGCCGTCTTCGAGAGAAACGAACTCCGCGAGAACCGCGCGAGACTGCCTCGCGACAAAGGGGTGCTCCGCAAGCATTCCCTCCAGCTCCTTGCCGCGAATCGTCGCAAGGACAGTCCCCTCAAGGCCTATCTTCTCCTTCAGGGCCTCCCGTCTGCCCTCTGCGACTATGTACACCTCACCATCCTGTTCGACAGCAGCATAATCAAAATCCGGGTGGAAGGCGACCGCAAGATTCGCCGGCAACGTCCAGGGCGTCGTGGTCCATATGATCACCGACACCTTCTTCCCCTTGAGGGTGGGCAGATATTTAGATATGTTTTCTTCATTCACCCCGAATTTTACATAAACCGAAGGTGACTCCTTGTCGGCATATTCCACTTCCGCCTCCGCCAAAGCGGTCACGCAGGACGGGCACCAGTGGACCGGTTTTTTCCCTTTGTACACGGCCCTGTTTTTTACGAACTTGAAGAACTCTCTCACGATCGAACCCTCGTACCCAAACGACATCGTGAGATACGGGTTGTCCCAGTCGCCGAAGACGCCGAGCCTCTTGAACTCCTCCCTCTGGATATCGACAAACTGCGCCGCATATTCCTTGCAAAGCTTCCGCTTCTCGATAATGTCGATCTTGTCCTTTTTGTCACCGAGGTTCTTGTCGACCTGAAGTTCTATCGGAAGCCCGTGGCAGTCCCAGCCGGGAACGTACGGGGCATACTGACCTCTCATCGCATGGTATTTAACGATGATGTCCTTCAAAATCTTGTTCAGGGCATGCCCCATGTGGATGTGCCCGTTGGCATAAGGGGGACCGTCATGGAGGATGTATTGGCCGCCGGACTCTCTGCGGGTCTCAAGCATTTTCTCGTAGATATCCTTGTCGGCCCAATATTTCAGCGTCTCCGGTTCACGTTGCGATAGGCTCGCTTTCATCGGGAATGCAGTCTGGGGAAGGTTCAGTGTGTCTTTGTAATCTTTAGCCATAACCTACAAATTACCATTACCCGCTTTTTGTTGTCAAGCAAAGCGACGCCAAAAACCACCTTCAAGCAAAGATGACTCATCTGAGCAAGGGCAGCATGCTGATGATCCCCGTACCCCCGCCGTCATGCTGCGAAAAATCAAAGAGAAATCTGGAAACAGATGCTATCCCCTTGCCTCGGCCTCTGCAGCTTCCTTTCGCGGTTTAATTATCCAGATGTTCCCGAATTCCTTTTCCTGGTAAGCCCGCGCCAGTCCGAGTCGCAAAAGCTCGAGCAAAGCAAGGAACGTCACGATGAATTGAGTCCTCGTCGCTGTGTCTCTGAAGAGTTCTTCAAACCTGATGCTCTCCGTATTCTCAAGGAGATCTACGATCAGGAACATCTTGTCCTTGACCGTAAGCGTTTCCCTGGTAATCGTACGGACCCCCGGGGGCGCCGAGTCGAGCATCTTCTTAAAAGCGCCCAGCAAGTCGAACATATTTACGTCGAAGAGGGAGGGTTCGGAAAGCGCTTCGGCCGCTTCTTCCTCCTCCTCCTTCGCCGGCTCTCTCGAGAAAACGAGCAGCGACTCCTCTTCCCTTTCCCTCAGGATGGACGCCGCATCCTTGTACGCGCGGTATTCCAAAAGTCTCTGTACGAGTTCAAGACGCGGGTCTACCTCTTCGATATCGGCCTCGTCTTTTTCTTCCGGAGGCAGAAGCATCCTGGACTTGATATGAATGAGGGTGGCAGCCATGACCAGAAACTCGCCCGCTATCTCAAGGTTCAGTTCCTTCATTATCTCTATGTAGTCAAGATACTGCCTGGTGATGAACGAGATCGGAATATCGTAAATATCTATCTTGTTTTCCCTGATGAGGTGGAGGAGCAGATCGAGGGGTCCCTCGAACGCAGGCAGTTTTATGTTATATAAGTCTTCCATACAGGCACAAAATAATGCAGATATTTTACCAGATTGGGACAAAATTAACCCCATCAGCGCAGTCTCTTCCTGAGAACAGGACTTCTCCGCCCTCAGGGGGCCGTCCTGCTATCAATGCCCATGGGAAAGAGTGGCCACAACTCCGACGCAACAGTTTCCGGAGTGGGGCGACTCTCGGGCGCCCGCCTTTTGCAGCAATAAAGTCTATTTGATTAAACGACTAAAGAATTGTATGCTATGATATGCACGCGAGATACTGCCTGCTGTCCTCACTTCTTCTGCTGTCGATCTTCACACAGCCCTCGTATGCCGCAATATCTCAATCGCTTTATTTCGACCAGGAGGGCAACCCGCTGTCGGGAGGTCCTGCCGCCGTCCCGTCAGATCCTTCGCATGCCGCGCTCTCCTCTGTTCCCGCGGGAGTAGTGCTGCGCCGAGACGTCGTCTATGAGTATTATCCTGTCAATGGGAAGTCCTTCTCCGAAATCGTGACGTCTGTGCAGGAGAACGGCCCATATATTGCCGGGGCTAAGAGACGGCTGCCTACCAGGATGAAATGGCGATTCGGGATATCCTACGAATACGATTTTACTTCCGCCCTGGATGAAGAGGACACCGCGGTCCATGTCTCCCTCGAGGTCAAAAACATCAAAGTCACTTACGGCATTACTGTCACACTACCGTCCCTGATCGACAATACTTCGCTGAATCCGATCGAGATAACTCTATGGAAAAACCTCTTCCTGCAGTTCCTTGAGCATGAGTACGACCACGTCGATATCATCGAAGACAGCGCAACTGCGGACGAGACAAAAAAGAGCCTGAGCGAGATTAATTACCTTATTTTCGATTATCGTGACGGACTCGACATCGACAATACGATAGGTGCGTTCCTGAAAGACGAGGCCGCAAGGACCGCAAAGGAGATGTCCGGGAACATACGGGAGAGGCTAAACGAATACGACCGTCTGACTGATTTCGGAAATAAACATTCCATGCGAGACTCTTTTTTCAGACCGGAGAAAAGATAGCCGGCATGCGTCGAGCCTGACTTTCGGCTACCTGCCGCCCTTTTTAAGCATTTGATCGGCTTTAGGCGAGACCTCCGGATCTATAAAATATGCCTCCGAGAAATATTTTCTGGCCTGCCCGAATTTTTTAAGTTTATACTCCGCATAACCTAGCAGATAATACGCCACCGGGTCAGGGATCTCAGATACATATTTTTTGAAGGCAACCTCGGCTTTCCGGAAATCTCTGCTGCGGTAATACCTGATCCCTTTTTCGAAATCCTCATTCCCCGCAAATGACTGAGAAGATAGTATCAAAACAAGGACAAGAACAATACCAGCAGACAGGGCTTTCATATCTCTTCCCCCTTCGAAACTCTGTATTTGCCGCCTTTCGAATTTAAATATATCATACCGCCCATGATAATGAAAGTAATTATTTCGAAAGGCTGCCTTCCGTTCTTTGTCGAATATATGTTAAACAGCCGAAGAAACCTGACACGCCTCGATGCGCTCTGATAAGACCTAGTCCTCTGCAACAAAAAATCGCTGAGGTAAGGCAGAAGCCCACTCTATAATCAAAAAAGGGCGGCCGGAATATCCGGCCGCCCTTTTGAATAATGTATACTGAAATCTCTCTAGGCCACCACTGCCTTTTCGGATTCCTTCAGCCAGAGAAGCCTCGATCCGTTGACCGTCGACCTGTTGATCTCATCAATGAATTTCTCTCCGTCGATTTCCAGGTCTTTGTCTCTTTTGAACGGGCTGAACGCCACCTTCACCTTCGTCTTCAGCGCCTTCTTCACGTCGGTGTCCTTCGCCTTCTTAAGGGAAGAGCCCATCGCACCGGAAACAGCAGCAAATATGTCGGAGTGCGGCATCGCATCGCCAGCGGGTTCGAGCGCCTTTCTTACTTCCTTGATTCTTCCGAGATAATCAACAATCGTGCCCTCCGATTCCAGCGCCGCTGTTGACGGCAGCACAATGTCCGCCTGCGTAGCCAGGTCCGTAATGTGAGAGTTCTGTACGATCAGGAATTCCGTATCCGGTCTTTTGCCGACCGGCACCTCGCCGATCACATAAAGGACCTTAGAACTTGTCGAGACTATCTCTTTGAACTTCTTTCCTTCCGAAGTGAGTCCCATCAGTACCACGCCTTTGGCATTCGCCTCGAACGGGACGGACACTGCTTCCTCCTTAATGAGGGAGAGATTGGCGGCGGCCTTATACAAAGAAGGGGCTGACAAGACCACAGGAGACTTTGCAGCGATGAAGAGGTCAGCTGCAGCCATCGCTGCATCCGAAGGGTCGACATGCGCCAGGGCCGAGATCATCTCTTTCGGGGCCTTCACGCCTTTCGAGATGACGGCCTGGGCGAGCTGTTCTATCATTTTCACTTCGTCGCCTCTAAGGACGGCGCTTGCGGCAGATGCAATCCTCGGTTCGCCCGAGTTGATAACCAAAAGCCTTGCGCCTCCCTCGCTCATTCTCTTTCTGATAACTGCATCCAGAGCGGGGAGAACTCTCGCCCACTGGTCAGGCGCAGTGCCGACGAGAACGAACAGGTCGGCGTCCTCGAGATCGGCCGTTCCGCTCCTCAGGGCGTCGTAATCGGAATAGAGCGTAACGGAAGAATCGTAATTTCTCGTCTTCACCACTTCCGCGGCCAGTTTCTTCAGTGCGAAAGCATCCTCGTTCAAAATGTTCGCGCTCGACACAAATGCGGCATCTCCACCCGCCGCCTTAAGCTTTTCCGCGACTATCGCAAGCGCGTCTTCCCAGGAGGTCTCCTTGAGCTCTCCGCCGACCCTCTTCATCGGAGTCCTCAGGCGCGTCTCGCTGGTGAGGCTGTCAAAACCGTATCTCCCTAACGCGCAGATGTACTTCTCCGCTATGCCTTCGGCGGCGGCTGAGTTTATCTTTATGACTTCGCCGTCCTTCGTGCTGACTGTTATGCTGCAGGCGTTGCCGCAGGAAAGGCAGACCGAATCGACTTTTTCGTATTCCCACTCTCTGCCCTTCCTCCAGCGGTCCGCTTCGAGGAGTGCATTGACAGGGCACGCGTCCACACAGCTCCCGCAGAACGTGCAGCCCGATTCCTGCAGGGGCTTGTCTTGCGCAGTGACCACCTTTGCGCCGACTCCTCTGCCTGAGAATTCGAGGACGTTCGTACCCTGCGCCTTGCATACCCTGACGCACCTGCTGCAGAGAACGCAGTATTCCGGGTCCCTTTTTATGAAGGGGTTAGCCTCGTCGGTGGGGTACCCGAATTTCTTTCTCGTGAAGCTCGATTCCTTGATCTCGAAGTCATACGCGTACTGCTGAAGGTTGCAGACGCCCGCCTTCGTGCAGGTCATACAGTCAAGGGGATGCATCGACAGGATGAGGTCTATGACGAACTTCCTGATCTCCTGGACCCGTTCGGTCCGCGTCGCAATCATCATTCCCTCTTTGACCTTCGTATTGCAGGCGACCACGGGCGCCTTGCCGCCCTCCACTTCGACGACACAGAGTCTGCAGGCGCCGATACCCTTCATGCCCTTAAGATAACAGAGGTTCGGTATGTGTACCCCGGCGGCAGCGGCGGCTTCTATAAGGTTCGTGCCCTCATCTACCTGTACTTCCTTTCCGTCTATCTTCAGATTCACCATTTTTCCCATGAATTCCTCCTCTATTAAACAAGAACCGCAGTTTTTTCTTCTACGACTTCGATCGCGCCGTACGGACATGCAGGCAGACAGTCGCCGCACTTCACGCACCTCTTCTGGCGTATCTCGAACGGCAGGTAGCCGGCCCGGAATGAGTTCCTCTTTTCGCCGAGGACCGCGTTATACCTGCAGGCGTCCTTGCAGAGACCGCACATTACACACTTTTCAGGGATAACCCTGTACATGATGTAGTTGGGACACTCCCGCGCGCTGCATTTCCCGGCGAGATGCTCAGCAAATGCCTCTCCTTTTATCTCCCCCAGCAGAAACTTCGCAGTGTCCTTGCCCTTGATGCAGCGCGACCCTTCCAGCATCTGGTCGGCAATGCGACTGATGGCTTTTATGTCGGCGCCGTCGCCAATGCCGGCCGATATCCGCTTGAGCCTCACCAGCGCCTCGTAGCTTCCGAGCATGCAGGGATGGCACTTGCCACACATCGGTTCCGAAAGGAACTCTTCTACGAACCTTTGCGATTTCTGGACAGGGCACTTGATGTTCTCGACAGCGGCGAAGACATCCTTCATATCTTTTTTCGGGGCCTCGTCTTTCTTTGCCGGTTCGCTCATACTACCTCCTGTTTCTCGGGGGTCTTCCTCTTCTTCTCGACCTTCACCGCGCCTATCGGACACGCATTGTAGCAGGCCTTGCATTTCGTGCAGTAGTCCTGATCGATAAAGAAACTGTCCTTCGTCTCTTTCACCGCGTCGAAGGCGCATGCCTGTTTGCAGAGGCCGCAGAGGAAACATTCGTCGTGCTCGATCCGGAATACGCCGAGCCCGCTGCACGCCTTCGCCTGACAGTATTTATCCCTGATGTGCTCCTCATACTCATGTCTGAAATATCTGATCGTCGTGAGCACCGGGTTCGGGGCGCTGTTGCCGAGACCGCAGAGCGCGCCTTCTTTAACCAGCTTGCCGAGCTTCTCCAATCGCTCGATATCACCTTCCTCGCCCTTGCCGGTAGTAATCCGCTCCAGGATCTCGAGCATCTGATAGGTGCCGATCCTGCAAGGCGGACATTTGCCGCAGGATTCCGACTGGCAGAAAGAAAGAAAGTACTTCGCTACGTCGACCATGCAGTTGTCCTCGTCCATGACGACCATACCGCCCGACCCCATCATCGAACCTACCTTCGCAAGAGAATCGAAGTCGACCGGCAAGTCCAGGTGTTCCTCGGGGATGCATCCGCCGGAAGGGCCTCCGGTTTGTACCGCCTTGAACTTTTTCCCGTTCATGATGCCGCCGCCGATGTCGTAAATGATCTCCCTTAAGGTAATGCCCATCGGCACCTCGACGAGCCCGGTGTTCACCACCTTGCCGGTCAGCGCGAAGACCTTTGTCCCCGGAGAGTTCTTCGTGCCTATGCCGAGGAACCAGTCTGCGCCCTTCTCGACAATCGGAGGGACACAGGCATACGTTTCGATATTGTTCAGATTGCTCGGGTAGCCCCAGGCACCGCCCCCGTGCTCAGACAACCTTGGAGGTCTCGGCCTCGGGAATCCTCTTTCGCCTTCTATCGATGCGACCAAAGCAGTCGACTCCCCGCAAACAAATGCACCCGCTCCTTCTCTTATGTCGATCGTGAAATTAAGACCGCTGCCGAGTATATTTTTGCCGAGCAGGCCGAGTTCTTCCGCCTGCTTGATCGCGATGCCGAGGTTCTTTACCGCAAGGGGATACTCGTGTCTCACGTAGATCATCCCGTATTCTGCGCCTATCGCATAGGCGCAGAGGAGCATGCCTTCGAAGAGGCTGTGGGGATCGCCCTCCATGACCGACCTGTCCATAAAGGCCCCGGGGTCTCCTTCGTCTCCGTTTGCGATGACGAATTTGATCTTCCCGGAGGCGCCCTTCGAATGCTTCCATTTCTTTCCAGCCGGGAAGCCGGCGCCGCCGCGCCCCCTCAGATTCGCCCTGTCGACTTCGGCCAGCACATCGTCCGGGGACATCGAACCCAGGGCCTTTTCGAGAGCCTTATAGCCGCCGACGGCGATGTAGTGATAAATCTTTCGCGGGTCGATCAGTCCGTTGTTTCTCAGTGCGATCCTGAGCTGTTTCTTATAGAACGGCACGTTCGTCATCTCGGGGATCGGCTCTTCCAGGATATTATTCCGGTAGAGACTCTGACGGAAAGGTATGCCTCCGGCAACCGTATAACTCATTATCGAACGGGCATGTTCGGGCTTGACCTTCTGATAGAAGATACCTTCCGGTTCTACCTTCATGACGGGTCCCTTCTGGCAGAGACCCTGACAACCGGTCTTTACCACGTCCAGAGTGATGCCCCTTTTTGCGGCTTCCTCCTCGATGGCGCTAAGGACCTTCGGGGCGCCGGTCGCGGTACAGGCCGTGCCGCTGCAGAGCCTCACTCTCGGCACGTCGGGCAGAAACGTATGGTCCGATATCTGCTTTCTCAGATTCTTCAAATCGTCTATCGTCTTCAATTTTTCCATGGTCTACTTCCCTTCAACCATTTTTATGACTTCGCCCGCCTTCTTGGGATTCAGGTCCCCGATGATCTCGTCGTTGACGGTCGCGACCGGCGCCAGGCCGCAGCATCCGACGCACCCGACCGTTTCGAGCGTCATGGAAAGATCGGGGGTCGTCTCCCCCGGCTTGATGCCGAAAGACTCCTCTATTTTTTCAAGGACCTTCGAGGCGCCCCTGACGTGACACGCGGTACCCGTGCATACACAGACCACGTTTCTGCCGCGCGGCTTGAAATAAAAATGCTTATAAAAAGATGCGGTGCTATACACCTCCGCAAGCGGTATATCGAGCTTCTTGGCCAGCGCCTTCAGCACGTCCTCCGGGAGATAGTTATGTTCCTTCTGTATGCTCTGAAAGGCGTGGATAAGGACGCCCCTTTTCTTCTGGTCTTCCGTGAGGACATCCTTCACATGACCGATCTTCTCATCTACATTCAACTCTTCTACCTTCATCTAACCTCCAGCATATAGGTCATATATGTCTTATTGGACCTATTTTGAATTCTTCTCAGTATATTCCGAGATGCGGCTTCGCCGCCTTTTCGATCTCGCGGCGAGCGGCCATATCCATGAGGACCCTTTCGGCGCCGAACTTGCCGGGCTCATATTTCCTCAGTTTCAGTCTTTCCCTCGCGGTGTCGATATACTTCAGCGCCATTGCGAGTATCTTCTCCGGATCGGGCTCGAAATGGAGCGCACCCATGTACCTTTCGAACCAGACCTCGGTCATGATCCTTGTCACCTCTGCGCTAGCCTCCACCGGGGAGTCGCCGCCGAATATGACGGGGAAACCCGATGCAGCGAAATAGCAGCCGATCGCGATCGCCTTTTCGGACATCCACTCGGGCGCGATACCCACCGCAGGCATGCCTCCGATCTCATCGGACAGGCCGCCCTCCGCCGCCATAGCGCTCGCGATGGTAAGGATCCTCGAATTATCGACACAGGCTCCGAGGTGGAGGATCGGCGGAATACCGATCGCCTCGCAGACCTCACGCAATCCCGGGCCCGCGTTTTCTAGGGCCATCTCGGGAGTCAGGAAGCCGGCTGAG
>Ga0316624_10001157_pt1 | contig 10146 bp, 9 predicted proteins | sample OWC_Aug_N3_C1_D5_FD_207657 | JGI IMG/M metagenome (GOLD analysis project Ga0316624, IMG submission 207657) | Wetland soil microbial communities from Old Woman Creek delta, Ohio, United States - OWC_Aug_N3_C1_D5_A | ecosystem: Environmental > Terrestrial > Soil > Wetlands | place: USA: Ohio...
CTGCTCTTCGTTATGGAGAGTGGATAGCGAGCGCAATCGCCGCAAATCTGCTGCGAGGAAATTCAATCAGGTCCGGCCGGAACCAGGTGCCAAATTTGAGAAGCGGCTTATGGGAGCGAATCGGAACAGATAGGAAATCCCGTATAGGAATAGGGAGGCGTTGCTGGGGAACAGGAACTCCAGAACCAAGAGGAAGACGCAAGGTCAGGTAATTCAGACCGGCAATTTGGGACGTGCAGACGGCGGGAACGCAATGTGGAATGCGGGCTCGGGGCCGCGACGGATGGAAATCAAAGCGTTTCGCGTTACCGGCGGGTCCGAGCCCCCTTTTGGATTCTCTCGATCAGTTGATCTAATTCCTTTGGAGTCGGCCTTGCGTTACGGAAGGTGCGAAAAAACATAGGAAGGGAATTGACAAGCTTGGCATCGGATAAGACGTCCCGCGGAATCCGGCCGGCATCGATATGGGCTTTATCCTTCAGTTCCTTCCAGGTTTCCGATCCGGATTTGATCCCCAAGATCTTCGCGATCTTCTTCAAGCTCTCTTCTCGTCGCGGGGGGTTCAGGAGCCCCCTTTCCACTTTACTCCAATTGCCCGCATCGAAGCCCACCAAGCGACTGAATTGCCGGAGGGAGATCCCCTGTTTCAGCCTCTTCTCCTTGATGAATTCACCGAACATTCTTTTCATCCTTTCTTTCCGTCTCCGGTCAAGGACATTGCCCAAGGGCCATGCCGCACGACAGTTTCTTCCGACTGCGTGCCAAGTTAAGCAGCTGTGATCTTAGCTCCTTTATGCCAAACAAGCCACAAAGAAAATCAGGGAATACCTGAGAAGGGAGGGGGAAAAGTCTGAGATCCATGAGGTCGAACTGTCGACCTCGATCATATCGGCATGTCTATGAGCAAGGGCCAAGTCGAGGGAAGGTTCCCTAGATGGCTGGTACCTTGACTGAATCAGGAAAGCCATTCGCCGCAGAGCTGAGGCTTCCAAAGAGCTAACTTTTCCCCAACTCCTTTTCCTTCACTTCACGGACGATCCGTCTCTGCAAGTCCCGCAAGCCCGGACTCAATTCCACCGGAAAGGATTGAGGTGTCATGAGTACCTTGTAATTCTCATCCAAGGCCATAAACTCTTGCCGAAAGCGGTCTCGGATGGAGAGGAGAGGTTCCTGGCGCTGGCACCTGCTTCCGTCCATCATGGCCATTCTCAACATCGGTTCGCCCTCCAGGTTCTCTCCACGCAGGGCAATGATATCTTTGATCAATCTTCCTCCTTCCCTTATCCTGAATATCTGTTTCTTGCCGGCCAGGGTCTGTTTTCCAGTGCTCAATTTCAGCACCGGCCGATCATCATATTCGACCAACTTATAGGCAATATCGGTATAAGGCGCATCGGCAGAGACGCCCATCTTGGTTCCGACCCCAAAGGCATCTATTTTGGCGCCCTCCCTTAGGTACTGGGCGATCTTGTACTCATCAAATCCGCCACTGGCAAATATCTGCACATCAGCGAGGTCTGCTTCCTCCAGGATCGCCTTGACTTCCTTGCTCAGGGATGCCCCATATCCCCGCTGTCCAACCTGACTCCCTTGAGCCTTTTCCCCTGTCTTATCATCTCCCGGCCCACGATCGCCGCTTTTTGGGCGCCCGCCAGGGTGTCATACGTATCGATTAACAAAACGGTGTTCTCGGAGAAGGTTTCGGCAAAGGCTCGAAAGGCATCGATCTCCTCTTCGAAGCTTGCTATGAAAGAATGGGCCATGGTGCCGGAGAGCGGGATATCATATAGTTTTCCGGCCAAAACATTGCTCGTACCGGCGAAGCCGGCAATGTAACTTGTCCGGGCCACCTTTAATCCCGCATCGATCCCTTGGGGTACGTCTTAAAGAAAAATCCACCAACGGTTTACTTTGGGCAGCGTAGACGCATCGGGCGGCCTTGGTAGCAATCGTCCAGATCTTCCTGGTCGAAGTGAAATGACTCCAGGAAGCGTAACACCTCCTCGAGTCCGGCGCTCACAAAATAGCCGCGGTTGAGTGGATATGCGCGAATGAAGAGACTGAATGTGGCTGGAGCAAACATCTTACGCTGATAGTAACAAGCAGCCATGGTAAATTCGTAGAGGTCAGCGAGAAGGGCCAGGTTTTTCGATCCTCTGTTCCACCCCTTCTCTCCTTCAATCAAATTCAGATGTCGAATCGGTGAGGAGGTCCTCCCTCCTAACGGGCCTCGGGGGCGCTCACGCCCTCTATGCGGCCGATGAGGCCCTCCTCTACGAGCGAACATCCATCGATCAGGGCTTCCGCAAGGCATATGACTGCAGAACCTTCATATAGTTGGCGCGCTCGAATGCTGCTGGGTCGGCCACGGATTTTTGGCTCAGGCTCCCCCGCATCAGGCGAATGGAATTGTACTCATGGTCCTCCATCCAGGAGCGAAGGTCCTGGGAGATCCTCGCCAGATGCTCGATACCGTTTGTCAGTAGGGCGGAGGTCATCATCGCGACCTTCGCTCCGGCCATGATTGCCTTCAATACGTCTTCGGCGGTATGGACGCCTCCGGTGACGGCCATATCAACCTCGAGGCGGCCATACAGGATGGCTACCCAGCGGAGCCGCAGTCGCAATTCCTGCGAGGTGCTCAGGACCAGGTTGGGTATCACCTCCAGATTCTCCAAATCCAGGTCGGGTTGATAGAAGCGATTGAAAAGGACCAGTGCGTCTGCGCCGGCTTGTTCGAGTTGAGCCGCCATGTGGGGCAGGGAGGTGAAGTAGGGACTGAGCTTGATGGCCAGAGGAATCTGGATCCTCTCCCTTACGTCCCTTACGAGGTCGATATAGGCCTGCTCGATGTCCAAAGAGGTGCGGTCGAGGCTGGTGGGGAGGTAATAGATATTGACTTCCAGCGCATCCGCGCCCGCCTCTTCGATGAATTTCGCATATCGGATCCACCCCCCAAGGGAGACGCCGTTCAGGCTGCCCACGATCGGGATGCCCACTGCTTCCTTGGCCTTCCCGATATTTTCCAGATACTCCTCCGGCCCCAGTTTGTAAGTATGAAGATCCGGGAAATAGGTCAGGGATTCGGCGAACCTCTCCGTGCCCTGGAGAAGATAGCGATTCAGCTCCTGGCTCTGGAGCATGATCTGCTCTTCGAATAGCGAATGGAGCACTACCGCCGCCACCCCCGCATCCTCCATCCGCCTGATGTCATCTATATTCTCACAAAGCGGCGAGGAAGAGGCAACCAGCGGATTCTTCAGGTGGAGGCCCAGATACTCCGTGGACAGGTCAATCATCACTCCATCTCCTTCCTATCCTTTTCTCCCTCCTCGACTGGCATGGCGGCCCAGTGCTGATAAAGGCGCCACCGGACCATGGTGTCCTTTCGCGCCAGTTGCAGGAGCCGTTTTGCCGCCTCCGGATTGCTCAGTGCCAGCATGCTGTATCGGGTCTCGTTGTAAAGGTATTTTTCCAGCGGCAGGGTGGGAGGTTTGGAATCCAATTGCAGGGGGTTTTTGCCCTCCTCCAGGAGGTTCGGGTTGTAGCGGAGAAGTGGCCAGTGGCCGGAAAGGACTGCGGCCTTCTGTTGTTCCATGCCATAGGCCAGATCGTAGCCCTGAGCAACGCAGTGGCTATAGGAGATGATGAGCGAGGACCCCGGATAAGCTTCTGCCTCCCGGAAGGCCTTGACCGTCTGCCCATCGTTCGCGCCCAGGGCCACCCGGGCGATATATACGCTGCCGTAGGTCATGGCCATCATTGCCAGGTCCTTCTTGGGGGTAGACTTGCCACCGGCGGCAAATTTGGCTACCGCGCCGCGAGGTGTGGCTTTGGACATTTGCCCACCGGTATTGGAATAGACTTCCGTGTCGAGAACCAGGATGTTTACATCCCGGCCCAGCGCTAGCACGTGGTCCAACCCCCCAAAGCCTATGTCATAGGCCCACCCGTCTCCGCCCACGATCCATACGCTTTTTCTGACCAGAACATCCGCCAAGCTGGAGAGGGCGCGGGCACCGGGCGTCCCCAATTCCTTCAGCCTTCCTTTCAGCGCCTCCACCCGTTCCCGCTGCTTCCGCAGGCCGGCCTCGGTGGATTGGTCGGCCTGAATCAGCGCGGAAACCAGGTCTTCCCCGATCGCCGGCGAAAGGCCTACCAGCAATTCCTGCGCTTGCTCGATCTGTTTGTCGAGGGCCAGCCGCATCCCGAGGCCGAACTCGGCGTTGTCCTCGAAAAGGGAATTGGACCAGGCCGGACCGCGCCCCTCCTCATTCGAAGCCCAGGAGGCGGTGGGCAGATTGCCCCCATAGATCGAGGAACAGCCGGTCGCATTGGCGATCCAGATGCGGTCCCCAAAAAGCTGGCTCAGCAGCTTGAGGTAGGGGGTCTCGCCGCAGCCGGCGCAAGCGCCGGAGAATTCGAAGAGGGGCTTGAGCAGTTGGACGTCCTTGATTCGGGAAAGATCGAGCTCCCTTCGGTCGGGCTCCGGCAAGCTCAGGAAGAAACCCCAGTTGTCCGCTTCCAGCTTGCGGATGGGCGCCTGGGGGGCCATGTTGATCGCCCGGAGACGAGGCTCCTTTTTATTCTTCGCCGGGCAAACCTGGACGCAGAGGGCGCAGCCCGTGCAGTCCTCCGGCGACACCTGGACCGTAAAGCGCATCCCTTCGAACTGACGCCAACGGGCTTGCGTGGACTTGAAACTGGCTGGAGCGCCTGAAAGCCGCTCGGAGCTGTATACATTGGACCGGATCACGGCATGAGGGCATACGGAGACACATTTCCCGCACTGGATGCAGGTGTCCGGGTCCCAGACCGGGATCTGGAGGGCGATGTTCCGCTTCTCCCAGCGGGTCGTTCCGGAGGGAAAGGTCCCGTCGGGCGGCATGGCACTCACCGGAAGCGAATCCCCTTCTCCGGCGATCATCTTTGCTGTGACGCGTTGGACGAATTCCGGGGCCTCGGGTGTGGTACCGGAGGGCGTAATTGGATTGTACTGGTTGCCTCCTGAGGCACCTTCACCTCGTACAGATTTTCCAACGCATGATCTACTGCGGCAAAGTTCATCTGAACTATCGTCTCGCCCCGCCTGCCGTAGGTCTTCTCGATGGCCCCCTTGATGAAACCGATGGCATCATCGCGGGACAAGAGGCCGCTTATGGCGAAAAAACAGGTTTGCATGACGGTATTGATGCGCCGGCCCATGCCCGCTTCGCGTGCGACCTTGTAACCGTCGATGACAAAGAGGCGCAATCTCTTGCGGATGATTTGATCCTGAACCGTGCGGGGCAAATGGTCCCAGACTTCATCGGGGACAAAGGGGCTGTTGAGCAAGAGAATTGCACCGGGCTGGGCCGCCCTCAACACATCGAAACGTTCCAGAAAAGAGAATTGATGGCAGGCAAGAAAGCTCGCCTGGCTGATGAGATACGGTGCATGGATCGGATTGGCTCCAAAGCGAAGGTGGGAGATGGTGAGGGAGCCCGCTTTTCGGGAATCGTAGACAAAATAGCCCTGGGCATGGTTGTTTGTCTCTTCTCCGATGATTTTGATCGAGTTTTTGTTGGCGCTTACCGTGCCATCGGATCCAAGGCCGAAGAAAACCGCGCGAACTCCCTGGGGATCCTCGACCGAAAAGCCGGGGTCATATTCCAGACTCCTGTAGGTGACGTCGTCCTGGATGCCGATGGTGAAGTGGTTCTTGGGAGCGGGCTTCGCCATCTCATCGAAGATGGCTTTAACCATTGCCGGCGTGAACTCCTTGGAGGACAATCCATAGCGCCCTCCGATTATCCGGGGCAGGGGGTTGGGCCATTCCCTGGCCGTTGCTTCCTTCAGGGCGGCCACTACATCCAGGTAAAGGGGTTCACCGATGCTGCCGGGCTCCTTGGTCCTATCCAGGACCGCAATGGCCTTGACGCTGCCGGGGAGCGCGGATACGAAGCATCTTTCTGAAAAAGGCCGGTAGAGCCTGACCTTCAAGACCCCCACCTTTTCTCCCCGCCTTATCAGGTGCTTGGCTGTTTCCTGGGCCGTTTCGGCTGCCGATCCCATCAGAACGATGACTCGTTCAGCATCCTTTGCGCCCGCATAATCAAAGAGGCGATACTGCCGGCCCGTGATAGCGGCGAATTGATCCATGCTATTCTGCACGATGGCCGGGCACGCGAGATAATAGGGATTGGCCGCCTCCCGTCCCTGGAAATAGACATCGGGGTTCTGGGCGGTCCCCCTGAGAAAGGGATGGTCAGGGGAGAGAGCCCTGACTCGATGGGCCTGGACAAGCTCCTCATGGATCATGGAGCGCATGACGGTCAAATCCGGCAATTCAATCTTCATCAGTTCATGGGAGGTGCGAAATCCATCGAAGAAGTGAAGAAAAGGCACCCGGGCCTCCAGCGTTGCGGCCTGGGCAATCAGGGCGAAATCGACCACTTCCTGCACCGAGTTGGATGCCAGCAGGGCGAAGCCGGCAGACCGGACGGCCATGACGTCGCTGTGGTCGCCAAAAATGGAAAGGGCATGGGTGGCGAGTGATCGAGCAGCAACATGAAAGACGGCAGAGGTGAGCTCCCCGGCGATCTTGTACATATTCGGAATCATCAGAAGCAGTCCCTGGGAGGAGGTGAAGGTTGTGGTCAGGGAGCCCGCCTGCAGTGACCCGTGCACTGCGCCGGCCGCTCCGGCTTCACTTTGCATTTCCACCACCCGAGGCACCGTATTCCAGATATTGGGCTTTCCTTCCGAGGCCCATTGATCTGCGAGCTCGCCCATGGGAGAGGAGGGAGTGATGGGGTAGATGGCGATGACCTCGTTCGTGTGGTAGGCAGCGTAGGCCGCAGCCTCGTTCCCATCGATGACGGCTGCTTTGAGTTTGTCCATGTCTTTGTCCTCCAAAATCCTGAAGCTGAACCCATCGCTCCGGATCTCCCCTGTTCCGATCATCCTGCCTGTGATCGTCGCGCGGCCAACATTACTCAGTTCTTCAATCGTCTTATTGCACGAATAGACCATTCCTCAAGGGAAGTAAATAAGGTGAACCTTGTATTATCTTTGGAGAGAGATGGTATTTGAGGACGGAAAAATCAACCAGGAGCACCTCTACATCGACTGGAACGGGAACTTCAAGTCCTGCGTCTTCAGTTTTTCTTGTCTCAGAATATCCGGGAGGTCCGCGCCGAAAGAGAAGACTTCAACACGCCGTCGCGGCCTCCTCGAGTACGACCGGGAGTTGAAGCCCTCACGCAACCGGTCTGGGAGGAGGAACGCCTAGAGCCGGAGAGGCGGATGGCCCCGGCGGGATAATCACGGTCGGGGCGGATATGTAATCTGCAAAGGCCAAAGTTGCAATATAAGACGATCCATTTTCGGGGGCCTGACCGTACCCCTTGACTTGGCACCAGGAGGGCGGTATACAAACACCTAATCCGAACGGAAGAAAGGGGGAGGGAGATCAAACGACTGGTCGTGCTTCTCTGTCTGCTGCTGGACGGGTGTTTTGCCTGGGCAGGGCCGCCTTTCGTCACCGATGATCCGGAGACTCCTGTATGGCATGGCTGGGAGATCAACATCCCTTTTACTCTGGAGAATACACCCCATGCCCTTGCGCTGGAGGCGCCGCTCTGCGATCTCAACTATGGCTTCCAGCCGAATGTCCAGCTCAAGGCAGAGTTTCCTCTCCTCTACGTCCATCCCTCCGAAGGGTCACCGCAGCTTGGCCTGGGCGACACTCTCGTGGGCGCCAAGTGGCGTTTTCTCGAGGAGCGGGAACGGTCACCGCAACTTGGGGTCTATCCCCAGATCCACCTTCCCACCGGAAATGGCCGGCGGGGCCTGGGCGAAGGCCAACCCTCTTACATTCTTCCACTGGTAGCTCAAAAGGGCTGGGACAAATTTACCCTCTACGGGGATATAGGCTATGTGGTTCAGACCAGGAAGGGCACTCGCGATTTCTGGTACCAGGGCGCCGTGCTCCTGTACGAGCTGAGCGACGGGCTGGAGTTGGGCGGGGAGCTATTCGGAAACTCGGCGGAAGAAGCAGGTGGAGACTGGGCCTTGGCTTTCAACGTGGGAGGCCAGTGGACCATCCGCGAGGGATACAACCTGCTCTTTGCCGCTGGGCACAGCCTTGCAGGGGAATCGACCACGACAGTTTATCTGGGCTTGCAGATTCTCACCGGAATTTCAAAAAGAGGGGGGTCGGCAAATGAAAAATGAGATCCTGCGAAGAGAAGGGGGAAGAGGCAGGGTTCTTCCTTTACTCTTGACCTTGCTGGTTGGGCTCGGGGGAAGAGTTTGCGCCGAAAGCTCCGGACATCTCCACCTGGTCCAAACCATTGCCCTCCCGGAAGTCGAGGCCCGCATCGATCATATGACGATCGATCTCGCAGGCAAACGCCTTTTCGTGGCTGCCTTGGGTAACGGCAGCCTGGAGATCCTCGACCTGAGCAAAGGGAGCCTGATTCGCAGCATCCGGGAATTGCATGAGCCTCAGGGCGTCCTCTACCTGCCCGAAAGGCAAAGGATCCTGGTTACCAATGGCGGCGATGGCACTTGCCGGGCATTTGATAGCAACTCCTTCCAGCCGCTTTCCACTCTGAAATTCTCGGGAGATGCCGACAATATACGGCATGATCGGCGCAACAAGCGAATCTACGTGGGCTATGGAAGAGGGGCCCTGGGTATCGTCGATCCGGAGGACGACAAGATAGAAGGGGAGGTGAAACTACCGGGCCACCCGGAGTCTTTCCAGTTGGAGGAGCGGGGGGGGCGGATCTTCATCAACGTACCGACGGCATGCCGGGTGGTCGTTGTGGACCGGGAGAAGCGGCACATCCTTTCATCCTGGCGCCTCGGGACCAAAATGATGAATTTTCCCATGGCATTGGACGAGGCAAATCATCGCCTCTTCGTCGGATGCCGTCTTCCAGCGAATATCCTCGTCTTCGATACGGAGTCCGGAAGTATAGTGGCCAAGCAAGGGATTTCCAAGGACGTGGATGATCTCTTTTACGACGCGACCAGGAAGCGCATCTACGCGTCCTGCGGCGAAGGCTTTGTTGATGTGATCGAGCAGGCTGACCCCGACCGCTACAAGCCCATGGCGAGGGTACCCACAGCGGTCGGGGCGCGCACTTCCCTCTTTGTGCCCGAGCAGGATCGCCTTTACCTCGCAGTGCCCCACCGGGGAGGCCAGCAGGCTGAGCTCCGCGTTTATGCGGTAGAGCGGTAGGCCGCCTGGCTCAGAAACGGCTGTTCGGGAGGGATCGAGAGAGGGAAAGGGGAAGGATTCGGCCAGCGCTCGTCGTCTTATTCTTCCCCTGAGCGTTGAAGAAGTCGAAGCGGTATCCCAGGATCATCTTGACCAGGAGACGGTCGGTGGCCGGCGTCAGCCCGAATCCCACCCCAAAATTGAACTCCCATTCGGGCCCCAGATCCAGGTCGACCACCGAGAAGAGCAAATGCTCCTGCTGTTTGAGTGGATCAAATCCCTTGAGCGGACCGAGCGCTCCATAATACTCGATTCCCCCGCTGATCAGTTTGGTGAACTCATAGCTGATCTTGAGGTTGGGGGCGAACCCGGGGCCCTTATTCGAGTTTTGCCCCTTGAAGGACAGGTCCAGAGTGGGATTGAGCGATATATACCAGGGTCCCATTTCCTTATCGATTATGGGGCGGATTTCCAGGGTCCAGGTGTCGGTCGAGAACTCCCGCCTTTGGTAGCCGAACTCTAAGGAGAGGCTGGCCCCCACTGGCCAGCCCCAGTCCTCGGGTGCCCGCACCCGGGGGCGGATGTGATCGCCCACCCATTGGAGGCTCCCGTCAGACTGCAGGCTGGTAAAGAGATAAAAACCGGTTTCCAACCAAGGGGTAAACCCCTGGGTAATCTCGATTGTCTCATGGAGAGCGTGCTCCGTCGGCAGCACGCCATCTACGGTGTGCGTTGAACCCCGGAGGGCCATGTTGGTGTGCGATTCCAGCATGGTCCGCAGGGGTGCGATTGTCTCGGAGCCATAGACCTGGACTTCAAAATTCTGGGCGAAAGCCCGAGAGGAAGTGAAAAGGCAGGTCAAAACCAAAAGGAGGCAGGCGGCTGCACGTTCTTTGTACGGCATGATAAGACCCTCAATATGGGGAGGGGGGGAT
>Ga0316624_10001158_pt1 | contig 10145 bp, 14 predicted proteins | sample OWC_Aug_N3_C1_D5_FD_207657 | JGI IMG/M metagenome (GOLD analysis project Ga0316624, IMG submission 207657) | Wetland soil microbial communities from Old Woman Creek delta, Ohio, United States - OWC_Aug_N3_C1_D5_A | ecosystem: Environmental > Terrestrial > Soil > Wetlands | place: USA: Ohio...
ACCGAACCTCCAAAAAAAGGGCAACGGCATCAGGGCCGCTGCCCATTCTCGTGTGAGCTAAGCATTACGCTCTTTCACGGCGCAGCTGCTAAAGCCCAGCAGGTGGCTGATCGGACAGTACTTGATGACGGCCGTGCCGATCGGGATGAGACCTATCAGGCCCAAATACCGGACAGCACCCTCATCTCGCAGGAAGTACACGAGAGAAAGGATGGCCAGTCCGATTATGACCCGCACGATCCGTTCTGTCGTCGAACATACGTTTTGCATCATGGCTCTCCCTCCTTCTTGCATCTATTTCTATTTTATCAAAATCCGCACCTGTCAGCAACTTCTCAAGGTCAGGATCCGGCGTCATTTTCTTTTGTCGAGTTCCCTCATGCTCGTTTTTGGATACCAAGGTTGTAATTGTGAAAGAGCGGTGAAGTTATAAGAAGGAATAGCCGAAAGGTCAGGTAGAGCAAGGCATGGACAACCAAACGATTTATCTTGTCCCGCCGCGTTTTTTGAGAATTTCAGCGATTTCGGCATCCACTTTCGAACCGCCCCAGGTATCATAGAGCGGTGTTCTGCCCTGTAAGTTTCTTGCATTGACGTCAGCTCCGCGGGCGACAAGCAGTTCGACCATGTTTTTATTCTTCGAGGATACAGCCCAATGCAGCAGCGTGTATCCATATTTGTCTTTAGCGTTAATATCCGCACCGTGTTTTAAAAGAAGAGTAACGATATCTTCTCTGCCTCTACCGGCGGCAAGGTGCAATACAGTTCGTCCTTCCTTATCCCGAGAGTCGACGTCGGCGCCATATTTCAGCAAAGTACGAATTGTTTCCATGCAGTTCTTTCTCGCACCTTCAGTGCTTGCAGGCTGCGAAATGGCAATGGTGAGCGGGGTGAGGCCATCGGAATCAACCGGGTTGACCGCGACGCCCTGTGAGCAGAGCCATTCTACCACATCATTCCGATTCCTCATGGCAGCCTGGTGAAGGGGCGTTCTCCCCTGGTAGCCAGGTGTATCAAGTTTCGCCCCGTGGGCGAAAAGTATTTGCGCAATTTCCTTCTTTCCAGCAAGGTGTATGGGAGCAAATCCGTCCGGGGATTTCATATGCACGTCCGCCTTGTTATTTAAGAGAAGTTCGACCATATCTCTATGATCTTCGATCGCGTCAATTAATGGCGTACCGAACTTGTCCCGTGCATTCACATTGGCCCCGTTTTCAATCAGAAGCTTGGCGAATGCAGTGTTGCCGTTCCACGCAACCACGTGCAAGGCTGTGCTGGAATAAAAATCCTTGGCATTGACATCGGCTTTGTTTGCCAGAAGCACTTTAGCCACCTCACTGTTTCCGATGTCCGCTGTGTAATGGAGCGGGGTGCGGTAGCCGAAGTCTCCGGCATTGACGTCCGCTCCATGAGCAATGAGAAGCTCAGCCATAGCTTTGTTATTTGCCATCCAGCTTCTACGGACCCAATCAACGTGCGGCGCGTTATTGTCCAACGAGATGATCACCGGCCTCTTGGCGCAGTAGTGTAACGGTGTTCTTTCATCCTTGTCCCGGGTCTTTACGGCGCGGGGGTTGCTTTTCAGGATAGTTTTCAATGTTTCAACATCACCAGTCGCTATGACCCGCTCAAGCTGCAGCGCTGTTGGATTCCCCGAAGCTGCTTCAAGAAATGTCGCCCCTATTGAGATCCCTATGGACAGCACTATGATCGCGGCAACTGTTTTCTTCATTGCGCATTTCGGCCTGAAATAAAATTCACGTTTCATATTTAAGATTATAGCATGCTAAAATTGCCATTTATTAAAAGCGGTGGCCCCTTTTGAGGTGCCCTTTATATGGTTATACAGGTCTTGAATTATAAGAAATAGTATGACAAGGTAATTCCACGCATCTTTGCCAGACAGAAAAGGCGGTGATCTCTCACCGCCTTGTTTATCTCTGCACCGGCTTTTTAAGTACCGCGATCTATGCTTTTGACTCAGCCTGCCGCAATGATGCCGGCGCTGAAACGACATATCCCAGCGCCGTGCCGGCCAGTCCGCCGACGACCAGGCTCACCGCTGCCGCAGAGGCGATCCCGACCATGATCCCGCAGACCACGAGGGCCCGCACGAAGAGCGTCGGTTCCACCGCGCCCATCAGCTTTTGGAGAAGGATCAACGTCCCGAACGACCCGAAGTAGAAGCCCGGCACGATCCCGAACACCGCGAATACCAGCCCGCCAACCACTGCCCCGATCCTCATTCCTGTTTTGATAGTTTCGTTCTTCATGGCTATCTCCTTTCAGCCGCAGCTACTGGATTGTGGACCGTCATGCTCATGGCCTGCCCTGCCAGCCAACCGATCGACGAGGACGCCGTTACGATCATGATCCCCGAGACCATGATGCCCAGAAGCATGGACCCCAGGACGATCATGCGCGAGAGGAGTCCGGGTTCGAGAGGAAGACCGAACAGCATGCCCGCTGCGCTGATCCCCATGGCGCCTCCGACAAGGCTTCCCGGCAGCAATCCAAAGAGTCCGAACAGAACCAATCCTGCACCCGCTCCTGCGTAAGCACCCTGTTTTGATCTTGAGTTTTTCATTCTCGCGTCCCCCTTTCGTTTGTCTTGCCCTGTTCTCTTGCCCTTCTAATTGCATCAGTCATGCCAAAGAGTAAGCTGCTGATTTCGCAGGGATCAGGGGTGAAGATGTTTTGCAGAAATGAGAAGAAAGGACGATTTTTTTTGGAGATGCGAAAACAAAAATATTTACCGCCATACCTGCACTCGCGTCGAAACACTCATGGGCGCTGGTCACGAGTGGCGCGAAGGTCGCGAAGGGAAAGCTTCCGATCCCCCTGCCTTCTGCTATACTTATGAATAAGTTCCTGAAATGCGATAGAAGCATAGGTCCGTCGGCTGACAAAGAAAGATCTCTTGGGAGCGGAAATTGACAATAGAGGAGGCACTATTTTATGAGGATTATTACTATTTTGTTCTTTCCGTGTTTAGCATTGACAGCATTAGCTGGTTTTAATGTCTATGCCGCTGACCAGTCAATTTGTCATTCCGGCGCAAACGTTTTACTCTATGACAACGGAGCGCTAAAATCCTGCCAACTCGAAAACGACTACAATGCGAACGACATCACCTGCAAAGGTATTAATTCTATAAGTTTTTTCAGCAACGGCAAGTTAGAATCCTGTATGCTCGCCAGGCCGGCTACCCTGGGAGGAAATAAATGCAAGGAAAATGGTCTCATTACTTTCTACGACGATGGCAAACTGAAATCATGCTTGAAGCCGGAGAGTTGAAAAAGGGGGTCGAGGGGAAGGTACCCAACTGACAAAGCCGTAAAAGCTTTTTCACCGCTGAAACGCAGAGGGCGCGGAGAAAATCTTACCATTTCAAAATGCATTTCTCCGTGTAGCCGCCTGTGCCCAGCGCTTATGAGTGCTCAGCGCGAGTGCAGGGTACGTCTCTGCGGTAAATTTATATTTCTCTCGATATCATCAATCTTCCCTCGCGTGAGGTCAAAGCCGATCGTACCACGCCCCTCTTCCCCATCATCGCCGCCCAAACATCGCAGGACAATGCGAAAAAAATAATCAAAAAAAAGAGATTCCCTTGCCACAATATCATTCTGTATGATACTCTTGAAGGAGGACTTTAGTGATACAGAAAAGGGAGGATGAGCCATGCCAGACCGTGACATCATGCAGGAGATCGAGGAGTTAAAAAAACAGCTGCAGGCACTCCAGGCAGCCAAAGGCGCTGCAGGCGCGCAGGCCTCCCCGGAGGGGCCGGAACAGGGACCGCGGGAAGAGACCGGAGGTGAGTCGGGGACCTGGCTCCGGGACCTGATCAAACAGGCCGAGGAACTGATGGGCGGTCTGGACCTTCAGTTCAAGGACGTGCCGGCGAAGACCGCACTCCTGATCTTTGGGCTCGGCGTCCTGATGGGTCGGCTGCTCAGCCGCAGGGGGTAGAAAAATATGGATGAGTCCCTGATAAAGATGCGCCTTTTACTGAAGACGGAGATGATCCTGTTTCGCCTCCAGCTGCGTCACACCGTCCGGCAGGCCGCGTTCTACATCGCCGCCGCTCTTCTGGCCGTTCTGGCTGCGGGGATGCTGAATATCGCCCTCTATCTGTATTTCGCACCGCGTCTTGATAATGGAGGTGCCGCTCTCCTTGTTGCCGTAGTCGACATCCTGCTGGCCGTGGCAGCGATCGTTGTTGCCGGCCGTCTGCGCCTTGGCCCCGAAGTTGATGCCGTGAAGGACCTGCGCGAGGCCACGATGGCGGAGCTTACCGCGGATGCGGAGCGTGTCAAGGTCCAGATCGCGGACCTGCATGACGATATCAAGCGGATCCGTACCGCAGTGACCGGCTTTCTGAGCTTTGGCGACGTCAATCTCACCTCGCTGTTCCAGTGGGTGCCGGTGCTGCTCCGCGTCCTGCTGCGGCGAAAGGGACCGTAGGATATAGTGTATGAAAAAAAGCGCTTCCTGAACTCCGCAGCAGTCGCAACTAATCGAAATTACACTAACATCTTTCTAAATTTGTTATAGTTGTTATTCATTGAAACACTCAAAGTATCAGCCCTAAATCTTCAGTTCCTTGTCGGCATATACCCTTAAAATACCCCGCTCCGGTGATTGACTTCTAACCGCTCATTCCTTTATACTTATTGCCTTAACTATCATTATGGCTTGCAATGATGTATTCTCCCTGAAAAAGGAACCTGTCATGCAGAACCAGAGACGACATAAAAGATATCGGCTGGATTTAATTGACGTAAAGGGCAAAATGAGTTTATCCGAAAAAGTGGAAATACTTGATATCAGTCTCAGTGGAGTTGCCCTAAAAGCGGACCGGAGACTGAATCCCGGCAGAGAATATATGATCAAGCTACAGGATAAAGGAAAGACTCTCAATGTAACGGGTATTATAGTTCGTTCCGAGCTAAGCGGAATGGAGACGAGAAACAACGGAGAAAGTGTCGCCATATACAGGGCCGGCATGCAGTTTAAAGATGGCTCAGGGGACCAGGTCGCCGATTTTCTTAAATCAATAGAGCAAAACCAAAACAAAACAGCGCAATTGCCGGAGGATCGGAGGCACAATGTCAGGCTTCAAATTACCGCTCCGAACAAGAATATTTTGTACTATCCCGCGCATTTTAAGGTGAAAACAATCAGCCTAAGCGGCATGCTAATCCAGACGGATCAGGATCTGAAATTAGAAAGCAAGGTCCCCATGGAATTGTCTCTGCATGACGACACCGCGGTCAATTTTATCGGACGAGTTGTTTCATGCCACATGAAGGAAGGCAAAGAACAAACACACCATGATATAGGGTTGGAGTTTATTGATTTGACAGATAAAGATAAAACGTTGCTCCAAAAGTTCATAGACCAGTCGGCAGCTATGGAAAGCAGCGGCACAGCAGAAAGCGAACAATCAGCGCGTACCTAACGTGGAGCATACGGCACATATACTTCCTGTAGCCCACGACTGTTTCATCTTTTTGAACTTATAGACTTCATTAAGAATTTGCGGCACGCGCACCGTGCGAGCCTGCCGAATCCTGCCGAACTCCTTATAAACAACTTCAGATGACAGCTTTAAATGCATTCTCGCTGCGGCCTGTCTTATCCACCTTCTTTTCCTTTTCATGGAGGAGTTATGAAATCAGTTATCCCTTTTTACGGCATATTCATGCTCGTATTCGGCCTCTTTACGACCACGGCTTTCGCTCAGGACCAGGACGAACGGCTAAAAGCGCTTGAAGAACAGGTTGGGTAGAACAAGGCGAAACCCGACGCGGTCCAATCGGCTGCCGGAAGTCAATAAATTGCCTTGACTATTCAATCCTGAGGCTTTAACATAAGCCAATTGGTTTATAGAAAATAGTAACCAGTAAAATACCATGATGACTTTATCTGTAGATAAAAAAATTTATTTTAAACTGATCCTTGCCGTTTATTTTCTTGTCTACTCGATATCCCCGCTCACCTATACTCTTTCCGACAGGCAAGCATCTGAACGCAGCTTTGCAACTCAAAAAGAATCGTCAAGCATAACAAGCGCTCATATATTGCTGTGGGAGTTCTTTATAGAGAGACTCTCTTCCCTGGAAGAAAACTCGCACAATGATGGGAACGATTCCGTTCTTATCAAGAAAAAACGCGCCCTCGCTCCGGAAGATGCTTCGGGGAAGTTATTGTTGTTAAAAAATGCGTCAGTGCCGAAAGACGTACATGAGCCTTTGGCGCCGATTACCTACAGTTTAAACGTCGTACCCGATGACATCCCCGGCATTTATGAAGGCTTCAATCCCCTGTACGCAGGCAATTCTCCTCCGTCCGTCTAGTCTCCAGCACTCTCTCACTCACATAATTCGTTTTTCAAAGACCCATTCCACACGTATCGATGAGTAAGCGGATAATGTCCGGATGCCTGCTCGTTCATGCATCTTTCCGTACGTTCCAGCGGAATGGGAATCTATCTATCACGTTCATATTAAGGAGAATTTTTCCGATGAAAAACAGCGGGATACTGTACTATGGAATAATTTTAATTCTGACCTCGGTTGTTCTCTGGGGTTGCCCTAAAAAGTCCGAAGTCGCGGCTTCTCCCGAGGACCAAAAGGAGCACGTGGCCTCTCCTGCGACCCCTGCCGTAGCGGAGGCAGGGTCAACTGAAGCTGCAAATGAAGCTGCAAAAGAGCGCGCCATGGCTGCCGAAGGAAATCTGCAGCCCATCTATTTCGATTTTAACAATTTCTCCGTCCGAGACGACGCACGATCGGTCATGAAAAAGAACGCCGAATGGCTCAAGTCGAACCCCAAGGTGAAGATCAAGATCGAAGGGAATTGCGACGAGCGGGGCACGGCGGAATACAACCAGGCCCTTGGCCAGCGACGCTCAGTGAGCGCAAAGAAATACCTCACGGACATGGGCGTTGCTTCCAACAGGATATCCCTCCTCAGCTTTGGCAAGGAAAAACCGGCCTGCGCAGAGAGCTCTGAAAGTTGCTGGCAAAAGAACAGGAGAGACGATTTTGTTGTGACAGATCGATAACGGCTGAATAAGGCCGGGATATCGGCCGCCGGAGATTCATAGTGATAGTCACCTGGGCGATGTTGAAAATATACAACGCTCATATGCAGGAGGGTTTTGAAATGGGAAAAAGGCAGTTGCTGTTCGTCTCTTACCGTGATGCTGATTTTACAGAAGGCGTTTCGTACGCCGTCGAACTGGCAAAAGCAATGAATGAGGACATCATGCTTCTGTTTGTTCAGAAGCGGTCCAGCCTTATCGGGAAATTAGAGGACCTGATGACCGCCGCGGCCTTTGCCGAAGCGGGCGACCATGACACAGCGCGCGAGATCGCTACTAAGAATTCTCAAGGCGCGGAGGAGGTCTACAAAAGAGAGCTGGATGCCGTCGTTACCGAATGTTTTCTTAAAGGAATTCACGTGAGTGTCCATATGTCAGAGCTTGATGTCCTGTCAGGCACAAAAAAATTTTTGAGGGAACACCGGTCTATCGATAAGATCGTATTGAGTCCCGCAATTACCGCGGCAGGGAGCGTCACTTCAAGGGAGATGAGCCGGCTGGTACGGTCCGCTTCCCGTCCAATCGTGACCATGACGCGGCAGGCCTGTGCAGTTGCATGTGCAAAGGAAATAGCATGAACGCTCGCGTGTTGATCGTGTCATCATGAATTCTGATCATGGCAAGTCCGATATTCACGGCTATTGCGCGCGATGGAGAATGAAGAGGCATAAGAACCTTGCAATGAGGGAATTTTAAATGTGTCATGCTCGTACGTAACTCCACTATTGGAGGTCGATCAATGAACATTATTGCCCTAGAGTACATAGTGCTGGCAGTTTATTTAATCTATGTCGCGTGCAAATTGCTGCGTACGAACACGAGTAAAGGAAAGGACAAGGAACACATGCAGGTCCCGCACCAATAGATCAATTAAATTTGTTCAAACATCAGTTCTATTGGAAGATGCGGTATTTCCTGTTTTCTCAAGGGGCCCATGCTATGAGCGGCAGTACATAATTCCAGGTGTCGATCGGATCGCAGGGATCAGTGACAAGGCGGTGATTTCTCACCGCCTTGTTTTATCGCTGCACCTGCTTTTCAGTTCCGCGGTCCTCTGCTTTTGACGCAGCCTGCCGCTTCGCTGCCGGCCAGTCCGCCGCGACACAACGATCTTGCATCAACCGCGAAGTCGGGCTTACGAACCGGATTGGTCCTTGAACTCTCCGGGAACGACGAATTGGACCACCTTTTCCGCGCCGCGGATGATCGCAATGGGGAAGCTGACACCGACCTTTTCCTGGGTCAGCAGCTTGTGCAGGTCGTCGACGCCGGAAACGGGCGTACCGCCGAAGCCTACAATGATGTCGCCGACCCGCAGGCCTGCCCGGAGGGCCGGACTATCGGGCTGGACCGATACGATCATGACGCCGCTTTCCACAAGCAGATCATAGAAGCGTACGATCCTCCGGTGGATCTGGACATTCTGTCCGCCTACGCCGATCGAGCTTCGCCGCACCTTCCCGTCCTTGATAAGGCTTGCTACCACGAATTTGGCCGTATTGATGCCGATGGCAAAGCATATGCCTTGTGCCGGCAGAATGGCCGCGGTGTTCACGCCGATAACTTCGCCGCGGGACGTAACGAGAGGGCCTCCCGAATTGCCGGGGTTCAGCGCCGCGTCGGTCTGGATCACGCTGTCGATGAGCCGGCCCGAAGAGGACCGAAGGGTGCGGCCAAGAGCGCTCACCACGCCGGCGGTCACGGTGCACTGAAAACCATAGGGATTCCCTACCGCAATGGCCAGCTGACCCACCCTGATCCGCTGCGAATCGCCGAGGAGTGCGGGCCGCAGATTCGGGGCATTGATCCGTATCACCGCCAGATCGGTGTCCGGATCGTCTCCTACGAGCTGGGCCTGAAACCGGCGTCCATCCGGGATCCCCACCATGATGTTTTCCGCGTTGTGGACCACATGGCTGTTGGTAAGGATGAATCCGTCGGGTGTGAACACGAACCCCGACCCGCCGGCATGCGTCTCGGGAGACATGCGCGGAGCTGAAGTCCTTCCCGTACGAGCGTACCGGACCTCGATATTGACAACGGATGAGTTTACTTTTCCTGAAGCCGAGACGACTGCCTCCGAATAGGCATCCAGCAGCGCTTCATCGCGATCCGCGGCCATATCTGCAGTCTGCCGGCCGACGGGTCGTACTGCATCGGCCGAGATCATTTCAAGCGAGTATTCCATCATTCGCCACCCCCTTGTTCCCTATTACTCATATTACCACTCCTGTCAATAGACGTTTATTGCCAGGTCTTAGAGATGCGAAATTCGAATGCACCCTGCACTCGCGCCAGGCACTCGTAAACGCTGGGCGCAGGCGGAATGCGGAATTAAAGGCAAGGTAGGGTTAGAGAACGCACATGACGAAAACGAAGGGAGGAACCGGCATTTTATCCTTTATCTTGTCGTGAAATTCCACTATACTCTTTGCGTCGGGCAAGGACCTCTCCCCCGATCGACTCATGAAGGTTGAACCAAAACTGATCACCATCGCGCTTCGCGATTTCGCCTTGCCCGTCCCCAGGACCGGGAGCATCGAGGCCCATTCCGGATACGGACGGGCGGCAGTTGACGGACAGGAGATCCACGTCCGCGCGCAAAAGAAGCGGACGAAGTCCGATCCGTCATACGAGCCCGAAGTCCGGATAAGCTGCTCCTTCGACCGGGAGCGGTATCGCTTTCAGGTAGACGGACGGATGGACGGGATCTTCCGCCGCGATCCTCCAACGATCGAGGAGATCAAGACGAGTTTCAATGTCCACGATCTCGCGCACCGGCTCTCCGGCGATCCGATGGACCATCCGTACTGTCTTCAGCTCCTGACCTACGGCTACTTCCATTGGCTCCACCATAAGGTCCACCCGCGTCTCGCCTTTCATCTCGTGTCGACCCGCAGCAGGGAGTCCCTGGACCTTGCATGCGAACTCGATCTGTCCGCTTACGAGAGGTGGCTCTCTCTTCGCCTCGATGAACTCGTTGTCGAGGCCGTAAAGACGGAGAAGCGCGTCCGCAATCGCAGGAAGATCGCGG
>Ga0316624_10001159_pt1 | contig 10143 bp, 9 predicted proteins | sample OWC_Aug_N3_C1_D5_FD_207657 | JGI IMG/M metagenome (GOLD analysis project Ga0316624, IMG submission 207657) | Wetland soil microbial communities from Old Woman Creek delta, Ohio, United States - OWC_Aug_N3_C1_D5_A | ecosystem: Environmental > Terrestrial > Soil > Wetlands | place: USA: Ohio...
TGGCTCAATTGATCCGGAGGTGCAGGCCGAGCCCATTGAGGCCGCAACGCCAGCCTGGCTCAGTTTCAGAAGCAACGCCTCCGCTTCGATGCCTTTGAAGCTGACATTGACATTATTGGGCAAACGCCTGGTTGGGTGACCGTTCAGCCGCACCTCGTGAATTCTGCTGCAAATCTGCGCCCACAGCCGGTCGCGCAGGCGCGTGAGCCGCGCCGCTTCGTCGTCAAAGCGTTGCAGGGCCAATTCAAGCGCGGTGGCCGCGCCCACAATCCCAGGCACATTCTCAGTGCCGGCCCGCTGACCATGCTCCTGAGAGCCGCCGTGAATGAGTGGTGTCAGGCCCACCCCCGTGCGCACATAGAGACCGCCCACGCCCTTGGGCCCATAGAATTTATGGGCCGAAAAAGTCAGGAGATCGACGCCTAATGCCTTCACGTCAACCGGCACGTGCCCCACGCTCTGGACCGCATCGGTATGGAACAGGCAGTTGTGCTCGCGGGCTATCGCCGCTAGCTCGGCGATCGGTTGAACGGTTCCAATCTCGTTGTTGGCGTGCATAATCGACACCAGAGCGCTATCGGGACGGAGTGCCCGTCTCAACGTGTCCGGCGCCACCATGCCATCCGCGTCAACCGGCAGATACTCGACCTCAAATCCGATGGCGGCCAGATATTTCGCGGTTTCCAGTATCGCGTGATGTTCAATGGACGATACGATGATGTGTCGCCCTCGGCTCCGCCGCGACTGGGCAACGCCTATCAGGGCCAGGTTGTCGGCCTCCGATCCGCTGCCCGTGAATATGATCTCGGGTGGCTGGGCCCCCAGACTGGCGGCCAGGGTCGCCCGCGCCTCGTCCATGGCTCGCTTGGCCTGCCGGCCGGCAAAGTGCAGGCTGGAGGGATTGCCGTAGACAGCCGTCAAGTAAGGCCGCATCACCTCCGCCACATGCGGATCGAGCGGCGTGGTGGCGGCATAGTCGAGGTAGATTGGCCGATGCGCAGGCTCGTGGGTCATGACTTGCCAATATCGCGGATACGTTCTACCAGTTGTGCCAGGAGCTCACTCTCGCCGGCACGGAGAGCGAAGGGGCGCCCGCTCACGACGGGAATAGAGAGTTTCTTGTAGTAGGGGAACATTTCAATGACCAGGTCGATGCCCGGCCGCAAATAGTCGGAGGTCCACAGATCTACGTAGTCAATCTGAACGCGCAGCCCGGCTTTTTCGCAGCGTTCCGTCAGCTTGTCACCGGCGGCCATCATCGTCATCATACAGGCCCCGCCGACAAAAGCCACGTTGCACGTCTTCATAGTCCTGATGGTCCTCGTTCGCTGAGCCGGGCTGCATCCCTGGCTCCCCCGAGGGCGAGGTCAGGGTATGCAGCCCGGACGCGTGAGATCGACCGTTATCCTGATCGGTTTAGCGGAACAAGTTGGCCAGACCCACAAAAATGGGCGTCATGAAATCGCCACCCGGGTCCGGCGCCGTGATCTGCTGGCCAGCCGTCGACACCAAGCCCTTCAGCAAGCCTAATTTGTCGGCAGTGACCGTGTAGGCATCTGAAATCATGGGGAGCGAGGCCAGATACATCATCGGTATGATAAAGATCAGCGCGAGGATCACCGTGTGGAGCACATTCCCCTTGGTGTGGGCGACGATCGAGCCGCACAAGTAGGGGATACCGGCCAGGCTGGCGATAATCAGGAAGCTGGTGCCAGGCAAGAAGGCCGAGAGCAGGATGGCAATGGGCATGACGATGATGGCTGAAGCCATAACCGCCGGGTGGCCAAGCTGGACGGCGCAGTCCACCGCGACATTGATCTCTCGGTCCCCAAAGTGTTCCACCAGCCAGTCGCTCACCTGGCGAGCCACCGGCGTCATGCCTTCCATCAGCACCGCCACCATGCGCGGCAAGAGCACCAACATGAGTGCGGTATTCAGGGCCAGAGTCAATACGGCCGCCACGCTGGGTAAGCCGGCTGCAATGCCGATGATCAACCCGATAAGAGCACCCAACACCGGCATCTCGCCAAACACGCCCAGTTTCTCGCGGATGACTTCGGGCGAAGCATCTACATCCTTGATGCCGGGAATCATGCGCAAAAGCGGGGCGACCAGCTTCGCAATCGAGCCAAAGATGGAGACGTAGCCGCACGGGATGGTGATATTCGGCACCTGGTGGAACTCTTGGTTCTCTTTGGCGGTGTAGTCGGCCAGCTTCATGACGACAATGTTGTAGATGATGGCGGCAATGATGCCCAGAATGACATTGCCCGTCACGCCCCAGACCATAGCCGCCATCACCTGCGAGTGCCATAGGCTCCAAAAGTCGGTCCAGAGGACCTTGGTGAGCTTGAACAAGATCATAATAATGCTCACCACGACTGTGCCCAGCACAACTCCCACGGCGCCGGGCCACCCCCAGCCAAAGCCCGCGACACTCCAGCCCACGTCGAGGACCGGCCGGGTGATGCCAATGCGGGTAGAGAGCGCGTTAAGAGCCGGCACGTAGCTGCCTGTGATCACGTTCACCACCAGAAAGATACCCGCCAACCCGACCGCCGTCGTGATGCCCGAACGGAAGCTCTTCCTGACGCCCGCCCCAAACACAAGGCCCAGTATGGTAAAGATTATGGCGATCAAGATCGTCGGCCCCAGGCCAATAAACCCGTTTACCGCGTTAAGAATGATGTCCATGGTTTCCTCTCCAGTGTTGGTTCATGAATTGTCCGAGAGAGGGCGAAGTTAATCTTAGGCGGCGACATGCCCCTCCGCTGTCGCCGTCCCTTCTCGTCCCAACCAACCCTCAGCGTTGGATGGGATCTCACCACAACAACAATGTGACTGGCCTTTACTTCGTTTGAGCTTCAGGGCAGTGTTTTAGTATTTCGTCGATGACCTCCTCCCTCTTCTTCTTGCCGCCGGCTATCATGGGCACGCCGCTAATGACCGGCTTGTCCGTTTTAATGGTGAACAGCAAGAACGGCACAATGATATCTGCCCGGGGCAGCCAGTTCTCAGCATCCTGCAGGTGGCACTTGATGAGCTGCACCCCCTTGACGCCGCGCTTCTGGAATGCCTCGCGGAGTATCTCTTCGCCGGCATTGGACGAATTGACAGCCACTCCACAACACAGGGCTATTACCGTCATAGGCAAAATCTCCTTTGCTATCCAGGCTTAAGAAATCCAAGATCAGCCAAGCCCCGAGGACTTGCTCTTTCCCCGAGGAGGATCACTGGCCCCGCATGATGCTGCACGCTTGTTGTAGCAACAGATCCGTACCAAGGAACTTTGAGTTATTTAGGCAGAACGCCGTTTTTGTCGACAATCGGACAAGGCGCTAGGTGGCGGATATCAAGAGCTTGAAACAGGCAGAATCAACACAATGTTTGTATTCTGCACATCTGCTCACAAAGATAGCATAACATTCTTGATTTGTCAATGAGCAACGTCAAGTGCCATTTGTCTCCGTAATTTCTGCCATTGTTAACTTAAAGATTGCCAACTTCAATCGTGCGCGAATTCACGGAATAATCCGGATATTCTTGGTTATATTCAGTGCATTGTGAGACTGACCAATTGACAAGCGGGTCTAAAATGTGGCATAATTACGGTATATGTATCAAATGTGAAAGTCATACACATATGTTAGCATTCTAGCCTTAAAAACGGGGATAAAGCATAAGATGGATGATTATGTTGATTCATGCATTCCGTAGGCCGAATAAGGATATCTATGCCTGAGATCCAAGCGACCATCAAACATCCCACCGGACTGCACGCGCGGCCTGCCGCGCTGTTTGTGCAGGCCGCCAAGCGTTTCAACAGCCAGATCAGTGTCAGACATGGGGCCCGTTCGGGCAACGCCAAAAGCATCCTAAACGTCTTGGCCCTGGGCGCGAGCCAGGGCGCCGAAATCACCATTAGCGCCGAGGGAGAAGATGCAGCCGCCGCGCTGGAAGCCCTCCAGGCGCTGATCCTGAACAATTTCGGCGAGGCTGTCTGAACAGGCGGCTGCCTTTGCGGTACTCCGCCAAGCTTAGAGTTAAGTCGGGCCAAAAGGACCACCAGACTTCTATGCCTATGATCCGCGGCGTCATGTTTGATCTGGGTGCCACCCTTCTCTACACGGAGCTGGATGGCCAATTCGAGCAACTCTTCCCCCGCATGGATGCTGCCCTGGTGGAAAACTTGCATTCCCAGGGGTACGCGCTCGACGGCGATGCGTTTCTGCGTCATTTTGCCGGCAATTTCAAAGCCGGAGATAGCTTGCGGCAACAGCCCCCGGCGGCCGAGGTGCTCAAGAAAACCTTGGCCGAGTTCGGTGCGCTGCCGCCATCGCCTCGGGTAGTGGCCGAGGCCCTGCGCGCCTATTTCGCTCCCAGCGAGTCGCTTTGGCGCCCGGTGCCGGACCTTCACCAGACCCTGGAGCGCCTCGTCGCCTCGGGCTGCAAGCTCGCCATCATCTCCAACGCCAACGATGACGCCAACGTGCAGCGCATCATTGACGCGACCAACCTGCGCCGCTACTTCGACCCCATCATCGTTTCAGCCACCGTTGGCATCAGCAAACCCGACCCGGCAATCTTTGAAATGGTTTTGCGGCAATGGAATTTGCCGGCCGCGGAGTGCGTGATGGTAGGCGACACCCTCGACTCGGACATCCTCGGGGCGCAACTCGCCCGGTTGCACACCGTGTGGATCACGGCGCACGCCGACCGCCCGGCAGCCAACGCGGCGCGGCGCGGCAAGATTATTCCAGATGTGGAGATCGGGTCTCTGGCGCAGTTACCCGCCCTGCTCGAGCACTGGTCCAGCACGCAGAGATGATCCCATGAGCGAACAACTTACCCCCGAGCGCCATAGCCTCTTGTCCGATATTGCTGAGTTGTATTACAACCAGGGTCTGTCTCAGCAGGAGATTGGCAGGCGCGTCAAGTTGTCGCGTCCGACCATATCGCGTCTGCTGCTGGAGGCGCGTGATCTGCATATTGTCGAAATCAATATCAACCATGTCATCCCTACAGCGATTGCCCTCGAGGCGAAACTCTCGGAGCGTTTCGCCTTGCGATCGGCGCATGTTCTGGAGCATGGCAGCTCAACCGATGAGGCGGCGTTCAGAAATTTGGGGCGCTTGGGAGCAGCGGTCCTGACCGCCGCGGTGCCGGATGGCATGATCTTGGGCCTTTCGTGGGGGACGACCGTCCACGCCGTCATCGAGGCATTGCGCCCGACCCGGCTGCCGAACGTCAAAGTTGTGCAGTTGCTCGGCGGGGCTGGCGCCCCCTATCACAGCATTGACGGCCCGGAGCAGGTCCGTCGGGCCAAGGAGATGTTTGGCGCCCAGCACTACTATTTGAACGCTCCTATGCTCGTGGATTATCCAGAAGTAGCTGCGGCGCTGCGTGAAGATCACTCGATAAAGGAAGTACTGCAATTAGCCCGGCAGTCTCATGTGGCCCTGGTGGGGATTGGCTCGATCATACCCGAACTGTCAACCCAATATCACTCCGGCTATATATCCTACGACCGGCTGCGTATGTTGGACCAGCAAGGAGTGGTTGGCGCCATTTGCACCTCTTACTTCACCATCAAGGGCGAGCATATGCACGAACCCTGGTGTGAGGACTGCGCCATCGGCATATCCTGGGATGAATTGTGCCGGGTTCCAACCGTGATCGCCATCGCCATTGGCAAGCGCAAGGCGCCTGCCATCCTGGGAGCCTTGCGCAGCGGTGTGGTGCATATTCTGGTTACGGATGATGCCACCGCCGAAGAGGTATTGAGGCTCGATGACAAGGGCTGATGAGCAGTGAACTATGGCCGCCAATTTCCACATCTTGCTGATTGAAGATGACCCGGCGGTTGCCCAAAGCCTGCAGGAAGGCCTGCGGCGCGAAGGCTATTGCGTGACCTGGAAAACGCAGGGCACGGAAGGCGTCGCTTTTGCCGAGCAGGGCGGCCCGCATCTGATCCTGCTCGACGTGCGCCTGCCAGACGGCTCCGGTTTTGACTTCTGCCGCCAGATCCGGCAAAAGGGTTTGCGCCTGCCCGTCATCGTGCTCACGGTGCAGCAGACCGAGATGGACAAGGTGTTGGGGCTAGAGATGGGCGCCGACGATTACGTGACCAAGCCATTCAGCCTGCGGGAGCTGCTTTCGCGCATTCGGGCGCCCGCGATTTGGAACCATCAATGCCTCTGGAACGCGCTCTAGTATAGCTCTGACCCATTTGACCTGCAACGTTCGCAAGTTGCTTCATCGGGCACGCTCTGCCTGCGCCAGGGCGGGCCACGCGCCTTGGCAGGGCAATCGCATCTTAAGCAGTAGCCAAGATGGTCACGAGGTAGTCTTCATCCCAGCCGGCGCGCAAGCGCTTGCCTTTAATGCCTGCTTTGGCGGTTTTGTCTTGGCGCAACAAGTTCAAGGCCAGATGGCGCAAGACCGCAAAATTGGCGTCGGCATTGCCCTGGCGCACACGACAGGCATCTTCACTCAGGGCCACGTCTAGAACCCAATGGAGGCTGTTTTCGACCTCCCAGTGACTGCGGCTCGCCGCCAGCACTTGGCGGGCATTACCCGGCAAACTGCTGATGTAGTAGCGGGTTTCCACGGTGACCGTATCGCCGATCCGGCGTTCCGCCCGGATTTGCGCGACACTGCGCAGGCCCTTCCACTGCCGGCCTTGCCGGAGATCGCCCAAGAACTGGGGATCGGAAATGGTCCAACACTCGCGGATTTCCACCCGGCCATGCCCTTTGGATACCGTGCGGGCGTGGTCGTGTTGCAGATCCGCAAACTCAATGCTCTGGGCCCACTCATACAAGGTCTGCACATCTTCGGCCAGTCCCTTCTGGTTCTTCTTGAGCGCCAACAGATAATCCGCCTGATGGTCAAGGATCGTGGCCGCGATTTTGGTTTGGGTCCCGGCCGCATCAATCGTCACCAAACACCCACGGACGTCGAGCAGTTGCAAAAGCTCTGGAATCGCCGTAATTTCATTGGATTTGTCGGCGACTTTGACCTGGCCCAGGACCAGCCGATTGGCCGTGGCCCAGGCGCTCACCAGATGGATGGCGTCTTTCTTTTTCCCCGCATCGTGCGACCGGCGCAGGGTTTTCCCATCGATCGCAATCACTTGGCCCGCCGTCAGGTGCGCCACCCGTTGCACCCAGCGCATGAAACACGCTTGAAAGGCCTCCGGGTCGAGCGCCGCAAAGACCCGCCCAAACGTGTCGTGCGACGGAATGCCGTGGGGCAAGGCCAAAAAACGTTTCAACCACTTCTTCTTGATCTTGCCGAAGTCCTCCACCTCCGTCCAGCCGTCGGCGCCACACACTACCGCACAGATGGCGATCGCCATAATATCGACCAGCAAATGGAGTTTGGTACGTTCCACGCGCGGGTCGGGCAGGCTCCGAAAGCTCGCTGTCAAAGCACTCAGGGGTTTCTTTCTCATGACGGGCTCCTTGTGATTGCCCGCTATCTTACCCCAAAGGCGTCTGAAACCCATTTAGACGCGATAGCCCTGCGCGCCTTGGCGCCATCGACCTCGAAGCGATGCTATACTACGGACCATCGGACCCAAACCGTCGCCCAAGTAGGCCCTGGGCCGCCCCCAGAAAGGAAGCCTATGCCGCCGTCTTATCTCATGCCTGAAGCCGGAACAGAGAAATCTCACCTCCCCACTCCCGCGCTTCTCATTGACTCGACCGCCCTGGAAGACAACCTCGCCGCCATGGCGCACTTCTTTGAGGGGAAGCCCGCCAAACTCCGGCCCCACTTCAAGACCCACAAGTGCCCCATCCTGGCGCGCAAGCAGATCGAGGCGGGCGCCATCGGCCTGACCTGCGCCAAGCTGGGCGAAGCCGAAGTGCTGGTGGAGGCCGGGATTGACGACATCCTGATTGCCAACGAAATTGTGGATCCGGTCAAGATCGACCGCCTGGCTGAGCTGGCGCGGCAGAGCCGCCTGATTGTGGCGGTGGACCAGTACGACAACCTACGCCAAATCTCAGAAGCCGCCCTCCGAGCCGGCAGCCTGGTTAATATCGTCATTGAAGTGGACGTGGGCCTGCGCCGGTGTGGAGTGCAGCCCGGCAATCCAGCCCTCGCCCTGGCCCGACAGGCTGTGCAGCTTGGCGGGATTCACTTTGCGGGCGTATTGGGGTATGAGGGCCACGCTGTATTTGTGACCGACGCGGAGCAGCGTGCTCGGCAGGCTGGGGATGCCATGCAGGCATTGGTAGCCACGGCCGAACTCATCCGCCAGGCGGGTTTGCCGGTGGAGATTGTCAGCGCGGGGGGCACCGGCACCTACAACCTTACGGGCGCCTTCCCCGGTGTAACGGAAGTCGAGGCGGGCTCCTATCCCTTCATGGATACAAAATACCGCCGGTTGGGTCTGCCTTTTCGCTGCGCGCTCAGCCTGCTGGCCACCGTCATCAGCACGCCCGCGCCAGACCGCGCCATCATAGATGCCGGGCTAAAGGTCCTGGCGACCGACAACGGCCTGCCCGAAGTGATTTCGCCCTCGGGTGTGAGATTGGCGGCCCTGAACGAGGAGCATGGACGGCTGGAGGTTGATCCAGCGCAAGCGGTGCTCCATGTAGGAGACCGGGTGGAACTGCTCCCAAGCCACGTTTGCACCACCGTGAATCTGCACGACCGGTATTACGTCCTGGGAGACGGCCGTCTCGTAGAAATCTGGCCGATCTCCGGGCGCGGAAAATCCCAGTAGGGCGACGCGGCGCCTCGCCCCCGCCTTTTGTCCTTCGACGTCCAGGCCACACTCAGGGCGCGAGCCGGCTCAACGCTTCCCAAGGCTCTTGCATCGCACGCGTCAGGCGCTGATACTCGGCGTAGCGCTCCAGGTAGAGCGGCGTGTTGGCCGGGATGGGCTCGTGAACGCGGACCACGGATACGGCTTCCCGGACAGCTTCGGCATAGTCGCGGTAGATCCCGGCGCCAATGCCGGCCGACAGGGCCGCCCCTCGCGCTCCCAGCTCGTTTCCATCCGAGACCTCCATGGGCACCTGAATCGCATCGGCAAACATCTGCGTCCATACCGTGCTGCGCGACCCGCCTCCGGCCAGGCGCGCATTGTTAATCTGGGCTCCAGCCGCCCGCAGCTTCTCGATATGGCTCACGTGGCCAAACACGACGCCCTCGTAGAGCGCGCGGAGCAGGTGAGCGCGCGTGTGCCAGCCGGCCACGCCGTAGAAGCCCGCGCGCGCCGTCGGCTGCACGTTCGAGCCGTACAGGAAGGGATGGAAGATAATGTTCGTGCTGCCGGGGGCCAAGCTGGCCACCTCTTCGTTGCAGACCTCATAGACCGAGACCCCGCGCCGCTTCGCTTCGGCGCGCTCGTCGCCGCAGCACTGGTTCACAAACCACTCCAGGTTCGTGGCCGAGGTGGCGCTGCCTTCGATCGTGAGGAATAGGCCGGGCTCGGCAAAGAGGGTGGTCATGAACAGGTTGGGGTCGACAATGGGATCACGCGTAATGACCTCGTTAATGCTCCAGCTTCCCATCACCAGGCAAGCCTGGTTCACGTTCAACGCGCCGCAACCGATCGCGCTCGCGTCTACGTCAAACAGCCCCCCCACCACCAGCGTCCCCGCCGCCAACCCGGTCTCTTGGGCAGCAGCCGGGGTTACCTGGCCGGCCACCTGGCTGCTGTGCGCCAGGGGCGGCAGGGCCTCATACACTTCTGAGAGGTCATACAGCGCCATCAGCTCGCGCGAGTAGCACCGGCCGCGGACGTCCATCAGACTTGCGCCGCTCATGTCGGTGTAGTCGCCGGTGACCTCGCCCGTTAGGCGGTACTTGATGTAGTCCTTGACCATCAGGATGGCGCCGACGCGGTCGTAATTCTGCGGTTCATACTTCTTGAGCCAGACTAACAGCGCGTTGGGCTGCGCCGGCCAGAAAGACTGAACGGTGAACGGGAACACTTGCGCGTGGAGATGGCGCTCGTTCCAGCCGGCCACAACCTCAGCGGCGCGTGAGTCCATGGACTGGATGGCGTTTCGGAGCGGCCGCCCCTGCTTGTCCAACAGGTAGACGCCGTTGCCGTGCCCGGTATTGCCGATGCCGGCAATCTCTTCGGGCCGGGCGCCCGACTTGGCCAGCACATCACGAATG
>Ga0316624_10001160_pt1 | contig 10137 bp, 8 predicted proteins | sample OWC_Aug_N3_C1_D5_FD_207657 | JGI IMG/M metagenome (GOLD analysis project Ga0316624, IMG submission 207657) | Wetland soil microbial communities from Old Woman Creek delta, Ohio, United States - OWC_Aug_N3_C1_D5_A | ecosystem: Environmental > Terrestrial > Soil > Wetlands | place: USA: Ohio...
TGGAATCTATGCCCTGGATCATCACATCGACAGGCTGAAGGAAGACCATCAGAACGCAAAGCGCCTCGCGCTTGGGCTCCGGGGATTGAAGGGAATCTCGATCGACCCCGCTCACGTTGAGACGAATATTGTCATCTTTGACGTGACCGCTACGGGGATGGCAGCCTCCGCTGTGACGGAAGCGATGAAGAGAGGTGGAGTTCTGGTACACCCCATTAACAAGGCACAGATTCGTCTGGTCACTCACTTGGATATATCCCATGAGGATGTGAACTCCGTCCTCGCGGCGTTTGAGATAGTATTCGCGAAGAGCTGAGACCTCTGGAAAATGGGCGCCCTTTCGATGTTTTCCGAAAAAGCCAAAAACGTTCCATGAAAGTGCTTGAACAGCCGGCATTTGAATGAATAGGAATGTAGGGCTTGATGATTTGAGCCTGCAAGGAGGAAATAATGTCTTGGAAGCTGGCCGTGGTGCCTGAAAGATGTTCCGGGTGCAAGATTTGCGAACTGGTCTGTTCGATTCAGCGGTTTGGAGTAAACAATCCAAAAAAGAGCGCGATTCGGGTCATGGTGGTCTATCCCCACCCGATCATCCGAATGCCGATCGTCTGTCGCCAGTGCAAGGTTGCCAAGTGCATGGAAAACTGTCCGACCGGGGCCATTATCCAGAAGGACGGGATTTATGACATCGATGCGGAGAAATGCATCTCCTGTCAGCAGTGCGTCATCTCATGCCCCTTCGGGGCCATTTTCCTGCACGACGAAATGGAAACCCCGTTTAAATGTAACCTTTGTAATGGAACTCCTCACTGCGTCGATGCGTGCCCTAAGAACGCGCTCCTCTTCTTACCTGAACATGTGTTGGGGCAGGCCCAGAGGATGGCCAGCGTATTGAAGTATGGGCACATGAAGGAAGTGGAATATGTCGAAAAGGGAGAAAGGAAGGTTCGGAGATATGCCGACATCGAAAAGGGAAACGCGGAAGATTAAGGGCGGTTATTTCTGGAAGATTCTCTGGGTCGACCTTGATCAAGGAGAGGCAAAGACCCTGGAGTTCGACGACGCCTTTGCCCTTAAATATATTGGTGGAAGAGGATTTGGAGCCAAACTGGTCTGGGACCAGCTCCAAAAAGGGGCCATCGATCCCCTAGGCCCAGAGAATATCTTGGTGATCTCTCCGGGTCCTCTGGGTGGCCTTTACCTCCCGGCTTCGGGGAAAACCTCGTTTATCTCGATTTCTCCTGAAACAGGGATCTATGGCGACTCGAACATGGGGGGCTCTTTTGGAGCAGAGCTCAGGCAAGCAGGCTTGGACGCCGTGGCCATCACCGGAAAGGCCCGGACCCTTTCCTATCTCTGGATCGACAACGGCAATGTCAAAATCATCCCCAGTGAGCGATTGAAAGGTAAAGGGAGTCTGGAGACGGAGGGGATGATTAAAGAGGATTTGAAAGATGAGCACATCAAGGTCGCTACGATTGGTGTGGCCGGAGAGAACCAGGTCCGTTTCGCCTGCGTGACTTCAGATTGGGGAAGAAATTCAGGGAGGACCGGCATCGGCGCGGTCATGGGGTCAAAGAACCTCAAAGCCGTCGCTCTTCGGGGGTCGAAGGACCTTCCCGTCTTCGATCTGCCCCGGTTGCGGCGGGCCTCGGAAGCCGCTTTCCAAACCCTGAGGGCGAGCAAGAATTTTCCCTTCTGGCAGGAGCAGGGCTTGATGTCCGTCATCGACTATGTGAACGAAGCAGGGGTGATGCCCACGTTCAATTTCAAAGAAGGGGTCTTCGAACACGCCAAGAAGGTCAACGGTTATGAAATGCTCTCCAAATACAAGATCGGCGACACCTCTTGCTTTGCCTGCCCCATGGCATGCGGAAATGTTTGCCTGGTCAAGGAAGGAAGATACCGGGGAACCGTTGTGGAAGGTCCCGAGTATGAGACGGCCTGTATGCTCGGTTCGAATGTGGGAGTCCAAAACTTCGCCGCCATCCTGAAGGGAAATCAACTTTGTGATGAATTGGGAATTGATACCATCACCGCAGGAAATCTGATCGGAGTCCTCATGGAAGCGCAGGAGACCGGCCTCCTCTCTGAAAAGGATCTGGATGGACTGAGCTACAAATGGGGTTCTGAGGAAGTCATCCTGGAAACGATCCAGCGAATTGCCCATCGAAAGGGCATCGGAAATGTCCTTGCCGAAGGCAGCCTCGGGGTGATCAAACAGTGGCCTCAGCTCCGCCCCATCATCTCCCAAGTGAAAGGGTTGGAACAATCCGCCTATGACGCAAGGATCGCCATCTCGATGGCGCTGGGATATGCCACTTCCGATATCGGCGCGCATCATGCGCGTGCCTGGACGATTGCAAAAGAACTCGAGATGGGAATGGATTGGAGTTTAGAGAAGAAGGCAAACCTCGTGATCTACCACCAGACCCTTCGGCCCCTGTTCGACATGCTAGGAGTCTGTCGCTTGCCATGGATTGAACTGGGGTTCGACGAGAACCAGTATGCTGAGTTCTATTCCGCCGTCACGGGTGTTGAGACCACGTTGACCGAACTCCTCGAGCGCTCCATGCTGCTCTACGACCTTACCCGTGCCATCAGCATCAAAATGGGGGTTGCCCGAAAGGATGACTATCCCCCCGATCGCGTCTTCAACCTGCCGATGACGGAAGGACCTCATGCGGGGAAGGTTTTGAAGCGCGAAGAGTATGAGGAGATCCTCGACATCTACTACGCAAAGAGGGGCTGGACCAAGGAAGGCCTGGTGGATGAGAAGAAACTGACGGCCTTCAATGACCCACTCATGGGAACGTAATCATCACGCCTTTTGGATTCAGAATCCAGGAGTCAGGATGCAGAATTAAACTCTCATAGATGAAGATCCAACCCAAACCGATGGTGGTGCTCGTTACCTGCGGCTCAGAAGATGAGGCGCTCAAGATCGCCCGTTCGCTTGTGGAGGAAGGTCTCGCGGCCTGCGTCAATCTAATCTCTCCGGTCCGGTCCATCTATCGATGGGAAGGGAAGATCTGGGATGAGAAAGAATGGCTTTTGATGATCAAGACCCAGGAACCAAGGTTTGTGGATTTGGAAAGAAGGATAAAGTCCCTCCATTCCTATTCCGTCCCCGAGATCATCGGACTCCCTATCGTGAAAGGAGCCTCGTCCTACCTGGAATGGCTGGCAGCGATGACCCAAAAGAAGAAATCCGAGCACCAAGATCCAAATGCCCAATGAAATGTCAAGATCCGGAGTCTCTTTATTCTTTGCGCTTCGGATTCGATGGGACATTTGAACCTTGACATTTGGGATCTTAGGGCTTACCCCCCCGTCACCCGATGGGAGGCTTCCTGAGATGAAAGTCGGTCCGTTGTTCGAACGTGTAGGCAACCCTTAAGAGTTTTCCTTCATCGAAGTGGCCCCCCATGATCTGTAGGCCGATCGGAAGGTTTTCATGGCTCAACCCGCAGGGAATCGAAATCGCGGGGATCCCTGCCAGATTCACCGGGATCGTATAGATGTCCGACAGGTACATCTGTAAAGGGTTTTCTGCCTTCTCGCCAATCCGGAAAGCCGGTGTGGGCGCGGTCGGAGCCACGATCACGTCCACCTCGCGAAGGGCATCCTCGAAGTCCCTTCTCATCAGCGTCCTCACCTGGGAAGCCTTGCGATAATAGGCCTCATAATAGCCTGCGGACAGGACATAGGTTCCAAGGATGATCCGCCTCTTCACCTCTCGGCCAAACCCCTTCCCCCGGGTCTGGGTATACATCTCCATGAGATCCCGGTGGCCCTTTGAACGGAAGCCATACTTGACTCCGTCATACCGAGCCAGATTGGAGCTGGCCTCTGCCGTAGCAATGACATAATAGACGGCCACAGCATATTCGGTATGAGGGAGGGAGATTCTCTTCACCCGGGCTCCCCACTTTTCAAACTGTCCTACCGCCTGCTTGACCGCTCTCTCCACGTCGGGATCCATACCCTCAAGAAAATATTCATCGGGAATACCGATTCGGATCCCTCCGATGTCGTTGACTAACGATTCCTTGTAGTCGGGGACATCTACCTTCACGGACGTTGAATCACAAGGATCATAGCCGCTGATCGCATTCATCAGAATGGCGCAATCTTCCACATCCTTGGTGATCGGACCGATCTGGTCCAGCGACGACGCAAAGGCTACCAGTCCATACCTCGAAACCCTTCCATAGGTGGGCTTCATCCCTACGACTCCGCAGCAAGCCGCAGGCTGGCGGATCGAACCTCCTGTATCGGTTCCAAGGGCTGCGGTGCATTCATCACCCGCCGTTCCTGCTGCAGAACCGCCGCTGGAGCCTCCGGGGATACGCATGAGATCCCAGGGATTTCGAGTGACTTGAAATCCCGAATTCTCCGTCGACGATCCCATGGCAAACTCATCCATGTTCAGCTTCCCCAAAAATACGGCTCCCCCTTCTCTGAGCCTCTTAATGACCGTCCCATCATAAAAGGGGATATAGTCTTCCAGGATCTTGGATCCACAGGTCGTGCGACTTCCCTTTGTGCAAAGGATGTCTTTGACCCCGATGGGAACACCCGCGAGATCCCCGATCTTCTCTCTTTTACCGATTTTACGGTCCGCCTGATCGGCCTGCCGAAAGGCTTCCTCTTCGGTCAGTAGGAGATAGGCTTTAATCCTTTCTTCCACCTTATGAATTCGCCGATAAAAGGCTTCCGTCGCCTCTCTTGAGGTCACCTCTCTCCGTACCAGAAGATCGTGCAATGCATGGATCGTCACTTGATGAAGTTCCATCTCTAATCAACCCTTGGAACATTGGAATGATGGAATATTGGAATAATGGGTAATAAAGAGTTTCTATCAATTCTTTGAGTTTGTTTCGAAAGTCCCATCATTCCATTATTCCACTATTCCATTCTTCCCTCTTTTTATTCGATGATCCTTGGCACCTTAAAATATCCTCCCTCTTCGTCGGGTGCGACGCCTAGCACCTCTTCCTGATAACAAGAGGGTCGTGCTTCATCCTCTCTGAAAACATTCTCAATCGAGATAGCATGAGAAGTCGGCTCCACTCCAGAGGTATCGAGTCGGTTCAGCTGCTCCATATAGGTCAGAATCTGATCCAAATGATCCCCGAAGATCACTTTTTCTTCCTCGGACAACTCGAGGCGAGCCAGCCTTGCCACTTTTTCAATATCCATCTTCATCCATCTTTCTCCGAGTTCAATCTTCAGGCTTCGATCATTCATCGGCCTCATCGATGGCCAGAAATCCTGGATTTCTTTTCTTGCACGGAGGAGCTATCCAAGGAGGAACGATCTTAAGACAGCTCAAAGGCATTGGAAGCCGAGGTGGAAGCCTGCGGCCCTCGAAGGTACAATAACAATTTTTCTCCTTAATCCTTCTCTTCTTTCTGAAGCCGTTTGATCTCTTCTCGGATTGCCTTTTCCGCCAGGTCCGGAACGATATCTTGCACCGTCCTTTCAATCCGTTCGAGGGTGTGGCCGATGATGTTCTGCGTCATCTCCGGAAGCAGTTTTGTGAGGAACTCCTGCATCATCTCACTGAAACCCTTTGCGATGATTTGTTCCACCTGCTTCTCTATCCCTCTGATCGGAAGAGCAGTTTCCTCTCCCGAGATTCCTGCGACATCCGGCTTCTCAGGCCTGTCAATCCCAATCTCTTCGGGCTTGATGCCCTGGGGCCTAATCCCAGGCGGCCTGATCTCCTGGAGTCTAATCTCATGGGCGACCTCGCCGATCTCAAATTCCTTCGGCCATATCGTTTCGAGATCCGCCTTCTCCTCTGCAAGCCCTGTCGTTTCTGCTCCAATCCCTTCGGGTCGAGCCTCTTCAAGGATGATCTCTTCCGCCGCGATTCCCTCAGCCCTGATCTCCTCGGGTCTCATCTCGGGAGCAGCCTCCCCGATCTCCAATTCCTTCGGCCATATCTTTTTGGGCTCCGCCTTCCCCTCTGCAAGCCCTGTCATTTCGGATTCTCGTAGCCCGCCGATTTCTTCTTCCTCCAGCATTTCGAACAGTTCTTCCGGAAATTCCTCCTCGCTCAATTCTTCCAACTCCATCTCTTCAACAACCATCTCTTCTTCGGCCTCAGCTTCTTCAGGGGCTTCAGTTTTTCCCTTTTCGAAGACTGGCTGTATCTCTTCCTTTACGGCGTCGGGCTTCATTTGCGTCATAGCTTCTCCAGGAACCTCCATCACAGGCTCCTCGAGCAAAAAAGGTTGAATTTCCTCCTCCTTCGAATCCCCGGGCTTGACTTCCCCCACGGTTTCTTTTCGAACCTGACCCTCTTTCTTGTCAGTTGTGAATGGTTGGAACTCTTCCCCCGAACCTTCTCGCTTCACTCCCATCCTCAGGGCTGCCTCGAATTCTTCAAGCCCCGTATATTTCTCTTCGGCTTCTCGAACCTTTGGGATTACCTCTTCCGGAACCTCAGGCTCCTTCACGGCTGTCCATTCTCTCTCCGGAGGCCACTCCTTCTCAATGGAAGGCTTCAGTTGCTCGACCTTTTCAAGTATCTCCTCCAGTTCAATCTTCTCGAAGAATTCGGCTTCCTTCCCGAAGGTCTCTTTGGGGGCAATCTCCTTTTCTAACTGGAGGAGCATCTCCTCTGTCTCCACTTCGTCTTCCTCCTCGGGAGACAGTTTGAATCCCGTCACTGGGGGCCTGAACTTTCTCAGGGAAACCCTTTCTTCAGGCTTTACCATTTCCTCAATTCTTTCCCACGATTCAAAGGGGGCAACATCTCCACCCAGAGGCTCCTCTTTCTCCGGCTGCACAAAGTCATCGATATTCATCTTAACTTCTGCTTCTTCGATGACGTCCACCAGCTCAATGATGTCCTCCGCCTCGGGTTCATCCAAAGAAAACTCCTCAATCTTGCTGGGGTTATTTTTTCCGATATGGGCAACGGGCCTTCGACCCGCCTCACTTTCAGTAACCCCCATCCCTTTCTTTCCTACAGATCCTTTCTCCGTCAAATGTCGCACCAGGTCGAGGACCTCGATTTCATGAAGAGGCTTGGAGAGAACCCCGTCCGCCTCGACCCGTTTGCAGTCTCTCTCCGAAACCTCTCCAAATATATTGGAAAGGAGGATAAAGGGGATATATCTTGATTCCGCATCCCCTCGGATCTCTTCACACAGTTCCAGCCCGTTCTTTTCCGAGAGACGCGATGCCGCGATGATCAAGTCCGGTTTGAATAACTTTACCCTGAGGAGGGCTTCTTCCGCATTCTCAGAAAAGATGAGGCGGTAATCGGTCGATTCGAAGATTCTCTGAAACTCCTCCTGATCGGCCTTATTCGAATTGGCAATCAGAATCTCTTTTGCCATCCTCGATTCTCCTTCTAAGGGTTGGAGGAAATAGTCAAAGCCCTTTAAGTAACTTGAGAATTTCTATCACAAGGGGTTTCGAATGTCAACCCTTAAGAAAATCGCAGTTTTTTACCGACCAGCCACCCGACCACCGGATCCAGATCGATGTCGAAATCATAGACGACCTTGACGGTAGGTTGTTCGATCTTGATCTTTCTTGCCAGATCCGTCGGTGTTGCGATGACCACGGAATCGGCATGCGAGTTACGGACGGTTTCTTCAAGATCTCTCATCTGATCTTCTGAATAGCCCATGGCTGGAAGAACACGGCCAATGTGGGGATACTTTTCATAGACCTCTTTGAATGAGCCGACCGCGAAAGACCTCGGATCTATAAGTTCCTTAGCCAACTTCTTAGCGACGGCGCCCCCTGCCCCATAAGGCATGCCTCCGTGAGTGACCGTGGGCCCATCTTCAATCACCAACACCCTTCTCCCCTCAATCCGCTCTGGGTGGTCAAAGTGGATCAGAGATGGCGCCTCAAGAACCTCGGCTTTAGGGTTCGCCGCGGAAATGTTCTTTCTAATCCTTCTCATCGAATCCTCGCTGCCTTCGTTTACCTTCGTAATGATCAGAAGATTCGCCCTCCTCAGGTTGACCTCTCCGGGATAGTAGAGCATCTCGTGTCCCGGCCTCAGAGCATCCAGGAGCACAATCTCCCAATCCGGTTTAATGAAAGGAAAATCATTGTTTCCTCCATCCCATACGATCACCTGTGACTCTTCTTCGGCAGCCCTTAAGACCCGTTCGTAGTCCACACCCGCGTAAACGGTAATTCCCATTCCAACGAGGGGCTCAAATTCTTCTCTCTCTTCTAGGGTACAGGTCTCTTCGTCCACATCCCTCATGTTCGAAAAACGGGTAAAAGGTTTAAATGTACAGTAAGCCATCGGGTGCCTGATGACCGACACTCTAAGCCGCCTCTTTTTTAACAGGGCGGCAACTTTTCGAGTGATGACCGATTTCCCACAACCCGTCCTCACAGCGCAGACAGAGATCACCGGAACATGGCTTTCAATCATTGTCTGTTCGGGGCCTAGAAGGACGAAGTCAGGACCCTTCGCGAGGATCAAAGAGGCCCTATGCATCAATTCCTCATGGGAGATGTCACTGTAAGAAAAGACGACTTGGTGGGCATGAAGTCCTGTCAGGAGGTCCGGAAGCTCTTCTTCGGGGTGAATCGGAATGCCGTTGGGGTAACGGGCTCCGGCAAGCTCTGCCGGGTAGATTCGATTTGAAATAAAGGGGATTTGAGTGGCCGTGAAGGCAACGACCCGGTAGGCTGGATCATTCCTGAAGAAGGTGTTGAAGTTGTGGAAGTCCCTTCCGCCGGCGCCGAGTATAATCACCCGGATGGGTTCATCTAAAGGCCGTTTTACAACGACGCATGGATGGGATTCTGCCCTTCTGCCAGGTTCTTCCTTGTCGCTTTTGATGGGTAGCATACGATCTCCCGCGTTCACAGAATCACCCAAGGGAGCGGAAGGAACAGCTTCTCGTAAAGACTGAAGGCATAGCGGTCTGTCATGCCCGCCAAAAAATCGCAAACACATCGCTCCAGGCCATCATAGAGAGATTCTCTCCCTATCAAACCCAGGAAATATCCGGAATTCTCCATGAGATGCTGATAAAGCTCCTTCAAGATCTTGGCCGCTTTCGGAAAATCGGCATGGACGGTCTCGTTCTCGTAGACTCTCTCCCATAGGAATTCCCGAAGATCCAGAATTGCGGAAAGAGTCTCTTCTCTCAGGGTGAGCCGTCCGCCCCCCGCCCGAACGGTTTCCGAGATGATATCATTGACCATGGTATTAATCCGTTTGGAATGGGTCTCGCCCAACCGCTCTAAACAGTCGCGGGGGATATCCCCCTGCGAAATCACCCCCCCTCGAATCGCATCATCGATGTCATGGTTGATGTAGGCGATGATATCGGCAATCCTTACAATTTGGCCCTCAAGCGTAGAGGCTCTTGCGCTTGGATCGTCACAGAGGATCTCTCCTCTTCCCTTCGTGTGTTTCAGGATACCGTCCCTTACCTCGAGAGTGAGGTTTAACCCCTCGCCGTCCTTTTCCAAGAGATCGACCACCCTAAGGCTCTGATCGGCATGGTTGAACCCGCCAGGAACGATCTCATTAAGCGTTTCTTCGCCTGCATGCCCGAAGGGTGTGTGGCCGAGATCGTGGCCCAACGCGATGGCCTCGGTCAGATCCTCGTTGAGATGGAGTGCCTTGGAGATGGTTCGTGCAATTTGAGAGACTTCAAGGGTATGGGTCAGCCTCGTCCGGTAATGGTCGCCGGTTGGAACGAGAAAAACCTGCGTCTTATGCTTCAGTCTTCGGAAGGATTTGGAATGGATGATCCGGTCTCGATCGTGCTGGAAGGCGGGCCTAAGGGAACACTCTTCTTCGAAGATTCGACGCCCCCTGGTCTTGGAGCTCAATGCCGCAAAGGGGGAGAGAATCTTCTGCTCCTGCTCCTCCAATTCTTCCCTGATGGTCTTCCTCTTGCCCACCTTCACCAGTTGACAACACCCCTTTGATCAACTATGCTGTTAACAGCTAAGCTACCATAAAATATGAACTTTATCAAACTGAAATCAAGGATGAACCTCGAAGATCTAGCAAAGAAGACCCTCAGCGATCCCATCCTCTTTAAACTGTCAAACTTGGCCAGGCAGAGAAATGTTTCCATCTTCCTTGTGGGGGGTTATATTCGTGATCTCATCCTGAGAATGGTT
>Ga0316624_10001161_pt1 | contig 10132 bp, 4 predicted proteins | sample OWC_Aug_N3_C1_D5_FD_207657 | JGI IMG/M metagenome (GOLD analysis project Ga0316624, IMG submission 207657) | Wetland soil microbial communities from Old Woman Creek delta, Ohio, United States - OWC_Aug_N3_C1_D5_A | ecosystem: Environmental > Terrestrial > Soil > Wetlands | place: USA: Ohio...
ACCTCTTCGAGGATGTTGTTGATGATGCCGACGCCGGCCGGGGATTCAATCTGAATCATGATGAAAACGTTGTTGTTGGCGTTGGTGGAGTAGTCCCGGCCCCAGATGGAGACAGCACGGTTCTGGCCAGCGCTGCGGTGACCCCACGGCTTGGCATTCGGGGATGCGAGATTGCCGACCGGGTATTTGGAAAACAGGACCGCATTCCGGGCCTCCTGCACGGTCTCGACCATGGGAACGATGATCCCGAGCGCGCCGGCATCGGTGGCTTTCTGGATATCGCCGACGTTTGCCGACGGCACGCGGACGAACGGAATGCAGCCGGCTGAGGCGACCGCGTCGATCAGGTTCTGCGCTTCACGCCAGGTCAGGGTGCTGTGCTGCATTTCGATCCAGATGTAATCCTGGCCTTCGCAGGCTTTGCGGGCGGCGGCAGTATCGGGCTCGCTCACGGTGTTGCAGAACACCTGCTGTTTGTTTTTCAGTTTGGTGATGACGGTGTTGAAGGTGACCGTACCGGGAGAGGCTGGCGGGGCCGGCGGAGGCTGGGCCTGCGCCGGCTGCTGCTGGCCCTCAGCGCGAGGCTGCTGTTGCGCCATGGCAAGCGAGATGACCAGAACCAGCGTCATCGCCATGATGACCGCCAGGGTCACGAGCCTTTTCATAGGCACCCTCCTTGAATGGTTTGCTGATTCAGGTTCCTAAAATACGTGGACTCCCCAGGAACGCAAAGAGAAAGCGAGTCTGACGGAAATGGCGATCGCGACCTGTTCCCACCAGGCCTGGGAGTGAATCCTCTTGACGGGCCAACCACAGGGACGATAATCGGCGTGCGTTCGGAGCTGCGTACGGGGGGGCGCCGCCGCGGCCGTTGCAGCAATCCGACGCGCCCGTCCGTGCGCCTTCCGCAGAAGCAGATACCCGATGGGCATTTCCCCGTTCCCCAGGACCGTATCTGGCAAGGTCCTCATCTACGGCATAGCCAGCTGCGCTGCGCTTGCGCTGAACGCCTGGTTCAGCTACTCCGGCAGCCGCCGGGTGCTCGAGCTCCAGGTCAACGCCACGGCGATGAGCCAGGTGGACGTTGCAGCCCGGTTCGTGGACGGATTCGTGTCCCGAATCGGCGTCCTGGTAGGCTCCATCGCCGCGAGACAGCGGGCCATCGGCCGCGAGCCCCGGCCCGACACGATTCCGTTCCTGGCCCAGGTCCTGATCGCCATGCCGCAGCAGGACGTGTTCAACGTCTACATGGCGTTCGAGGACAAGAAGTTCGGAGAGAAGGACGCCATCCAGGCGGTCAACCGCGACACGTGGCCCGCGCCGGTCCCGCATTTCGCCTACGACCATCACGACGCGAATCAGGAGTGGTACACGGGGGCGAAGCAGGCGGGCCGCCTCTACGTCACCAGGCCGTACTTCGACGAGGGCGGCTGCAACGTGACAATGGTCAGCCTGACGATGCCCGTCTATGACGAGTCGAAGAGGCTGATTGGTGTGGCCGGGGCGGACATTACGCTCGACCAGGTCCGCACGATTGTTGGCCGCATTCACCTGAGCGGGGAGGCCGGGTCCGCGGCGGGCGGGTACGCGTATCTCGTCAGCCGCGCGGGCAAGATCGTCGTTCACCCCTCGACGGAGCTGATGCTCCGCCGGGGATTCGCCGGCGAGGACCTCCGCACGCTGCCCGAGGGACAGGACGTCGGCGCGAGCCCCAGCGGGTTCTCGCGACGCCGCATCGGCGGCGAGATGCGCCGGGTCTACTGGGCCACTGCGCCCGTCACGGGCGCGAAGGTTGTGCTCAACGTCTCGGAGCAGAAGGTGCTGGCCCCGATTGTCGGCCTGACCGTGCGTGCCGTCTCGGCGGACCTGCTGGTGCTGGGCGTCATGATCGTGCTCATCTGGCTCATTGCGCGCCGGGTTACGCAACCGATTAGCGAGGTGACGCGCGCGGTGGAGGCCGTGGCGAGGGGGAACTTCGATCCCAGCCAGGTTGACACCGTCGTAACCAGGCCGGACGAGATAGGAGAACTGGCACGCGGCTTCCAACGCATGGCGGGTGAGATAGCGGCCCGCGAGCAGCGACTGGCCGACTGGAACGTCAACCTGACGCTGACGGTCGCCGAGCGCACCGCGGACCTCGCGCGGGCGCTCGATGTCGCTCAGCAGACCCAGGCGCGTCTGGCAGATGAACTGGCCGAGGCCGCCGCCTATGTCGCGTCGCTGCTGCCGGCGAGGCTGGAGGGTCCCGTCCGCTCCGAGTGGGTGTTCATCCCGTCCAGGCAGCTCGGCGGCGATACGTTCGGCTACCACTGGCTGGACGGGCAGCGCCTGGCCGTCTACCTGCTCGACGTCTGCGGCCACGGGGTAGGCGCCGCGTTGCTCTCCATCTCGGTGACGAATATCCTGCGGTCGCAGTCACTGCCCGGCACCGACTTCGGCGATCCCGGTGCGGTGCTCACGGCGCTCAACCAGCGGTTTCCCGCCGCCGAGCAGAACGAGATGAACTTCACCGTCTGGTACGGTGTGTACGACCACGCCCGAGGGCAACTCGCCTACGCCAGCGGAGGCCACCCGCCGGCCGTGCTGGTGGTGCCCGACGAAGGCCGCGCACGGGCGGACCAACTCTGCACCCCGAACTTCATGATCGGAATGGTCCCGGGCGCCCGCTACGAAGCCGAGACATGTGCGGTGCCGGCGGGCAGCCGCCTGTTCGTCTTCAGCGACGGGGTGTACGAGGTCTCGTCGCCATCGGGTGCCTGGCTCGACTTCGACGGGTTCGTGCAGATGCTGGTAGGCCGGTCCGCGCCGGGTGCCACCGGGCTGGACGGCGTGCTGGCTGATGTGCGGGCCTGGCAGCAGCGGGAGACATTCGAGGACGACTGCTCGATCGTGACGTTCGAGTTCCCACGCCGGGGCCCGCTGGCCCCGGCCGACGAGCCGCCCGACAGCGGCCATCCCCTAACCGGCATGGACACCGACACCATTCGTCTGTCAATTGGGAACGCGCTCGGCGAGGTCAGCACGGTGATCAACGTCCTCGACGACGAGCTCTCGCGGAGGCGGCTGCCGCCTCCGCTGATTCACGTCGCCGAGACCGTCGCGGACGAGTTGCTCAGCAACGTGATCCGGCACGGCTATCGGGACGATCGGCTCCACACGATCGACATCGCGATCGCCGTTGGGGAGGGCGCGCTGAGGCTCGAGGTCTCGGACGACGGGATTCCCTTCGACCCGTGCAGCGCGCCGGCGCCTGACCTCACCCGCCCGATCGAGGAACGGCCGGTGGGCGGCCTGGGCATCCATCTGGTGCGCGAACTGGCCGCCCACTGCCACTACGCCCGCGTCGGCGGTCGCAACCGGGTGACGATCACCCTGCGGGAGCCCACGCCGTGACGGCCCGGGCCGTCACTCGATCGGCACCAGCTTGTCGAAGCCCGCGATCTTGAACACCCTCGTCACCAGCGGCGAGGCGTGGCAGATGCGGAACCGTCCGCCCTCGACCTGCTTGTAGACGATCTGGCACAGCCTCAGAAATGCCGAACTGACGAAGTCCACGCCCGCCAGATCGAAGACGACCGCATGCGGGGTGCCGGCGGTCCTCTCCCGGACCGAGGCCTCGATCGCCTGACATGTGCTGGTGTCCATCCTGGACGCGAAGCGACAGGTCAGGGTCCCCGGCGATTCGACGAATTCCACCATGTGTCCCCCTCGGCTGCCCAACTCGATGCCGCCGTGCTCAGTAGTTCCTGTCGAGCCGCTTGCGGTACGTCGCCGCGTCGACCGACTCGTCGGTGATCAACGATGAATCGAACGTCGCGAGGCGCGGGTTCGGTCGCCGCCGCGCAATGCGCTGGATGTTCAGGAGGTGCCTGGCGGTGATGTTGTCGGTCGTGATGTTCTTGCCGCCGGTGCCGCACCCCAGCGTCAGCGACGGGGCCAGGGTGTTGAACCCGGCGCCCACCCCTCCCTGCGCTGACGGCGTGTTCACCACGATTCGGCCGGCATTCATGAGGGAAGAGAACGTCAGGATCCGCTCCTCATCGTTGGAGTAGATGCTGGCGGTGTGCCCGACGCCGCCGTGGTAGTTGACGTCGATGCAGCGTTTCAGCGCGTCCTGGAAGTCCTCGCACTCGTAGAAGGCCAGCACGGGTGAGAGGATCTCGCCCGACAGCGGGTAGGCGCCGCCGACGCCGTCGAGCGGCGCCAGCAGCAGCTTCGTGCCGGCTGGCACCGAGATTCCCGCCCGCTGCGCGAGTACCGCGACAGACTGGCCGACGCCATCCGCCTTCATCCCGCCGCGCTCGCGGTCGTAGAGGACGGGCTCGAGCGCGCGGATCTCGTCGCGGCCGAGAAACCAGGCTCCCTGGCGGAGAAACTCTTCCTTCACCTCCTGCGCAATTGCCCGCTCGACCACGATCGCCTGCTCGCTGCAGCAGATGACGCCGTTGTCGAACGTCTTCGACAGGATGATCTGCTCGACCGCGAACGGGATATCCGCCGAGCGTTCGATGTACACCGGCACGTTGCCGGCGCCCACGCCGATCGCCGGCGTGCCCGAACTGTAGGCGGCCCTGACCAGTCCCCCTCCCCCGGTCGCCAGGATCAACGCCAGCGAGGGGTGGCTCATCAGCTGCTGCGTCTGCTCGCGCGACGTGTGGGTGACCCACTGGATGCAGTCCTCCGGTGCATCCTCCCTCAGCGCGGCCTCGTAACAGATGCGGGCGGCTTCGATCGCGCAGCGGCTGGCCTGCCTGTGGGGGCTGATGATGATGGGATTGCGCGTCTTCAGGCAGATCAGGATCTTGAACAGCGTCGTCGACGTGGGATTCGTGACTGGAATCACGGCCAGCACCGGGCCGAGCGGCTGCGCGAGTTCCGTGATGCCGGTCAGGCGGTCCTCGGAGATGACGCCGACGGTCTTCAGGTCCTTGATGTCCTCGTACACCGAGTGGGTGGCCAGGACGTTCTTCGTGACCTTGTCCTCCCAGCGCCCCATGCCCGTTTCCTCGACGGCCATCTTCGCCAGGCGGACCCGGTTCGCAAAGCCGGCCTTGTACACGGCGTCCACGATGCGGTCCGTGTGCGCCTGGTCCAGCTGATGGAAGACCCCGGCGGCCAACACGGCCTTCTGCATGATTGCGGCAACGTCGATCGATTCACCCATAGACACCTCGCCTGCTTTCCTATGGCTGCACGTAAACACGAAGCTGCCTGCCAGGCCCAGAAACGCCGCCTGCGGGGAGGTTGCGGGCCCACTCCAGGGCCGGCGCTCAGAGTGGCCCGATCGCGGCCTGTGCAGCGGGACGCTGGAAGGAAGGCGGGGAGCGGGGGCCTGCTTCACACATCCGGTAGGTGCCGTTTCGAGCGGATCTCGGCTTCCGAGGCGAACAGTATGGTGACGGGCGGATACTCGTCAATAGAATTCTGCTCCAGCCTTCGCCCCGGACGCCCGAAGACGCGGTCCACAGTTCTCCTCCTGCAGCCTCGGTCGCGCGACACAAGGCGAGAAACCGTCAGTTCGCCAGCGGCTCAGCGTGAATGGCAGCGTCACTCCGCCCGCAGCGCGTCGATCGGCGAGATCGATGCGGCGCGCAGGGCGGGAACGATCGCCGCGAGGAACGCGCAACCGGCCAGGCCACCCGCGGCCACCGACAGCGCGAATGGGTCCCAGGGCTTCACGCCCCACAGCTGCGCGGCCAGCAGGTATCCCGCGCCGATGGCGAGCGGAATGCCGAGCACGAGACCCGCCACGACACGCCGGAAGGCGACGTTGAGCACCATCCGGACGACGCTCGGGCGGTTCGCGCCGAGGGCCATCCGGACGCCGATGTCGTTGGTCCTCTGCGTCACCATGTACGCCATCACGCCGTACAGGCCGACGCCGGCGAGCAGCAGTGCCAGGCCCGCGAAAAGCGCGGCGAGCCCGGCGACCGAGCGTTCCTGGTCGAACTCCAGCTCCACCTGCTCCTGCATCGTGCGCAGGCGGATGACCGCCAGGTTCGGATCGACGCTCGCCAGCGCTTTCATCACGGCGGGTTCGAGCGCCCCAGGGGCCAGGGGCGTCACCAGCATGATTCCACCAACCAGGTGGGAGCCGAGTTCGACCTTCTGCAGCACCGGGTGGGAGTACCTGACCCACTGCGCGAGTGGCACGAAAAACATCGGGCGTGCGGCCTGACGCGGCTGGTAGTACTTCGCGTCCCGGACGACGCCGACAATCCGGAACGTCCCGGCATTTTCCGGCAGATCCAGGCCGAAGTGCCTCTCCAGCGGGTCTTCGTTCGGGAAGAACCGGCGCACGAACGCCTCGTTCACCACCGCGACCGGCGAGGTGTTCTCGATGTCGGCTTCCGTGAAGCCGCGCCCGCGCAGGACCGGCTGGCCCACCGCGTCGAGGAAGCCCACGCTCACGCGGTCCCACGACGAGCCCGACTCCGCCTGCAGCTTCGCGGGTGGCCGCCCTTCGACCATGATCAGCTCTCCCCAGTTGTCGGTGAGGGGCGTGTAGAGCGCGAGGCCCACCTTCTGCACGCCCGGGATCCGGCGCAACTGCTCCTCGAGGTCCCGGTACATCGCGTTCAGCTTCTCCCGCGGGTAGGTGGCAGAGGAGGCCGCGCTGATCGCCGCCGTCACCCGGTTGCGCGTCTCGAAGCCGAAGTTCTGACGTTCCAGGTTGCCCAGGCTTCGCGCCAGCATCGTCGCACCCGCCACGAGCACGATCGACAGCACGGCCTGCGCGACGAGCAACGCCTTGCGGGCGAACGATGACGAGTCGCGCGTGCTGCGGCTGGTCCCGCGCAGCGCGTCGATCGGGTCCGTGTGCGTCGCGAACCAGGCGGGCGCGGTGCCGAAGATGGCACCGGTCAGGAGCGACAGCGCGAACGCGAACCCCAGCACCGGCAGCGAGGGCGTCGTGTCGATGGGAAGGTAGCGCACCCCGTGGAACGCCAGCGCGAGCAGGAGGCGCGAGGCGCCGACCGCCACCACGAGCCCTGCAAGGCCGCCCATCACCGCCAGCAAGACGGCCTCCATGAGCGCCTGCGACACGATCTGGCGGCGCGAGGCGCCGAGCGCCAGGCGCATGGCGGTGTTCGATCGCCGCGCGGCGGCGCGCGCCAGCATCAGGTTCGCCACGTTGGCGCAGGCAATCAGCAGCACCAGGCCGCAGACGCCCAGCAGGATCTCAAGGCTCCTGCCGTAATCCTCCGTCATCTCGGCGACACCCGCTCCGGCGGGAACGACCGTAAGGGTCTGTTTCGGAAGGAGCCGCTTGATTTCCGACATCCATTCGGGCGGATAGCCGCTTTCCGTCACCAGCCACTGCCGCACCACCCCGGTCAACCGCGCGGACAGGCCGGCCACGTCTGCGCCGGCCTTCAACCGGCCGATCACGCGAAGTGACGCGGCAATCTGCTGTCGAATCAGCGAGCCCTCCTCGCCGACGATGAGCGGTTCCTGCTGCAGCGGAATCCAGAGGTCCGGTGGATCGGCGCGGAGCGTCTCCCCATAGAAGCCGGGAGGCGCAATGCCGATGATCGTGAACCCGCGGCCCTCGATGACGAACGCCCCGCCGACCACCGACGGGTCGCCGCCGTAGATCGTCTGCCACGCGTGATGGCTGAGTACCGCGACCGGTGGCGCCGACGCCTGGTCGTCAGCCGCCGAAAGCAGCCGGCCGCCGTACGGGCGGATGCCGAAGGTCGAGAAGTAATTCCCGGTGACGTACTCGCTGCGCAGCGCTTTCGCGACCTTGTCGGTGTCGCGCCGCACGCTCATGCGGTTCGGCCCCGCCTGGAACGCGGTCAGTTCCTCGAACTCCGGCAGGTTCTCCTTCAGCCGCAGGAAGAGCGGGTACGAATACAGGCCCCAGCGATCCTGCGGTCCGCCCGTCACGCAGCAGTCGTTGCCGTCCCCGATGCGGTAGAGCCGCGCGGGATCGGCCACCGGCAGCGAGCGCAGCATGACGGTGTGGATGAGGGAGAAGATGGCGGTCGTGCCGCCGATGCCGAGCGAAAGTGTCAGCACGGCGGCTGCCGTGAACACCGGCGCATTGCGGAACTGGCGGAACGAGTAGCGGACGTTGGCCAGGAAGTCGAGCATGGTTCAGCCTCTACCTCCACTACGCATCGGCGGGCGCCCCGGTTCCCGGCCGGGGCGGCTGCAGTGGGGTCGGATCAGGGCTCGAGGCTCAGCTTCCGCATCAGGGCACGAAAGGGCAAGGAGTACTACGCAGTGGCAATCCCTGACGCTGAATCATTCCGCCCGCAGCGCCTGCGCGGGATCGACGCGCGCAGCGCGCGCCGCCGGCCGCGCACTCGCCGCGAACGCCACCAGCAGGAGTCCCGCGATCACGGCCGCGAACGTCACCGGGTCGGTGGGCGGCACGCCGTAGAGGAATCGCGCGATCAGCCTCGTGCCGGCCAGCGACGCCAGCAGGCCCGCGCCCAGCCCCGGCACCACCATCAGGGCGCTCCGCCACAGCACGTGCCCCATCACCTGACCGGCCCCTGCGCCGAGCGCCATGCGCACGCCGATCTCGTGCGTGCGCTCGGCCACGTGCTGGGCGAGCACGCCGTAGAGGCCGAGCGAGGTCAGCAGCAGCGCGAGGACGGAGAACGTCGTCAGCGTCACGGCGGTCACCCGCTGGGACGCGAGCGACTGTCCGACGATGTCCTCCATCCGCTCGAGCGGGTCGACGGGGATGTCAGGGTTGCGCGCCGCAACCACCTTGCGCACCGTCTCGGTGAGTTGCTGCGGAGTCAGCGCCGACCGCATGAGGATCTTCATGCGCCCCAGGGGAGCCTGGTTCGCCGAGGTGTACACGGAAGCATAAGGCCCCCCGCCCACCAGCTCGGTGCGCGCGCTGTCCACAACGCCCACGATCTCAAAGTCTCTCGGGTCCTGGCCGCCCGGCATCACGACGCGCTGGCCGATGGGGTTCTCACCCGGGAAGAACTCCCGCACGAACTCGTCGTTGACCACCAGGACACGCGGCGTGCCGACGCGGTCGGCCGCTGAGAGGTCGCGTCCCGACCGCACGCGGATGCCAAGCACTCCGAAGAACCCCGGCGGGACCCATCGCATGAAAGCCGTGCGCTCCTGCGACGAGTCTGCCGGCGGACGTGTCGCGGCGTACATGGGTGGGTCGCCCCAGGGCTCCAGGATCGGCATGTGGCTCGTGAAGGTTACGGCGGTCACGCCGGGAATGGCCGCCAGGTCCTCGTGGAGGCCGGTCTGAAACTGGAGCCGCTGGTTCGCATCCTCGTAAGGCACATCGACCGTTGTCGCCAGCAGATTCCTGGTGTCGAAACCCAGATCCGTCGCCATCAGCGCGGACAGACTGCGAATCAGCAAGCCTGCCCCGACCAGGAGCATCAGCGACAGCGCCACCTGGGCCGTCACGAGGACGCTCCGCGCGCGCGAACCGCGGCGCGACTCCGTCGCGCGCATGCCCGGCGCGAGGGACTCGACCAGGCCAGGCGAGGAGGCGCGAGCGGCGGGCGCCACGCCGCAGAGCACGCCCGTCAGCAGCGAGGCTGCCAGGGCAAACAGCAAGACTTGGCTCTCGAGCCCGCTCGCCACGACGCCCGCGTCCGAGAGTCCGGTGGCGATGGGAAGCAGCCGGCGCAGCCAGGCGGCCAGCACCACCCCGATGGCCCCGGCCACGGCGCCGACCAGCAGGCTCTCTGTGAGCAGGTGTCCAGCGATCCGGCCGCGCGAGGCGCCGAGCGCCGCGCGCACCGCCAGTTCCGACCGCCGCGCCACGCCGCGGGCCAGCAGCATGCCGGCCACGTTCGCGCAGGCGATGAGCAACACAAGCCCGACGGCCCCCATCAGCACCATCAGCATGGGCGTCTGCGCCCTGAACAGCGTTGATTGCAGCGGGTCCACCCGCATGCCCTTGACCTTGTTCGTGTCCGGGTACTGCTGCTGCAGCCGCCGCGCCACCACGTCGAGCTGGCCCTGGAGGGTGGCCATCGAAACGCCGGGCTTCAGGCGGCCGACGAGGATCCAGTTGTGGAACCGGCGGGTCTCGGGGCCGTCGTCCTCGCCGCGCCGTATCGGAATCCACATGTCGGCCGTGTCGAGGAATCGGAACGTCGAGGGGAGCACGCCGACAATCGACGCCGAG